>Ga0335085_10005044_pt1 | contig 21489 bp, 22 predicted proteins | sample Lox_Sample_45_FD_206712 | JGI IMG/M metagenome (GOLD analysis project Ga0335085, IMG submission 206712) | Soil microbial communities from Loxahatchee National Wildlife Refuge, Florida, United States - Lox_Sample_4.5 | ecosystem: Environmental > Terrestrial > Soil > Wetlands | place: USA...
GATCGCCCGCAGATCATCCGGGCGCGTGTCAAGGTACTGGGTCGAGAAGGCCTGTCCATTTCGGCTCTCGTACGTCACGCGCAGGTTTTCGACGAAGGCATCGATTTGTTGGAGACGCTTCGAATCCTCTGTGGGTTTGACCGGGGCGTGTTCGCATCCGGAAATCCATAGAAGCCCTCCGATTAAGACGACGATCACGACGCGGTATTTATACGGCATGGGGGGATTATACGGTGGACTCCATCGCCAGGTCAAGGTTGCAAGGGATTGCTCTTGACATGCCTTGATCGGTATGTTAGGAAACAACCCGATGGGTGGCCTTTTCAATTTCTTGGTCCGGCGGAGGTGGATCGCGGCGGGTTTTATTTTGGGCGGCGTCATTCTGCTTTTTCCGCCCCCTGCCGGCCTAACGGCGTCGGGCCAGAAATCGTTGGCCATCGCCATCGCGGCGATCGTGTTTTTTGTCACGGAGCCCATGCCGCTTCCCACGGTCGCCATTCTGATCGGCATATTCGAGGTACTCCTGGGCATTGCCGGTCCGATGGAGGTATCGCGGTCCTTTGTCAGCGATTCCCTTCTTTTTATCATGGGCTCGCTGATGATCGCCGAGACGATCGTAAAGCAGAAACTGGATAAACGACTCGCGCTGGCCATCGTACGGGTCACGGGGCCCCGCGTGGAGCGCGTGGTGGTCGGGCTCATTGTCGTTTCGGCCCTGATCGCATCGTTTATCGGGGAGCATACGGTCGTGGCCATGATGATGCCGGTGGGGATGACCTTGATTTCCTACGCCGGGCCGGACCGCCGGGAACTGAAAAATCTTCCGCCTCTGATCATGCTGGCGATCGCCTATGGTGCGGTTTTGGCCGGAATCGGAAGTCCGTCCGGGGGAGCCCGCAATGCCATCATGCTGACCTACTGGAAGCAGCTTTTTCATCTGCACGTGAGTTATCTCCAGTGGATGGAGTATCTCTATCCCATGGTCCTTATTCAAATTCCGCTGGTCGCCTGGGTCCTTCTCAAAACTTTTCGACCCGAGGTGGTGGACCTCAGCCGGTCCATCGAGGAACTTCGAGGCCGGGTTGCGGAAGAAGGAACCGTCACCGCACGGGATGGGTGGACGGTTATCATATTTTTTTTCACCGTGTTCTTATGGATCACCGTGAGCGATCAAATCGGACTGGGAACCACGGCCATGATCGGCGTGGCCTTATATCTGATGACCGGAATTGCCCATTGGGAGGATTTCAGCCGGGGAATCAATTGGGGAGTGATCTTCATCTATGCGGGGGCCATTTCAATCGGAATCGCGATGCGGGATACCGGCGCGGCGAACTGGACGGCCCAGTGGGTGCTCCGAGGGGTCGAGCCTTTGGGACTGCACGGCGGAATCCCGATGCTGTTATTTGTGGCCTTATTGACGATGGCCCTGGCTTCCGTGATGAGCAGCGGCGCCACGGTCGGATTATTGGCCCCGATCACCCTGCACATGGCGGATCTTTCCGGCACATCGATCGTGGCCACCGGTCTGGTCACGGCCGTGGCGTCGGCTTTCACGTTTATGACCACCATCGGGTCTCCGGCCTGCGGAATGGTGTACAGCAGCGGATATCTGAAACGAGCTGATTTTATCAGGGCCGGTTGGAAAATGAATATCGCATCATTGGGGCTGCTCTTGCTGGTGGCCTTTGGCTACTGGAGGCTGTTGGCGTTTCCGGGGGGTGGCGAATGAAGATATTAATGTGCACCGACGGCCAGACGTACGCGGAGGAGGCGATTCGATTCGGCGGGAAATTTGCCCACGAGCTGGATGCGGACGTGACGGTTCTATACGTCCGTCCCGTGGCTCCCGGGGGGGACTCGATCTATCTGACGACGGCACGGAAGAAGATGGGGGAGTGGGATCTGGACATTCCTGGGGTTCAATACCTGAAGCGTGCGAGGGACATCCTGGCCGGGGCCGGTTTGGTGGCCTTCTCAGCCGAAAAGGATTCCGGGGTCCGTCAGACCTTCCGGGGGTCGGCCGAGGGAGGGGTTGAACTGCATCTGATCGGCCGCAATTCCGAACGCGTGCGGCTGAAACTTCGTGAGGGCGAATCGGCGGAGGAAATCCTGACGGAGGCCGGTCAGGGACGCTACGACTTGGTCCTGACCGGATCCCGGGGCCATGAAGGCATCGCCAGTTACTTTGTGGGCAGCACGGCGTTGCGGATCGCCGAATTTGCCCCTTGTTCGGTTTTAATTGCAAAAAACATCCGAGAGAGCCACGACTTTCTCATGTGCACGGATGGTTCAAAGCTGGCGGAGAAGGCCGAATTGTTCGGCGCCCAGATCGCGCAGGCCCTGAATGCGCGGGTGACCATTCTGTCCGTCGCCGCGGAGCCGGAGGGGCAGAAGGCCTCCCAGGAGCAGGTGCGGCGGGCGGAGATGATCCTGGCCCAATTGGGGGTCCAGGCCGATGTCAAGGTGCGCTCCGGCCGTCCCTCGGAGGTGATTATCGACGAGGCCAAGGATCACGACATCGTGGTCATGGGGGCCAGCGGGAGCTCGGCGGTCCGGCGGTTTTTTCTGGGCAGTGTTCCGCTCAAGGTGATCGAATACGGCGCATGTCCGGTCCTTTTGGTTCGGGAGAAGCCCGAAACCAAACGGCGCAGCACGGGCCGAAGGGCCGGTTGAATCCGTTTAGCGAGCGCAACTCCCGCCTGTGGAGGCGGGGTTAGCGAGCGAATTAAAATAGGGGCGTTTCCACCCGGATCGAAGAATCCCCGGATGGAAGCCCGGGGTTCTTCAAAGGTCGGTGCCTTGGGGATTTGCCTTTTGCGGCCGATATCGATAGAATGATCGTTCCAGAGGAGGATATCCATGTCGAGAGTGGTCAAGAAACGGCGCAAAAAGATGCGGAAGCACAAATACCGAAAGCTTCGAAAGAAGATGCGCCATCAGCGCAAGAAACGGTAAGCGTCGAGCGCTCGAGGCTTTGCGAAGAAAGTCCGTCCGGTCTCGCTCTACGGCCGAAACCGGGAAGCGGGTTATTATTCACACACCAGGAGGGAAAGGTCCACCATGGCCGCCGGAAAAAAAGTGCATGTCAAGGTTCGAACCCCGTATGCGAGCTACGAGGGGTTTCTGCTCATTCCGCCCATGCGCAAGCGGGTCTCCGACGTATTAAACGAGGAAGATCGAACCTTCATCAATCTAACGGATGTTCAAGTCGACGGTTCAAACGAGAAGGTTCCCTACATTTCGATCAACAAAGATATGATCGAGTCGATTATTGAGAAAGACTGATCCATGAATCCCCTTCCGGTTCTTCAAGACGGTTCAAGGGAAGGCCGGACGCGGTTGCCGCCGTGGTTTCGAGTGCGAGCCTTTCCGGGTCCGCGTTATCGGGATATGAAGGGCCTCCTTTCGGAGCTCCGGCTTCACACGGTTTGCGAAGAGGCCCGTTGTCCGAATGTCTGGGACTGTTGGAACCGGGGGACGGCGACCTTCATGATCCTGGGCGATGTCTGTACACGCAGCTGCGGTTTCTGCGCCGTCGCCACCGGCCGCCCGCCCGGCCTGGACACCGATGAGCCCCGCCGTGTGGCGGATGCCGTCCGGGCGTTAAACCTCCGTCATGCCGTGATCACCTCCGTGAACCGGGATGAATTGGCCGACGGCGGCGCGGGAATCTTTTCCGAGACGATTGATGCGATCCGAAGGCGGCACGACTGCACGATCGAGGTTCTGATCCCGGACTTTAAAGGCTCCCGGGCGGCGCAGGACCGGGTATTCGAAGCCCGACCGGAGATCCTCAATCACAACACCGAGACCGCCCCGCGCCTCTACCGCACCGTGCGTCCGCAGGGAAAATATTCCTGGAGTCTTGAGGTTATTTCCCGGGCCAAGCAAGCGGGCCTCGTCACCAAAAGCGGCCTGATGCTGGGATTGGGAGAAACGGACGATGAAATTCGGTCGGTGATGGGTGATTTGGTTGAAGCCGGCTGCGATATTCTGACGCTGGGCCAGTACCTGCAGCCCACGACCGCCCATCTTCCCGTCATCCGGTATTACGCCCCGGATGAATTTTCTTCCCTGAAGGAAGAAGGACTGCGTCTTGGATTCCGCCACATCGAATCCGGTCCGTTGGTACGGAGTTCCTACCACGCCGAGGAACAGGCCCTGACTATTCGATCAAGCCCCTAATTCCTTTTCAAGCTCTTCCGCATCGATGATGAAATCTTTAGTTCGGGTCTTGGCCAGGCGGGTCGCTTTGTCGACCAAGCCGAGAAGGTCGGTCGCTTTCTGGTAAGGCCGGAGCTGGGCCACCGCCAGAACGGCCCGAACTGTTTTTAGCGGAATCACCGGCGGGCGGAGTTTCGACAGGGCCTGGTGCAGGCGCTGGGCGATGACGTAGGCCTGGGCCTTGGCCGCTTCGGGAAGGATAACGACGAACTGGTCCCCGCCGTAGCGGAAGGCCAAATCCATTCCCTGCCGGATGATGCCCTGGATGGTTTTGCCGACGGTCTGGAGGACGGCGTTTCCGGCGGCATGGCCGAAGCGGTCGTTGATCATCTTGAAATCGTCCAGATCGGCGAAAATGCAGGACAGCGGTCGGTCCATCCGGCGCGCCCGTGCGATCTCTTTGACGAGGGCTTCTTCCAAGGCCCGTGGATGGCCCAGCATCGTCACGGGATCGGTCTGAGCCAACCGGTCAATTTCGCTCTGCTGCCGAAGACATCGACGCCGATAATGGAGCGAGACATAAACGCCCGTCCCGATCAAGACCGAAAGGCCGAACTGGGGGATAAGCTCACGGGGATATTGAGCGAAGCGTCCTTCTTCCAGATAACGAATCAACCAGGGCACGATGATGAGGAGATAAAATAGGATCGATAAAATGCCGGATCGGACGGGTAGTTTGTCCATATACAAATTATACGTCATCGTCCTCCGCGAATCAAACCGGCGGAATCTCAGAGAAGGTCGTAGATCATCCTGAGCGATGCGGTCAACAGAACCGTGCCTAGGACTTGTTGCAGGACTTTGGGCGGAATTTTTCGGGCCCCCCACCAGGAGCCGATCTGCCCTCCGATCAATACCGTGAGCCCCAGCGGAAGGGCCAGGCCCGGATGCATTGTTCCGTTGAGGGCATGGGCGGCAAGCCCGCTTAACGAGTTTAAGATAATAAAGGCGGCCGAAACCGCGGCCGTTTGTTTGGCGTTCGCCCAGCCCATCAACAACAGAAGGGGGCTCAAAAAGATCCCTCCCCCGATGCCGATCAATCCGGCCAGAAATCCGAGAACCAGTCCGACGGGGAGCCCGATGGCGTAGATCCAAACCGCATTTACGGGAGGGCGGGGAAGAATCGGATTTGTAAACAGGATGAACCGGAGGCCGGCGATGAAGAGCGTCCCTCCGAGGATGCCGGAGAAGACCGGCTGTGAAAGGGGGATCATCCCCCCCAGGTAGGCGGCCGGGATGGACGCGAGGATGAAGGGCCATAGGATCCGAGAGGTGAAATAGCCGGCGCGATAATAGTTGGTGAACCCGGTCACGGTGACCAGGATGTTCAGGATCAAAACCGTCGGCGCGATCTCCGGCCGGGCGTAGCCGGCGAGGACCAGAATGGCGAGATAGGCCGAAGCGCCGCCGTGTCCGACCGAGGAATAGAGCATCGCGGCCAGCAGAAATAGAGGAAGAAGCCAGATCAGGTCCGAGGGCATGGTGACCCGGATTGTTGCCGAAGACGACCCGCATTGTCAACCGTCAAAGCAGCGCTAGTCGACGCTGAACCAGCCGCCGAGCATTTCGGTCGCGGAGATCCACAACACCAGGGTGACCAGATAAACGGCCACGATCCATGTATCCCTTAGCGTCATATTTTCCTCCTTTCACTCCGCCCATCTTAGTCGTCAAAAGAGATTTTATCGGCGATCAAGACTCCGAGCGCGTTCAAATGTCCTTCCACTTCCACCTGCACGTTTAGAGCCAGATCATTCGAAGTTTTTCCGAGGGGTTCGTACACGGTCGCTCCCGTTGTCGAAACAGGCTGGCCGTTGACATTGAAGTTGGCGGGGGAGAGAAACTGGGTGATAAAGCCTTCCAGTTCCACTCGGGTTCCTTCGGTGCTCGGGATCTCCTGCGTCTGGACTTCCACCTGGCTGGCGGTCAGGACCCCGCTGCTGTAGCAGGCCGTGGTTTTCACCTCGACGAACATCCCGTCGCTGAGGCCCCCGGAGGGAAGATCCTCGGGATGAACTGCGCTGTAGTCTACCATCAGGTTGCCAATCTGGAAGGTCTTCGCCGTGGCATCCAAGTTTCGGATCGTGCCCTTGACCTCGGATTCGTCTCCGGGAGAGCAGGACGTGGATTTTAGTTCGATATAGGTGGCCAGGAGAGTTCCATTGGACTGCGGCAGGCCGCTCACCTCGATGACATATCCATCCTTTAAATCGTCGAATCCTGTGACGACTGCATACTGTGTTTTTGAATCGGTCTTCACCGGCTGGCCCATCACCATAAAGGATTGATCCACCGTCTGGATGCTTCCGGTTTGGATGGGGCCCTCGAGAATATCGTTGAAGTCGATCTTTTCGGCCGTCCCGCTTGTTCCGTTGGCGTCGAACGTGCCCTGGACGGCGACGACCATCCCGACCCGAAGGTCGTTCTCGTCGGACGCGCTTCCGTTCTTTGTGATGGAGGTTTCGGTTGTTGTTGAGAACTCCACACCGTTGACGAATACACTTCCGAATCCCGTGATCGGACCCACGCTGATCCCCGTTCCACCCACCCCCCCGCCGGCGGTGGGCCCGCCGCTGCTTCCGCAGGAGGTTAGGGCCGTTAGAATGAATAAACTATAGATTGCGGGCACAACTCTAAACCCCTTCATTCTTCTTCTCCTTATCGGGTGGCTGCGCGTCATCCTCAAAATAGAAAATTCCAATCGTCGCTCGTTTTCGACCGGTTCCTTTCGATGACGGATTGATGTCCCGGTCTTTTTGAGACATCAGGCGGTCCAACTCCTCCAGCAGTGACTGTCCCTTTTGGACGGCCTGAATACGGATCTCTGACAGGGCTTCGGCCGGCAAGTTATCGTAGGATACTTTCCGCTGAAGAAAGCTGTCGGACGGGTGGCTCTGCAGGTTGTGATCGATGGTGGAGATCAGATCCCTGACATCGGTACCAAGTATTCTTATTTTGTCCGCTTCTTGGGCGTGCGGAATGAAGGCTCGCGCGATCAGCCGGACCCGGCCGTCCGGCAATCGCTCGACGGCCCCCACTCTCAAGAGCTCATCCAGCACGGCGCGTGAAGGGACATCCCCTCCGTAGCGTCTCACCAATTCGTTGAAGGATGTCTCTTTGCCTTCAATGGGAAGCTCGCTCGGTTGACCCTCCTTATTCCAAAAGGCCCTGTCCCTAATCCAGCCGCTGATGACCCGTGCGCCGCGATTATACCGCTCAAGCTCTTCGCCATTTTCCAGCGAGGGAGGTTTTTTGATGAGACTCACCTCTTTACGTGTCAGTCCTGTGATGATCGAGACGCGGGAGATGGACGGCTTTCGCCCTGGAATGCCAAACTCTTCGAGCGCCACATCGACATAGACGCGCTTGGCGAGATCGGCAAAGGCCCCGAAGGGGATATGATTGCGTAGAAGAATTCTGATCAGCGGACGAAGAATATTCAACGCGGCTGTATACAGTGCTTTTTTAATTTCACTCATTATTTGGGATAATATTCCCAAAGTATGATTATTGTCAAGCTAATTTTAATTTCGTTTGAATAAAAAAAAACGGAAAAAGGATTTGATACCGGAGGGCTGGAGCTTATCGATAGCAAAAGGAAAAAATGCTACCAACGTTCCGACCTGATCAAGGGGAAAGGGACGCCCAGGTTTGTGAGGATTTGGCCGCATTCCTTGATCATCCGGTCCGGTCCACAGAGACAGTATAATGTCCCGATAGGCCCGATATGGTTTTTAAGAAAGGCCTCGTCAAATCGTCCTATGCGGCCTGTCCAAGATGTTTTGTCCGGACGTGTAACCGTATAGGTACAGTTAAGATTGGGGTGCATTTTCATCGCCGCGTCGAATTCCGCTTTGAAGGCAAAGTCCTCGCTTGTCCGGGCACTGTAGAGAAGGGTGACGCGGACCGGCAGTTTTTTAGCGAGGATGTAGCGGATCATACTGCGGTAGGGTGCGATTCCGATCCCGCCGGCGATCAGAACAATTTCCTCACTCTCACCCTCCGTGAACACAAAGTTCCCCTCCGGCCCTTTGACGTTCAGGGTATCGCCCACCTTGACGGTATCGTGAAGCCACGGTGTAAGGCGGCCTTCCGGATACCGTTTGGCCGCGATCTCGATGTAATCTTCCTCGGTGGGGGAGGACGACAAGGAGAAGGCGCGGTTTGCCGTTCCCATCCGGTTGCGTTTCGGATTCCAGACCTCGGACGTGAGGATGACAAACTGGCCGGGTCGGAAAGAGAAAGGCTTGTTCGCCCCCAGATCCAAGCGAATCGATTTGATCTCCGGCGTCTCTTGTCGAATCTCACTGACGACCAGGCTCATTTGTTTTTGATCGCGCGCCGCCATGGTGACCTTATCTTACCCCGGTCCCGCCGCGATGTGCAACATTGTCGGTGTTTATTCTCTCGCCGACTTCTCCCATCGCCAAGGGCGGCGTTTTTTTATTTCCATGAAGTATAAAGCCCTTTTTTCCCGCCTCTTGCCACTGGATCATAAACATGATACCTTGGAGGCGGAAAATGCCGATGCGGATCCTCATCATCCTACTCAGCCTGATCCTGCCATCGTATGCCGCGGCCGGAGCGGCCTTACCCGGCGGTTATGACCGGGCCGGTTGGGGCATCACCGTGGCCGAGCTTCAGAAGCAGGTCGATATCGAGCGGGCCGAGATGACGGATGGGTTCGGATATGCGGAGCACCTGGAAGCGGATCCGGATGTCTATTTTCGAATGACACCGAACCACGAGCGGGTTGAATATTATTTCTATCAGGCCCGTCTCTATAAGGTGTTTATCATCTATGACCGGATTTATTTCCACACGCGGTTTTACGAAGACCTCGTCGGGGAAATGAAGAAAAACTTCGGTGAGCCCAATGAGGTTTATCAGGAAGATTTTTTCGGTCTGCCCATCCAACATACGCGGTGGGAAGATGCCGACTCTATATTAGATCTTCGCAAGGGGGCCGGTTTCATTTATCAAGTCCGGATCGATAAGGCGGCGAATCAAAACAAAGCGAAGGCCGGGACCAAGAAAAAAAGCATCTGATCGCAGGGGATCGCGCGATGGAACTGTTCAAGGTGATGGCCAAAGAGGGGCACGAGCAATTGATTGTCACGACCGATTCGGAGACCGGTCTGAACGCGATCATCGCCATTCACAGCACCCTGCTCGGACCCGCCCTGGGCGGCTGCCGTTTCTGGTCCTACAAGACCTTCGAGGAGGCGGCCACCGACGCGCTCCGGCTTTCGAAAGCGATGACCTATAAGGCCGCCATCAGCGGGTTGAACTTGGGCGGCGGAAAGGCGGTAATCTGCGCGCGGCCGCAGGAGAAAACCCCGCGATTGCTCCGCGCGTTCGGTCGATCGGTCGATTCCCTGGCCGGTCTCTATGTTACGGCGCAGGACGTGGGAATGACCCTCTCCGATATGGAGACGATCCGCGAACTGACCCGCTACGCCGCGGGAATCCCCGAAGAAAAGGGGGGAAGCGGCGATCCGTCTTCCATGACGGCCCGTGGCGTTTTGGGCGGGATGCGGTGCTGTCTAAAGGAGGTGTTCGGATCCGATTCGTTCCGGGATCGAACCGTTGCGGTGCAGGGTCTTGGGAAAGTCGGGCGGCATTTGGCCGGACTGCTTCATGGAGAAGGAGCCCGGCTGATCGTTTCGGATCTGGATGCGTCAAGGGTGAAGGCTGCGGTGGCCGAATTGAAAGCCGAGACCTTACCGCCCGCAAGAATTCATACCGCGGTTTGCGATATCTTCGCACCCTGCGCGATGGGAGGGGTGCTGAATTCGGCCGCGATTTCAAAACTCCGTTGCCGGATTGTCGCCGGCGCGGCGAACAATCCGCTGGCCAGCTGGGCGGATGCGAACCTTCTTCAACGCCGGCGCATTCTTTATGCCCCGGACTATGTCATCAATGCCGGAGGTTTGATCAACATCGCCTGTGAAATGGAAGGTTATCACAAAGAAAAGGCGGAGGAGCGTGTGGCCGGGATCTCGGAAACCCTGTCCCGGGTGTTCGCTCGTGCGAAGGAAGAAAAAATTACGCCTCTGGAAGCCTCCAACCGTCTGGTGGAAGAGCGACTGGCGAAGGCTCGTGCGGGGCGCTCGGAAGGCTGAAAGATTATTTCCGATGCATTTATTCATGGGAACAGATCATAAAAACCGCATAAAAGGATGGCTCCTTGTTTTGCTTTTCTCTTTGGCGGGATGTGGGGGGAGTAGCATCGGTGGTGGTGGCGGGGGCGGGGGTGGCGGTGGGGGCGGAGGTGGCGGGGGTGGCGGAGGAGGCGGTGGCGGGCGCGGCCCCCAGGGCCCTCCGGCCCGCTTTGCCTATGTGGCGAGTGCCTCCGATAGCACCCTATCCATCTTCACGGTAGACGCCGCCACGGGTCAACTGCGCCACCGTGGGTATACGGCGACCGGATCGCTTCCGCAGTCGGTCGCCGTCGATCCGGCCGGTAAATTTGTCTACGTGGCGAATGGATCCTCTAACGATGTTTCGGCCTATGCCGTCGATCTTTCGACCGGGGCGTTGACGGAAGACCTCAACTCGCCGTTCGGGGCCGGAACAGACCCTGTTTCCGTGACGGTGGATCCCACCGGGAAGTTCGCCTACGTGGCCAACAATGGCAGCGACGACGTCTCGGCTTATACGATCAACCCAAGCACGGGGGCGCTCATGCAGATCGACTGCGGCGGGGGACCCGGGTGCAAAACCAAGAATTTTTTGGCAAACACGAATCCCGCCTCCGTGACCGTAGATCCTTCGGGTCAGTTTGCCTACGTGGCGAACAATGCCAGCGGCGACGTCTCGGCCTATACAATCGACGTGAACACAGGGGCGCTAACGCAGATCGACTGCGGCGGGGGAGCCGGGTGCAACGGCATGAATTTTCTGGCGGGCACGAATCCCGTCTCTGTCACTATCGATCCCTCGGGAAAATTTGCCTATGTGGCCAATGAAGGTGGGAAAAACGTCTCGGCCTACACCATCGATCAAACGACCGGCGAACTAACCGAGGACCTCAACTCGCCGTTTGGGGCCGGCACGAACCCTGTTACCGTGACGGTGGATCCCACCGGGAAGTTTGCTTACGTGTCGAATCAGGGCTCGAATGACATTTCGGCCTACACCATCGACCAAACGACCGGGGCCTTGGCCAAGATCAACGGCTCGCCGTTTAAGACCGGAACGAACCCCAACGCAATCACCGTGGACTCTTCGGGCCAATTTGTTTACGTGGGGATCAACGGAGCGCATAACATCCTGAGTTACAGTATCGGCTCCAGCGGCGCGCTCACCTCGCTCGGTACAGTCGCATGCCGCGGGGCCAACGCGATGGCCATCACCACGGGCACCAACCCGGTCGTGTACACACCGACGTTTGCCTATGTGGCGAATTGGGGCTCGAGCAACGTCTCGGCCTATACGATTAATCCGACGACCGGCGTGTTGAGTGGCGGCTCACTTTTTAATGCCGGCACGAACCCTAACGCGGTCACCGTGGATCCGACAGGGCAGTTTGCCTATGTGGCTAACAGTCTTAGCAGTGTCTCGGCCTACACGAGTAATCCAACCAATGGTATGTTGACGGAGCTCAGCAATTCGCCGTTTACGGCCGCGTCCGGCGCTATCGAAACTGCTATTGCCGTGGAACCCACCAGCCGGTTTTTATACGTAACGAACAGTTTGAACAGTATCTCAGGATTTGCCATCAATCAAACAACCGGTGCTTTGGGGTCCCCCTCGACAGTTTCGGCCGGCACAAGCCCCACCGGAGTCGCCGTGGACCCTACAGGCCGGTTTGCCTATGTAGCGAACACCTCGAACAATGTCTCGGCCTACACGATTAATCAAGCGACGGGTGCTTTGAGCAGCGTTTCACAGTTTAATGCCGGCACAACCCCGAGGGCCGTTGCCGTGGATCCCACCGGTCGATTCGTCTATGTGGCGAATCAGGGTTCAAGCAACGTATCGGCCTACACGATTAATCAAACGACGGGCGCGTTGAGTGGCGGCGCGCTCGTTAATGCCGGTACATTTCCGATCGGAATCGCCGTGGATCCCTCCGGTCGTTTTGTCTATGTGGCCAATGAGTTTGGGTTCAATATCTCAGTCTATAAGATCAATCAAACGAGCGGCGGGTTGACGGCGGTCGGCTCGCCGGTCCCGGTCGGCGCAAGCCTGACCGCGGTCACCGTGGATCCGTCCGGTCATTTTGTGTATGTGTCGAACACCTCGGGCAGCATTTCAACCTTCAAGATCAATCAAACGTCGGGCGGGTTGACGGGGGTCGGCTCTCCGGTTACGGCTGGTACAACCCCGGTCTCCATTGCCGTGACGGGGACGATTCAATAAGGGTGGAGGTGGGAGATTTACCGATTCGGGTGAATGCGGAACCATGCAGACCGGTTCGGTATTGAAGCGCCGGCCGGAAGGCCGGAGTCCTTTCAAGATGGCTCGGATCCTCCCGGTTCCTATCGGTTTTTTTCTCGTTTTATTCTCTGTAAATCTGGTTTCGGCCCGATCATCCGCCTCGATCATTCCCTTCGATCAACTCGCCCAGCCGAAGCAACCGGTCCGGATGGCCGTCCGCTTGGTGACGGGCGGATTGGGATTGGTGAACCGGCCCGTGAGCGGCGAACGGATCGAGTTTCTTCTGAAAGACCGCTCCCTGGGGCAGACCCTCTCGGGGGGCGATGGAATGGCCGTCAAAAGCTTTGTCCCTTCCAAGCCGGGGCTGTATACCGTCACGGTCCGTCTTGTAGAAAACCCGAGGTATGAAGCCGGGCCGGTTGAGCTATCGATTGCTTGCCGTAATGCCTCGACCCCGATTTTACTCGTGGCCGTCTCCTCCGTCCGAATCCCCGGCGAGCCCTCACCCGCGCCATTTAGCCCGACTCCCCCTTCGGACGCGATGCCGGAGGCGGTCAAGGTTCTTTCCCGACTTTCCAAACCGTATCAGCTTTTATATGTCGAGACCGGAGACGAGGCGCTGATCACGGAGGCAAAAGATTGGCTGACTCACCAAGGTTTTCCACCGGCGCCTCTTGCGGCCTGGCCGATGCCGGACGATGCGGAACGCCGTATGGAGCGCTTTGTCGAACGGCTTCAGGAAGTACGGGACGCGGGATGGAGGAAGATTTCGGCCGGAATCACCCGTTCCGTGGCGGAGGCCGAGGCGCTCATACGACTGAAGATCAAGGCGGTCCTTATGGCGGAGGAGGATGAGGAGGACGACAGGCCGGCAGGGGCGAAGAAGGTTACGGATTGGAAGGCCGTCCCGGCGGCCTTCCAATAATCGTCTGCAGCGGCCGGATGACAGTCACGATGAAATGGTGTAAACTAAAACCCTATTCCGGTCATGGGCATTATGAAAGAGGAGCCGATGAACACAAAAGGGATCACGCTCACGCGTCACATTCTGCTGGAGCAACGGGCTCACCCCTCCGCGACGGGCGAGCTGTCAATTCTGCTCGACCAGATCGGCCTCGCGGCCAAGATCATCGCCCGGGCGGTAAGTCGCGCCGGGCTGGTGGATATTCTGGGCGTGACCGGTCAAGTCAATGTACACGGGGAAGAGGTCAAAAGGCTGGACGAATACGCCAATCAAACCTTCATCAACGTTTTCGGACACAGCCGACTGGTCTGCACACTGGTCTCGGAGGAAATGGAAAAGCCCAGGCACCTTTCGGAGAACTGCTCCCGTTCGAAGTACACGCTTTTTTTTGATCCGCTTGACGGTTCGTCCAATATCGACGTGAACGGGACGATCGGGACGATCTTCTCGATCCATCACAGGCTGGGCGGGGATCGGCACCGGACCGAGGAGGAATGGTTTCAACTCGGCTCGGACCAGGTTGCGGCCGGATATGTGATGTACGGCCCCAGCACTCTCCTGGTCTATACCGCGGGGAACGGCGTGCACGGTTTCACGCTCGATCCTTCCATCGGCGAGTTTCTCCTCTCGCACGAGAACATCCGCATCCCGTCCCGGGGGAAGACCTACAGCATCAATGAAGCCAATTATCCGGTCTGGGAGCCCCATATCCGCGCCTTCGTCGACTATTTAAAGGAGAAGGATCCCGCCACCGGCCGGCCTTACTCATCCCGCTACGTGGGTTCGCTGGTGGCCGATTTCCATCGAACACTTCTCCACGGCGGCATTTTCCTATACCCCGCCGATGCCAGGAATCCGCGGGGAAAGCTTCGCCTGCTCTACGAAGCGGCCCCGCTCGCCTTCGTCGTCGAGCAGGCCGGCGGACGGGCCATTAGCGGCCGGGAACGAATCATGGAAGTCCGTCCCGTCGACCTTCACCAGAGAGTTCCGCTGATCATCGGCAGTCCGGAGGCCGTGAGCCTGGCGGAAGAATTTTCCGGGGGACGGAAAAAGCGCGTCCGCGGAAAAAGAGAAAAAAGATAGATCGGACGGGTGCGTCGGTGGAAATCTTTGACCTGGTCGTGATCGGGGGTGGCGCGGGAGGGTTGGTGACGGCAAGCGGCGCGGTGCGCCTGGGCGCCAAGGTGGCCCTCATCGAGCGGGAACGTCTCGGCGGGGAATGCCTCTGGACGGGCTGCGTCCCCAGCAAGGCCTTGATCCGCTCGGCCAAGATCAAGCACCTGACGGAGCATGCCGGCTCCTACGGGTTCCGGGACCAGACGCTTCCGGTCGACTTCGCCCGGGTGATGCAGCATATGCGGGACGTGATTTTGACGATCCAACCTCACGATGATCCGGACCGTTTTCGAAAGATGGGTGTGGAAGTGATTCAAGGCCGGGCCGTGTTCGCCGGCCACGACCGGCTGGAGGTCAACGGCCGCGTACTCAAGTCGAGACGGTTCTGCATCGCGGTCGGCGCCGATCCGCTCCTCCCTCCGATCGAGGGGCTCGACCGCGTCCCTTACATGACACACCAGAACTTCTTCGAACAGTCCCGGCAACCGGAACATCTCCTGGTGGTGGGCGGGGGCCCCGTCGGATGCGAGATGGGGCAGACCTTTCATCGGCTGGGAAGCCGTGTCACGGTCGTTGAGACGCTCGGTCGCATTCTCAACAGGGATGATCGGGAAACGGCCGGCCGGCTTCACGAGATCCTTGTAAAGGAGGGCCTGCGGATCGAGCTGAATACGAGGGCCGAACGGGTCGAGCGGCAAGGCGACCGGATCCGTCTCCATTGTGTTCGCGACGGTCAATCCTTTCCGGTCGAGGCGGACGCGATGCTCGTGGCGGCGGGAAAACGTCCGCGGGTGGATGGGCTCGGGCTGGACGAGGCGGGGGTTGCGTTCGATCAAAGTGGAATCAAGGTGGACCGAACCATGCGGACGACCAATCCGAGGATCTTCGCCTGCGGCGATGTGACGGGCGGCTTTCCGTTTACGCATACGGCCGAGTACCAGGCCGGGCTGGTCGTTACCAATGCGCTGGTTCCTCTCCTGAGGCGGAAGGCCGATTATTCCGTGGTTCCCTGGTGCACCTTTACCGATCCCGAGCTGGCCCAGGTCGGCCTGACCGAGGAACAGGCCCGGCAACAATTCGGCGAAGGGGGTTACCGGGTCTGGCGGTTCGCGGTGGCCGACAACGACCGGCACATCATCGACGGGGAGACGCAGGGAACCGTAAAACTGCTCACCCGCCCGAACGGCCGGATCATCGGCGGCACGATCTTAAGCGCCCATGCCGGGGATCTGATCCATGAATATGCCCTGGCGCTTAAGAAAAGGGGAAGGGTGGCCGATATCTCGGGAATGATCCATGTCTATCCGACCCAGGCCCAGGCCAATAAACGGGCGAGCGACCAGTATTATGCCGATAAATTCTTTGCGGGCCGTATTCCGAAACTCCTTTCTTGGTGGTTGAAACGGGTTCGTCCCAAGCCGCCCTAAGAGAACCGCGGGGGGAAGCGATCGTCACGTGGCCAAGCTAGAAGCACCGGAATGGTCCAAGATCCTCTCGGTCTTCCTCGGGTTTAGTCTGTCCCTCTTCCTGGGTTGCGCTTCCGGAGGTAGCGGGACGGTGTCTCTGGCACCGGAGGAGCGGCAAAAGATCACGGAACTGGTACTCTCGGTGGCCGAAGACCCGGAGGAAAGCGTCCGTCCGGCGAGGGAGGAGCTCTGGGCCATTCTGAAAAGGCGGGGCTCGCCCACCCCCGGTCAACTCGAAGGGCTGAGGACCCAATTTCGCATCATCGCCCGCGGCCATCCCCTCTTTTGGCGGGACGCCCAGGAAGCCTTGCAGTTCCATCGGATGGTGAAGAGCCCGGAGCGGGCTCGATGGGAAGACGGGCTTGCGCAAACCGGATGGCTTTCCGATCTTCAACGGACCCGGTTCGACGATCTCATGAAACAGGTGATCGAGGAGGAGCCATTTCCGTCCAACCACGGGGTGGAGGTTTCGCTGAGCCGGAAGATGGTGGACGAGATCGTGAACAGCTGGGACGACCGGGAACTGGAACGGTCGGTGGACGCTCTCCTGACCCCGCCGAACTGATGTTTCCGGCGCCCCCCGAGAAGATGTCTTGCCGTTAATTATTTATTCTTCTGACCGAACACCTTCTGGAAATGGATCAGGGCCAGGTGCTGGGCGTAATCGAAAAAAAGAGCGGCGGAATAATGTCCGGTGGGAAGCATGACCATGGAAGGCTTTCCGGCGGCTTTCCAGAGGGCCATAGCGTACCGTCGTTTGATCACGTGATCAAAATAACCTTCGATCATCAGGGTTCGTTTTGGATCGAGCCGGCTGGCATAAGTCAGCGGATCCACGTTTCGAAGCCGGCGTTCGACCTCGGCCCGAAGTTCATCGGGTGAAAAGTTTTCCTCCTTTTTGAATTGGTTGCGGAGGGAAACAACCGTGGGTTCCGAAGACGACAGGAGTATGCCGGCCAGGTCCCCGCCCCCCAGAATAAAGACCCCGGCCCGGATCCTCGGATCCGCCCCGACCGCGACGCTGCTGATGATCGCCCCCATGCTGACCCCGATGATGCCGATGCGCTGGCGGTCCACGAAGGGTTGTCCGTCGAGCCAGTCGACCCCTTCCATCACATCCATCACATCGTCCTTCAGCAGGGATTCAAAGCGGGTCAGCGGGTCGCCGCTGTTTTTGGCCAGCATCAGGTGGCCATGACTTTTGAATCGAAGGCTGATGAAACCCGCCCGGGTGAAATAAAGGGCCATCCGTTCCGTGAAGTAATCTCCCTGCGTGATCGGATGGATGATGATGACGGGGGCGGTTTGAATTTGATCGGGGACATACAGGAAGGCTACGTGGTGTTGGAATTGAAGTTTTTCTATCGTGTAGCCGTCGTGAACCTCGCGGGAGAGGATTCGCGGGGGCGCGGGGGAAGGGTCGGTATGAAAATAATCCGGATCAATCGAAGGGATGGGCGGCGATTCGCGACGGACGTTCTGCGGACCGTAATATACACAGCCGGCCAGGTCGAGGGACAGGCCGAGGAGAAATGGGATGAGGATGAGACGATGGAGGATGGATATCGATTTCAGATTCATGGTCATGCGGATTCCCGCCGGGTGCCGTTGAGAAATTTTTCAACATTCAGGGTTTTAGTAAATTATATCTTGATTGGGGACCTGTGTCATGACTCCATTTGAGGGGGGAAGAGATAAAAAAAGGGGCGGGTTTCGGCGTCAGGGCAGCTTTTTGAGCAATTCCTCCCAGGCCCGTTTGGCGACCTCTTCAAACGGGATCGGTTTCTCGCGGACATCCTCGCCGGCGACCGTGGCCGAAGAGGACCCTTCCCAGACGATCGCTCCCGAGGACACATCCCAAATCTGGGCAAATACGCGAAGGGAGGAGGACCGGGTTTGAAGGAAGCGGATGCCGAGGAAAGAAAAGCGCGTCGCCGTGTCCTGGGAGAATTGAAGCAGGCTTACCTGAATCAGATAGCGGACGTCCAGGGCCCGTCCGATTTTTTGCTGGCTCGTTTTTCGAAGGATTCCGGAAATTTCATAGGTTCGAACCATTTCAGCGTACTCATCCGCGAGATCGTCGTTGTTCAGAAGGCTCAAGGTTTCCTGGGGAGGGGTCTGGGGTATTTGGGGATAGGTTTCGCGCAGGGCCTTGGAAAAGGAATCGCCAAGGACACGGCGGTACTCGTGGAAAATATCCACGGCGACCGCGGACAGGATGGCGACCTTGCCTTCCTCAAGATTATGGTGCGAGAAGTCCGGCGAACGTTGCAACTCGACCGCGGTAAAATTAAACTGGCTTAATGGCCCCGCGCAGGCGCTCAGACCGATGCAGAGCAGGATCCCCGCAAGAATCTCCTTCATCCGGCCTCAGGAATGGATGGGAATGATACCGGAGGTTAGTATATCTTAATTAAGAAACTCTGTCATCTCCCTGTTGTGCGTCAGTTGTTTCCCAGAAGGACCAATGAACGGTACACGGCGTCTCCGATCGGGCCGAGGGACACCCCTCTCCAATAAGAGTAATTTTTGTTTTCGTAATCCGACGGATACATGATGTACCCGTACGCCCCGTTGCAAAGGCCGCAGAGCATTTCAAAGGGAGCGTGTATATCGCGCCGCAGGTCCTTGCCGATGTTGGGAAACGCCTCTCCTGGAATGGTCAGGAGCGTCAGTTCTCCCATTTTGACATAGCTGAGCTCAAGCGGAATCGTATGATCGTCGCCGTTGCGTGGATCGGGCACCTTGTTGAAGAACGCCGCGATTTTGAACCAAGGATTTGCCAGCGGCACCCTCAGGACATCATCCCGCACGGTAATCGCATAATCAGCCGACGGCACGGTGTGTAATTCCATGGCCGTATCGCCGATCATCCGCCCGAAACGGTCCGCGGCCGGCCAATCGTCCTCGCCATTGCGCTTGATGGCCGGACCCACATGCCCTTGGGTCCCGTTCATGAAGATGCCCATCCCGCCGCCGAGTTCCCGCACGTGCTCGTAGAACGAGCCGACAAAATCGGCGGTGATAAAGTTTGTTCGCATGATCGTGGGATGCACGGCATAGTTGACGAGAGTGAAAAGCGCCTCTTCTTTTCCATCCCGGATCCTCGTGGCGCGCATGACCGTGAACGCGGGATCGGGTATGGTGAGATCGTGTTTAAATCTGGAATATTGAACCGTCGTAGATCCAAAGTGCAATGTGATATCTTGCATATCACGCATCGCATCGTTCAAACACGCCGCCGCGGCGTCAATCGTCTCTCGCATGTAAGGCCCGTCTCTCCCGCTTAAGGGCCCGAAGCCCCACAAACCAGTGGTGTCCGGCCCGCTGTGAGTATGAGTGAAACTCACGATGATATGCTCCGGTGCAAGTGCGGGCACCCCTCTCTTGATGGCGACTATGTCGGGTCCGAGCATCCCGATGAGATCCATGCTCACGATGCCCACGCGCGTTTTTCCGTTGGAAAGCACGAAACATCTCGCGGATAAGGGGTCATGCACGCCTTTGCTTACTCGGCCGCTTTGAAAACCGGCAAGATACACCGCCTTTTGCGGTGTTATGTCTTTGATCGCGACGCCCGCCTCCCAATGCGCGCCAACGCTCTCTTTCTCAATCCGCGCCGGTTCCGTGGATGTGATGTACTTCTCCGCGCACCCGAACAATCCTCCGACCGCCAGAAATAGCGCAATGAAATGTCTTTTTTTCCGTACCATGCGAATTTCCCGTTAGCTTAGGGTGTAAAAAATGCTGTCGGTAAACGGATTCATCTTAAACGCGTTTTCAAACCACATAGGGGATTTCGGATCGTGCTCATGCATTCCTTACCGTAATTCTATCATAAAGAATAATTTTGTGGAGGCGGGAGTTCCATCCAGATCATTCGACTGGTAATTTGGACCCGATCTTGGGACGGTCGACCGGTGCTGGCCCTCAAGATCCGTCCGGCCAGATCCCGTCCCATCCCTTCGGCGCGCTCGAACACGCCCTTTCCATCGGGAGGATGCGGCCGTTGATCCGCCACGGCCCCGGAGGTATAAAGGGCGACAATCTCCGGATCTTCCTGTTTCGCCCGTTCTTCAAGGACGCGGCTTAGCACTCCCGGAAAATCGCTCGACTTCAGTCGGATTTCGCTGCGCAACACGGTCGGATGCGCCGAAAAGTTGACCAGATAGGCCAGGGGTCGGCCTTCCGGCGTTTTGAATACGAGGAAGATCAGGTCCGGATCGGTGGGGCCTCCCTTGATCATGCGATTTGCGATCCGGTCTCCCGCATCGACGCGGCCGTAGGCCACGTCGGCCGCTTGAAGACGCCGATACGCCTGGATCGCGGCCTGCGCCGCGCGGGTCGTCGTCATTTCAAAGAGCCCGTCGTTGTATGGCCCCGCCGCCAGACTTTCCCAGAAACGTTTCCCGAGACTTCCGGGTCCGGAATGGGTATGCGTGGCGGCGATCAGCAAATGGTCCTCCGGGAGCGGTATCACGGCGTGTATTTTCTGAGAAACGGAGTTAAAAAAATCTTCCGTGACCGCGAGAAGCTCCACGCTTACCAGAACGACCGTCTCGCGGCCGTCGGAAATCGCGAGCGCACGGGCCATGATGGGGTCGTGGACGCCGGTGGATATCCGGGCGCCGTAGGCGGCCAAGGGGAAGCCGACGGGGGGCGTGATTTCGATTTTCGCCGTTCCGATCCGGAGGGGGCCACGCGGATGTTCCCCGGGCGCCTTCTGAGTCAACGCGTTCAGCGCCTGTTCCGTCCGGTGAAAGAAGGGCTGTTGATCAATCGGTGTGTAGTCGATCGAGAGACATCCCCCCAGCGATGCGATGACCACCGCGTAGAGGGATGAGCGGAGGAATTTTGTTCGGCGCTTCATCATAGATTTAAGTCAGGAGTCGTTACAGACGCGGGTCCTGTCCTGCGGCAGCCCAACCGTGCTCGCCACCCCGCCCGGTATAGGGACCCCGGCTGCGCTAGGTGGGGCGCCCCGCCTCCGGCCCCCCGCTTTCTACGGTTTGTTCTGGATCAGATCGATTAAGGCCCGGGTCACCAAGGGCGCCATCTTCGAACTGGTCGAAAGCGTCTCTTCGTAATGGTCTTTGGATCCGCAACGGTCGGTCCCGAAAACCGGTCCGGGATTGAAAGTCGGAAAAACGAAATCGTTGGCCGGGACGATATAACCGAGTTCATCGTTGGCGAGACCGAACAAAAAAGAATACGGGGCCGTCACGGATTCCCGCAGGACAGGCTCTTTCGGCGTACCGGGGTTGGAGGCCGCGGTCCGCTCCTTGCCGATGCCGTCAATGGATTTTTTACGTTCGGTGACCGTCCAGCAGG
>Ga0335085_10005045_pt1 | contig 21486 bp, 19 predicted proteins | sample Lox_Sample_45_FD_206712 | JGI IMG/M metagenome (GOLD analysis project Ga0335085, IMG submission 206712) | Soil microbial communities from Loxahatchee National Wildlife Refuge, Florida, United States - Lox_Sample_4.5 | ecosystem: Environmental > Terrestrial > Soil > Wetlands | place: USA...
GCGAGAACCGCGCATCCATAGATTAATCCGAGCACGAAGAATGCCAGGGGAAGACTGAGATGCTCCGCGAGGTAACCGAGCGTCAGGCTCATCAGCACCTGGAGCACAGTGGCGAGCATGGAAAAGGTGGACTGCGTGCGTCCCATTAGGCGACGCGGCACGGTGAGCATGATGCCGGTCTGCGCCAGGACGCCGCCGAACGCGCGGCACATGCCGAACACCGCGTTCAATGCCACGGCGACGGCGAGCGAACCCACATAGGGAAACAGCGGATGGCCCGCGGCGAGCACCGCAAGGGCCACAATCAGCAGCAGGGGCGCGGAAATCCATCCCGTGAAAACGCCCGCGGTAAGCCCGCCGCTGACGGCGCCGAACGCCCAGCCCGCTTCCATGTAGCCGAAACCACGCGCGTCGGAGTGGAGCACTTCCTGCGTGAGAGTGACCAGCAGTACGTTGGAGCTGATGACGCCGCCCATCATGCAGGCGTAGGTGAGTCCCAGGGCCAGCACGCGCGGCTGGCCGCGAAGAAAGCGTGCGCCTTCGCGCAGGTCGCGAAGAAACCGGCCGCCCAACCCCGGCTCGGCCAACGATTGCCCCAGCGGGTCCTCCCGGGCCGCCAGCGCCGCCACCTCTTCCGCGGGTGCGAGCGCGCCGCCGGGCTCGACCTCGGGCTCGGATTCGCGATGCGCCTGCGGAGCCACGCGCCCACGCCGCAGGAGAAACAGGCACGTTGCGGCAACCAGGTATGTCGTTCCATCGATGCCCAGGATGCCGGCGAGGCCCGCGGATTTGTAGACGAAGCCGACGAGGCTGCCTCCCGTCATCATTCCGCCTTGAATGGCGATCAGCACGCCGGCATTCGCGGTGGCGTACTGGCCGCGGGGGATCACTTCCTGCGCGAGCGCGTTGACGGTGGACCAGTAGATGGCGAAACCCACGCCGAGCAGATACACCATGGCATAGATGTGCCAGATGCGCGCGAGGCCCGCACGCACCAGACCCGCGGTCGAGAGCACGATGGCGCCCCGGAGCATGTCCAACACCATGCCGAGGCGGCGGCGATCCAGGCGGTCTATGAGCACGCCACCCACCACGGGCACTACCAGACCCGGCATCATCACCAGCACAGTGAGCAGGCCGACCTGAACGGGCGATTTCGTCTGCTCGAACACCCACCAGCTCACGCCCGCGAAATTCATTCCCGTCCCGAGCAGAGAGACGAACATGGCGATGAACAAAAACACGAAGCCGCGGCTCTCGAGGAGCAGGCGCCAGTCCGCACGATGGCCGAGAGGGGATTCCATGGCGAAAAAAGATGATAATGCACCCCCCCGCCGCGCGGACGATCCGCTGCCGCGCGTGGGGCGGGACAGCCACCGGAAGGATGACGAATGGGCCAACAGGTCGAAACACGGGCGCGCGTGGATGGAAAGGCAGCGAAGGGAACGGCGTACCTGGAAACGGACTACGTGCTGTTTCGCGGAGGAAGAAAAAAGGACACCGCGACGCGCGTGAAAATTCTCTTCCGCGAGATCCGCTCGCTCGAAGCTCGCGACGGCCGGCTGCGCATCCGGCATGGCGGCGGGCTGGTGGAGATCGAACTGGGAGCGCGTGCCGGGAAATGGCTGGAGAAAATCCGTTCACCGCGCGGGCTGCTGGATAAGTTGGGCGTGGAGGAGGCCAGCGCCGTGTGCCTGGTGGGAGAGGCGAGCCCGAAATTCCGGGCGGAGCTAGAAGGGCGCAGGTGTGCCATCGCGGAAGGGATACCCGAGCGCGGCGCCGCGCTGATATTTTTCGGCGTGGAGAACCGCGAGGCGCTGGCGCGCGTGAAATCACTCGGCGGGCGGCTGGCACCAGCGGGCGCGTTGTGGATCGTGTATCCCAAGGGCCAGAAGCACATCACCGAGAACCACGTGATTTCGGGCGGCCGTGATGCCGGCCTGAAAGACGTGAAAGTGGTGGGATTTTCCGCCACGCACACGGCGCTCAAATTCGTCATTCCGCTGAGCAAGCGCTAACTCGATGGGAGTCACACAGGCAAGCGGGCGCGCGGCTACAGGATTACTTCGCAGGACGACTCGCATAGGACGACGCGCCGCTTCGGATTCTGCGCTTCGAAAAATACCGGCACGGTCATGCCCTCGTAGAGCGAGCGCGAGGAGTCTGTCGCGAGTCCCCGCTGCGTCTGCCCCTGCGAATCCTGGAATTCGTACTGGATCGTGTAGGTGGAGCTGCCGCGCATTTGTCCCACGACACGCGCGAGCGCGGCCTCGCCTTCGGCCAGCAGGGCTTTCTGCTGCTGCACATTTTTCCACGTCAGGTAGGGAAATGTGGCAATGGCCAGGGCGAGCGCCAACCATATCCAATCCGCCAAGGAGAGCGCTGCGAGCGAGCCCGCGGCGCGGTACCTTTGCCAGACGTGGACCGCGAAAATGAGATCGAAGGCAGTGACACCCAGCATGGCAATCGTGAGGCTTCTGCGTCCGGTACTGCTGATGCGGACCGGCCGGGGGCGGGGAATCTCGAGCAGGTGCCGGAAATCCGGCAGCGGTGCTTTTTGCGACTCCACCGGATGGCGGCTGGCGTAGACGCCGGCTTCCGAGTCGCGCACAGCCGTTTCATAGCGAGAGCGGCTCCAGCGCAGCGAAGCATAGAGCAAGATAAGGGGCACGAGCGGGAACACGAAGACAAACATCAGCGTGGCAGGAGTGGGGTCGTGCCACACGCGGAAAAACGTGCCGAACATCAAGGCGAAGAGGACGTAATAGAACGGGATCTTGCCGGTGGCGCGGCGAAGACGTTTACCGGCTTCCTCGCGATTCCATCCGCAAGAGGGGCACCAGGGATCGTATCCGGCGAAAATCGTCTTGGCGCCGCACTTGGGACATTGTGGGGCGGGCATGGTTCCTCTACTATGCGGCTCGCCTCGGCTCGAGGCATGCGGGGAACGCCTGGAAGTTGCGGGAGTGACAACCACGCCAGCCGGCCGCTCCGCCAGCGCCTTCCGGCTCGCGACCCGGTCCGCTCCGGTGTATCCTCGTGTTGTCGCCTCCCGGCGATACCGAATCTTTATGCCCGATCCACGCAGCCACGATCAGCTTGATCGAATCCAGGACCGGTTTACGCGCACGGCGGAGGCATTCTCCACTTTTGTTTTGCAACAGAGGGGCGCGGATGCGGAGCGGCTGGCGGATATGTCCGAGCTTCGCACGAGCGACCGCGTGCTGGACGCGGCGTGCGGGCCGGGGACGTACGCGATCCGCTTTGCGCCACGCGTTCGCGCCGTCGTGGGACTGGATTACACGCCGGCGATGCTAGCGAAAGCGCGAGCGTCTGCCGCGGCCGCGAGCCTCAGCAACATTTCGTTTTCACGCGGCGACGTCACGGCCATTCCCTTCCGCGACGGCACCTTCGACGTGATTACCTGCGGATTCAGCATTCATCACCTACTCGACCCGGGGGTCGCCGTTCGAGAATTCGCGCGGGTGCTGACGCGCGGCGGGCGGCTGGCGCTGATGGACATCATCGTGGCGGAGCCGGGCCGGGCCGAAGTGAACAACCGCATTGAGCAGGCGCGCGACACCTCGCACGTCCACACGCACACCCAGCCGCAACTGCTCGCGCTACTGGAGGGAGCCGGACTGCGGCTGCGTATGGCGGAACGCGTCGAATCGCAACGCTCGTTCAACCACTGGATGCACGTGGCCGGAGCCGAACCCGGCGAGCCTGCCTACGAAGAAACCCGCCGGCTGATGGAGGCGACCTTCGAGGACGATTCCGCGGGCTTCCATCCGCAGCCGCCTGCGGCTCCGGGCAAGGATTTTCCGTACACGCAGACCATTCTTTATTTGATTGCGGAGCGGTAAGGGCTGCCGGCTCAACTCTTCGCGCGCGCCATACCAGCGAATATCGCGGAATTTCCCCATAGCGGATCGCCTGCTCGGCGAACCGCAGCGGCTGCGTCGTTTTGCGTGCGGCGTGCTTGCTCCGCCCCAATCCCCCGCGCTACCGTAAATGGCTCCATGCCATTCCGCTTTGAAGTTCTGAAGAACGATTCCACGGGCGCGCGGCTCGGCCGGCTGGAGACGCCGCACGGCATGCTGGAGACTCCCGCATTTCTGCCGGTGGGCACCGTGGGCTCGGTGAAAGGGATCACGCAGGAGCAGCTCGAGGGGCTGGGGGCACAGATCGTTCTGGCCAACACGTATCATCTTTATCTGCGACCGGGCCACGAACGGATCCGCGCGCTCGGGGGACTGCACCAGTTTATGTCCTGGCCTCACCCCATCCTGACCGATTCGGGCGGCTATCAGGTGTTCAGCCTGGCGAAGCTGCGCAAAGTGACGGATGAGGGGGTGAACTTCCGTTCGCATCTCGACGGGTCGGAACATTTCTTCTCTCCGGAACGCGCGCTGGACGTGGAAATGGCGCTGGGCGCGGACCTGATCATGGTTCTCGACGAATGCATTGCCCTGCCCGCGGAGGAATCCGCGACGCGCGCCGCGGCACAGCGCACGCTCGATTGGGCGCGGCGCTCGCGCGAGCATTTTGCGGCGCACGGCGATCCGCAGCGGCAGATGCTGTTTGCCATCGTACAGGGAGGAGCCTCCCCCGCGATCCGGCGTGAGAACGCGGAGGCGCTGGTGGCGCTTGATTTTCCCGGCTACGCGATCGGCGGGCTGGCCGTGGGCGAGGCGCACGAGACGACGTGCGCGATGACGGAAACGGTGACGAAAGCGCTTCCGGCGGAAAAACCGCACTACCTGATGGGAGTGGGAAAGGCGGAAGACATTGCGGACTACGTGATGCGCGGCGTGGACTTCATGGATTGCGTGCTGCCCACGCGGAATGCGCGCAACGGCTGGCTCTACACTAGCCGGGGCCGCCTGGTGATTCGCAGCGTGCGCCATGCCGACGATGTGCGTCCGCCGGACGAAGAATGCACGTGCCCGGTTTGCCGGAGATATTCGCGGGCTTACCTGCGGCACCTGTTTGTGTCTGGCGAAATGCTCGGGCCGATTCTGAACACCGTCCACAACCTGCATTTCTTTCTTGAACGGATGCGCGCAATTCGCGCCGCCATTGGCGAAGGCACGCTAGCCGCGCGCGCGGCCGAGTGGAGACAAAAAGCCGCGACGGAAGAGGAGCCGGCCGAGCCCGTGGAGGATTCGACCGGGGCCTAAGCCAAGTCGCCCGACAGCGGGAAAAACCCCTTCCATCACGCCGGGCGAAGATGCCCGGTGGCCAGCGACTCTCGCCTTGACATCATAGGCAAAATTCGTCAGGCTACTGGTTTTGGGATGTTGCCGTGATTCCGCGCAGAGATGCGCGGCGGCTTGGATTTGAGTCCGTACGGCCTTTCCCCAGGGGGCGGGGAGCACGAGGGCCGGACGGCGCGTCCGTCGGTAAGGGGAGACATTCGCGAAAGGTTCTTTCCGCAGAGGGAGTCCTTTCCGTTCTTCCAGTAGGGCAGCAGGGCAGGCGATGGCCACCTTCTCGATTCCTGCGGCGACTCTCGCGCTGGCGCAGGCCGGTCAGCAGTCGGGCGGCAGTGCGTTTGCGGCGCTGGCTCCGCTGTTCATCATCATTATTATCTTCTACCTGCTGCTGTTTGTTCCCCAGCAGCGCCGGCAGAAGAAAGTGCAGCAAATGCAGCAGGCACTGAAGGCAGGCGACAAGATCGTCATGAGCTGCGGAATCTACGGCACCGTGGTGGGGGTAGAGGACGATTCGATCCAGCTGCGCGTGGCCGAGCAGATGAAGATCAAGATTTCCAAGCAATCCGTCGCCGCACTGCAGGAAGAGCCGAAAGAGAGTTAGCGTACCGCCATGCAGATGAATGTCCGAATCCGCGCCATCCTGATTGCTCTGGTTATCCTGCTCTGCATTTACGGGCTGTTCGGACTGCCCGCGTTTCCCACCTCGCTGGCCAAGGCGCGCTCGAACTTCAGCGACCGCATCCGGCTGGGCCTGGACCTGAAGGGCGGAACCCACCTCATCCTTCAGGTGCAGACGGAAGAGGCCGTGAAGCAGTACACGGACCAGACCCTGGACCGCCTCCGCAAGGAGCTAAACGACAGCGGAATCCGATTCGAAGACATCCGCGAGCCGGACGACCAGCACATCAACGTGGTCAACCTTGCGCTGGACCAGGCCGGGCGCTTCCAGGAAATCATTCGAAACAATTATCAGGATTGGGAGATGGCGCCGACTCCTGGGCAGGCTTCCGGATACACCATCAGCCTGCGGGCCGCAGCGATCGCGGCAATCAAGACGGACACGATGCAGCAGAGCGTGGATACCATCCGCCGCCGCATCGACGAACTGGGGCTGACCGAGCCCGTGGTGAGCGAATACACGCGCGGCCAGGATGAAATCCTGGTGCAGCTGCCCGGCGAGGGAGATCCGACTCGCGCGAAGAGCATTATCCAGGCCGGAGGCCAGCTGGAACTGCGACTAGAGGTGGGCAGCCGTACGTATACCTCTCCCGCCGAAGCATACTCGTCGCAGCCGAACGGAATTCTCCCCCCCAACACGGAACTGCTTCCCGGAAGGGAGGAAAGCACCGCCGGACAGGGCGGAAAGTCCTCCGACGTGTATTACCTGGTGGAGCGGTATGCCCCGGTGACGGGGCGCGATCTGCGCAGCGCGAAGGCGGTGCCCAGCAGCGATTATCCGGGATTCTACGAGGTCTCCTTCACGCTCTCCAACGCGGCCGCGAAGCGCTTCGGCGAATTCACCGAGGCAAACATTCAACGGCAAATGGCCATCGTACTCGACCACAGGGTGTACACGGCTCCCGTGATCCAGTCGCGCATCGAGGACCAGGGAAGAATTACCGGGCGGTTCGACCTGCCGCAGGCGAACGACCTGGCGCTGGTGCTGCGTTCGGGCTCGCTGCCGGCATCGGTGAAGTACCTGGAAGAGCGGACCATCGGCCCGTCGCTGGGCGCGGACTCGATTCGAGAGGGCATCCAGGCGTCGATAGTGAGCCTGGCGGTGGTGATGCTGTTCATGCTGGTCTACTACCGGCTGGCCGGGCTAAACGCAGTGGTGGCGCTGCTGCTGAACCTGGTGATCCTGCTTGCGGCGCTGGCCTATTTCCAGGCGGTGCTCACGCTGCCGGGCATCGCCGGAGTGATTCTGACGATCGGTATGGGCGTGGACTCGAACGTGCTGATATTCGAACGCATCCGCGAGGAGCTGAGGAACGGGAAACCAAATCCTTCCGCAGTCGAGGTAGGATTCAACCGCGCGTTCCTGACGATTATCGACACGCACGTGACGACGGTGGTGTCTGCCGCGTTCCTGTTCGCGTTCGGCACCGGGCCAGTGCGCGGCTTTGCCGTCACGCTGGTCATCGGTTTGATCGCCAACATTTTCACGGCGGTCTACGTATCGCGCACGATTTTCGCGTGGCACCTGGGGCGCATGAGCCGCGAAGCCCCGCTCAGCATCTAGGGCTAGCGAAAGGGGCTGTGGGGAACTTCTGACGGCCGCTGGTGTCTAACGATTCACGGAGAAATGACGACGTGCTGGAATTCTTCGGAACAGTAAGTATCGATTGGATGGGGAAAGCCAAGTTCTTCTTCTCCCTTTCCATACTTCTCCTCGCCGTGGGGGGCATCTCGCTGTTCCTGCACGGCGGGCCGCTGTATGGAATTGACTTCCGCGGCGGGACCCTGCTGTACGTCCGGTTCGTCAAAGAGCCATCGATCAGCGTGATCCGCTCCAGCTTGGCGCAGGGTGGCTTTCCTCAGGCCAACATCCAGCGGATCGGGAATCTGGCGCGGCCGGATATTCACGAAGTGGTGATCGGACTGGACGAGCGGGAATTGAACGAGCAGCATCTGGATGCCGGCCGCATAGCGATTGAAGACGCGCTCCACCGGTCATTTCCCGTGCCGGATCCGGCCAAGCCGGACCTGAACGCGGCAACCCCGGCCGCAATCGCCGACACGCTGCTACGCCGCGACCCGCTGGGCTTCGGGTCTTCCGCCGCCGACCGCTACAAGGCCATTGCCGCGGTCATTACGAATTTCCGCGACAGCCAGCGGGGAGGGCTGCTCGCGAGCGTGGACGAATTGCGCGATCCCCTGACCGCATCGGCAGACGTGCAGCAGGGGCGGGGAGGAGCCGCCGCCGTGGTGGGCGCGCTGCGCGACGCCTACACGGAGGGAAGCTTCGCGATCCGCAACGTGGAGATCGTGGGCCCGAAGGTGGGCGCCGAACTTCGCCAGCAGGCCCTGCTGGCCACCCTCTATGCTTTGGGCGGCATGCTGGTATATATTGCGTTCCGCTTCGAGTGGATTTACGGAGCCGCGGCCGTCCTGGCGGTCTTTCACGACGTTCTGATTACCCTGGGATTGTTCTCTATCTTCCGATTTGAGATCTCGCTCACGGTAATCGCCGCACTCCTTACACTCGTCGGTTATTCGATGAACGACACCATCGTAATTTTCGACCGCGTACGGGAAAACCTGCGGATTATGCGGCGGGAGAAGCTATCCGAGATCGTGAACAAAGCCATCAATCAGACGCTTTCGCGGACGATCCTGACCAGCGGTTTGACGTTCCTTACTGTGCTCGTGCTGTTCCTGCTGGGGGGCTCGTCGCTGCGCGCTTTCTCCTTTGCGATGGTGGTGGGAATTGTGGTAGGTACCTACTCCAGTTTCGGCATAGCCGCCCCGATGGTAGTGGCCTGGTACCGCTGGCGGGACCAGAAGGGAACCGTGGGGGCAGTGGCCAGTTCTCGCGGGCGGTGACGCTCGCCCTGAGGGCTTGGGGAGGCAGTTATGTTTGACGAATTGGTGGTTTCCGGAGGGAAGCAAAAGAGGACACGCAGCCGAATGTCGCTGGCGATCTCTGCCCTGCTGCAGTTTGCCATCCTCGGCCTGCTGATCCTCTTCCCACTGATTTATACGGAAGCGCTGCCGAAGAGCCTGCTGATTACCACGCTGGTGGCGCCTGCGCCGCCGCCGCCGCCCGCGCCGCCGCCGCCGCCCGCGCCCAAAGTGATCCAAAGACCGGTGCAACGCATCATTCAACAGGGCAAGATGATGGCTCCGACCGTCATCCCCAAAGAAGTCAAGATGATCAAGGAAGAAGCGCTTCCCCCTGATGTGCCCGTGTACGCAAGCTCCGGCGGAGTTCCCGGAGGCGTTCCCGGCGGAATGCCCGGAGGCGTGATGGGCGGAATTCTGGGAGGAGTGGGCAGTGCTCCGCCGCCGCCGAAGCCGGAAGGCCCGAAGCGCATCCGCGTGAGCACGGGCGTGCAGGAAGCCAAGATCATCAATAAGGTGCTGCCGGTGTATCCGGCGCTGGCGCGGCAGGCGCGCATCCAGGGCACCGTCAAGCTCCACGCCATCATTTCCAAGGAAGGCACGATTCAGCAGCTCGAGGTGGTCTCCGGTCCGCCCCTGCTGATTCAAGCGGCCCTGGACGCGGTGAGGCAGTGGCGGTACAGGCCCACGCTGCTCAGCGACGAGCCGGTGGAAGTCGAGACCTACATCGACGTCATTTTCACATTGGGCGGTTAAAACAAGGATTCCCCTAAGGAGGAATAAACTCAATGCTAGTCCATCTCGCGCTTTCCGGTCTTCTGCTCCTACAAGAAGAGGGCGGCCAGGCGTACATCGGCTGGGACCCCCGGCTCATCGTGAAGCAGATGAGCGGCGTGGCCTTGACGGTGGTGGTCATCTTGCTGCTCATGTCCATCTGGTCGATCGGCATCATGATTGACCGGGCCCTCGCCTATAGCGCCGCGCGCAAGCAGTCGCGCATCTTTGTCCAGCAGGTTGCCGGGGCGCTCCGCGACGGCAAACTGGACGAGGCCATCTCCATTGCCGAGCGGAACAAGAAGAGCCACATCGCCAAGGTGGTGGCTACAGGGCTCTCCGAGTTCCAGGCAGCCTCGAGCCAGGTGAGCGACGCCGAGCTCATCGAGGCGGCGAAGCGCGGGCTGGAGCGGTCCGTCGCGATTGTGCACGCCGAGATGAAGCGGATGCTCAACGGTCTGGCGACGATCGGCTCGACGGCTCCCTTCGTCGGCCTGTTCGGCACCGTGGTCGGCATCATCAATGCGTTTAAGGGCATCGCCACCGCCAAGGCAACCGGCCTCTCGGCCGTGGCTGGCGGTATCGCGGAAGCGCTGATCACCACGGCGCTCGGACTCTTCGTGGCGATTCCCGCAGTGTGGGCGTTCAACTACTTCACCAACAAAGTGGAAGCCTTCGACGTCGAGATGGACAACTCCTCGATGGAGCTGGTGAACTACTTCGTGACGCGGCGCTCCGCCAAGAAGTAGGCCGGCCATGGCTTACAAACCCAAAGCTCCGGACGTGATGGCCGCCCCGAACATCATTCCCATGGCGGACATCATGCTCGTGCTGCTCATCATCTTCATGGTGGTCACGCCCATGATCCAGCACGGCGCTTCCGTGGACCGCGCAACCGTGGACAATCCACGAGACATGGAAGGTGCCGATAAAGAGGACGCACTCGTCGTCGCCATCACCCGCGACGGCTCCATCTTCATGGGCTCACAGAAGGTTGAACTCTCGAATCTGACCAGCGTGCTGAAAGACAAGCTGGCCGCCAAAAAGGGCGACAAAACTGTATTTCTGAACAGCGACCGCAACGCCCTCTACGGCAAGGTTGTCGCCGTAGTGGACGAAATCCGCTCCGCCGGCGTGGACCAGCTCGGCTTGCTGACCGAGAAGACACAGAAGAAGGGCCCGAGTCCACCCGGCACTTCCGGCGGGCAGTAGCGTCAGCACCCCCTGCGGTTTGGCCGGGAGCGAGGCAGGGAAAGGAAGACTACGATGGGAATGACAGTCGGCAAGAGCAAGGGAGCGCTGGCGGAGATGAACGTCGTCCCGCTGATCGACATTCTGCTCGTTCTGCTCATCATCTTCATGGTCATCAATCCGAGCCATCCCAAGGGACTGGACGCGCTCGTCCCGCAGCCTGCACCCCCCGACCAGAAGCAGAATGAACTGGTCAACGAGAAGCTGGTGGTCGTGCAGGTACTGAACGACGGGACTGTGAAGATCAACCAGGAAACTTCGTCCTGGGACACGCTGGAACAGCGGCTCACGGACATTTTCAAGATCCGGGCCGAGCGCGTGGCCTTCATCAAGGGCGATGACAACGTGAAATTCGAACAGATCGCGCGCGCGATTGATATCATGCACAGCGCAAACATCGACCATGTGGGGCTGATGACCACCAAGGTCGAAGCGGGGCAGTAGCCCCGCGGCCACCGCCCGCCGGGACCGGAGGAGCGGACGGCGCATCAAGGCAGAATACTTTTGGGGGCAAACAGGACCATGCAGAACCGTACCGTCGCGCCGAGTTCGCGTCTGCTCTGGACGCTCGTGGCGCTGGCCGCCGCGTTGTCGCTCACGGCCACCGGCTGCAACAAACTGCAGGCGCGCGACCTGCTGAACAAGGGCGTGCAGGACTACAAGGCCAACCAGTTCGACAAGGCCGTGGAGAAATTCAAGGAAGCGAAGCGGCTGGATCCCAATCTGAAGACCGCTCGTCTCTACCTGGCCACGGCGTACGCCAATCAGTACGTCCCCGGCTCTCCGGACGCGGCCAACGTCGAGCATGCCAATCAGGCTGTCCAGGAATACAAGGAGGTCCTCGAGCAGGACCCCAGCAACCTGTCCGCCATCGACGGAATCGGCTCCCTGCTGTTCAATATGGCCGCTGGACCGCCGCCGAATTTCGACATGATGAAAGAGTCGCGCAAATACCACCAGATGCATATCAAGGTCAGCCCCACGGATCCGACGCCGTATTACTGGGTGGGCGTGATTGACTGGACGCTCGCGTTCAAGGCCAACCAGCAGGCCCGCCAGGATTACAACAAAGACGTACCCGCCAAGAAGCAGATCAAGGACATGGATCCGCTGCCCGACAAAATCCGCGACGACTTTGCCGCGAAGTATGGCGCGGATGTGGACGAGGGCATCAACGCGCTCAACAAGGCCATCGAACTGAACCCCAATTACGACGACGCCATGGCCTACCTTAACCTGCTCGACCGCCAGAAGGCCGACATGGTGGCCAACCCCGACGAAAGAAAGAAGCTGGAAGACGACGCTGACCTGCTGATCGAAAAGGTGAAGGAAATCAAGCAGCGGCGGGAAGCGCATCCCCAGCCTACTTCCTAAGCTGGTCTGACCTCCCGGAAATCCGGCGCCGGAGCCGCCCGCAGAGGAGAGCTCTGCCCGCAGCCCCGGCGTTCTTTGCGGCATACAGCGATGTGTCCCGGTGTCTTTCCCGTCCCCACGCGGTAGAATGGCGGAATCCCCATGGCCTCTCAGGGCAAACCGTCTCTCGTCCCCCGCTCCGAGGAGCAGAAGCTGCGGGTGCGTTTTGACGAGCTGGTGGCCCGCGTCCTGCAACAACGCCCCGGAAGCGACCCGGAACTGCTCCGCCGCGCGTTCGATTTCGCCGCCGAGCAACACGCGGGCCAGGTGCGGCAGTCCGGCGAGCCGTACCTGACGCACCCGCTCGAAGTCGCACATCTGCTGGCAGACATGCGACTGGACGTGACCGCGCTGTGTGCCGCCCTGCTCCACGATGTGGTGGAAGACACGAAGATCCCTCTCGAGCAGATCCGCGAACGGTTCGGCGAGGAAGTCGCGCGGCTCGTGGCCGGCGTCACCAAGATCAGCCGCCTGGATCTGCGCGCCCCCGAAACGCGCCAGGCGGAAAACGTCCGCAAAGTGCTGCTCGCCATGGTGGACGACGTGCGCGTAGTGCTGGTGAAGCTGGCCGACCGGCTGCACAACATGCGCACGCTCGAATTTCTGCCCGAGGAAAAACAGCAGCGAATTTCGCGCGAGACGCTCGAAATTTACGCTCCCATCGCCCATCGCCTGGGCATGGGCCTCATCCGGCACGAATTGGAGGACCGCGCATTCCGCTTCCTCGAGCCGGAAACGGCGCTCGACATCGAGAAGCGCGTCGCACTGAAAAGCAAGACGCACGAGAAATTCCTGGCTGAAGTCCAGCAGATGATCCGCGACACGATGCTGGAAAACGGCATCCCCGCCGAAGTGCAGGGACGCGTGAAGGGCCTCTACTCGCTCCACCACAAGATCGAGAGCCAGCAGCGCCCCATCGACCAGATTTACGACCTGCTGGCCGTGCGCGTGATTACGGACACAGTGCGAAATTGTTACGCCGCGCTCGGCGTCATCCACCAAATCTGGCGCCCCGTCCCCGGCCGCTTCAAGGACTACATCGCCATGCCCCGGCCGAACCTCTACCAGTCGCTGCACACCACGGTGATCCACTCCGGGCAGGCATTTGAGGTCCAGATCCGCACGCAGGAAATGCACCGCATCGCGGAACAGGGCGTGGCCGCGCACTGGAAGTACAAGGACGGCAAATCCGCCACGGCGGGCGACGACCAGCGCATCGTGTGGATGCGGCAGCTGATCGAGTGGGTGCAGGAAATGCAGGAGCCCGCCGAATTCCTCTCCACGCTGCGCGTGGACCTCTATCCCGAAGAGGTATACGCCTTTACTCCGAAGGGAAAAGTCATCCCCCTGCCGCGCGGCGCCACGCCCGTGGACTTCGCCTATGCCGTGCACACGGAAGTTGGCAACACTTGCGTGGGCGCGCGCGTGAACGGACAGATGGTTTCTCTTCGCCACGCACTCTCGAACGGCGATGTGGTGGAAGTGATCACCCAGAAGGGACACACGCCCAGCCGCGACTGGCTGACGTTTGTGCGCAGCTCGCGCGCCCGCAGCAAAATCCGCCACTGGATCAATCTGCACGAACGCGATCAGGCGGTGGATCTCGGCCGGCGACTGCTGGAAAAAGAGGCGCGGAATTTCGGAGTGAGCCTCAAGCGCATCAGCGAGGAGGCGGTGACGCGGGTCGCGCCGGACTACGGCTGTTCCCGCGCCGAGGACATGTACGCCGCGCTGGGCTACGGAAAAGTTTCGGCGCGGCAGGCGCTGCAGAAAATTCTCGGAGAGGACCTCGTCCCCGAACCGAAGGAACAGGCTCCCACCCTCGTCACTGCAGTCAAAAAGGCACTCGGCCTTGGCGAGCCGACAATTCAGGTCCGGGGGCAGGATGATCTGCTCGTTTATCGGGCCAAGTGCTGCAATCCGATTCCCGGCGACGAGATCGTGGGCTACATCACGCGCGGCCGCGGCGTAGCGGTGCACAATCGAAGCTGTCCCAACGTGCAGAATCTGCTCTACGAGTCCGAACGCCGCATTGACGTGGAATGGACCGGCGCTCCGGAAGGGCAGTTCGTCGCGCGGCTGCTGGTGCTGGCCGAGGATCGTCCCGGAATGCTGGCGGAAGTGACGGGAGCAATCGGCGAGGCGGGGTCGAACATCCGCACGCTCGAAACCCGCCAGGAAGATTTGCACGCCCGAATTGAGATCGCGCTGGAGATCAAGGACCGCCGCCAGCTCGACCGCATTCTCGCCGCGATCAAGCGCAAGCCGGGCGTCTTCAACGTCGAACGCGTCTATAAGGTTCAGTAGAGCGGGCTTCGGCCTGTGCTCTCCTGTAGCGCCGCCTTCCAAGAGCCTTCTTGGCCGTTGCTAGCGCACGCAGTAACGGCTACAGTCGCCACGCTGCCCAGGGAGATGCCATGAATATCGAAACGATTGCCATCCACGCTGGAGCCGAGCCCGATCCAGCGACGGCAGCGATTGCGCCGCCGATTCATCTGTCCACCACGTTCGAGCACGGGCCGGCAACGGAAATTCTGCATGGCTATACCTATGTGCGCGACGAAAACCCCACGCAGGACCGGCTGGAGGCGGCGCTGGCACAGCTGGAATGCCCGCGCCAGGGCAAAGCCGGACACGGATTGGCGCGGATCGAAGGGACGACCAGCGAATCGGGAAAAGAATCGCCGGCGGCACTGGCGTTCGGCTCCGGGATGGGCGCGGCAGCGGCGCTGCTGCAGTCGCTCGAGCCGGGCTCGCATGCGATCTTTCCGGAAGACGTCTATGTGCACGTGCGGCTGGTGCAGCGGGAATACCTGCCGAAGTGGCAGATCCAGGCGAGCGTCGTGAATATGCTGGACGTGGAAGCCGTGAAGCGCGCGCTGCGGCCGGAGACAAGACTAGTGTGGCTGGAAACGCCGTCGAATCCGAGAATGAACGTGACGGATATTGCCGCCGTGGCGAGCGCGGCCCACGCCAGAGGCGCGCTGGTGGTGGTGGACAACACGTTTGCGACGCCGGTGCTGCAGCGTCCGCTGGAGCTCGGCGCGGATGTGGCGCTGCACTCCACGACGAAATACTGCGGCGGACACAGCGACGTGCAGGGAGGAATCCTGGTTCTGAAAAGCAAAGGGCCACTGTATGACAAGCTCTACCAAACGCGCCTGGTGCTGGGCGCCGTGGCTTCGCCGTTCAACTCCTGGCTGGTGCTGAGGGGGCTGCGTACGCTGGCCGTGCGGATGGAGCGCCACACGGCCAACGCCATGTCTGTGGCGCGCGCTTTGGAAGCGCACAAACGTATCGAGAAGGTGTTTTATCCCGGGCTCGCATCACACGCGGGACACGAAATTGCGAAGCGGCAGATGAAGGGATTCGGCGGCATGGTGTCCATCCTGGTACAAGGCGGATGGGATGAGGCCGTGGGTGTTGCAGCGAAAGTGCGGCTGTGGCGAAATGCCACGAGCCTGGGCGGCGTGGAGAGCCTGATCGAGCACCGCGCATCGGCGGAAGGGCCGGGATCCACGGCGCCGAAGAACTTGCTGCGGCTGAGCGTAGGGCTGGAGAATGCGGACGACCTGATTGAGGATTTGATGCAAGCGTTAGGATGACAACAGGCCGAGAGCAGATATGACCAAACGACGAATCCGGGCAAAATCACGCACCGCGAGAAGAAAAAAATCCGCCCACGTGCCTCAAAGCTCCGGGACAGCGCTGCGAGATCTTCCGGACGTGGTGGTGATCGGCGCGGGAGCTTTCGGAGGCTGGACGGCGTGGCATCTGGCCAATCTCGGCGGGCGAGGAGGGCGAGGCACGCGTGTGACACTGCTGGATGCGTGGGGCGCGGGAAATCCGCGCGGAACTTCCAGCGGCGAGGCGCGCATCCTGCGCTTGTCCTACGGCGAGAAGCACCTGTATAGCGAATGGACTCAGCGCGCGCGCGAAATCTGGCGCGAGTGCGAAGCGGAATGGCGCGTGCCACTATTCCTTCCCTGCGGCATGCTCTGGGTGTTTCGTGAAGAGAATGCTTACTACCGGGAGAGCGTGGCCACTCTCCGCCGGCTGAAGGAGCCGTGGGAACGGCTGTCCGGTGAGGAAGCGGCTCGACGGTTTCCGCAAGTCTCGTTCAAGCCGGGCGAATTTGCGCTGTACGAGCCGAAGGCCGGCATGGTGCGCGCGCAGCGGGCCGTGCAGACCGTGGCGGCGCAACTGGCGCGGCTGGGCGGCGTGGTCCGCACCGGTTGGGCGGAAGCGCCCGCGGATTCGGCGCGCGGCAGCGGCGCCCGGCTCGCGTCCGTGCGCGTTCGCTCCGGAGCCGGCGAGGAGGAACTGTACGCCGGCGCGTTCGTGTTTGCGTGCGGGCCCTGGCTTCCGCAGATGTTTCCGCGACTGATGGGGCGACGCATTGTGGTGACGCAGCAGGACGTGTTCTATTTCGGCGCGCCAGCGGGAGACGCACAGTTCGACGCTCCGCAGTTGCCGGCATGGGCCGATTACGACTCCGAGTTTTACGGCACGCCCGGCTGCGACGTGTGCGGCTTCAAACTGGCGAACAATCAGGGCCAGCCGGGATTCGATCCTACGAGCGGTGAGCGGACGGTGCGCGCGGAGACGCTTGCGGCGGCGCGGCGATACCTGGCGCGGCGGTTCCCGGGAATGGCGGACGCCCCGCTGGTACGGACGCGCGTGTGCCAGTACGAACGAACGCCGGATTCGAACGTGGTGGTGGACCGGCATCCGGAATGGGAGAACGTGTGGCTGGCGGGAGGCGGCTCCGGCCACGGATTCAAGTTTGGCCCGGCGCTGGGGGAATGGCTGGCCGCGATGGTCCTGGACGGCAGGCCGGCGATGATTCCGGCCCCGTTGCGGATAGGCGCCAGCGAACATGCGGAATCTGGAGAGTTGCGTGAGAAGGGCGCATACTGAAAATCGCCCAGCATGGAAGGATAACCATGCATTCTCTCTCCGGGTGGCGTGCGCCGAGACGCGCGCTGATGCTGGCCGCAACGCTCGCGACTGCGGGCTGCGGCCGGCTGGAATACGTGAGCCTGCAACCGTTGGACGACGCGGGCTTCAGCTACACCTCCGAGAAACAGATCGAGCAGCTCGATCCCACCAAACAGGAAGTAGCGGAAGTGGTGAAGGCCGTGAAGGGCGGACTTTCGGAATCGGCGTGCGTGGATCTGGTGCGGATCGCGCGCGGACAGAAGCGGCATTTTGCGGAGGGCGAAGCCGTGGCGGCGCTGCACGCGGCGGGGATATCCGACACGACGATCCTGGAGCTGGCGCGGCTGCGGCAGATTCCCGCGTGGAGCGGGGAGGCGCAGGCCATCCGGCTTACGGGCACGTCGGAACCGGTGATTCTGGCCGTTGCCCGAAGGCGCGCGGAGGGGCAGATCGCGCCTTCAGGCGCGTCTCTGGCGCGGATGAAAGACGCCGGAGTGAGCGCAGAAACGATCATTGCGCTGGTGGACCGCGGAATCACGGATACCGACGCGGAGAGCATCTCTTACCGGAAAAAGCACGGCTGGAAGGACGAACAAATCCTGAAAGATTTCCCCCCGAAACCCTAGACCATCAAATGCTCTCCTGGAGGCGGCGTGCAGCGGGAGCAGTACGCGTGACGGCCGCCTTGGCGATGGCCGCAGCGGCGCTCGCAGCCGCGGGATGCGCGGTACCGCTCGGGCCGGGATTCAAGATAGAAAAGCAGCGACTGGAGGCGGCAGTGGTCCGCACGCCCGAGCCCCACATGGACGTGCGCGCAAGCTGGCGTGTGAAAAACACGGGCGACCGTCCGTTGCGCTGGCTGGACGTGGAAATTCCGGACGCGGAGGCGCACGGGCTCAGCGCACTGCGAATCGAGAGCGGCGGCAAGGAAGTGGCACCGGGCCGCGCAACGTACGGACCGGCGATGCGCATCCCCTTCGACGAGCCGCTGGAAGTGAAGGACCGGCGGGAAGTGACAATAAGCTACACGCTGGCGGGAGGCGCGGGCGTGGTGGCGGAGCAAGCGGGCTTCGTGCTGCCGCCGGGGGATTGGGCGCCGGTGCTCGTGACGCCGGAGGGCCAGGGTTCGTTTGCCCGCGGCGGAGTGCCGCCGAAAAAGTGGGATATGACCGTGCGAGTCCCCGCCGATTTCCGCGTGTATGCGAGCGGGCACTCGCACGGGCGCGACCGCGAGGGACAGGACGTGGTGTTCCGATTCCAAGAGAGACGCGGCGGCGTGCTGCCGTTTGCCGCAGGAGGCGCGTATGAAGAGACGCGAACCGCAACGGCGGGCACGGACGTGATTTTCTGGACGCGGCAGTCCCTGCCGGCGGATTCGGCGGAGCGCGCCGCGGACTTCACGGCACAGACCATTCAGTTTTTCGATGGCGAGTTTGGCACCAGGCCAAAAGACGCCGGGCCACTGCACATCATCGAATGCGTCGCAGTTCAGCCGTGCTGGCCTGTGCCGGGCGCGGCGCTTCCCGGCGCTGAACTCTACAGCGCGCGGTTCACGGATGCCGAACGCCGGATGCTCGACAGCCAACTTGCGCGTACATGGCTGGATTTTCGCGTTCAGCCGGATTGGGAGGAAGAGCCGTATCCGATGGGGGCGCTCGCGGACTATGCGGCGGACCTTGCGGCCATCGCGCGGAGAGGCCCTGGCGCGCGCATGCAGGTAATCAACGAGATTGTCCAGCAACTCGATAGCGCGGAGGCTTCGGCGCCGAAATGGGGCGTGCTCAGTGTGCGGCTCGCCGACACCAAGGAGGTTCGACGGTTCGCTGAATTGCGGAGCGAGCTATTCTTTTTTGCGCTGGAAGATGCGGCGGGAGCGGACGTGGTGCGGCAGGCACTGCTGCACCTGGAAAGAGTCTATCCGGGGGAAACGTGGCGCGCCAAGGATCTGCGTTCCGCCCTGGAACTGGCGAGCGGAAAAGACCTCGCTGCGCTGTTCCGCCAGTGGCTGACGGAGAAATCCGTCCCGCCTGACTTTCGGACCCGCCACTGAGCCGCGGCGGGGCGCATCCAGATGTAGCGCGGCCGCTCCAGCGGGCATCGAAAGCGGTTGCCGGCTCCGCCGGCGTTGGCGGGGACTGGAAGTCCGGACCGCGGGGGAATCAATGAGAGATTTTCATAGCCTGAACGAAAAAGAAATTCTCGCGCTGGCCATCTCGCTGGAAGAGGAGGACGAGCGCGTCTACTCCGATTATGTGGAGGGCCTGCGCGAGAATTTTCCCGCGACAGCGGCCGTGTTCGAGGAAATGCGGAAGCAGGAGACGGGCCACCGACAGAGGCTGATCGAACTGTACCGCTCGCGATTCGGAGAACACATTCCACTGGTCCGGCGGCAGGACGTGAAAGGGTTCATCGTCCGCCAGCCGCTGTGGCTCTCGCAGCCGCTGAACCTCGACAAAATCCGCGGGCAGGTGAGCGCGATGGAGGTCGAGACGCGGCGGTTTTATGAACGCGCCGCGGCGCGCACTCCCGATGCGCGTATGCGGCAATTGTTCGACGACCTGGCACAGGAGGAACGATCGCACGCCGAGCGCGCGGAGGCGCTCCAGGCCGAAAAACTGGGAACCACGGAACTGGCGAAGGAAGAAGACGCGAAGAAGCGGCTGTTTGTACTGCAAATTATCCAGCCGGGGCTTGCCGGGCTGATGGATGGATCGGTTTCGACGCTGGCACCGGTGTTCGCCGCGGCGTTTGCCACGCGGAACAGTTGGGACGCTTTTGCCGTGGGGCTGGCGGCATCGGTGGGGGCCGGAATCAGCATGGGATTTGCGGAGGCGCTCTCCGATGACGGGAGCCTGACCGGCCGGGGGCGGCCGCTGCTGCGCGGAGTGGTGGAAGGGCTGATGACCACGCTGGGCGGAATCGGGCATACGCTGCCTTATCTGATCCGCGATTTTGGGGTGGCCACGGCGGTAGCGGTGATTGTGGTGATCATCGAGCTGGGCATCATCTCCTGGGTGCGACACCGCTACATGGATACTCCGCCGCTGACTGCGGCGGTGCAAGTCGGTGTAGGCGGCGCTCTCGTCTTCCTCACCGGGATTCTGATCGGGAGTTCGTGAGCGCGGGCGAGGGTGAAGAAGATCGCGGCGGAGAGCCTGCGCGACATGTATGCTATCGTTTAGGAAAACGCGCGGATTCGCGCCGGGGGGAATCGAACTGTGAGACAGGTGATTACAACGGACACAGCGCCGAAAGCTATCGGGCCGTACTCGCAAGCCATTCGTTCGGCGGGACTGCTGTTCTTGGCGGGACAGATTCCGCTGGATCCGGCGACGATGCAATTGGTGGAAGGCGACATCGCGAAGCAGACCGAGCGCGTGCTGGAAAATATCAAAGCGATCCTGGCGGCGGCAGGCAGCTCGCTCGACCGCGTGGTAAAGACCACGGTCTTTTTGAAAGACATGAACGAATTCGCAGCCATGAATGAAATGTACGGGCGGTATTTTCCGCAGAACCCGCCGGCACGTTCTACGGTGGAAGCGGCGCGGCTGCCACGGGACGCGCGCGTGGAAATCGAAGTGATTGCACTGGCGTGAGTGCCGGCGGCAGCCGGACGCACCCTCATGCTCACTCCCGGAACATGGTGAACTGAAACGATGTCCTCTCTTGCGAAGGCCCTTTTTGTGGGCGGGCTTATTCTGTCCGCGAGCAGTCTCGTGTCGCCGCCGATCGCGCTGGCGCTGGGTCTCGCGCTGGGTCTCACGCTCGCAAATCCGTACCCGAAGATGAGCAGCAAATTCGCAAAGTTCCTGCTGCAGGCATCCGTGGTGGCGCTCGGTTTCGGAATGAACCTGCCGGACGTGGTGAAGGCGGGGCGCAGCGGATTCGTCTATACGGCGGTGGGGATCAGCTTCGCGCTGGCCGCGGGGATGGCGCTCGGCAGACTCGCGCGAGTGCCGCAAACCCCCTCGTTCCTCATCTCCTCGGGAACGGCAATCTGCGGCGGGAGCGCGATAGCGGCTGTGGCGCCCATCGTTCAGGCGAGTTCGGAAGAAATGTCCGTCGCGCTCGGAACCGTCTTCATACTGAATTCGATCGCCCTGTTCATTTTTCCGCCGATCGGCGCGGCACTGCATCTGACAGAATCACAATTCGGATTGTGGGCGGCGCTGGCGATTCACGACACGAGTTCGGTGGTGGGCGCGGCGACGCGCTACGGAGCCATAGCGCTCGTGATTGCCACGACGGTGAAGCTGGCGCGGGCGCTCTGGATTCTGCCCCTGTCGTTGGGCACGGCGGCGGTGCGGCGCACGCGTTCGAAGGT
>Ga0335085_10005046_pt1 | contig 21486 bp, 18 predicted proteins | sample Lox_Sample_45_FD_206712 | JGI IMG/M metagenome (GOLD analysis project Ga0335085, IMG submission 206712) | Soil microbial communities from Loxahatchee National Wildlife Refuge, Florida, United States - Lox_Sample_4.5 | ecosystem: Environmental > Terrestrial > Soil > Wetlands | place: USA...
TGCGTTACAAGAACCGCGACCTCCTCACGCTCGATGAAGAGGAGATGCGCGCGGTCCGAGGCGCCGAGATCTCTCTGATCTTCCAGGAGCCGTCGACGGCGCTCAATCCCGTCTTCTCCGTCGGCGATCAGATTGCGGAGGCGCTGATCGTCCACGGCCGCGCGTCGAAACGCGAGGCGCGGACGCAGGCGATCGACCTGTTGCGCTCCGTCCGAATCCCGGACCCCGAGTCCCGAATCGCGAGCTACCCGCACCAGCTCTCCGGCGGCCAGCGCCAGCGCGTGATGATCGCCATCGCGCTCGCGTGCCGGCCGTCGCTCGTCATCGCCGACGAGCCGACGACGGCGCTCGATGTGACGATTCAGGCGGAGATCCTGGACCTGCTGCGCGAGATGCGGTCCGCACACCACCTCTCGCTGCTCCTCATCACGCACGACCTCGGCGTAGTCGCCGAAACGGCGGATCGCGTCGCCGTCATGCGCGCCGGGCGCATCGTCGAACTCGGACCGGTGCGGCAGATCTTCCACCAGCCGCAGCATCCATACACGCGCGAGCTGCTGGCGGCCATTCCGGGGGCGCATGGCGCTCGTTGAGGTCGACCGGCTGGTCAAGCGCTACGCGCGCATCACGGCGGTCGACGAGGTCAGTTTTTCGATCGACGAAGGCGAGACCTTCGGCCTCGTCGGCGAGTCCGGCAGCGGCAAGACGACGACGGGACGCTGCATCCTGCGGTTGATCAAAGCGACGTCCGGCATCGTGCGGTTCCGCGGCGAGAACGTCTTCGACTTCAGCGCGTCGCGCCTGCGGCAGATGCGGCGCGAGATGCAGATCGTCTTTCAGGATCCGTACGCGTCGCTGAACCCACGGATGCGCGCGCGGCAGATCGTCGAGGAGCCGCTCGTCATCCACGGAGTCGGCAAGCGGCGCGAGCGGCGCGATCGCGTAGAGGAGCTGTTTCGGCTCGTCGGCCTCGATCCGGCGCTGCTCGACCGCTACCCCGACGCATTCAGCGGCGGCCAGCGCCAACGAATCGGCCTCGCGCGCGCGCTCGCGCTGAACCCGTCGTTCCTCGTCCTCGACGAGCCAGTGTCGGCGCTCGATATGTCGGTGCAGGCGCAGGTGGTGGCGCTGCTGCTCGATCTGCAGACTCGGTTGAAGCTGACGTATCTCTTCATCACGCACGATCTGCGGCTCGTCGAACAGATCTGTGGGCGCGTGGCGGTGATGTATCTGGGTACGATCGTCGAAATGGGAACGACCTCGTCGATCTTTTCGAGGCCGCAGCATCCATACACGCAGGCGCTGCTCTCGGCCATTCCGGCGCCCGATCCGGACGCGCGACGTCGGCGTATTCAGTTAGATGCGGCGTCGATCGATCGCGCAGCGCCCCTGCGAGAAATCGCCGCCGGACACTTCGCGGCTGTCTGATAGTCGCGGCTACGCCGCGCGGCGAACGTCGTTTTCGACTTTTCCGTCGCGGATGTGAATCGTGCGGTAGGCGAACGCCGCCACATCGGGCTCGTGCGTGACGAGCACGATCGTGTTGCCGCCCTTATGCAGACGCTCGAACAGGGCCATGATTTCGTTGCCGGTTTTCGAGTCGAGGTTGCCGGTCGGCTCGTCCGCGAGCAGGATCGACGGGTTGTTGACGAGCGCACGCGCGATCGCGACACGCTGGCGCTGGCCGCCGGACAGCTCGTTCGGCCGGTGCGTCATCCGCTGCGCAAGCTCCACTTTCTCGAGCGCCGACTTCGCGCGCGCCTCGCGGTCCTTCGACGGTACGCCGGCGTAGACGAGCGGCAGCTCCACGTTGTGCAGCGCCGTCGCGCGCGGCAGCAGATTGAACGTCTGGAACACGAACCCGATCTCTTCGTTTCTGATTCGCGCCAGCTCGTTGTCGTTCATCTGGCTCACCTGCTGGTCGTTCAGCAGGTACGAGCCTTTGGTCGGCGTGTCGAGACAGCCGATCAGATTCATCAGCGTGGACTTGCCCGAGCCTGACGGCCCCATGATGGCCACGTACTCGCCGCGTTCGATCTGCAGCGATACCCCGCGCAGCGCGTGGATTTCCTCGGTGCCCATCACGTAGGTCTTCCAGAGGTCGACGGTTTCGATCAACGCCATATTTGAAGTATAGACGGCGGACGTCAGGCGCCGGTTCGGAGGCGCGTGACGAGGTTCTTCGCGATCGACGGCGCGTCGGTCGGCACCTTCGCGTCCCAGTCGCGCGCGTCCACCGGAATCAGCGTCACCTTCGCGGAGCGCGTCTTGCGCCGCTGAGCGTTGATCGCGGTCGCCAGCTCGCTCGCCGGCGCCATCGCCGACCCCATCAGAAACACGCAGACTTCGTCGGCGGGCATCACTTTCGCCGCCTGACCCCAGGCGTCCGCGATGCTGTCGGCATCGACGCGGTCGACGTACCGCGCCAGCAGCCGAGGACCTTTGGACTTGCCAAAAAAGCCCGCCTTCGGATTGCACGCGATGTCGAATCCGCGAACGTCCGCAAGGTCGTAGTCGCGCGCCACCGCGTCGAGCGCCTGGCGGAACCGGCCGACCAGTGCCTTCTTCACGAACGCGGCGCCGGTCGCGCGCTCCTTCGAGAACCACCCGCCCGCGGGCGGTGGTGGATCGGCCATCGACGGCTGCGGCGGCGGAGGCGGTGCCTGGTGCGATTCGACAGGCGCCGATGAATGAGCCGCCGACGCCGATGCCGCTGCGGCAGGCGCGGCCGGCGCAACGCCGCGCGACGCATCGTAATCGGCGCGCTTCTTCTCGTCGCACAGTATTCGATACGCTTCGGTCAGCTCGGCGGCACGCTCCGCCGCCATCGCCTGGAATTCCTTGCCGAGATGCTGAACCTTGTCGGGGTGGTACTTCGCGATCTGGAGGCGGAAGGCCTTCTTGATCTCGTCGGTGGCCGACGTCGGCGGCACCTCGAGCAGGGCGTAGTAATCCTTGGCCGCCACCCGTTACTTCTTGAACTCGGCGACGTTGGCCGCCGGCAACTCGCGCCGCGGTTCGCCGCTGCGATGCTCGCCGTCGCGCAGCCGCTTCGGCACGCGACGTGGCTCCGCGCTGCTCCGCGCGCAGAAAGGACAGAAGTTCCACCCGGGCTGCATCGCGCGACCGCAGTGGCTGCAGCCGCCGCCGATACGTTTGCCGCAGTTGGGGCAGGCCATGAAATCGACGCCGACCGCCGTGCCGCAGCCGGTGCAGAGCGTCCGCACCTCCCGCACCTCGGTGACGACGCGCAGCAGTTCCTCGGGCGTGGTGATGCCGCTCTTCACTTTCGCGAGGCCGTCTTCGCCGAGCGAGATCATACCGGTGGCGATGGCCGCCTCGCGGATCTGATCCTCGGTCGCCTTCGCCGCGATCAGCCGGCGGAGCTTGTCGTTGACGCGCATCACTTCGTAAATGCCGATGCGGCCCCGGTAGCCAGTGTGGTTGCACTGGTCGCAGCCGACCGACTTGTAGAAGACGAGCGACGCGGCGTCCCCTTCCGAGATGTTCAACGCGCGCAGCGTGTCGGGCGGCGGCGTGTACTGACGGCGACAGTGCGTGCAGAGACGCCGCACCAGCCGCTGCGCGACGACGCCGATCAATGCGCCGGCGATCACGTAAGGCTCGGTGCCGATGTCGGTCAACCGCGTCACCACCGACGGCGCATCGTCGGTGTGCAGCGTGGAGAGGACGAGGTGGCCGGTCTGCGCGGCCTGCATCGCGATCTTCGCCGTCTCCTGGTCGCGGATCTCGCCGACGAGGATGACGTCCGGGTCCTGGCGCAGGATCGATCGCAGCGCGCTCGCGAACGTCAGCTTGATCTTGTCGTTGATCTGCGTCTGGTTCACGCCGGGAATCTGGTACTCAACCGGATCCTCGACGGTGATGATGTTGGTCTTCTCCGACTGCACCGACTTCAGCGCGGAGCTGAGCGTCGTCGACTTGCCGCTGCCGGTCGGACCGACAACGAGAATCATGCCGTGCTGGTGGCGGAGGAAGTGCCGGAGTTCTTCCATCGACACCGCCGACATCCCGATCTCCTCGAGGGCCGGCACGCCCTTGCGGTGATCGAGCACGCGCATGACGATTTTCTCGCCCCACACCGTGCGCAGCGTCGAGACGCGGAAGTCGACTTCGGCGCCCTCTTCGGACGTGGCGCGCAGGCGGCCGTCCTGCGGCAGCCGCTTCTCGGCGATGTCCATGCCCGCCATGATCTTCAGGCGCGCGATGAGACCTTCGTGGACCCACTTGGGCAGGTCCATGACTTCCTTCAGCAGGCCGTCGAGGCGATGGCGGATCAGGACGCCTTTTTCCATCGGCTCGATGTGGATGTCGCTCGCCTTGCTCTTGATCGCGCTCTTCACGACGAGGTCGACGAGATCGATGATCGGCGCCGCTTCGCTGCCCGCCTTCGCGCCGCCTCCCGAGGCGGGCTCGAACACGTCCTCTTCGACACGGCGCGCGAGCGCGGTCTCGTTCGACGGCAGATCCGGCCCTCCGGCGCGAATCTTCGGCGGCGCGACAACGGCGAGATCGTTCTGCGGCGTCGCGGTCCGGATGGCGAGCGCCTTGTCCGGATACCCGGTGTTGATCGCGTCGACAATGTCGCCGCGCGTGGCGACGACCTGCTTGATTCGATAGCCGGTCTGGAACTCGAGATCCTGGACGAGGCTGAACAGGAGCGGATCCGACATCGCCACGGTCAACAGATTCTTCTCGAGGGTGACGGCGATGCAGACGCGCTTCAGCGCGACTTCTTTCGGAATCAGGATCACCGCCGACGGATCAGGCGAGTTCTCGCCGAGGTTGATGTACGGGAAACCGAGCTGGAACGCGAGCGCCTTCGCGATCTGCTTCTCGGTCGCGAGGTTCATGCGGACGAGGACCACCCCCAGCCGCTCGCCGGTGCGCTTGTGCTCGGCGAGCGCGTTACGGAGGTCGTCTTCCGTGATGAGGCCCGCTTGAATCAGGCACTCACCGATCTTCTTGCGCAACCGGGATCCTCGGCGTCACGTGAGGACGCAAACTGTCATTTTACGACAACCACGGCCGTAACAAACGCGGCTGTAACGTACTCAGCCGTATAGACTTGCACAGTATTTCGTATTATTTTCCGACGGCGCCGAGCGTCAGGCGCCGCAGCCGACCCCCGCCGTCGCGGAGCATCACGGCCGTCGGCGTAATCTCAACAATCCGGGCCCCCTTCACCAGGTCGCCCACCCCTACGATCCGGCTGTCGATGATGGCGAGCTTGCGGTCCGGGCTGTACAGGATTGTTTCGAGCGATGCGTCGAACGGCAATACGGGTTCGACCTTCATATTTCGCGGGGCAGGCCTCGGGGAGGGGTTTGGCTTGGCGGCTTGGGGTGCCGTAAGTGTCTGTGGCGCCTCGACCAAGTCAGGTGCTTTCGGCGTTTGCGGCTCGCGACGGGCAATAACCGGCGGCGGCGGCGTCGGTCGCGCGATCACCGGCGGCGGCGGAACCACTGCCTGCCGAGGCGCCGGGAACGGCGTCAGGGACGAAGTGGGGATGGACCCGGGACGGACCCGAGACGGAGTCGACTCCGTCCCGAACTGCAGAGCTGCGAGGAACGTCGGTGTCAACGCCGGCTGCGGTGGACGGACGACCCCGGTCACGGCCGACGCGCGGGTGACCAGCGACCGCGACGTCAGGAGCGGCGCCGGCTTCGGCGCGGCAGGCGTTGAGGACGTGACGGGTTGTGGCCCGACGAAAGGCACCGGCGCGACCGGCTGGGGCGGCACCGCTGACCGCGGCGCGCCGCGCGCGTTGTTGGGTGCCTGTGCCATCGCGCGGCGCGGCGCTGGCTTCGTGACCGCCGAGCCGCTGTGCGCGGTCACCCACGCTGCCCCGACACCGGCGGCGACGCCGGCCACAATCGCAGCGGCAGCGAGGAATCGCTTGGAACGCGCGCGGTGGCGGCCGCGCAGCAGGTTCAGATGCGGCGGCCAATCCGCCGCCGCGGCCCATGCGGGACGCAATTCGGCCACGCGGTCGCGAAAATCGTCGGACGGCTCAGGCAGCCTCGACTCGTCGATGCCGAACAGCGTGTCGAGCGGCTCAACCTCGACATCCATCCGCTCGGTCAGCATCGCCGACATCGTCCGCAGGTCGGGTACGCCGCCGCAGATGCACACCTGACCGGCCTCGGGAACGCCGACCGCGTCGAGATACTGTCTGATTTCCGACGCGAGCCGCGTCGCGATGTCTTCGAGCGGCCGCAGCGCGCCATCGTCGACGTAGCCCCACGGCAGTTCGCGCGCGATGGCGAGTGCGCCGTCTTTCATCAGCGCGATGCACGTGGCCATCTCTTCGACGGCGATGTAGGCCTCGGCGAGGTTGGGCGCCGCGACGCCGCGCCGCATGAACGCCATCGACGCCAGTGCCATCGCAGGCGTCGCGAGGCTGCGTATCTTGATGCCGGCCGCCCGGAGCGGCTTCACCGCCTCGATCATCTCGTCCGACGCGGCGAGCGCGACGACGACCGGGCGTCGCCCCGAGGTCGCGCCGGGCACCGGCGCAATGTCGACCAGCGCGCCGCTCGTCCGGACGCCGACGACGCCGAGCACGCCAATTGCCTCGCGCCGCATCGACTCGTAGCTAGCGCCGGTGACGACGACCTGCCGGTGCTCGCTCGCAGGGCCCCACACGACGACGGCCGCCTCACGACCTTTGAGCGACGCGAGCATCGCCTCAGTGTCGGAGCCTGAGGGCGGCAGCACCGCGAACGATCGCACGCGCGGCGGCCGATCGAGCGCGCCGGGCCGCAGGCGTCCGTCGATTTCGATCAGGCGGCACGCCGCCGCGGACAGTTCGATTCCGAGTCGCGTAGCCATGCGATCAGGCCGGGGACGCTTGCGTCACGGCCTCTGTTGAGTGAACATTCTCCCACCGGCTATGAGCGCGCAGGATCCCGCCTTCCCGGGAGAAGGTGCACCGATTCAGGACGACCTGCGGCAGCAGATCTCCGCGACCCTCCTCGACGGCGCGAATACGATCAGCTGTGATGCCGTCGGCGTTTTCCCGTTCACGAGCGGCACCGAACAGCTCGACGGCGAGTACTGCCATCGCGTCGGCATGCTCGCCCTCGAACTGCTGGCTCTGGCGATTCGGGACGGCAAGCTCGACATCCGCAGCGGGTTCGTCGCCGATCTGCACCGCACGGCGCTCGAGCGCGCGTTGCCGATCGAGCAGCTGTTCACGTTCGTGTACCTGGTCGAGCGGACGGCGCTCGACGAGCTCGCGCTCAGCGAGACGCTCGGCGCGACCACCGAGCCGTGGCCGCTGGTCGCGCAGCTCGTGCGGCGCGGATCGTTCGATCTGCTCGCTGCGTACGCAGCGCGCGCGCAGGCCGAGTCGAGCGAGACGGCGATCACCGACAGGCTGACGACGCTCTACTCGCGGCCGATGTTCGAAGCGGTCATGGGGAAAGAGCTGGAGCGCGCCGGCCGCTTCGGCAATGCGATATCGCTGATTCTGTTCGACGTCGATCGACTGTCGGCGATCAACCAGGAGTTCGGCTACGGCGTGGGCGACAAGATCCTCGAGCGCCTCGGCATCCTGATCCGGCAGTATTTCCGACAACACGACTGGGTGGCTCGTCACACGGAAGACTCCATTGCGGTCTTGCTGACGCGTACCGACGCCGACGCCGCGGCCGACCTCGCCGAGCAGCTGCGCGCCACCGTCGCGGATCGCCTCGAGTTCACCGACCACCGGAGCGAACGTCCGGTGCGCGTCACCGTAAGCGCGGCCGTCGTCAACGTGAATGTGTCCGTGGGCGACGTCATCGATGCCGAGCGGTTGATGGCCGACGCGGAAGCGGCGATGGAACGATCGAAACGACACGGCCGCAACCGGGTCGAGCGCGTCGACGGCTATTCAGGTTACGCCTCGCGCTCCTCGTAATTCGCCTTCAGCTTGGCGACGACGCCCGGATCGGCTAGCGTCGTCGTGTCGCCAAGCGCCTTGCCTTCCGCGATGTCGCGCAGCAAACGCCGCATGATCTTGCCCGACCGCGTTTTGGGCAGATCCGCGGCGAACAGGATGTCGTCCGGCCGCGCGATCGCACCGATCTTCTTGACGACGTGCTCTTTCAGTTCACCGGCGAGCTCCGCCGACTGCGCGTGCGCGCCTTCCTTCAGCGTGACGAAGGCCGCGATCGCCTGGCCCTTGATCTCATGGGCCTTGCCGACGACCGCCGCTTCCGCGACGCTCGGGTGGTCGACGAGCGCGCTTTCCACTTCCATCGTGCCGATGCGATGGCCCGCGACGTTGATCACGTCGTCGACGCGGCCGAGCAGCCAGAAGTACCCGTCTTTGTCGCGCTTCGCGCCGTCGCCGGTCACATAGACGGCCGGCCCCCACTTGTTCCAATACTGACGCACGTAGCGGTCGGGGTCGCCGTAGATGCCGCGCAGCATCGACGGCCACGGACGGGTCAGCGCGAGCAAACCGCCGCCAACGTCTACCCTATCGCCGCGCTCGTTGCGAATCTCCGCCGAGATGCCAGGAAACGGTCGCGTTGCCGATCCCGGCTTGAGCGTCGTCGTGCCGGGCAGCGGCGCGATCATGATCGCGCCCGTTTCGGTCTGCCACCACGTGTCGACGACCGGACAACGCTCGCCGCCGATGTACTTGTAGTACCAGACCCAGGCCTCGGGATTGATCGGCTCGCCTACTGATCCGAGCAGGCGCAGCGACGACATGTCGTACTTCGCCGGCCAGTCGGTGCCCCACCGCATGAACGCGCGGATCGCCGTCGGCGCGGTGTAGAAGATCGTCACGCCGTACTTTTCGATCAGCGACCAGAAGCGATCTTTCGCCGGCCAGTCGGGCGCGCCTTCGTACATCAAGACCGTTGCGCCGTTGGTCAGCGGACCGTAGACGACGTAGCTGTGGCCGGTCACCCAGCCGATGTCGGCCGAGCACCAGTAGACGTCCTCGTCTTTCAGATCGAACACCAGCTTCGTCGTCGTGTACGTGCCGACGAGATATCCGCCGGTCGTGTGGACGATGCCCTTCGGCTTTCCCGTCGTACCGGACGTGTAGAGGATGTAGAGCGTGTCCTCGCTGTCCATCGGCTCGGGATCGCACGTCGCCCGCGCGTCCTTCATCAGGTCGTGATACCAGTGGTCGCGGCCGTTCTTCATCTGCGCCGGGACGGTCAGGCCGCCGCCGCGCCGGACGACGACGACGTGCTGGATGGACGGCGTGCCGGAGAGCGCTTCGTCCGCAATCTGCTTCAGCGCGACGACGTTTCCGCGACGGTAGCCGCCGTCGGCGGTGACGAGCACCGTGCACTGCGCGTCGTTGATGCGATCGCGCAGCGACTCGGCGCTGAAGCCGCCGAACACGACGCTGTGGATCGCGCCGACGCGCGCGCACGCGAGCAGCGCGACGACCAGCTCGGGCACGAGCGGCATGTAGACCGCGACGCGATCGCCCTTTCGGACGCCGAGCGACTTCAGGACGTTGGCGAACATCGACACGTCGCGGTGCAGATCGAAATAGGTCAGCGTCCGGCGATCGCCGGGCTCGCCTTCCCACACGAGCGCGGCTTTATTGCGACGCGGCCCGCGCAGATGGCGGTCCAGGCAGTTGACGCTGGCGTTGATCTTTCCGCCGACGAACCACTTCGCATGCGGCGGCTGCCAGTCGAGCACGCGATCCCACGGGCGCGACCACTCGAGCTCGGCCGCAAAGCGCGCCCAGAACGCCTCGGGATCGCGTTCGGCTTCCTTGTACAGCGTGTCGTCGTGGACGAGGGCGTGCTCCTTGAAGCCGGCTGGCGGTGGAAAGGTGCGATCTTCGCGAAGGAGGTCGTCGAACTCGTGTGTCGCGTCGGCCATGCGGCCGATTCTCTTACCCCGCGCCCAACGCCGTCAATCGCGCGCGCACCTGCGTCGCCAGTTCGGCGTGCGATACGGCGCCGAGCCGCAGGAACGCGCGGTAATGCTCCACAGCCGTCGTCGGATCGCCGCTCTCGTCGGCGACGACCGCGAAGTTGTAGTGCGAGCCGGCGTTGCGCGGATCGATCTGAAGGGCGCGGCGCAGCAGGTCGCGCGCGTCCGCGATGCGGCCGGCGGCCTTCTGAACGAGCGCGAGGTTGACGAGCGATTCGACGTTGCGCGGATCCTCGGCCAGCGCGACGCGGAGTTCGGCGGCGGCGGCGTCCGGTCGGTTCGCGCGCAGCAGTACAACGCCGAGATTGTTGTGGGCGCGAACGTACGACGGGTCGAGCGCGATCGCGCGCTGAAACTGCTTGATCGCATCGTCGAGATTGCCGCGCTCTTGGTACAGCAAGCCGAGGTTGCTGTGGACCTCGGCGCTGCCGTCCTGATGCTCGAGCAGCGCGCGATAGTGCGCGAGGGCTGTGTCGTAGTCGCCGACGCGCTGATAGTAGAGCGCCAGACGGAAATGATCCTCGGCCGGCGGCTGCGGCGTTGCAACCGGCACAGGCGTTCCAGCCACTACCGGTTCAGGCTCTGGCCGTCGCGCCGGACGCGGGCGCGGCGGCGCAGGTCGTGCGGCCTCGACGCGCGCGCGCTGCGGCGCTGTTGTGCTGGGTGGTTCGGAACGAGCGGCCGCCGTTACGGCAGGAGGCGGCGGCTGAGGCTGAACCTGAGGCCGAGCTTGACCCTGTGCCTGAGCCGGCGGAAGCCGCGGCGCCATCAGGGGCGTCTCGACAGCCGGCGATGCGACGAGCGGCGGCGCCACTGGCTCGCGCGAAACGCGGCTGGGCGCCGACGCAAGCTGCGACGGCGGGGTTCGGACCGTAGCCTGACGTACCGGCTGCGGCGACGGCGAGGAAGAAAGCACAAAGACGAGGATCGTCGTCGCGACGAATCCGATGGCAAGGGCGGCGATGCCGCCGAGCACGAGCGTTCGCGTAGACGGACCGCGGCGTTGGGATCGGCGCCCGTAGCCAAGCGTGGCCAGCACCGCATCGCTGCTCGCCGTCCGCTCGGGCGAATCGCCCTCGTCGAACGGCTCGCCGTCCGAGGATCGGCGCCGCAACGCGTCGAGAATCACACTCACGGTTCGCGAACCGGCTGCATGACGACGCGGCCGTCGATCGCGGCGGCGGCCTTCAGCCGCTCGGCGTCGCGACGCGCGCTTTCAGGATCAGTGTACGTCCCGGCGAGGATCCGCTGCCAGCGCCCGCGCGATCCGAGATCGACGTCGGCGCGATTCACGGTCAGACCGGACGCCGCCACCCAGTCCGCCACCTGTTGCGCTTCGCTCGATCCGGACGGATAGGAACCGATCAGGATCGAGAAGGATCCGGACGCAGCGCTGACCGGCCGTTCGATGTTCGAGGCGAACCGCTGGTAGAGCAGTGCCGTCGTGCCAACGGCCGTTGCCGACGCGGCGAGCGCGATCGACGCCGCGGCCACCAGCGACGCGTTCACCCGCCGGCGCGAGCCCCGCTTTCCCAGGTAGCTCGCCGGCCCGATGTTGAGCCCGTTCGACGCGTGCGTCACCTGCTCGCCGGTGATGCGCGGCGCGTGGTCCGAGAAACCCGCGAGCAGCGCGCGATCGCAAATCAGATTGATCAAGCGCGGTATGCCGCAGGAGAAGCGGTGCACGGCGTCGATCGCTTCCGACGTGAACGACACGGAGGTCGACGCGCCGCCTGCGATCGTCAGCCGGTGCGCGATATAGGCCGCCACGCCGTCGCGATCCAGCGGCTGCAGCTCGTAGCGGATCGAGATCCGCTGATCGAGCTGTCGGAGCTCCGGCGCCTGGAGTTGACGCTGCAGGTCGAGCTGCCCGACCAGGATGATCTGGAGCAGCTTTTCCTTGTCCGTTTCGAGATTCGACAGGATGCGAATCTGCTCGAGCACGGGCATCGGCAGGTTCTGCGCCTCGTCGATGATCAGCACCGCGCTCGCCTTCAGCGCGACGAGGCTGAGCAGAAAGTCGTACAGCGTTTCGATCAGTTCGTGCTTCGTCGCCGACGCGAGTCGGCCGGTACGCGTCTCGTCGCGCGACACGACGCCGAAGTCCTGCAGGATTCGCTTGAGCAGTTCTTCTTCAGTCAGGAACGGATCGAGCACGAGCGCGGTGAACGTCGCCCGATCGATCTGCTCCAGCAGCGCGCGGCACAGCGTCGTCTTGCCGGTGCCGATGTCGCCGGTGATCGCGACGAATCCTTCGCGGCGGCGGATCGCGTACTGCAGCAAGTCGAACGCGTTCGCGTGCGATTCGCTGCGGTACAGAAAGCGAGGATCCGGTGTCAGACTGAACGGCTTCTCGGCGAATCCGTAGTAGGTCTCGTACATGGCTATTGCGCGTTCGCGCCGACAACGACGCGCGGCGTGAGCAGAATCACGAGCTCCACTGTGTGATGGGTCACGACCGTGCCGCGGCCGAACCAGCCGCCCTTCGTGCCGAGGTTCTTCTTCTCGCGCACCTCGCGCTCGCGAGTGAAGCCGCCGATGACGAGCGTCTCGCCGTCGGCCACGCGGGCCAGCATCTCGGATTCCTCGACGAGCGGCGCCGACACGATCGGCGTCACGTCGAGCATGATCGCGCCGTCGCCGCCGGCCTGCGGAGTCACGCTGACCGTGAGCGCCTCGGTTTTCACGATCGCCGGCTCGTTGTTCACCGCCAGCAGCGTCGGGTTCGCCAGCGTGGTCGTGGCGCCCTGCGCGGCGAGCAGCTCGAGCAGCCGCGCGACGTCGGTGGCGCGCAGACCGGTCAGCGCCCGGCGCGTCGTGCGGTCGGCCGACGTCGCCATGCCGCTCAATTGGCCACGAACGGCGGACCAGTCGATGCCGGCCGCGTTCCCGTCGTTCAGCTCGACTTCGATCACCTGCGCGTCCACTTGAATCTGCCGGTGAACGCGTTCGTGCATCGCGTCGAGGTAGATGGCGACGCGCTCGAGGCGATCGGGCGAATCGGTCACCTGCAGCAGACCGGCCTTGCGGTCGATGCTGAACGTCGCCTTCTCCGACAGCAGCGGCTTCACGGCGCCGGCGAGTTCGGCAAACAGATCGGCTCGTGACGCCGTGGAGACGTCCGCGTGCGTACGCCCCGCGCCATTGGCCGCGACGAGCGATTCGCCGGTGCGGACGGTCGCGATGTAGTTCACGTCGAAGATGCGCGTCTCGGCCTCGCGTCTGAACACGCGGATGATGGTGCCGTCGACCGTGTAGTCGAAGCCGAGTGGCTGCAGGATCAGCGTCAGCGCCTGGCGAATCGTGACACTCTTCAGCTCGCCGATGAACGTGCCGCCGACGCCCGGGTCGGGGACGAGGCTGAGCGGCGTGCCGCGCACGAGCAGCAACAGCAGCTCGCGCAGCGGCACTGGTTGCGCAAAGGTCAGGGTGAAGGTGCGGTTGTCGAGTTCCGCGGCCGGCGACCGCTCGTCGAGCTGCGTCAGGGGCAGAGTCGGCATCGGCGCCGGACGCTGCGGGGCCTGGAACCCAGCGCTCAGCACCCAGCACACGGCACCCAGCACTCCGGGAGAGCTCACGTAGGAAATTTCGGTCAAACGTGCGCGCGGCGATAGGACGCCGCCGCGTGCAGATGTGTGAACTTACGCAGTCGGCGGCTGTGGCGTGACGTCGATAGTGCCCGGCGGCAGCTTCTTCTGGAAAATCGCCTGGCCGACGACGCCGCCAATCGTCGAGAAGATCGCGCCGACGAACAGCCAGAGGATGAATCCCATGATCAAGCGGAAACCGGTGCCGACGCCGCGAGTGGCGAACTCGCGGAATTCCGGCGGCATCTCGCCCATCCGCTCGACGAACCGCTGCACGATTTCACGTTCCATCGGCGCGACGAGGAATGAGATTGGAATCGAGATGATGAGGTAGACGAACGCGCCGATCACGCCAGCCATCAAGCCGACTGCCGCTCCGTCGCCGGTGGTAATCGGCGACGTCTCGTTCTGCTGCAGCATGTACGCGGCGATCACGCCGCCCCCAATCACCCACATGCAGCAGCAGAGATTGCCGGCCGACACGATCGGCAACCCAGTGAGGACGCCCATCACCAGACCGCCGATCAGCGCCGGCTGGACGTAACGGCTAGTCGTAGTACTCGCGGCCAAGGTGCGTGATCAGCTCCTCGCCTTTGAGATAGCGCAGCGTGTTCTTCAGCTTCATCAGCTGAATGAACAGGTCGTGCTCAGGGTACACCTCCTGCGCGTGCATCGGGCTCTTGAAATAGAACGAGAGCCATTCCTGGATGCCGTGCATGTTGGCCCTTCTGGCGAGATCCAGAAACAGGGCCACGTCGAGCACGATGGGCGCGGCGAGAATACTGTCGCGGCACAGGAAGTTGATCTTCAGTTGCATCGGATAGCCGAGCCAGCCGAAGATGTCGATGTTGTCCCAGCCTTCTTTGTTGTCGCCACGCGGCGGATAGTAGTTGATCCGCACGACGTGCGAGATGTCCTTGTAGAGATCGGGATAGAGATGCGGCTGGAAGATGTAGTCGAGCGCGCCCTTCTTGCTCTCTTCCTTCGTCTTGAACGACTCGGGGTCGTCGAGCACCTCGCCGTCGCGGTTGCCGAGGATGTTCGTCGAATACCAGCCGTGGACGCCAATCATGCGCGCCTTCAGTCCCGGCGCGATCACTGTCTTGATCAGCGTCTGTCCGGTCTTCATGTCGTTGCCGCAGACCGGCGATCCGGTTTTCGCCGCCAGTTCCTGCAGCGCCGGCACTTCGGCGCTCAGGTTCGGCGCCGCGTTGCCGTACGGAATGCCTTCCTTGATCGCGGCGTAGGCGTAAATCATGCTCGACGCGATCGCCGGATCGTTTCCCTCGAGTCCCTTCTCGAACCCCGCCAGTGATTTGTGGCACGGCGCCTCGGTCATGAAGATCTCGGTGCTGCCGGCCCAGATGAGGACGAGGCGATCGCACTCGTTGTCGGCCTTGAACTTCCGGATGTCTGCGATCACCTGATCGGCGAGATCTTTCTTCGTCTTCCCTTTTTTGACGTTCGGCCCGTCGAGGCGCTTCACGTACTGCCGGTCGAACACGGCGGACATCGGCTTGATGGCCGCGAGCTCGTCCTTGATCTGATCGAGCAGCTTCTCCTCGAGCACGCCCGCGTGCTTCGCGGCCTCGTAGCAGTTGTCTTCGAAAATGTCCCAGCCGCCGAATGCGATGTCGTTCAGATCGGCCAGCGGCACGAACTCTTTGATGAGCGGCGAGCGGGCCTCGGTCCTCTTGCCGAGGCGGACCGTGCCCATCTGCGTCAGCGATCCGATCGGCTTCGCGAGACCTTTGCGTATGGCGAACACGCCGGCGATGGTCGTGGTGCTGACGGCGCCGAGGCCGACCAGCAACACACCCAGCGTGCCGCGTGCAGGTGCAATGTCAACGGGTGTAGGCATGAAACGATCACTATATATCAGCGAAGTCGACCGTTAACAGTTGACTGCCAACAGGCCGAGTGGCGATGTGAACGGTCAGCCGTCGACTGTAAACTGGCGAGTGATGTTTCTCAAACGCGACAAGCCGCACGCGCTCGAAATCGGAATGGTCGGCGCGAAGATGGGCGACCGCTTCCTCCAGGTCGGCTGCGCCCACGGTCCGCGGATGGCGGCGATCGCCTCCGCCACCGGACTCTCCGGCCGTGCCGTTGCCGTCGTGCCGGACGAGGCGTCAGCCGAACGCGCGCGAAAGGGCGCGGCGCGCGAAGGCGTGCTCGTGGACGTGGAAGTGGCGCCGCCGACGCGCCTGCCGCTCGAGGCCGACGCCTTCGACATCGTCGCGATCGACGACACCGCCGGGCTGATCGGGACGATGCGTCCCGAAGATCGAGTCGCGACGCTGCGCGAAGCGCAGCGCGTGCTGCGCCCGGGCGGTCGCGTGATGATCGTCGGCACCGCGCCTCGCGGCGGCTTTGGCGCGCTGGTCTCGCGCGCGCACAGCGGTCCGCCGTTCGCCGCGTCCGGCGGCGCGACGAAAGCGCTCGATGCCGAAGGCTTCCGCTCGGCGAGAATTCTCGCCGAGCGAGGAGGGCTCGTGTTCGTCGAGGCGATGAAGGCCAGACCCTAACGCGCGCAGGTCAGGTGGCGGCCGCCGTCAATCGGTATCGTCTCTCCCGTCATCCATCCCGCGCGCTCTGACGCGAGGAACAGAATCAGGTCCGCGATCTCCGCGGCGTCGCCGGGACGCCCGAGCGGATGCGTGGTCTTCGACCGCTCGAGAAACGCGGCGTACTGTTCGTCGCCCATCCCCGAACGGCGATGCAGATTGGTGACGGTCACGCCCGGGTTCACCGCGTTGACGCGCACGCCGAGCGGCGCGAGCTCGATGGCCGCGCAGCGCGTCAGGTGATCGACGGCGGCTTTGCTAATGCAGTACGCGAGCACGCCGGGAAACGAACGCAGGCCATTGACGCTCGAGACGTTGACGATCGATCCGCGCGTCTCTTTCAGATGCGGAAGCGCTTCGCGCATCAGCCGGAACGGCGCGCGCGCATTGATCGCCATCATCGAATCCCACACCTCGTCGGTCGTCGTCTCGAGGGGTGCAGCGGCGATTATGCCGGCCGCGTTCACGAGGACGTCGATGCGCTGGAACGATGCGATCGCGGCGTCGATGATGCGGCGAGGCGCGTCGGAGGTGGTCAGGTCTGCGGCACAGGTGACGACGGTGACGCCTGCCGCTCGCGATTCGGCGGCGGCGCCGGTCAACGCCGGCTCATCGCGTCCGACGAGGACGAGCGAGCCGCCTTCACGGCTGAACGCCCTGGCCGTGGCGCGCCCGATGCCGCTCGTCGCGCCTGTGACGATGATGGTCTTGTCGCGGAATAGCATGCGGCCGAGTGTACCCCGGTGCCTGCTACGTGCCAGGCACCGTCCTCCGGACAGCACAACCTGACCTGGCCGACGGCGTCTAATCGCAAAGTTGGGCCGAATTGCGCCAACATATCTCGGCAGGGGTTTTGCGTTTCAGCGCACGGATCCAGGCCTCTTCATGCCCACCGGGCCGGTGACCGACGTCTATTCGCCGCGCGAGGTCGCCCTCGCGGCGGGCGTATCAGAAGAGCAGGTGATCGCCTACCTGTACGGGGGACAGGTGTCCTTGCAGTACGGGGGACCGGTGGCCTCGTCGGGGTCGCGCGACGTTCGGCGGCGATTCCTGACGCATGACGAGGCCGTCCGGGTCGGCGCCGCGGTCGCAACCCGCGTGTCGGCCGGACCGCCGGCGCTGTTTCGCGTCTATGCAGGCGCCGCACAGGACCTCCGATCGCGGCCGGTATTTGCGCTGTCCAGCACGGTCCACGCCACCCTGGTCGCGATGCTCGCGTTCGTCGTCGCATTCGACCTCGCACCGCACGCGGCCACTCTGACGCGCGAAGCCGCCCCGCGCACGGATCTCATGCGTCTCGTCTTCCTCGCGACGCCAGGTCCTGGTGGCGGCGGTGGCGGCGGCGGACTGCACGAGCCGACACCGCCGCCGAAGGCGATGCGGGAAGGACATCAACGCATCAGCGGTCCCGTCCCTGCCGTGAAGCCGATTGCGCCGGCGATCGCTCCGACGCCGCCGATCGCGTCCGAGCCGCTGCCAACCTTGATTGCGCCGATCGTCAGCTCCCCCTCCGATCGCCAGAACCGCGTCGGCGTCCTCGAGCAGACAACCGCGCAGGCCGACGCCCACGGACCCGGCACCGGCGGGGGCGCGGGGACGGGTGGTGGCACCGGACTCGGAGCGGGCAGCGGACCCGGGGTCGGACCGGGCTCGGGCGGCGGCACGGGCGGCGGTCCGTACCGTCCGGGCAGCGGCATCGATCCGCCGCGGCTGCTGAAAGAGGTGAAGGCGGACTACACGGAAGAGGCGCGGCGGCGTGGCCTGTTCGGTGAAGTCGTCCTCGAGATCGTTGTCCGCAGCGACGGCACGGTGGGGGACGTGAAGATGCTGCACGGACTCGACAGCGGCCTCGACGAGCGCGCCGTCCAGGCCGTGCGTCAGTGGCGATTCGCGCCGGCGCAGAGGCAGGGCACGCCGGTTGACGTGCTCGTCGAAGTTGCAGTGGAGTTCAAGCTGCGATGACCGCGTTGCTGGTGGTCACGCTCGTGTCGCTCGTGCTCGCAATCGCGATGAGCCTGATTGCCTGGCGCGTCGCGCGGCAAGAACACGAGCGCACCGACGCACGCGTCGAGGCGCTCGCCTCCGACATCCAGGCCGCGGTGGCTGCATCGGGCGGACGCCGCACCGAGCCGCTGCTTCGCGCCGTGCGGCCGATGGAAGCCTCCGCCGACCTCTTTGCGTCGACCCCGACGGGCGCCAACTCGCGCTCGGTGCTGATTGTGGGCATCGGCCTGTTCGCGTTCGCCACGCTGGCGGCGCTTGCGGTCGTGCTGACGAGCGGGTCTCGCGATGCGGTCGCGACGAGGCCCGTGCCAGGCGGCCGCGTGAATCTTCAGAACCCAAATCCGCAGAACTCTGAACCCGGAACCGGGAATCCGCTGCCCCTCGATCTTGTCGCCCTCGGTCAGGAACGCGACGCCGACAGGCTGACCGTCCGTGGTGTCGTCCGGAATCCGTCAACGGGCGCCACGGGACCGTTGACCGTGGTAGTGTTCGGGTTCGATCGCGACGGCGGCTTCGTCGCGAGCGGACGAGCGGCGCTCGATACGCCAATCCTGACGCCGAACAACGACTCGACGTTCACCGTCACGATGCCGCACGCGGAACACGTCGTCAGGTACCGCGTCAGCTTCAGAACGGAGGCGGCCGTCGTGCCGCACGTGGATCGTCGCCATGCGAGCTGACGAAAACCGCTCGGCCCTGCGAGTCCTGATCGCCATCATCGCGCTGGCGGCGGTAGTGCGCGCGCAGCAGACCCAGCCGCTGCCGGCGCCGCCTCCCGCATCGCCGGCGATGCCCTCGCAGTTCCGGTTCAAGAGCGGCGTCGATCTGATCAACGTCACCGCTACCGTGTCCGACACCACGGGTCGATTCGTGCCCGGACTGAAGCAGGAGGACTTCGCCGTCTACGAGGACGATCAGCCGGTCGACGTCACCCACTTCAGCGCGGAGCGCGTGCCGGTCAGCCTCGGCATCGCGCTCGACACGAGCGGCAGCATGGCCGGAACGAAGATCCAGGAGGCACAGGACGCGTTGAACCGCTTCCTCTACGATCTGCTGCAGCCGCAGGACGAAATCTTTCTGTATCGCTTCAGCAACGTGCCGGTCCTGCTGCAGGACTGGACGTCCGATCGCCAACAGTTGACGCGCGCGCTGTTCCGGATCACGCCGAGCGGCGGCACCGCGATGTACGATACCGTCGCCGAGGCACTGCCGCTCGCGCAGAAGGGCAAGTATCAGAAGAAAGCGCTGCTCATCATTTCCGACGGCAACGACACCACGAGCCACACCGACGTGCCCTCGCTCAAGACGCAGATTCACCAGAGCGAAGTGCTCGTCTACGCGATCGGGATCGACAGCGACGGCAGCACCGATCGCTACACGCCGCCCCCACGGCGCCCGCCGCCGATTCCGTTTCCGCTGCCGTTCCCAGGCGCCGGGCGCGGCGGATTCCCGTATCCCGGCGGTGGCGGAGGTGGCGGCCGCTACCCGCGATCCTCACGCGGCAGCGACGACCGCGTGAACGTCACGGCGCTGCGCGACCTGACCGACGACAGCGGCGGCCGCACCGAGATCATCCGCGACCCGCGCGACCTGAACCCGTCGACCGCGAACATCGCCGACGAGTTGAGCAAGCAGTACTACCTCGGGTACTCGTCGCCGGCGAAGCGTGACGGACGCTGGCACTCGATTCGCGTCGAAGTGAAGAACCACGCCTATCGCGTCCGCGCACGCCGGGGGTACATCGCAAGCTAGAATTGGCGTGTGCCGTTGCTCGCCGTCGCGCTCGGCCTGAGCCTCCTCGGCGGCTTCGGCGGACTCCTCGTCGCCTCGTCGCTTCTGGTGCTTCCCTCCGCGGTGCGCGAGCGTCTGATCCCGTGGCTTGTCAGCTACGCCGTCGGGGCGCTGCTCGGCGTCGCGCTGCTCGAATTGCTGCCACAGGCTCTCGCGTCGCTGAGCGCGCGCCGAGTATTCGCGACGCTCCTCGGCGGCATCCTCGCGTTCTTCGTGCTCGAGAAGCTCGCCCTGTGGCGTCATTGCCACACGCACGAGTGCGACGTTCACCACGCGAGCGGCCCGCTGGTCCTCATCGGCGACGCGGCCCACAACTTCATGGACGGCGCGGTGATCGCCACTGCGGTCCTGACGTCGATTCCGGTGGCGATCAGCACCGCGATCGCCGTGCTCGCCCACGAGATCCCGCACGAAGTGGGCGACTTCGCGATCCTGCTGCACGCTGGCTACAGCCGCGGGCGCGCGCTGGCGTACAACGCCCTCGCCGAAGCCGCCGGCGTCGCCGGCGCCGCCGCGGCGTATTTCTTTCTCGATTCGATGCCGCGCGTGGCGCCCTACTTCCTCTCGTTCGCCACCGCGAGTTTTCTGTACGTCGCGATGGCGGATCTGATTCCTGATCTGCATCGCGGCACGTTCGACGACAACGCCGCTCGCCAGGTCATCCTCGTCACGGCGGGCATCGGCACCGTTCTCCTACTCTGACCATGGCGATCGATTCCAGAAACCTGGCAACGGTCCAGAAGATGTGGCGCCGCGAAGTCGAAGCGGCGGCAACGTATCGCCATCTCGCCGAGCGCGAGAAGGACCATAGCCGGAAGGACATCCTGCTGCGCCTCGCCGAGCAGGAGGACAAGCACGCAACCCGCTGGTCCGAGCGCATCGCGCTCGCCACCGGCACGGCGCCCGATCCGAAGGAAATCGAGCGCGGCCTCTCATGGTTCCAGCGCATTTCCGATCCTGCCGTCGTGCTGCACAGGCTCGAGCAGGAAGAGGAGAAAGCCGACGCCGAATACGGCGAGCTGATGGCGAGGTTGAGCGATCCGACCGATCGCCAGATCGCCGAAGAGGCGATGTACGAGGAGCGCGATCACGCTGTCATCCTTCGCACGCTGGCCGGAGGACCGATGCCGACGCCGCGCTCGGCGCTCGACACCATCCTCCACCGCGAGCGCTGGCACGTCCGCGGCACCGGCTGGATCGGCGACGCGATCTACGGCGTCAACGACGGCCTCGGCGCCGTCTTCGGCATCGTCTCTGGAATGGCCGGCTACACGGGCGGCAGCGAAGTCGTGCTCGCGGCCGGCCTGGCCGGGACGCTCGCGAGCGCGCTGTCGATGGGCGCCGGCGCATACCTCTCCTCGAAATCGCAGCGCGAGGTCTACGAATCGGAAGTCCAGCGCGAGCGCGCGGAGATCGAAGAAGACCCGCACGAGGAAATGGTCGAGCTCGAGCTGTTTTACCAGCTCAAAGGCTTCTCGCCCGACGAAGCGCGGTCGATGGCCGAACGGCTCCAGCGGGAGCCGAAACAGTTCCTGCGCACGCTCGTGCACGAAGAGCTCGGACTCTCGGAGGAGACGTTCCCGAATCCGTGGCGCTCCACCGTTTCGGCGTCG
>Ga0335085_10005047_pt1 | contig 21482 bp, 17 predicted proteins | sample Lox_Sample_45_FD_206712 | JGI IMG/M metagenome (GOLD analysis project Ga0335085, IMG submission 206712) | Soil microbial communities from Loxahatchee National Wildlife Refuge, Florida, United States - Lox_Sample_4.5 | ecosystem: Environmental > Terrestrial > Soil > Wetlands | place: USA...
TGGAGATCGACGCTGCAATTCGGCGCTCATGGAGCGTCGCTCCAGCGTGCCGACGGAGGCTTTTGCACGGACTTCTTAAGTCCCGTGGAATCTCCGAGTCCTCCCCGGGAGCCACTTCCCGGTCGAAGACTGCATCGCGGACAGTACTTGATACAGACGGACAATGGCTTTCGGGTTAGATGGGAAAATGGGGGGCGGAGGTTGTTTGATTACTGCCGGCCGACCAGGGGATGACCGGAAAGCAAGATTATCTCCAGGAGGGGATTGTCTCCTGCGGTTCGAGGCCGACTGATTGTGGTACGATCATGCCGGGTGGAGCTCCGGAAAGGATAATGTACGGGGTAAAATCCCTTTGCGCCCCAACCGTCGCAAGGAGGGATGGGATGATGGAAATGGCTGCCAAACGACCACTGCGGATCATCAATGGTGTTGCGCCCATTCGAATTTGTGACAATGGCGGCTGGACGGACACCTGGTTCGCCAAGAGGGGGAAGATCTTCAATATTGGCGTGTATCCCTATGTGGAAGTTCAGGTGGAAGTGTTTCATCGCGACGACCAGCCCCAACAAGTTGTAGTCTTTGCGGAAAACTACGGCCAGCGCTTCTCCGTGACCCAGAAGACCGGTGGATGGGGGGACCATCCGCTGCTGGAAGCAGCTATTGAGCGCATGCAGGTCCCTTCGGATCTGGCCTTAAACCTCACGATTTTCTCTGAGGCACCGAGCGGCGCCTCTACGGGCACTTCGGCAGCCGTAGGTGTGGCGCTGGTGGGGGCGCTCGATCGCCTTACCCGGGGGCACCTGACAGCACACGAGGTCGCCTACACGGCTCAGGCGATTGAGACCCAGATGCTCAAGTTACAGTGCGGCATCCAGGATCAGTTGTGTTCCGCCTACGGGGGCATCAATTTTATCGAGATGTTTGATTATCCCTATGCGACCGTTTCCCAAATACAGGTACCCAACGCCACTTGGTGGGAGCTGGAAAGGCGGCTGGTCCTGATCTATTTTGGGAAATCCCACACCTCATCCGCGGTCCATGAAAAGGTCATTCGGGAGCTCGAGGGGTTGGGGCCGGATTGCCAAAAACTTCAGGCCTTGCGCGCAACACCGGGAAAATCCCGTGACGCCGTATACGCGGGGGACTTTGCTGCATTTGGAAGGGCTATGATCGAGAACACCGAGGCGCAGGCACGTCTGCATCTAGATCTGGTTAGCTCGGATGCGCGACGGGTGATCGAGATCGCGAAAGCGCATGGCGCTTTGGGGTGGAAGGTGAACGGAGCAGGGGGAGACGGTGGGTCGCTCACGATCCTCGCGGGAGCGCTGTCGCACGTGAAACGGGCCATGATCAGGGAAATCGAAGCCGAGAATCCCCTCTTCAAGAACATTCCCTTGTACTTAAGTCGAACTGGTCTGCGTACTTGGGAAGGGTTGCTGGGCGAGGCCAAATGACGGGCAAGGGAAACTATTGTACTCTGTTCCCATTCTCGCTAAGATGCTGTTGGAGAGGGGATACTCCGAGCCGCAAAGCTTTCGGGGGAGGACAAGCTTGCGTCGGGCAGCCATCTGAGCGCATGGGGAGGCAGAATGCGTAACTATCTGGTCGTGGTGGTCGCTACGATGTGTCTGGGGATAAGCTTGGCCAGCACGGTCCGAGCCCAGAATCTTGATTGGCAGGCAGAAAAGAAGCAGCTTAAGTCACAGCAAAAGATGGAGTGGAACACCTTAAAGATTCAGCAGCAGAACCGGAAGCAGTCCTGGAATACCCGACATACTACCAGCGCTGAGCGCGCTCAGGCAGAGCACCAAATGCAGCGCGAGCGTCGCGACCTGAAGCAGAGGCAGAAGGACGCGATGCAGGATATGAAGGACCGTGAAAGATCATTAAAGGAAACGCAGCGCGCTTATAACCGGTAGGGACCTTGCGGCTTGGATGGGCTGGGTCGGCATGATTTCGGCTCAGGGAGGTCGCCATGAACTGGGGTGTTCGGCATCCGGCGATTTTTTTGCTTGCTGGTTTGGTGGTGTGGGCTCAGGCCGGGCAGGATCCTAAGCAGTTAAATCCTCAGGGGCCGCCTCCGCAGGAAGATCGCCCCACTCTTGGATCTCGATCCGGACCGCGAGCAGATACCGGGCCGCAGACCTCCACCACCACAGACCTTCGGAAACTGATGCGGATTCACACTCTCTACATCGAGAGCATCGACAATTCGCTGAGCGACAAGCTGGTTGAGGCATTGGGCAAGTGGGGGCGGTTTCGCTTGGTCACGAAGGCAAAAGACGCCGATGCAACACTCCGGGGATCGTGCCTGGAGTCGCGCCGCCTGAAGCACGTTCACTCTGAGGTTTTCATTTCCGACCGCAACGGAGCATCCGTTTGGCAGGACACAATATACCGGCCTTTCAATCCTCCCACGCTGGATCAAGCTGTCAATGATACTGCCACCATCGTGGCAGCACACTTGGAGCAGTCCGTTCGGGCGGGCGAGCGGCGGTAAAACACAAACAATCGTGTCATGATCTTCTTCGATATTCATGGCAGAGGGCAGTGAGAGGGCCTGCCCAGCCGGGCTTCTCAATTCCCACAATGTCCAAATTGATGATGTTTCATAAGATCCTTCCCGGATGCGAGGAAGGGAAGTCGGAGGCCTGGAGAGCCTTTCTGGCAGATTACACTTCCATGGCGCTCCATTTTTGCGGCATCTACTCGCATTGGGCGCCGGAGGCGTGTCTGGAATGTTGGCGGGATGCCCTCCGCGCCCTGAGCGCCGATGAGTGCGCAACCCTGAAGGGTTTCTCGCACCAATCAGAGCGCGAGTTTTTGGTGGACTTGCGCGCCTTTCTTCAGGAACGGGCCGCCACGAGGCTCGAATCCTCGCAGGATGTTGCGGACCCTCCCGCGCCCACGGTCCGGACGCTCGAAACCCTTTTGAGCGGGCTGCCTTTGGTTCATCAGGAGATTGCTTTCCTGACCCTGGCAGGGTATTCCCCAGCGGCCCTCGAAAAGATTCTTCGCATAACTCCTGCCGTGGCGGGGGAGGGGTTGGGACGGCTGCGCGCCAGCTACGCCCGGGTTCTGGAGCGAAGTGAGGACCGGTGCATGTGGCCCTCCACATGGATTGGCATTTGCAAAGCGGCCCGCGCGGATGGAAAGAAGGATTGCACGCCCCTCCGGCAGCTCATCCGGATTCTGGACGGTCAAGCGAGTTGGTATGACAAGACTCCGGCCGAGGAGCATCGGTCCAAGTGCCTCCATTGCCTGGAACTTTGGACCTCGTTGCGGGAAGTTGTCGCGTGGGACCGCACGCGCCGACCCTGGCCGGCGGAGAAGATCGAACCACTGCTGGCAGCAGTTCCCGTCAAGCGGGAAAAGGGCAAGCCATCCTTGTTCGCCCGCATGCTCGGTAAATAGAATTGATCTTACCTATGGGCAGTTACCGTCAGGAATTCGCGGATTTCTCGCCGCTCGTCTATCTCGACTGTGCCTACCAAGGGCCCTTCCCGCGGGTCACGGTGGAGCGGATTTACCAAGCTATTGAATTGAAGTCGCGTCCCGACCGGCTGAAAGCGCCGGAGTATTTTGGCTTGCCCGAGCGTGTGCGCGCGCGAATTGCCCGATTGATAGGTGCTGGAGCGGAAGAAATTGCCATTACCACAAGCGCCACCCAAGGAATCGGCATTGTGGCCGCGGGCCTGGAACTTGGCGCGGGCGATAAAGTCGTGGTGGCAAGCTCGAACTTCCCCTCCAACCTTTTTACCTGGCTTCACCTGCGCCGGAAAGGCGTGACCGTGAAGGTCATTCATCCGGCCGAGGGGGAAGTAACCCTCGATCAGGTGGCGGCGGAGCTGACCCCGCGCACGCGCGTTTTGGCCCTCGATTGGGTGAATTATTGCACCGGCTATCGCATCGACCTCGCCGCTTTCGGCTCATTGATTCATGACCGGGGCGGGATATTCGTTGTCGATGGCACGCAAGGACTGGGCGCCAATGATTTGAACCTGCACGCGGTGCCCGTAGACGTTATGGCCTGCGCAGCATATAAGTGGCTTCTGGGCCCGTATGGGACGGGGTTTGCCTATATCGCGCGAGAATTGTTGAACAAACTCGACCTCCCTGTCGTTAATTGGTATTCGGTGGAAGGCGCGGAAGATTTCGATTCACTTCCCAAAGAGGAATTCAGTTTGATTCACGACGCGCGCGTGTTCGATTCTGGAGAAACCGGAAATTTCATCAACCTCCATGGCCTGGAAGCATCCTTGGAATTCGTGGAAAAGGTTTCGATCAATACCGTATATGGCCATTGCCGTGGGCTTCTGTATCGCTTGGAGGAAGAACTGCGCGCCCGCGGGTATATTCTTTCGGAGGCGTCGTTGCCCGGGCACGAATCAACGATTCTGGGCTTCCATGCCTTGACTCACGGGGCGACCACAGAATTGCATCATAAGCTCTCAGCGAATCATGTCGCGGTGAGTTTGCGCCAAGGCGTGATTCGGGTGTCGCCGTACCTTTACAATGAAGAGGCTGACATCCACCGGCTGCTGAAAATCACGCGCCCGGCCTGAGGCGTCTCCCAAATCGCGGAACTACACAGGCCATGCGCCTTCGTCCCTTCCATCCCGATGACCTGCCAACCCTGTACGAAATCGATCAAGCCTGTTTTGTTCCGGGGATTTCCTACACGCGCCAGGAACTAGCGGGTTTCATCGGCCATCGTCATTCTCAGACCTGGGTGGCGGAAGAAGCCGGCCTTATCACGGGTTTCCTAATTGCTCACCGCGAGCCGCGTAAAATCCTGCACATCATTACCATCGACGTCCTGAAAGCCTGGCGACGGCGCGGGGTGGGTTCGCTACTCATGGAGGCCGCCGAGCAGTGGGCGCATAATCACGGCTTGCGCATGATCGGACTGGAGGCCGCCCAGGATAATTTTGCAGCTCAGAAGTTTTATGAAGCCCGGGGTTACCGCAAGGTCGGTGAGATCGAGCGGTACTACGCTGACGGAACAACCGCCTGGATGATGGTGAAAGAGCTGGCGTAACCTCGGGCGTAGAATTCTGCATTAACTACTTGCCCTATAGAGAATACCGACTGCGGGTATAATCGGCTGTGCTATGCATTAACGTTGTCAGGAAGGGGAACCCATGTCGACTACACTGACTCCCGCGGATCGCCGCATCATCACGATTGCCATCGTCATCGCGGGCATTTCCCTGGCCATTGGAGTGAAATACTTTTCCCATGCCTTCCCCGAAGCCGCCATCGAATTCCGCGTGAATCGGGATGATTCCACCCCCCTGGCCACGAATTTCCTGGCCGCCCGCGGTTGGATTGTCGCTGGCTACCAGCACGCCGCGGTGTTTGACTTCGACGACGAAGCCAAGGTCTACCTCGAACGCACGCAGGGCCTGGCGCGCATGAACACCCTAACGCGTGGCCCCATCCATCTCTGGCATTGGTCCCATCGCTGGTTCAAACCTCAGCAAAAGGAAGAATTCCGCGTGGACGTCACTCCTGCAGGACAGGTGGTGGGATTCGACCGCGAACTGGAGGAATCGGCGCCCGGAGCGAATCTTGATGGCACTGCAGCGCGAGCCCTCGCGGAGAAGTTCCTGGCGGAGGTCATGCGGCGCGACCTGGCGGGTTTGGAATTCGTTGATTCGGCAAGTGAGAAGCGCCCGGCCCGGACTGATTTCTCGTTCACTTGGAAACAGAAAGATGTGGACTTGGGGGATGGCAGTTTGCGCCTGGACGTAGATGTGGATGGTGACCAGGTGGCCGGCTACCGCGAGTTCGTGAAGATTCCGGAGGGGTGGAGCCGTGACTACCAGAAACTGCGCTCGCGGAACGAGGCCGCAAATGTCGTGGATGAAGTCCCCTGGATCCTGCTGTGCATCGCCGGACTTGCCCTCCTGATTCAGCGGCTACGCAAACGCGATGTGCCCATATCTCTCTCCTTGAGTTTCGGGTTGGTAACGGCGCTGCTTTATTTTCTCGGCCAGTTAAACATGTTTTCACAGGCGGAATACGGTTATCACACCACGGATTCCTATTCCAGTTTCGTGAGCGGGTACGTGGTGGAGAACCTCCTCGTGGCCCTGGCCCTTGGTGCGCTTATCTTCTTGCTGGTGGCCAGTACCGAGCCTGTCTATCGCGACGCTTACCCGCGCTTCATCTCGATTCGCCGCTACTTCAGTTGGCAGGGGCTGCGGACCCGCTCCTTCTTCCTGGCGAACGTTGTAGGAATCGCGCTTACATTCTTCTTTTTTGCCTACCAAACAGTCTTTTATCTGGCTGCCGATAAACTCGGCGCGTGGGCGCCGGCGGATGTCCCCTTTTCGGATTTGCTCAATACGCGCTTTCCCTGGGTCATGGTCCTGTTCGTCGGATTCTTTCCCGCGGTCTCCGAGGAGATACAATTTCGCGCATTTGCCATCCCCTTTCTGCGGAAGTTTCTGAGATCGGGGCCCCTGGCCATTGTACTTGCAGCCTTCATTTGGGGGTTTTTGCACTCGCTCTATCCTAATCAGCCCTTCTTCATTCGCGGCTTGGAAGTGGGTTTGGGCGGTGTGATCATTGGCCTGATCATGTTGCGGTTCGGGATTCTGGCCACGTTGATTTGGCACTACTCGGTAGATGCGCTTTATACGGCCTTCCTTTTGTTGCGCTCTCCCAATCACTACCTCATGGTGTCAGGCGGAGTGGCGGCGGGGATCATGCTTATCCCTCTAGTCGTCGCAATGGTTGCGTACTTGAAGACCGGTACCTTCGCGGAGGAAGACACCCTTTTGAATTCCGCCGAGGCGCCCCCCGAACCCCTCCAGGAGAAGGCCGCCGCACCCGAAACGACGCTGGCTTACCGGCCCCTTTCTCCGTCACGCCTGATGGTAGCGGGTGGGCTGGCGGTGATCTCTGCCGCCCTGGCATTCATTCCTGTTTATCGATTCGGAAAGGGTATCGCCCTACGTGAATCGTCGCAGGACGCGTTGCGTATTGCCGGCAATTTCCTGCGGCAGCGAAAGTTGGACCCGGCAACCTACCAGCACGTCGTCTGGATCCATGACAACGTTGATCCTTCGGCGCTGCACTACCTGGCGGAGCGGAAATCTTTGGAGCAAGCGGACCAGATTTACCGCCAAGCCACGCGTCTCGCCTTGTGGTCGGTACGTTTCTTCCGTCCATTGCAAAAAGAAGAGTACACGGTTTTTGTTGATCCGGTTTCCGGAGAGGTTTTCGGATTTCACCACGTGTTGGAAGAAAATGCCCCCGGCGCCTCGCTCACCCCTGAGCAAGCCCGGGCGGTGGCGGAGCAGGCGGTGCAAGAGCACGGGTACCACTTGCAGGATTTTGAACTTCAAAGCTCTGATTCGATCAAACGCAAAGCCCGCGAGGATTACACCCTGGTTTGGCAAGCCAAGCCTGGCGACCTCCGCAATGTAGGCGACTCACATTATCGGCTGGAAGTTGACATCGCCGGCGATCAGGTGGTGGGCTTCTCACGTTCTTTCAAGTTGCCGGAGGAATGGGAGCGCGCGCAGGAAGGCAACAGCATTGTGAATAACATCCTCATTGGCGTCCTGATCCTGACAGTTATCGCTTTGGCGGCAGGCGGGCTGATTTTGTTTGTGAACCTGGTTCGGTCCGGCCAGATGCTGTGGAAGCGATCGGCGAAGTTCGGAGCATGGGTTGCCATCTTGATGCTCCTATCAACGCTGAACCAGCTTCAATTGTTTAGCCGAGAATATGATACGTCGACCCCTCTCGCGACCTTCCATCTGCGAGTTGCCGTCAGCGTAATTGTCTCGCCTCTCGTGCTGGGCTTGCTCGCCTGGCTGCTGATCGGATCCGCGGCCAGCCTCTATCCCGACGCGTGGAAGATTTTTGGTGGAGCAACGCGACGTGTGTGGCGACGGGATGCCCTGGTGGCATTAGTTTTGAGTCTGGCCGTCGGCGCAGGAGTGGCGCGTGTCCATGCGATTCTCACCAGTACTTTCCACGCTTACGCACCCATCAAGGACGAGCTTTTCTCCACGGTTTTCAGCACCCAGTGGCCGGCTGCCGGGATTTTCCTTTCCGTCCTTACCCGCACCCTGATGTACGCGGCGGTGGTTGGGTTAATCATTTTCATTATCCGGGCGGGCTGGAAACTACGGGCCTGGTGGCTGTGGCTGGGGTTGACATTGGTCCTCGCTTCACTGGGCCCCACTCACGCGCACTCTCTCGCTGAATTCTGGGTCGGCTGGGGGATGACTTTCCTCCCTTTGTTGGTGGCGGCCTTGGTTGCCGGGTTCTTTCTTCGCAACAACATTCTGGCATACCTGATGGTTTTGTTTTGTACACAGATAGCTGAACCGCTCATGGATTTATTCGGGCAACAGAACACATTCTTCTTGCGAAACGGCGTGGCGCTCGCTCTCCTTGCATGTGCGGTACTCGCGTGGATGCTGTGGTCCCCTGGCGCGGAGGCTAAATCAGTTTGAAAGATTCCAGAAGCTGGCTCTCATCATTCCGCCATAAGGCGTACTTGAAGTGGGGGCCGTCATTCATGCTGGCGGCTCCGATTTCCCCCTGCGTATTGATGGCAATGACGGAGGCCTCAGCAGCTTTGTTCTGCGGGTCCGTCTTCACCATGTGCTTCAACAATTCCACACAGGCATCCTGCGGCGATGCTCCGCGTGCCATGAAGTGCACAATGGAAATGCTCGTGCAGTAATTGGTCATCAGATCGCCGTCGCCCGTGGCGGAGGCTGCGCCCACGTTGTCGTCAGCGTAAACGCCGCAGCCCACCAACGGTGAATCCCCTACGCGGCCAGGAAGCTTAAACGCCAGGCCGGAGGTCGAACAGCCGGCAACGACGTGTCCCTTGCCATCCGTCCCCACCATGCCAATGGTGTCGTGATTTTCCGGCGAAATCCAAAACGTTTTGTGGCGAGGATCGGCTTTCCATTCCTGCCATTTTTGCAGGCTCTGGGGTGTGAGAAGGGTTTGGGGCTCAAATCCCATTTTCAGCGCGAAACGGAATGCTCCGTCTCCCGCCAGCGTGGTGTGGCGAGTTTTTTCCATCACCAGGCGTGCAACGGAGATGGGGTTCTTGATCATGTGGAGGTTGCAGACGGAGCCGGCGCGATGACGGGCGCCGTCCATGATCGCCGCGTCGAGCTCCACCACTCCCTCGGCATTGGGCAGCCCGCCATAACCGACACTCATCACGTTGGGATCGCTTTCCGGTACATTGATGCCTTTCTCGATGGCGTCCAGCAGGCTCCCGCCGCTCTTGAAAACTTCTGCTGCGCGTTCATTGGCGGCCTTGCCCCAGACCCAGGTGGACAGGAAAACAGGCCCGGCGTTCGGCGGCACTGCTGCCCGGCCATCCATAACAGCGAACGCGGCGCTCCCTGCGACGGTTTTGATGAAGTCTCGTCGATCAACGGATTGCATAGAATCTCCTTGTCCCGGGGCGGGCGCTGATTGCGGGTGGAGCCCGCCTTGGAGTGCGGTAGCAGCAGCTACCGCCTTCCGATTTCGGTTCATACTGCCATGGCGCAAGAGTGAGAGCAAAGAAGGCGGTGGCCGCTGCTACCGCACTCCAAGGCGCTTCGCGCATGCTCAGATGATGACACGTCCTGCTTTTCCCCACCCACCGCCCCCCGGCGTCTCGATCTTCAGAACGCTGCCGCTGGGAGCGGTGATGGCAACTTTGCCGGGTAGTTTGCGTTTTCGGCCTCTCACAGTCAGTTGGTTTACTCCCGGACGTCCTGGCTTGCCGCCCGCCAAACCGTATGGGCCGAACCGGCGGCGGTCCGAAAGGATACTACCGCGAATGTCGGTAAGGAACTCGATTTCCCGCACGATGCCTTCGCCGCCCCGGAATTTCCCTTTGCCCCCCGACCCTCGGCGCAGAGAATAGCGCCGCACGCGCACCGGGTAAGCGGATTCAAGCGCCTCAATGGGAGTGTTGAGCGAATTCGTCATGTGAGTGTGCACGCCGCTCAGGCCGTCGGCAGAAGGCCGCGCCCCCATGCCCCCGGCAATGGTTTCATAGTAGGCGAAAGGCTCGCCGATGCGCGGATCCATCCCTCCGAAGGAGAGGTTGTTCATGGTCCCGGAACTGGCTGCGGGGATTCGCTGTGGCAGCCCCTTGGCCAGCGCTCTGAGTAAGACGTCCACAATTCGCTGCGAGGTCTCGACGTTGCCTGCGGCCACGGCGGCCGGCGGCCGGGCGTTCACCACACTTCCTTCGGGGGCGCGCACCTCGATGGGACTCATCAGGCCGGCGCAAGCGGGCACATTTTCACCCAGCAAACATCGGAATACATAAAACACCGCTGAGTAAGTAATGGCGAAGACGGCGTTCACACAGCCAGCGCACTGGGGTGAACTACCCTGGAAGTTCACCGTGGCTCTGCCCCTGCCAACCTTAATAGCCACGCGCAAACGGACCGGAATCGGGCTTTGCCCGTCGTCGTCGAGAAAATCTTCCGCGGTGTACGTGCCGGCCGGGATTGCGGCCAATGCCTCTTTCATTAGCCGAGCGGAGTATAACTGCAAGGCCTCCAGGCAGAACCCGGTACGCGTGGTACCATATCGGTGCAGCAGTTCTTGCAAGCGGCGTTCGCCCAACCGGCAGGCCGCGACTTGGGCCATCAAATCACCTTCGCGCTCACGCGGCGTTCGCACATTGGCGAGGAGGATGGAAAGCACATCTCGCTGAATCTTGCCTCCGCGCGCCAGCGATACGGGCGGAATGCGAAGGCCTTCCTGATAAATCTCTTGACTCAGACCCATGGAGGCGGGCTGTGCGCCGCCGACATCGGCATGGTGGGCACGATTGGCAACGTAGAAGCTGGGCATTGTTCGCGTTGGTGCGATCCGTGCGGTTTGTACGTCCTGCGCCCCCGCCGGAGCTAGTAGGGCCGAAGGTCGTTCGGCCCGGGGGCGAGCGCCGCTCGCCCCTACATCCCGCGCCCACACCGGCATCACCAGCGTGATGTCCGGCAAGTGCGTGCCACCCGCGTACGGATCGTTCAGCATGGCGATGTCGCCGGGGCCTAACTCCAGAGCGTTTAAGGCCGCGGCGACGGACATCGGCATGGAGCCCAGATGCACGGGCATATGATCGCCCATGGCTACAACGCGGGCCCGCCCATCAAAAACCGCGCAGGAATAATCGCGGCGTTCTTTGATGTTGGGCGAGAAGGCCGAGCGGCGAAGGGCGGCGCCCATCTCCTCCGCGGTGGAGTGGAAGAGGTTTTTGAAGATCTCGAGTTCTGCGGCGTCAATGTGCATTGTTGCACCTAACAGGATAGCTTACGTCCTTAGATCAGGGCTCCGTTGGGAGCGTGTCAGGCTGAATCCCGGCGCTGCATCTGAAATGAAATCGAAGCCGGCTCGTTTAATCTCTGCACACGAAGTCGCCACGAAAGTCGTCTCGCAGGTCAAATAGTCGCAAGAGAAGTTGTAAATCCTCGTCACTTCGACGCAAATGTCCGAACTTGTGGAGGACAACTTGTCCACATTTTCTTTGTTTTCATGCAGGTTCCGGCTTCGCTCGTTACTTTCTAACATCTTTTTAGTCGGAGGCATCGCGTTTCTGACTTCTTGACTGTCTGGGGCGAGTGATCGCCGGCCAGGATCTTCCACAGCTTGCATTGGCCCGCAGTATACACACATGCCTAGGCTTTGTCAAGAGAAACATGAGGCTACATTCCGTAGGAATGCCCCGCCTCCGTATCACGATCGATGCCGTTCCAAAATCAAATTCAGATGCTCGTCCACTCCGCACGTAAAGTCCGGCGGCACCACGGTTGTTGCGCTGTACTCAACAATCACGGCGGGCCCACGCAGCCCTGCGCCAGGGGCAAGATGCCGGCGCTTATAAATGCCCGTGGATTGCAGCTTCGATCCGAACCATACCGGTATCGTTTTGATCAAAGCATCTCGCGCTTGACGCTCCGGCCGGGATTTCCGCGCCCGCCAGCGGGATTTGGGCGTGGGGATCACCAGCCGAAGGCGTAGATTCACGATTTCCAGAGGCCGCTCGGGATAGGCATAGCCGTACGCCTTTGCGTGCTCGCGATGAAAGCCCCCTTGAAATCTGGCGGTGAAGGGGACGGACAATTCATAAGATTGTCCCTGATAACGCAGATCCAAACGGCGTGAAGCCCGGGCGCTGTCCGCATTGAACCCTTCGCGGCGAAGTTCGGAAAGAGCCCTGCGATGGAGGTCCGAGAAGTGGTGATCGATCCGGCTTAGCAGTGCGCGCACTTGTGATCGCTCGCCGACGGGCACGGGTAAGAGAACAGACTGCGAGACGTCCCGAACCACATCGGACAGCAGGATTCCTAACGCCGAGAATGCTCCGGGGTTCTGGGGAATGATGACAGCGGGCAATCCCAGCGAGCGCGCCAAATCGGCGGCGTGCAGTCCGCCCGCACCTCCGTAACAGATGAGGGTGAAATCCCGTGGATCATAACCGCGCTCAACGGAAATGACGCGCAGGGCTTTCTCCATGGTGGCACTCGAGACCGACACGATGCCGGCGGCGAGTTCCGGTGCGGAATTGAAGCCCGCATGGCGAGCCGGGCCGGCAAGGAATTTCGCAAACCCGCGGTGAGCGGCTGGCGCGTCGAGGCGGAAAGTTCCCCCTAAGAAATACTCGGGGTCGAGCCTCCTCAGAATCAGGTTGGCGTCGGTCACGGTAAGCCCCTCGCCTCCGCGCGCGTAGCAAATTGGTCCCGGGCTGGCGCCCGCACTCTCCGGTCCCACGCGCAGCGCGCCGCCCGCATCAATTCGGGCCAGCGAGCCACCGCCCGCACCCACGGAGTGCACATCGAGTACGGGAACCGCAACGGGCAGTCCGGCCAGCGAAGTTTCGTTGGTGGTTTGCGGCGGGCCGTCCAGAAGGCAAACGTCCGTGGAGGTTCCACCCATATCGAAACTGATGGCGCGCTCGAGGCCGATTCGCTGTGCCAGCCACGCGGAGGCCACCACGCCGCCTGCCGGTCCGGAAAGAATTGTCCGTACCGGTTGCTTCCCCGCGCGCCCCGCCGTGGAAATGCCGCCGTTCGATTGCATTACGTAAACACGTCCACCGGTAAAGGCGGGCCGTAGGGGCACGCCATGGCGTCCCGCTGCGGCACTCTCTCGCCTGTGCGATGACACCGCCAGGCGGCGAAGCTCGGCGTGCATTCGCTGCTCCAGGTTGTGGAGGTAGGTGCCCATGCGCGGAGCGAGATAGGCGTTGATGACCACGGTGGAAAGACGTTCGAACTCACGAAACTCCGGTAGGATTTCGTGCGAGATGGAGAGCGGCAGACCCACGCCTTTAAGCGCTGCGGCCACCCGCCGCTCGTGAGCGGGATTGGCGAATGCGAAGAGGAAGCAGAGCGCCAGGGAATCTGCCCCGGAGTTTTTCACCCGGCGCAGCAATCGGCGAATTTCCGCGTCCGAGATCGGCAGAAGAACCTTGCCGTCGGCCGCTATTCTTTCCTTGACGCCATAGCGCAAGGCACGCGCCGCCAGCGGCGGCTCACGCTGTACGTTGAGATCATAGAGGCGTGGGCGGGCCTGCCGGCCAATTTCCAGCAGGTCTTCAAAGCCTGCCGTAGTGATCAGCGCCACACGCGCGCCCTGCCGTTCCAGCAGGCTGTTAGTGCCGACGGTGGTTCCATGAATGAGTTCCAATACCGGGGCACTCGGTTTCCTTCCCTGCGGCTGTTGATGCCTGCGCCCGGGGGCAGGAGCGGTTTTTTCACCCGCCAGTTCCAGCACCCCCTCCACGATGGCGCGGCTGGCATCCGCCGGAGTGGAAAAGACCTTCAGGATTTTGATTTGCCCCTGCTCGAGGACCACGCAATCCGTAAAGGTGCCACCCGTGTCTACTCCAATACGCATCAGGAGATCTCGAGGGGGTATCCATCCGGGTCTTTGCCGCGCACCCGGCGCCACCACACTTGGAACGTCGGCAGGTTGATGGTGACGATGAACAGCTTCCGCAGGACGTCCGGCGGACTCTGCAGCGGACGAACCCCGTGCCAGGAATGTTCCGTCCTTTGGAAAAGCAGGCTCGCGTTGCCGCGCGGGTCCAAGGCCGCAGCGACGGCAAAGTCGTCGAAGGCGGGAGCGGAATGCGCTTTGAACCGGCCCTGGTCGTCCAGGATAAGTATTTGGCCCCCCCAGGCCGTCTGCCAGTCCGCCTCCGCGCTGAAATAGAAAATGTGCGTTGCCAGCTTGCGGCGAGCGTCGCAGTGCGGCGAGACGGAGCACCCCTGCCAAGCGTAGTACCATTCCATCGTTAACATGATTCGTTGGCGGGGTGGGAGGTGCAGCATCCGGCGGAGGAACAGCTCATAGGTTTCGCCCTGGAGTTCGGCGAGGAATCCCTTCCAGGGCTCCGGCAGGTTCAAGCCTGGCCGGTGGTGCAGGATGGCGCGGTCATGGGGAGCCTGCCCGTAGCCGCGTTTCACCCCCACTTTGCGCTCAAACAGGGAAACGTCAGGGAGCGAATCGTGCAAACGCTGGAAGCCGTCCGGGGTCAGGGTCTCCTGGATGCTTACCCACGGATAAGGTTTCTGCCCCTGAAAGGCATCAGCGGAGGCCCCGTCAATAGCCTGCTGACATAGGTATTGCATGGGTCATCTCCCGCAGTTCCAACGGATAGGTTTGGGGAGGGAAGAGTAACACCGAAGCGAGTGCGGGGCAAGGGTTCCGGCCCCGGTTTTAGAGTGCAGCCGAGCTTGAGGGCTTCGTTCCCAGGGGAAGTGAGGCGTGCGCCGTGAGAGTGACGCCGGCACGCTCACCCGCGAGAAGCTTGTAGTAACCCGCGGCGGCAATCATGGCCGCGTTGTCCGTGGAAAGGGCAGGGGAAGGGAAGAAGACTTGGAATCCTCTGCTCCCGTCGGCAAAACGCTGGCGAAGCAGGGAATTGCAAGCCACTCCCCCGGAAACAAAGACATTGTCGACGCGGGAGTCTTCGGCGGCGGCGAGCGTGCGCTCAACCAAGTCCTGCACCACGGCCTGTTGAAAACTCGCGATGAGATCAATCGTCGCCTGCGAACAATGGCTCCGCAGGTCATCGACGGTTGGGCGCTCCAGCGTCTTGCGCCAGGCACGGCGTTCCTCGGCCTCGACTGCTAGCTCCGTGCCGCGCACGCGGTAGAGCACTGCGGTCTTGATTCCGGAGAAACTGAAATCCAGCCGATTGCCTTTCATTTTGATGTGGCCAAAATCCACCGCGTGGGAGTCTCCAAAGCGGGAGAGTTTATCAATGACCGGACCGCCGGGATATCCCAGGGCGAGCAGTTTGGCGATTTTGTCGAAAGCTTCGCCCGCGGCGTCGTCCCGCGTATGGCCAAGTTGGGTATAATGAAAACGCGGGGTAGATGGCGTCTCGCTCGCTGAACCAGGCGTGACGTGAAACAAGGTGGTATGGCCCCCGGAAACCACCAGCGTGACGGCGGGCAGCCGGGCTTCCGACAGGGGCTTGCCAGCGGCGCGGTCCATTTTGTTTTCAAGCAGCACGGAGTGAATGTGCCCTTCCAGGTGATTCACGCCGACCAGAGGTTTATTCAGTGACAACGCCAGCGCTTTGCCATAAACCAGTCCCACAAGGAGCGAGCCGATTAAGCCGGGCCCCTCGGTGACGGCGATCGCGTCCACATCCCGCAGGGCCACCCCGGCCTGCCGGCAAGCCTCGTCCACAACCGGTGCGATGGCGCGTAAGTGTTCCCGCGAGGCGAGTTCCGGAACCACCCCTCCATATTTTTCATGTGTCAGGACCTGTGAAGCCACCGCGCTGGAACAAATCCTCTCGCCGTCGGCCACCACCGCCGCCGCCGTTTCATCGCAACTCGATTCAATTCCCAGGACCAACATCACATTGACGATTGTCGATTGTCGATTGCCGATTGTCAATTGCGCTGGGAGATTGCCGACTGACAACGGAAGTGGCGTGGGGGTCCCGACCGCGCTATGTCTGAAAGATCGGCATTCACATCTATGTCGCGCCCCCTCGGCAATCGAAAATCGTCAATCGACAATCACCAATTTTCCGCACACACTTTGACGAGGTGGGAAGCAAAGGGATAAACTGAGCATCGCAAGTGAAGTCCTGTCGAAATGAAACCACAAGTGGAGCGAGGGAACATGCGGATCCGAAAAGCGGTGTTACCGGTAGCAGGACTCGGGACGCGTTTTTTGCCAGCAACTAAAGCCCAGCCCAAGGAAATGTTGCCGATTGTTGACAAACCGCTGGTGCAGTATGCGGTTGAGGAAGTCGCAGCTTCCGGCATCCCTATGGTGGTGTTCGTTACGGGGCGCGGCAAGCAGGCCATTGAAAACCACTTTGATGTCTCGGCCGAGCTTGAGCAGGAGCTGGCAGGGAGAGGGAAGGAGGGGCTTCGCCGCCAACTCCGAAAAATATCCGGCATGCTGCACTTTGCCTATGTGCGCCAGCAAATTCCCAAAGGACTGGGTGATGCCATCCTCACCGCGCGCGGCCTGGTGGAAGATGAACCTTTTGCCGTCCTGCTATCCGACGACATCATTGTGAATGAAATTCCCTGCATGAAGCAGATGCTGAGTATTTATGAACGCTTTGGGCATAGCGTCGTTGCCATACAGCGGGTTCCACGAAAGTCGGTTTCCAGTTACGGAATCATTCGCGGGAGTTTGGTGGCAGATCGTGAGTGGCAGGGACGGCTATACCGGATCGAGGATATGATCGAGAAGCCGTCACCCACAAAAGCCCCCTCCAACCTTGCGGTGATCGGGCGTTACATCCTGACGCCAGCGATCTGGAAGGCCCTTTCCAGCACGGTTCCGGGCGCCGGGCGGGAGATTCAACTCACGGATGGTCTGCGTCGGCTCCTCGCCACGGAACCCATTTACGGGTATGTCTTCGAGGGTAAGCGATATGATGCGGGTGATAAGCTTGGTTTCCTACAAGCCACAGTGGAAATCGCGCTGCAGCGGCCGGATATGGGCAAGGCCTTCCGCCGCTATCTCCAGTCACTGCACTTTTAGGTTTCAGGTGTCAGATTTCAGCCGCCAGGTCTTGCTGATCCTTGCAAAACAAAGCGATATTCATCTGCAAGAGCGGCGCAGGTTCTCACTCTATTTTGCAAACCTCAATTGGCAGCAAACTTCGGGAAGGACCGCCGATGTCCCAATCCCTTACACCTCGTGTAGTGTCCAGGAAATAGCTGGACATTGCACCTTCACGTAACGCCGGCATCCTGCCGGCAGATGCCGCCAAGATGGCGGGGCTGCATTCTCCACCCAATTATTGGACACTACACTGGCACCTAACACCTGCACTTACCCCTTGCTGGGGCTGGCCTTGGATGGTTCACTCGATTTGCCGGCCACTGTATCTTTCTTCTCTGCCACTTTCTTTTCTGTATCTTTTTTTTCTGTCGATGAAGAGGAATCGGTAGAGGAGTCCCCGCTCGAAGCTGACGATTTAGGCGCGTAATCGTTGATGTACCAACCCGATCCCTTGAACCGGATGGCCGGCGACGAGAGCAATTGTTCGAGTGTCCCTCCACAACTTTCGCAGGCCGTCAAAGGCGGATCGGAGAATTTCCGGATTTTCTCCGACCTTCGGCCGCATTTTTTACACTTGTACTCGTAAAGCGGCAAGCAAGCCTCCTTGTTGGTAAAGACCTTACTGAATTATAGCGCGCTGGGACGAAACCGTCAAAAGACGGCAAGAAACGTGGCAGCAGGAAACGGAAGATGACATACGGTACACGGTCAACGGGGGTAAGCGACCGGCGCTATAAGCCTGAGTCCGGCATTCCGCCTACCGTTTACCGATTTCTGACTCCAGTCTCCACTCCACCTGCGACAAAACTCCACCCAGGATACGCGCATCGTTGCAGGTGAGGTTCAAATCGAGTAACAGGCGGCGCAGCTTGATCAGCATGGCCGCGCGGCTCTTGGGTTGGAGATAGCCCGATACATCCAGTAAATGGGCAGCGCGTTCAAGGACGTGCTTGAGCGTTTGCAGGTTGGCGGGGTCTGAACGACGCGCGATAACTTGGGGCGGGCTCATTGACATAATGCCCGAACGCACCAATTCATACACGCAGACGGCAACGGCCTGCCCCAAATTCATGGATGGACAGTCCCGCGTCGTGGGAATACGCACTAGGGCGTGGCAGTGGCTCATGTCTTCGTTGGAGAGGCCGGTCTTTTCCGAACCGAAAAGCAGCACGGCCCTTCCCCTCGCCTTGCGGTGGCGAAGCCAGGCCGGGAGCTCCGGCAGAGGCAGAAGTTCGCGGCCAAGGTTGCGGCGGGAGCCGGTGGTGGTGCCGATCACCAACGTGGCATCAGACAATATGTCGTCGAGGGAGGGCACAGTGCGCGCCGCCGCGATCACCGTCTCGGCTCCAATCGCCGCTTGGCGGGCCTCGTCCCACGTGGGCTCAAAGGGGGCGACCGCAGCCATTTCCAGCAAGCCGAAATTCGCCAGCGCCCGTGCCGCCGCCCCGATATTCAAGGGATTTCGCGGGCGCACCAGTACGACTCGCCATTTCAATTGGAGGGATTTCATGCCAGGAATTGTAGCAGCAAGAGGCGACAACGGGTGAGCTGCGGATATCCCCTCACCTCATGTCAACGCCGCCCCGCCGCCCGCGCTTATTTCTTGGGCGGAGTAGTGGCCGCTGGGGCCGTCTGATCTTTTTGCTTGTCGATCGATTCCACCGACAGGATACGCGCGCCCGACTTGAACTGCTTATAGTCAGTGTAGCGAACCACTTCCTTCATGTGAATGGGCGGGCCATTGGAGAAATAGAGCGTATCGTCGGCCATGGTATAGGTAGGAAACCAGAACTTGCCATCCACCTGCTCTCGCCAAGTTGTAAACCGCGGAAACAGGTTTTCCTGGCCGTGGCTAACCTTGGCCTGGGGTACCTGTTTGCCTTCGGTCTTTACAATCTGCAAGTCGCGGTCGTCGACCCACACGATGCCCTGGAAATATTGCCGGTTCTTTTCAATTTCCTTGGGCCGGATGGAGAATACATACGCGGTGATTTGGTCCACCTTGACATGGCCCAGATACTTGATGTCGTACTCTGGCATCTCGTCCGTGGTAAGGACGAAGGGTTGAATGTTTCGAAAACCTTCAATGTCCTCCTTGGTGACAATCAAACCCTTCAGCGTGTTCAGCGGCGCATAGGTGACCTTCTCGATGCGCTTGCCGCTGTCGTCATAGAGGATGTCCCACTCCTGTTCGTAGGTTCCCACGATGTCGTTGTCGTTGCCGAGTTCCTGAACCTTGTTGATTTGGTGGTAAGCGTAATTATTGCGGGCCGCGCGAAAGACCTTCTCTTTGGCGGCAAATTCCTGGACGATGTGCTGGACTTCCTGCGGGTCGGGATCCTTCAGACCCGGAGTGTTCGCCACAACGGGGGTTGCGGGGGGGGTGTCCTTCTTCGCAGACTCATGCAATACCGGCTCAGAGGATGACGGTGAGGCGGGCGCTGGGGATGGGGCACTCGCAGGGGTTGCTGCCACTGGCGCTGCGGATTGCCGCGTATGCAATACCGGCTCTGAAGCTGAGGGCGCAGCCGGCGTCGCAGGGGTAGCAACTTGCGGGGCTTCCGCCGCCTTGGGTTCCGGGGCATCCGGGGCGTTGGGCTTGCCCTCTGGCGTGGGTTCCGAAGCGACGGGCGCGCTCGAATTGCCCGCAGCCGGCGGTGCAGGTGCGGGCGTGCTCACTTTTGCTGCCGCGCGCTTGTTTCCCGCCTTTTGCAAGGCGTCAATTAATTCGTCGCTGGCGCCCTGGTCGTGAAACTTCTTAGCCAAGTCCGGATTCATCTGGAAGTCCACGCCACGCTGTTCAACCATCTGCATAATCTTGCTACTGGGTGAACTCCCGAGCAGGAGCAGAGTGATATCGTCCTTCGACAACGGCTGGTCCGCCGTGGCCAAACTTACCAGGCCGGACAACATCAGTAGAGCTACTCCCACTACAATTCTCTTGGCAAAGTTGGAATTTGAATTCATCGCGGAGTATCCGTAATTGGTGGTGCCCCTTAATCCCACGGAACCACCATACTTATAGAGTCGTTCCTTCCGGCAAAAGTTGCATGGCCGTTCCACACGGCGCAGTGCAAATTGGCTGTGATCCTCACTCGGCACATTTCCCAGGCTGCGGAAAAACGTCCCGAACCGTCATCCTGAGCATTGACAGCGCGGAAGAGTTTTCTCGCAAACTCTTTACGCGGGAGAGCCAGCCGCCGCGATCGAGGTAAGTCCCGGCACAGCAGTCGCCACGGATTCGGTGGGGTAACCGCATCCCACCCAGCCGTCAAATCCCCCCAGGAGTGGCCAGACTTCCTGGTAGCCTTTTTCGATGAGTAACCGCGCCATCCTGGCGCTGGTGGCTTCATTGGGTCAAGTGCAGTACATCACCACCGGTCGGCCACGCGGAATCTCGGTATAGCGCTCCTCGAAATCCTCGGGCGGAATCCAGATGGCTCCGGCAACCTTGATGCCATCTCCATGGTAGCTGAGGTCGGAGCGCAAGTCGACAATTACGATGTTGTCGCCGCGCTCGAGGCGCTCCCTGAGTTCTGGCGCAGAAATTCGTGAGCGCTCCAGTAAGCGGTAGAATTGCCATCGCTCCACCCACTTGAGCAATAGCCAACCCGCCAAAAGTACAGCCAGAATCAGCGCCCCGGTCCGTCCGAAAGCCCCCAGCCACTCGATGGCCCACCCGACTTCGGTGCGAAATGCCAGCCCCAGGGCAATCGCCGACCCGGCCCACAGCGTGATCCCCGCAAGGTCTGCGGCAATAAAGCGTAGGGGCGAGACTTTCAACATTCCCGCCAGTGGCGGGGCAACGGTGTTCAAACCGGGCACGAATTTGGCTACCAACAGGGACTTTATCCCATATCGCTGGAAAGTGCGTTCCGTGCGGTGGACGCAAGAATCAGGTGACAGGGAAAGGGAACAAAGCCGGCGCAAAATGGGCCGTCCACGCAACCTGCCGAGTCGGTACCAGATTCCGTCCCCCCCCAGCGCGGCGAGAATACACACCATGAAAACCACCGGCGGGCGAAAGTGAAGCGGAGAAGCAAGTGCGGCTGCGACGAGAATGAGAGGATAGCTGGGAACAGGAAGGCCCAGGTTTTCGGCAAAGACGGCCAGGAAGATGAAGGAGTATCCGTATTGGCGGAGGATGTGGACCATTGGAACGCCCGCCTCGCCTCATAATATCAATTGGAGTGTTGGTGAATCGCCCTGGTTGCGCCGCGCCCCGGATAAAGTCCGCTCCGAGCGCGGACAAGATCAAAAAGACTTTGCTCTGCGCGGTTGGAATGATCATCGCCATCCCTTCCGCGGCCATTCCCCAGTCTAAATGTTAGGGTTACGAACTTTGTGGCCAATTGCCGCTTAGCGCGCTCGCCGGCGATTTTTCAGGCGCATCTGGCGCAGCTTGCGGGGACTTCGTTTCGGTTTGGAGATTGCGA
>Ga0335085_10005048_pt1:0-2500 | contig 21480 bp, 14 predicted proteins | sample Lox_Sample_45_FD_206712 | JGI IMG/M metagenome (GOLD analysis project Ga0335085, IMG submission 206712) | Soil microbial communities from Loxahatchee National Wildlife Refuge, Florida, United States - Lox_Sample_4.5 | ecosystem: Environmental > Terrestrial > Soil > Wetlands | place: USA...
TGTTATCCCCGGGGTACCTTTTAGCCGTTAAGCGACGGCGCTTCCACATGCCACCGCCGGATCACTAGTCCCAGCTTTCGCTCCTGCTCGACATGTCTGTCTCACAGTCAAGCACCCTTGTGCACTTGCACTCGACACCTGGTTGCCGACCAGGCTGAGGGTACCTTTGGGCGCCTCCGTTACCTTTTGGGAGGCAACCGCCCCAGTTAAACTACCCACCAGACACTGTCCCTGATCCGGATCACGGACCCAGGTTAGACATCCAGAACGACCAGAGTGGTATTTCACCGATGACTCCGCCGGCACTAGCGTGCCCGCTTCACAGTCTCCCACCTATCCTACACAAGACGTCCCAAACGCCAATGTCAAGCTGCAGTGAAGGTCCCGGGGTCTTTCCGTCCTGCTGCGCGTAACGAGCATCTTTACTCGTAGTGCAATTTCGCCGGGTCTGCGGTTGAGACAGTGGAGAAGTCGTTACGCCATTCGTGCAGGTCGGAACTTACCCGACAAGGAATTTCGCTACCTTAGGATGGTTATAGTTACCACCGCCGTTTACTGGCGCTTAAGTTCTCAGCTTCGCCATCGCTGGCTAACCGGTCCCCTTAACGTTCCAGCACCGGGCAGGCGTCAGACCGTATACGTCGTCTTGCGACTTAGCACGGTCCTGTGTTTTTAGTAAACAGTCGCTTCTCCCTGGTATGTGCCACCGCCCCCAGCTCGGGAAGCAAGTTCCTCCACCGGGCACGGTTCCCCTTCTCCCAAAGTTACGGGGATAATTTGCCTAGTTCCTTAACCGCAGTTCACCCGATCGCCTCGGTATTCTCTACCTGACCACCTGCGTCGGTTTAGGGTACGGGCCGCTTAGGAGCTCGCTGCGAGGTTTTTCTCGGCAGCATGGGATCACTCACTTCGCCAGAAAAGGCTCGGCATCAGGTCTCAGGCACATGATGTACGGATTTGCCTATACACCGCCCTACACCTTTACCCCGGGACAACCATCGCCCGGTAGAGCTACCCTCCTGCGTCACCTCTTCAGCTTGCCTACTACCAGTCCGGGTCACACGATCCGCCCGGGAACCCCGAAAGGCTCCCCGGCTTCAGGTGCTCAGCATCGCCGGCCTCGGCATGGACGCGCCTACGCGGGTACGGGAATATCAACCCGTTGTCCATCGACTACGCCTGTCGGCCTCGCCTTAGGCCCCGACTTACCCTGGGCGGATTAGCCTGCCCCAGGAACCCTTGGTCATTCGGCGGAGGGGTTTCTCACCCCTCATTCGCTACTCATGCCTGCATTCTCACTCGTGTAGCATCCACAGCTGGATCACTCCGCTGCTTCCCATGCCACACGACGCTCCCCTACCCATCCGCGCACCTGGACCCTAAAGGCGCCAGAGACCACGGAACCAGCAGGACCTGGCAAGCCAGGAACGGCCGGGACCGCCATCCTCCTTAACCACAGAGGGCCGGGATAACACGCGAATGCCACAGCTTCGGCGGTGTGCTTGAGCCCCGTTACATTGTCGGCGCGGAATCACTTGACCAGTGAGCTATTACGCACTCTTTCAAGGGTGGCTGCTTCTAAGCCAACCTCCTGGTTGTCTGTGCAACTCCACATCCTTTCCCACTTAGCACACGCTTAGGGGCCTTAGCTGGTGATCTGGGTTGTTTCCCTCTCGACTACGAACCTTATCGCCCGCAGTCTCACTGCCGCGCTCTCACTTACCGGCATTCGGAGTTTGGCTGATTTCAGTAAGCTTGTTGGCCCCCTAGACCAACCAGTAGCTCTACCTCCGGCAAGAAACACGCAACGCTGCACCTAAATGCATTTCGGGGAGAACCAGCTATCACGGAGTTTGATTGGCCTTTCACCCCTACCCACAGGTCATCCCCCAGGTTTTCAACCCTGGTGGGTTCGGTCCTCCACGCGGTCTTACCCGCGCTTCAACCTGCCCATGGGTAGATCACTCCGCTTCGGGTCTACAGCATGCGACTCAGACGCCCTATTCAGACTCGCTTTCGCTACGGCTACCCCACACGGGTTAACCTTGCCACATACCGTAACTCGCAGGCTCATTCTTCAAAAGGCACGCGGTCACTTCACTCTGGCCGTAGCCAGAACGCTCCCACGGCTTGTAGGCACACGGTTTCAGGTACTATTTCACGACCCCTCACCGGGGTGCTTTTCACCTTTCCCTCACGGTACTGGTTCACTATCGGTCACCAGGGAGTATTTAGGCTTAGGAGGTGGTCCTCCCGGATTCACACGGAATTTCACGGGCTCCGTGCTACTTGGGATACCGCTCGAGAGTCGTCTCGGTTTCGCATACGGGGGTATCACCCACTATGCCGACGCTTTCCAACGTCTTCTGCTACCCAGACGATTTGTAACTCTCTGCCAGATCAGCAGCTCTGACTGAGCGGTCCCGCTACCCCGGCCACGCAACGCCTGCTGGCTTTGACACGTGACTGGTTTGGCCTCTTCCCCTTTCGCTCACCACTA
>Ga0335085_10005048_pt1:5000-21480 | contig 21480 bp, 14 predicted proteins | sample Lox_Sample_45_FD_206712 | JGI IMG/M metagenome (GOLD analysis project Ga0335085, IMG submission 206712) | Soil microbial communities from Loxahatchee National Wildlife Refuge, Florida, United States - Lox_Sample_4.5 | ecosystem: Environmental > Terrestrial > Soil > Wetlands | place...
CATCCTGCGCACCGTCACGCTCGGTACTCAACATACCCGCAGACGAAGCCTATCGCCGGAACGTGGCCGACACGGCAGCGTCACATTAGCACGCCTTCGCGACTAGCTCCACTCCGTCCGCCCTAGCGATCCGGGCGATGTCATGAGTATAGGCCACCGGACGGGCCGCCGTGTCCGCATGACGACAACCCATGAAGTCGCCCCCCGGCCTCCTAGCCCGGCGGCTCGGGCCAGCGCGGTCCGAGATCGGGCAGGTCTGTGCTTACCCGCATCGGGAAACGGGGCGGCCGCTTCTCCAGGAAGGCGGTCACTCCCTCGGCCACGTCGGGAGACTTGCCGAGCAAGTGGATGCCCCGGGAGTCGAGGCGGTGCGCTTCCCAGGGAGAACCGGCGCCGAGCATGCGCCACATCAGCTGGCGCGAGGTCGCGACCGCGACGGCGGAGGTGTTGTCGGCGATCTCCCTGGCGAGCGCGTACGCGGCCGGCAGCAGCTCACCAGGCGGGTATGTCCGGGCGACCAGGCCGCCGCGCAGGGCCTCGGCGGCATCGAAGACCCGGCCGGTCGCCACCCACTCCATGGCCTGGCTGATGCCCACGATACGGGGGAGAAACCAGCTGGAGGCTGCCTCCATCACCAGGCCGCGCCGGGCGAACACGAAGCCGAACTTCGCGGTATCGGCGGCGAGCCTGACGTCCATCGGGAGCGTCATCGTGACGCCGACCCCGACGGCGGGCCCGTTGACGGCGGCGATCACCGGCTTGAGGGAGGCCGCGACGCGCAGGCTGACCTGCCCGCCGCCGTCGCGCGGCACGCCGTCGATGGTCTCGGCCGCCGGCCGCCGGCGCCGGTCGGCGTTGAAGGTGTCGCCGCCGGCCGCGAGGTCGGCGCCCGCGCAGAACCCTCGCCCCCGGCCGGTGACGACCACCGCCCGTACCCCGTCGTCGGCATCAGCCCGGTCGAAGGCGTCGATCAACTCGTCCCGCATCACCACCGTGAACGCGTTGAGCCGGTCCGGGCGGTTCAGCGTGATCGTCGCTACCCGGTCGGAAACCAGGTAGTCGATCTCCGAGTACGGCCGCGTCGGGTCCGTCACGGGCTGCCTCCTTCGGCTCCGGCGGGCTGGTGACACACCCGGATGTGCTTGGGTCCGGAGATGAACGTGGACGGCAGCCACTCGGTCTGGCCGGCCTTCCGCAGATCAGGCAGGCGGGTAAGCAACTGCCTGAACATCGCCTCGATCTCGACCCGCGCGACCTGGGCTCCGAGGCAGAAGTGCTGCCCGCCGCCGCCGAAGGACACATGGTCGTTGGGTGTCCTGGTGACGTCGAAGCGCTCGGGATCGCCGAACGCGCGGGGATCGCGATTGGCCGCCCCGTAGTAGAGGACGACCTTCTGGCCGGCCTTGATCTGGCGGCCGCCGAGTTCGGTATCGGCCGTGGCGGTCCGCCGCATGTAGATCACCGGGCTGGTCCAGCGGAGCATCTCCTCGATCGCGGTGGGGAGCAGCCCAAGGTCCGCGGTCAGCCGCTCCCGTTCGCCCGGGTACTCGAACAGCGCATCCATCCCCCCGGCGACCAGGTTGCGCGTCGTGTCGCCGCCGGCGTCGACGAGCAGGAGGAAGAAGAGGCTGAAGTCGGTCTCGTCGAGCCGGTGCCCATCCACCTCGGCGGTCACGAGCGCGGAGGCGAGGTCGTCACCGGGGTTAGCCCGCTTTTCGTTCCAGACGCCGTTGGCGTAGCCGAACATCTCGAAGACGGCGGCCTGGCCCGCGCCCTCGGGCTGGCTGGCGGGATCGGCGTGGATCGCCTCGGTCAGCCGGTACAGCTCGACCCCGTCCTGGTGCGGGATCCCGAGCATCTCGGCGATGACGTACGAGGGGAGCAGGCCGGCGACGTCCTCGACCAGGTCGAACTCGCCCCGGCCGGCGACGTCGTCGACGATCCCGGCGGCGAGCCGCTCGACCTCGGGGCGCAGGAGGCCGACGGCCCGGCGCAGGAACCGGGGCGCGACGAGCTTGCGGTACCGCGTGTGCCGCGGCGGATCCATCGTCAGCATCATCGTGTGGTCGCCGAGATCCATCGCGCTGCCGTCGTCGATCATGATGGTGGGCCGCGAGGAGAACAGCGCGGTGTCCCGGCTGACCGCCTTGACGTCCTCGTGCCTGGTCACCGCCCAGAAACCGGGGCCGCCGGGCTCCGCGTGCCAGTGGACGGGGTCGTTGTCGCGCAGCCACGCGTACTGGGCGACGGGATGGCCGTCGGCGTAGGAGGACGGCGAGTACAGGTCGATGCCGCCGGTCATGCCGTCAATGTACAGTCGTATACCTGGCTTGTATAGGCTACGTGAGGCGGCCGGCGGCGGCCCACTTCGCCGTCTCGACGGCGTTCGGGATGCTCGCCGGATCCGCCGCGGCCAGGGCGATGATCCCCCAGAGCAGCATCGTGACGAACGTCGCCAGCCTCGGGCCGTCGCGGGGAGCGAGTTCCTGGCGGGACACCGCCCGTTCGACGAGCCCTTCGAAGAAGGCCGCGACCGGCGGCGCGAGAAGCTCCAGGTCGTTCAGCTCATCCTGCTGGCGGTCGAGGATGACGCGGATGAGGAAGTGGAGCAGGTCGGGCTCGTCCTGGAGGATCTCGCCGCTGCGCTCGAGGATCGCGTGCACCTCCCCCGCCAGCGACTCCTGGCCGGCGACCGCCTCGCTGAGCGAGCCGTAGACCTCGGTCATGGTCTCGTCGAAGACGAGCTGGAGCAAGGCGGCCTTGGAGGGGGCGTAGTTGTAGAGCGCCATGGCGGTGACGCCGACGTCGGCGGCGATCGTCCGCATGCTGGCGCCGCCGTAGCCGTGCTCCGCGAACGCGGCGCGGGCCGCTCGCACCACGCGCAGCGCGGTGTCCGTCATCGGCCGGTGTACGAGGGCGCCCGCCGCTCGAGGAACGCGGCGACGCCCTCGCGATGGTCCTCGGTGCGGAACAGTTCGTGCAGGGACGAGGACACCCAGCGGCCGAGCTCAGTCCAGTCCGGGTCCAGCGCCCGGCGCAGTCCTTCCTTGAGCTTGCGCACCGCGAGCGGCGGGTTGGCGGCGATGCGGGCGGCCAGTTCCTGTGCGGCCGGCACGAGCTGGTCGTGGGGGACGACGCGACTGACGAGACCGATGTCGCGCGCCCGGCCGGCGTCGAGGATCTCGCCGGTGAAGAGCAGTTCGGCGGCGCGCTCGCGGCCGACGAGGCCGGCCAGGCGGCCGATCCCGGCGACGTCGGAGCACAGGCCGCGCAGGACGAAGAGCTCTCCGAACCTGGCCTGCTCCGATGCCACCCGGATATCGGCCATGAGGGCGAGTTCCATCCCCCAGCCGACCGCGGCGCCGTTCACGGCGGCGATCACCGGGACGTTCGTGGACAGCAGCGCGTCGGCCAGCGGCGTCAGTCGGGGTTCCGCGCGGGTCACTTGGCTGCTGCCCTCGACCATGACGGCCCGGACGTCGTCGCCTGAGCAGAACGCCGGGTCGGCGCCGGTGATCACGAGGCACCGGGCGGCGGTGCCCCGCACGGCGTGCTCGAGCTCGTCGTAGGTCTGGAAGCGCAGGGCGTTCCGCACCTGCGGGCGGTTGATGGTGAGGATCTCCACCTCGGCTGCGCTGGTGACGACGATGTCCTCGTAAGTGGCCATGACATAAGTGTGCACGTGGAGGTGGCCCGGACTCCCGGGTCAGGCGCAGGGTGCGGATCTCGAAGGGGCGGAACGGCAGCTCGACGGTGTTTCCGCCGGTGACAGACAGCGGCCCGGCCCCCGCCAGCGGCCGCTCCAGGAGGTCGGTCGCGGTCGCCGCGGCCACGGGGAAGTCCGCCTTCAGCCGGGCGCTGGCCCGGCCGCCCCGGGATTCGTACAGCCGGACGACCACGTCGCCTGACTGGTCGTCGGCCAGCTTGACGGCTTCGGTCACGACCGCCTGGTTGTCCACGGCCACCAGGGCCGGGACACGGGCGGTCGCCGTGCCGCGGACGCGGCGCTCCGGCAGGTTGATGAGATAGCCCTCGCGGATGGCCTCGGCGATCCCGGCTCCGGGCACGAACGCGTAGCGGAGCGTGTGCACGCCCTGGTCGGTGTCCGGATCGGGGTAGCGCGGTGCGCGCAGCAGGGACAGCCGGACCGTGGTGGTGGTGCCTCCGTCGGCGCGCACCGTGCTGGTGATGTCGTGACCGTAGGTCGAGTCGTTGACCAGCGCCGCGCCCCAGCCGACCTCGCCGACGTGCAGGAAGCGGTGGGCGCAGATCTCGAACTTGGCCGCCTCCCAGCTGGTGTTGCAGTGGGTCGGTCGGAAGACGTGGCCGAACTGGGTCTCGGCGGCGCTGCGGTCGGCGCGCACGTCGATGGGGAAGGCCACCTTGAGGAACTTCTCGCGCTCGTGCCAGTCGACCTCGGTCTCGAAGTCGAGACGCTTGGCACCGCCCCGCAGCGTGATCTGCTGAGTGACAAGCGAATTACCGAACGACCGGGTGACACGCACGGTAGCGGCCGCGTCCGGTTCCTCGGCCTTGACCAGCTCGAGTTCGTCGACGCTAGTCAGGTCGGTGACCGTGTTGCGGTAGAAGCGGTCGACGTCCCAGGCATCCCACTCGTTCGGCAGGTCGGGGTGCAGCTGGAGGAGGTTGGCGCTGGTGCCGGGAGCGAGCGCCTCCCGCGCGGCGGCCAGGTCGGTCACCGAGGTGACCAGGCCGCGCTCGTCGATGACCACCCGGAGCAGGCCGTTGTCCAGCGTGAAGCCGCCGGGGCGGTGCTGCGCGTCGACGGGGGCCGAGGGCGCTGCTGGGGGTCCGGCGGCCATGGCCGGGACGCCGTTGCGCTCGAACGGAGCGGCGTTGAAGACGATGCAGTTGTCGTTGTCCTGGTCGCCGGCCAGCGAGTGCTGGGCGGCGGCGATGATCTCCCCGAGCTCCCCGGCGACGGCCGCGTAGGTGGCGCGGGCCTGGCGGTGCACCCAGGCGATGGACGAGCCGGGCAGGATGTCGTGGAACTGGTGCAGCAGCACCGTCTTCCACAGCCGGTCGAGCTGCTGATACGGGTACTGGTATCCAGTCCGGACGGCGGCGGTGGCCGCCCACAGCTCCGCCTCGCGCAGCAGGTGCTCGCTGCGCCGGTTGCCCTGCTTGGTCTTGGCCTGCGAGGTATAGGTGCCGCGGTGCAGCTCCAGGTACAGCTCGCCGGCCCACACCGGCGGATCCGGGTACTCGGCCTGGGCCTTGGCGAAGAAGTCGGCCGGCTTCTCGATCCGCACGCGGGCCGAGCCGTCCAGATCGCCAAGACGCCGCGCCCGGGCCAGCATCTCCTCGGTCGGGCCGCCGCCGCCGTCGCCATAGCCGAACGGCACCAGCGAGCGCCTGGACCTGCCCTTCTCCCGGAAGTTGCGCACCAGGCGGGCCATCTCGCGCCCGGAGAACTCCGCGTTGTAGGTGTCCACCGGCGGGAAGTGCGTGAACACGCGGGTGCCGTCGATGCCCTCCCAGTCGAAGGTGTGGTGCGGGAACTTGTTCGTCCGGTTCCAGGAGATCTTCTGGGTCAGGAACCACTTCGAGCCGGAGAGCTTGACCAGCTGCGGCAGCGCACCGGAGTAGCCGAACGAGTCGGGCAGCCAGACCTCCTCGGTCTCGACGCCGAATTCCTCCAGGTAAAACCGCTTGCCATGGACGAACTGACGCGCCATCGCCTCACCGCCGGGCATGTTGGTGTCCGCCTCCACCCACATGCCGCCCACCGGCACGAACTGGCCGGCCGCCACCTTCTCCGCCACCCGGGCGAACACCTCGGGACGGTGCTCTTTGATCCAGGCCAGCTGCTGGGCCTGGGACATGACGAAGACGAACTCCGGATGGTCGTCCATCAGCGCCGTGACGTTGGTCGCGGTCCGCGCCACCTTCCTGACCGTCTCGCGCAGCGGCCACAGCCAGGCCGAGTCGATGTGGGCGTGGCCGACCGCCGAGACCAGGTGGGCGGACGCGTGGGCGGGCATGGCCAGCGCCGGGGCAAGCTCGCCGCGAACGGCGGCGGCGGTGCCCGGCACGTCGTCCAGGCTCAGCGTGTCCAGGGCCCGCTCGATCGCCCGCAGGATCTCCCAGCGCCGCGGCCCGTCCAGCGGCAGCTCGTACATCAGCTGGCTGAGCACCTCGAGGTCCTGGATGAGTTCCCAGACGTCGGCGTGGAAGACCGCGAGGTCGGCCCGCAGCAGCCGGTACAGCGGCTCGTCCCCCGCGGTGAGCGGGTCCCCGAGCGTGGTGACCGGCCGCGAGATCTCCGGATTGGCGGCGGCTTCGACGAAGAACCGCACCTGGCCGGCGGAGGAGGGCGCCAGCTGCTCGAGCCGCACCGAGCGCTGCTGCCGGTGCAGGCCACGCACCGGGCACCCGTTCGGCAAATAAATAAGACCTTCAGCGGCGAACCCCGGCCCGCCCGAGCTGAAGCCCAGGTCGACGACGGCCGCGACGTCGCGCCCGGCCCACTCGGCGGGCACCTGCCCGCGGCAGGAGAACCAGGTGGTGCCCCACGGCCGACCCCAGGCGGTGCCCACCTCGAAGGGCTGGTACTCGGCCGCCAACCCCTCGGCCGGCGGCACGGGCTCCCCGGGCACGTGCCAGGCGGCGACCTCCAGGGGCACCGCCGCACCGTGAACCGCGGGACGGATCCGCTCCCGCAGCACTCGCTCCAGGCGCTGCTCGGTCAGGATACGGTCGTCATGCATCGGCTTGTGCTCCTTGGATATGCGCGCCGTCAGGAACCATTCTCGCGACCTCAAGGACCCGGCGCCGGCCGCGACCCCTGGCGGCGAGGTTGCGTTGCGAAAGGGCGACCTTACTATTCAGGGGAACATGCTCAGCGACGGGTATCTCCAGCCGAACAGCCTGGTGAAGGCCTACCTCGGCGCGGCCAGGGACCTGGGAGTCACGGTGGCCGCGCACGCCGCCGTGACCGGCATCGAGGTGCGCGACGGCGCCGTGGCGTCGTTCTCGACCGCGGCCGGGACGTTCCGGACGGAGCAGCTCGTCATCGCGGCCGGCCCCTGGTCGGCGGCGCTGGCCCGGCTGGCCGGGCTCGACCTGCCGATCGTCCCGGTGCTGCACGAGTACTTCGTCACCGAGCCGGTGCCCGGCTGGCACGCCGACCTGCCCTGCCTGCGGATCCCCGAGGTGCAGGTGTACGCGCGCGGGAAGAGCGACCGCGTGCTGTGCGGCGGGTTCGAGAACGCCGGCACCAGTATCGATCCCCGCGAGGTGACGGCGACCGCGGCGCTGGCGGCCCGCCCGGACTGGGAGGTGCTCGGACGGTTCGCGGAATCGATGAGCGCGTTCGCCCCGGCGGTGGCCGAGGCAGGCTCGTAACTGTGTGCATGGTTGCCACAATGCATACCCTAGGACGTGCATGTTGTGGCAACCATCCGCAAGTAGTGATTTAGATGGCGGGGTGCAGGGCGGTCAGGCCGCCGTCGACGTTGACCGTGGTGCCGGTGATGTAGGTGGCGCCTGGCGAGCACAGGAACGATACGGCGGCGGCGACCTCGGCCGGCTGGCCAACGCGCTTGAGCGGGCTGATCCGGCCCAGAGAGTCCCCGGTCAGCGTCCCGACGTAGGGCTCGGTGAGCGGGGTGAGTACCCATCCGGGGGCGACCGTGTTGACCAGGATGCCGAACGGGGCCAGCTCGACCGACATGGACTTGGTCAGCGAGATCAGGGCGGCCTTGGACGCGTTGTAATGGGCGAACTCGGGCTCGGAGAGCTGGCCGTTGGTAGACGCGATGTTGACGATCCGGCCGCCGCTGCCCTGGTCCCGCATCGCCCGCGCGGCGGCCACGCCGAGCAGCACCGGGGCGCGGAGGTTGATATCCATCAGCGCGTCCCACGTGTCCGCGGTGAAGTCGAGGAACGGCACCGGGGTGTAGACGCCGGCGTTGCTGACCAGGGCGTCGATGCGGCCGAAGCGGTCCAGCACGGCCGGCACCAGCGCTTCGCAGTCCTCGACGGAACCGACGTCGGAGCGCAGGCCGAGCACCTGGCCGGAAGCGCCGAGACGGGCGGCCGCGGCGGCCACCTCGTCGGCGTTCCTGGCGCAGATGGCGACGGCGAATCCGTCGGCCAGGAGCCGCTCGGCGCACGCGTAGCCGATGCCTTTACTCCCCCCGGTGACCAGCGCGACCTTGTCCATCGTGCCTCCTTCGCGGCTAGGCGGAGCCGGCCGCGGCGATCAGGGCGCCGAGCCCGGGGTCCTCGAGCTTGGCCCGGGTCCAGTCCCACCGCGAGGAGGCTTCCTGCCAGTAGTCGAAGCCCTCGGCGGGCGCCTCGGGCAGCAGCGCGTCCATGCCCACGAACAGCAGCGACCAGGTGTACTGGGCCGCGATGCCGAACAGGCGAGGCCGAGCGTACTGCACCGGGTCGTGCCCGCCGAAGTAGGCTTCGCAGGCCACCGCGACCTGGTCGGGGTCGTAGTCGCCCTCCATGGCCAGGTCGGCGACGTCGAACATCGGGTCGTTCATGCCGCTGAAGTCGTAGTCGATGATCCGGATCCGGCCGTCGTCCATGATGTTCTTGGCCAGCAGGTCGTTGTTGCTGGGTACTAGCCCGAGCGCGTTCACCCCGAGGGCGGCCTGGATCCGGCGCACCGTCGGCAGCCAGTCACCGATGCCGTCCGGGCTTGAGCTACCCGGCCGCGCTTACCTCGCCGTGCGCCCAGGCTATGACCCTGGTCCGGTCGCCGCAGCAGGTCGTAGATGCTGTCGTCCAGCCGCTGGGCCAGCAGGTCCGGCGCCAGCGAGACCGGGATCCGCGCGGTCTCCAGGGAGATCCGCACCTCGTCGGCCAGCCGGATCCTGACCACCTCGTACACCAGCGTGCCCGCCGGGATGCGCAGGGCCAGGGCCGTGGTGTCGTCGGCGGGCACCATCCGCGCGGACACCACGTGGGCGCCCGGCCGGAAACCCTGGGCCCGCAGGTAGGCGGGGATGCCGGCCAGGTAGCCGAAGTCGATGTCCACCCGGGGGCGGTTGACGAACGTGCCGCCGGTCCGCCCCCGGCGCCGGTACACGAAGCCCTCGTGCTCGAGCCGGTCCAGGACCTGCCGGACCGTGGTGCGGCTGACGGCGAGCTGATCGGCGAGTTCACGCTCGGTCGGCAGCCGGCCGTCCTCGCCTCGCTGGCCCGAGGCCGACTGCAGCGGCTTCGCGCGCCGGTGCACCTTCTCCCGCCCGGTCGCCGTGACCCGGGCCCGGACGGCGGGCCTATCGGCTGGCCGTGATCGCGGGCACGACGAACTGCGCCACCATGCGGCGGACCCAGGCGAGGCCGTCGGGGGTGTCGTCGACCTGGCTGATGAACATGATCTCCAGGTGCGCGATCCAGTCGCATAGCTCGGCGACGTCGATGCGGGCCGCGATCTCGCCCCGGTCCTGGGCCTCGCGCAGGACCGGCTGCCACAGCTCCCGGGTGAGCTCGCTGGCTAGGCCCGAGTGCTCGAGCAGCTTCGCCGCCAGCGCCATCTCCTCGGGCGAGACCAGGAGGCGGACGAGCGGGTCGCGCTTGCCCTGGCGGACGTTGCGGGCGATCCCGTCGGTGATCTTGTCCTCGATCGTGGCGTGGCGGCTGAAGTAGGCGCGGGCGGCCTTCATGTTCAGCCGCGCCCGCCGCCGGACCGACTCGGTGAGCAGGCTCTCCCGGTCCGCGAAGTACCGGTAGAGGGTGGCGCGGGAGATGCCCGCGGCCCGGGCGACGTCCTCCATCGTGGTCTTGGCGATGCCGAACCGCTGGAAGCAGCCGTCGGCCGCGGCCAGCACGCGTTCGATGAGTTCGGGCGCTGCGGCCGGCGGTGTCACGGGCCGTCGATGTCGCGCGCCAGCTGCCGGTGCAGGTGCTGGCAGGACTGCTCGTTGCGGCCGTAGCGGTAGAACCCGTCCGGGCACGCCCGGGAGTTCTCCTGGATGGTCTGCTCCATCGGCCAGTCCTCGTCCCGGGCGGCCTGCTCGAGGATCTCCCAGCTCTTACTGAGGCGCGCGGTCATGGCCTCATCAAGAATTTCAGGACGAACGAGGAAGCGGATCCGCGTCACCGATTGAGCCGGATTGTCCGTACTGGGCCAGACCGTCCAGAACTCGACGTGATCGGGGGCCGCGATGACCATGGCGTTCGGGTAGACGAACATGTTGCTGCCGATGTACTTCCACAGGCCGTCGACCGGCTCGTCCGCCTTGACCAGCTTGGTCATCTTGCGCCGGGGGCTGAACGTCTGCCCGTGCCGCCCGTAACTGCGCCAGACGCTGGTGTTGGTCTCGATCAGCTTCCCCACGCCGTCCGGGTGCAGGAATTTGGGGTGCAGGACGTCGATCGCGCCGTCCAGGACGATCTTCCAGTTGATGTCGAGGGTGATCGAGCGGTCGAGGAAGACCTGGCAGCGGTCCAGGGACAGCTCCTCGAAATAGGACTGGACGTCCGGGCCGAGATAGTCGCCGATGCTGCGGCTGGCATCGCCGGAGAAGTCGATCCAGACGAAGCCGTGCGCCTCTTCCGCCCGGACCGTCCGGAGGCCGTTCTCGGCGTGATCGATCGGGTCGAAGAACTCCTCGTAGGGCACGTGGCGCAGCTCGCCGGCCTCGCGTCCGTAGGTCCAGCCGTGATAGCGGCACATGAACACCCGCTTGCTGCCGCACGGCTCGTACTCCACCCGGCCGCCGCGGTGCCGGCACATGTTGACGTAGCAGCCGACCGAGGAGTCGCTGCGGCGGACGAGGATCAGCGGGACGCCGAGCACCTGCGTGGTCACGAAGTCGCCCGGCTCCGCGATCTCGGCGCCGCGGGCCACGATCAGCGGCACCTTCCTGATCGCCTCGCGCTCGGCCGCCGCCCGCTCCGGGCTGATGAAGTGCGCGACCGGCACCTGGAGATCCGACGGGGCCAGATCGGTCGTGTCGTTGCGCAGGTGGTCGGCCAGCCGGGCCGCTATTTCTTCCTTGAGCACGGCGCCCTCCTCGTCTTCGCCCAATTATGAGACGATGAGACATAGACTGTCTAGTGTCTTATAGATAGGATGCCACGGCATGAGCGGCTACTCGCTACTGACCGGAGTCCGGGTGCTCGAGGTGGCGCAGCTCGCGCCGTCCTCGGCCGGCGGTCATCTCGCCGACCTCGGCGCCGAGGTCATCAAGGTGGAGTCCGGGCCGGCCGGCGACCCGGTGCGGACCGGCGGCGCGCTCGCCGTCGGCGGCCAGGACGGCCCCGCCTTCATGCACCTGCGGTGGAACCGCGGCAAGAAGAGCGTGCGGCTTGACCTGCGAGACGACCAGGGCAAGGCCGCCTTCCTCGAGCTGGCGCGGGCGAGCGACGTGGTCATCGAGGGCACCCGGGCCGGCTACCTGGACTGGCTCGGCCTCGGCTACGAGGCACTCGCCGCCGTCAACCCGCGGCTGGTCTTCTGCCAGCTCTCCGGCCTGGGGACCGACGGGCCCTACCGGCAGCTGGGATCGGGCGGCCCGGTCTTCGACGCCTACGCCGGGCTGCGCTCGGTCCGCACCCCGGACGAGCCGCCGGCCGATGGCATGGCGGGTTCCACTACCCCGCCGATCGCCATGTACGCGCTGGGCGCGTACGGCGCCATGGGCATCCTCGCGGCCCTGTGGCGCGCACGGGAGACCGGCCGGGGCAGCCGGCTCGAAGTCGCCGGCATCGACGTCGCCGTCAGCTGGATGCCGGACGGGGTGGACGCGACGCTCAACGAGAAGAACGTCGTGCCGCGGCCGGGGTGGCTGCCGGACGGCCGGCTGCCGGACTGGCCGCGGCTGGAGGCGTACCGCACGGCCGACGGGGCCGCCATCTTGTTCGGTGCCCACGTCGAGAAGTTCTGGCGCAACTTCTGCCACGCGGTCGGGCGCGCCGATCTCCTCGGCATCGACCTGGGCACCTGCGACGACGGAGCCGCGGACCGGGCCGAGCGGGTCTGGCGCGAGCTGCGGGCAATCTTCGCCAGCCGTACCCGGGCCGAGTGGATCGAGGTGTTCGTCGAGCACGACATCGCGGGCGGGCCGGTCAACTCGTTCGAGGACGTAATCCGCGACCCGCACTTCCTGGCCCGGCGCAGCACCTACACCACCGGCGACGCCGCCACCGGCCCGGTCGAGCTGCTGGTGTCCCCGGTGCGGGTCGACGGCGAGGAGTTCGCCCCCGAGCCCGCCCCGGAGCTCGGCGCGGATACCGACGAGGTGCTCAGGACCATCGCTCAGCGAGGAGCCCGCCGTGAACATCGATGACCTGGTCCGATACTGGGGCCGCACCCGCCCGGAACAGCCGGCGATCATCTTCGGCGAGGTCACGCAGACCTGGGGCGAGCTCGACGCGGTGACCGGCGCCCTGGCGCGCGGCCTGGCCGGGCGCGGCGTCGGGAAGGGCGACCGGGTCGGCATCTTGATGAAGAACCGGCTCGAAGTGGCCTGGACGATGCTGGCCACGCTGCGGCTCGGAGCTATCAGCGTGCCGCTCAACTTCCGCCTGCTGGCCAGTGAGCTGCGGCCGATGCTGGCGGACGGCGCACCGCGGGTCGTCGTCACCGAGGGCGAGCTGGCCGACCTGCTCGAACCGGCTCATGAGGTTCTCGGCTTTGAGGTTTTCGCCACCGAAACCAGCGACCTGCCCGCGTTCGAGGCGCTGCTGGCCGAGCCCGGGCCTTCGCCGGCGGTCGAGCTGGCCGACGAGGACCCCGCGTTCATCTGCTACACGTCGGGCACCACCGGCGTGCAGAAGGGCGCGCTGCTCACCCACCGGAGCATTCTCGCCGTCGGCCAGGCCGCGGTGATCACCCACGGGCTCTCTTGGCGCGACCGGGTCCTGGCGGCCGCGCCGCTGGTCTACACCGGGTCCGGCATCTCGGTGTTCATGCAGCTGGTGGTGTACCCGGGCGCGACCATGGTGCTGCTGCGCGACTTCGACGCCGAACTCGGGCTGGACGCGATCGTCCGGCACCGGGTGACCGCGTGCACGATGGTGCCCGTCATCTGGGACCGGATGGCCCGGCTGCCCGCGTTCACCAGCCGGCGCCTGGCCGGCTTCACCATGGCGGCGGCGGGCGGCGCGCCGGTGCGGCCGGAGCTGCTCGAGCTGTTCCACGCCCAGGGCATCCCGCTGACCCAGGTCTACGGCCTCACCGAGGCTTCGGGCCTCGCCGCCACCATGCGCTACGAGGACGCGCTGACCCGGCCCGGTTTCGCCGGGCTGCCGCTGGTCGGGACGCGCATCCGGATCGGGAACCCGGCCGGCCAGACGGTACCGGCCGGCGAGGTGGGCGAGATCATGGTCGCGGGCCCGCACCTGATGCATTCGTACTGGAACCGCCCGGAAGACACCGCCGCCGCCATCGAGGACGGCTGGCTGCGCACCGGTGACCTGGGCCTGCAGGACGAGGACGGCTTCCTGAAGCTGGTGGACCGGCGCAAGGACCTGCTGATCTCGGGTGGCCTCAACGTCTACCCGGCCGAGATCGAGCAGGCGCTGGCGGCCACCGAGGGCGTCCTGGAGCTGGCCGTGATCGGCGTACCCGACGACACCTGGGGCGAGGTGCCCATGGTCATCTTCCGCACCGAGGGCGACGTGGCCGCGGTCCGCCGCCGGCTGGCCGAGCAGGCGGCGTCGAGCCTGGCCCGCTTCAAGCAGCCGAAGTACGCGGTCTGCGCCGGCGAGCCGCTCCCCCGCACGTTCTCCGGCAAGCTGGCGAAACCCGTGTTGCGGCAGCGGTTCCCGTCCGCCCCGGCCGATTCCGTCCTCCTCAGGTCGGGTGAGAGGCGATGAGCGAGCATTTTTCCGACCTGCTGCGGTTCTGGGCCCGCCGCCAGCCCGGCCGGCTGGCCCTGCGGTTCGACCAGCGTGACTACACCTGGCACGAGCTGGATCAGGCGGTCGATGAGCTGGCGGCCGGGCTGCACCGCGAAGGCGTGCGCCCGGGCGACGTCGTCGGCATCCTCATGTCCAACCGGCCGGAGTTCATCGAGACGATGCTGGCGGTGTTCCGCCTCGGCGGCGTGGCCGAGCTGCTCAACATCCGGTTCACGGCGACCGAGATGGTCCACCCCATCGTCGACGCCGGCACCTTCATGGTCGTGACCGAGCCGCGTTTCCGGCCGGTCCTGGCCGAGGCCACCGCCAAGGTACCCGGCCTGAAGGTGGTGACGACCGAGCGGGCGGACGGGCGGGCCGGTTTTACTCTCGGCGATCTGCGGATGCCGGGGGCGGCACCAGCGGACCGGCGGCCCGAACCGGGCGAGATCGCGCTGCTGGCCTACACCTCGGGCACCACCGGGGTGGCCAAGGGCGCGCTGCTGCCGCACCGGGCGATCATCGCCAACGGGAACGCCCGGGCGGTGGCCGACGCCCTCACCTGGCGCGACCGGGTGCTCATCGTCTTGCCGATGGCGTTTACCGGCGGCACGTCCAGCTACCTGCGCGAATCGCTGGTAACGGGGGCGACCGCGGTGGTCGGGGCGGCGTTCGACCCGCCGCGGGTGCTCGAGCTGCTCGAACGGGAACGCATCACGATCTGCTCGGCGGTCCCCGTCATCTGGGAAACGCTGCTCACCTTGCCGCAGCTCGCCCAGGCCGACCTGTCGGCCCTGCGCGCGTGCATCGGCGCCGGCGCCACCACCCCGGTCGAGGTCATCCGGGCGTGGCAGGCCCGCGGGGTCGGCATGCGGCAGGGGTACGGGCAGACCGAGTTCGCCGGCGGGTACGCCACCTTGCTCTACGAGGACGAGGCCGAGCACAAGGTCGGCTCCGTCGGCCGCCCGATCATGCATCATGAGATCCGGATCGCCGACGAGCACGACCGCGACGTGCCCGCGGGCCAGCCGGGTCAGATCCTGCTGCGCGGCCCCTCGGTCATGGCCGGCTACCACAACAACCCCGAAGCGACCGCCGAGGCGCTGGCCGGCGGCTGGCTGCACACCGGCGACATCGGGGTGCTGGACGACGACGGGTACCTCACGATCGTCGACCGGTCCAAGGACATGCTCATCTCCGGCGGCCTGAACGTCTACCCGGCCGAGATCGAAGCGGCCATCGCCGGGCTGCCGGGGCTGGAGGAATGCGCCGTCATCGGGGTGCCGGACGAGCGCTGGGGCGAGGTGCCGATGCTGGTCGTGCCGTCGCTCGAGGGCGTCGACATCGCGGCCGTGAAGGCGGCGGTCACGACCCGCCTGGCGGACTACCGGCGGCCGAAGTGGATCACCGGTTTCGGCGCCCCGCTACCCCGGACCCTGGGCGGCAAGATCGTCAAACGCGAGATCAGGGCGCACTACCCGGTGGTTCCGGACGGAGCGGCCGCACTACGGTAACTGCTATGCCCGCGAGTGCCCGGCTGGTCCCGGAGGGGCCGGCCGCTCGTAGCGCCGTCACCCGTCAGCACTGGCAGCCGCCGTCGTCGTTCGTCATATATGGGTTGGCGGCGGCCTGCGCCTCGCGTGAGCCCGAGACCGTAGGGTGATGCCCAGCAGTGACCGTCACCGGGAGGCAGATCGCCATGAGCACTGAGCGGGAGAAGCAGCTCGCCGCGGAAGCGGCGGCTGAGCTGGTCGAGAACGGCATGACGGTCGGGCTCGGCACCGGCTCGACCGTGGCGTACCTGCTCCCGGCCCTGGCCAAGCGGTCCCTGGACATCGTCTGCGCCGCCACGTCGCCGCGGACCGAGCGCGCCGCGCGTGAACTGGGCCTGCGGATCGAGGACGTCACGAGCATCGACCGGTTCGACATCACCATCGACGGCGCCGACCAGATCGCCCCGGACGGCTGGCTGATCAAGGGCGGCGGCGGCGCGCACACCCGGGAGAAGGTCGTGGCCGGGGCGGCGGACCAGTTCGTTGTGATCGCTGACTCGTCCAAGCCGGTGGCGGCCCTGCACGCCCCGGTCCCGCTCGAGCTGCTGTCCTTCGGGCTGCACGCCACCATGCGCCGGGTCAGCCCGGCCTCGCTGCGCGACGTCCCGGTCAGCCCGGACGGCGGCGTGATCGCCGACTACCACGGGCCCGTCGACGACCCGGCGGCGCTGGCCGTCCGGCTGTCATCGACGCCCGGGGTCGTCGAGCACGGCCTGTTCCCGCCGGTGATGGTGACCGCGGCCCTGGTCGGCCGGGGCGAATCGGTCGAAAGGATCGACTTCGGCCCCAAGCCCTGAGGTCCGGCACCACGTCGCCGCGCCAGCAGGTGCTCCCGGTGCCGCTGGTGCTCCCGGTGCCGCATTTCCCACCTGGCTGCCCCGTCGTCAACGACATGGATGCCACTTTGATGTCGCTGGGACGACATCAAAGTGGCATTGATGCCGTTACGGCGAGTCCGGAGGGCGTCACTGGCGGGGGCTACCGGGATGAATGTGACGACTGAGGACCAGGAAGCGATGTAGCTTCCGCCTTTGAAATCGATAGGCGTTAGCTGATCACGAGGAGGAGGTCGCCGCCTTCGACGGGCTGGACGGGTTTGA
>Ga0335085_10005049_pt1 | contig 21473 bp, 16 predicted proteins | sample Lox_Sample_45_FD_206712 | JGI IMG/M metagenome (GOLD analysis project Ga0335085, IMG submission 206712) | Soil microbial communities from Loxahatchee National Wildlife Refuge, Florida, United States - Lox_Sample_4.5 | ecosystem: Environmental > Terrestrial > Soil > Wetlands | place: USA...
TTGGCGCGATGGACGAGCTACAGAAATATACCAACATTGCGCCCGCCACGGAACCTAGTAGCAAGAGGAGTTAGGTCCATTGGTGCGGGCCGTGTCCGACGTTTCTCGCCAGACATTTATCGAATATGCGGGCCAGACAATCATCAATTCGTTTTGGGCCGGCGCTTATTCCGGTGAGCAACGAGCCCGGGGGCAGTTCTCATCAGGTAGCGCTGCGGGCCCTGGCCTTTAAGTGGATTCGTATCGTTTACCGTTGCTGGCAGACATGCACGCTATACGACGTACTGTTTTATCCGAAGCCATAACTCGCCTATCCTAATTAAGTGTATTTTTCGTTCTGCCGAAGCAACCGTCTAAATTTTCGTGTTCGGCGCCTTATTCTTCCCACGTTTCGCGTAGCATCAAGCTGCTCCGTCTACGGCATCATGCCAAAGCGCTTGGGCCAGCACCAAAATGACAGGGCCTATAAAAACTCCAAGCAATCCGAACGCTTCGAGCCCGCCAAGCCCGCCCAGGAGCACCCAGAAAAAACCCAATTGAACGCGTTTCCCTATGACCGCAGGGCGGATAATATGGTCCGCCACAAAAACAACAATGACGCCCCAACCGAAAAGCACCACCGCTGTCACGCTGGCGCCTTTTGCGGAGAGCATTAGGGCAACTCCGGCGACGGCGAAGTACCCAACGTACGGTATCATGGCAATCAATCCGGTGATCGCGCCCCAAACCCCTGCAGACGGCACCTGAGCAATTGCACATGCAAGGCCAAATAGCACGCCGTCAATCAGCGACACCAGGATCATGCTGCCCATAGTCGCGCGTACCGCATCAACGACCTTCTGAAAATAGGAATCACCGCGCTGCCCCAGTTTGTCGTGAATGACTTGCCTTATGCGTATGTCCAACGGCTCGCCACCGCGATAGAGGAAGAACAAACCCAGAACTGTGATAGAAATGAACATCGTGTGGCGCAGAATTAATTGACCGAGCGATCCCGCCCAGCCACGTAGCCAAGCCGAATCGGCACTATGCAGCCAGCGGGTAACCCCACCCGGAGTCCCCAACACCGCATTCCACTGATCAACAAGCCAGTCACCCGCCAGCGGTATTGCCATCAACCAATGCGGGGGTGGGGGGCCATAATTTCCCGCGACAGCAATCTCGCGCGCCCACGCTTGCACTTGCCCCGCGATCGCGAGAAACGCGTATCCAAACGGACCCAATATAAAAAGCGTGACAAGTGCGGTGAAGAGAAACGGTGTTGCATTCAATGCAAATTGGTGCGGCATGCGTGCAGCAAAGCGGCAATACAGAGGCCAAGTGGCGATCGCTATGATAACCGCCCACGTCAGCGGCACAAGAAAACTGCGCAAGACCCACAGAGAAAAGAGCAGAACGAGTATAGTCAATATCCACATGGGACTGATTCTAAAGCTCGACACCATCTTTTGATCTTTTTCCAATATTCCTCCCGGCCACATAGTAAACGTTTAGCTATTCTTCTTCCTTCCGTTTCGTGCCCACGTTTCTGCTTCTTGCGGATTTCGACCGCTTCAGCACAACCTACAACTGGTGAGTTCCTTGATGCCAAGGCAACGGACCGATGGTATTTGAACGTTCGTACGCAAAGTTAGTCAGGCAATTGAAAAAAACGAGCGACAAGTCTTGGCTGTGAGGTAGCTGATTTGAATGGCGTTAACCGTGGTTTTGCGGCGGACTTCGTTCGCCCCAACGCGGCATCGGCGAGGTACACCAATTGAATTCGATCGCCACCATACGGAACAGAAATGTGCCCCCAATAGAAAGCCACGCCGCGTCCTGCACCGGTACCTGGCAATAGTTCAGCGTTCTCCCCGATCGGACTCAGCCGCAAACGCAATCGCAAACGCGAGCAGGGCGAGGCTGGCAGGCAAAGCCACGGACCACGGGCCAAGTGCGGCCGCGTACGCCGCACCGAGGCCGCAGCCGACGGCGAAGCCGATAATCACTCGCAGAGTGCGCGCTGCTCGGTTGCGTGCCTTGGCCACACTGGCGGGATCGCCCCCGAGCAGCACCTCGACAACATCCGTCGCCAAGCGGGCGATGTTGCTCGTGTGCACCGCCGTGGGCGGCGCTCCAGTAAGCGAGGTCTGCACGAGTGCGTTCTGCACAGCCATCGCCGAAACGGCCAGTATGCCCACCACGATTCCATTTGTCGCGTCCGGGTCGATATGCGGGCCGGCCGCGACGCAGAGGACGAGAATGACGGCGAGCAACAGGAACTGCAGCAGCAGCAGGGGGCGCAGTGCGGCGAGGCCGATCGATTCCAAGCCGCGCGCCAGCATTATCGTCAGCCCGACCACCACAACGAAGACCGGAACCGACAGCGTCTTCAATATCTGGGCTTCGTCGCCGCGAACGATATGCGCAGTCAGGACGACCAAGTTGCCGGTGATGTGGGCGGTGAACAGTCCATTGAGACCGAGAAAGCCGAGGATGTCCGTGCATCCGGCAATGACGCTCAGCACGACCAGCAGCGCCTGGACCGCACGCGAATCGATCGAGGGCGCCAACACCCGCGCCCTTCGCCCCTCAGCTTCCGCGGACATCGTGCCTGACCATTTTCCGGGGGCCAATGATCTCGTCCATTGGGCGTCGATGTGGCCGGACATGTGCGCGGCCCCTTTCGGGCTCGGACCCTGGTCGTTCGCCTGGTGGGCGATCGCGGAGGTCTTGTCGCAGCCTCTCGCCGGGCCCAGCGCCGTCACCTGCCTGAGCGAGCGGCCGAGGTTCTGCCCGATGCCTGCGCAGTTGAGCCGCGCCCTCTCGATTGCGTAGCGCCGCAGCTTTTCCCAGGCATCGCCGAGGACGCGGGCGGAATGCCGAAGATTGCTGATGATGATCGGGTGCATAGCGTTCAACTCGAAATTTCCCTGGCGCCCGGTAAACACCACCGCGTTGTCCTCGTCGCGTGCGCGGCTCAGGTTCCCCCAGCTGTGGAGACCTCGGCCCGGGGTTCAGGTCCATGCTGCTCATTTCATCAGCAGGACGATGATCACGCCGCAGATCGCGAGGACGATCCGGCCGACAGCATACGGAATCGTGTATCCGATGGCCGGTATCGTGCTGTTCGCGGCTTCCTGTACTGCGCCCAGGGCCGCCGTTGTCGTGCGCGCACCGGCGCAGGCGCCGAGCAGGATGCCCGGATGGAACTTGAAAATGTATTTTCCTGCATAAAGTCCGACGACCAGCGGCACCATTGAAACCACGATGCCGGCCAAGAACAGCCCGAGCCCATAGGCCTTCAGCCCGGCGACCAGCCCCGTGGCTGCATTCAGACCCACGACTGCGATGAAGCCGTTCAGTCCCACATTGTTGAAGATCCACAGAGCCGGATCAGGAATGCGGCCGAAGGTGCGATAGACGGACCGGAGGTAGCCGCAGACCAAGCCTGCTATGAGCACACCGACGCTCGTGCTCAAGCTCAGAGGGATACCGCCAACATGAATTGTCACTGCGCCGAGAAGGGCACCGATGACCACGGCCACGCTCATGAAGGTTATGTCCGACATGGGCGTGGCGCGATCAGCATAGCCAAGGAATTTCGCAGCTTCCTCGATGTCGTTTCGGGCGCCAAGCAGGGTCAACACGTCCCAGCGGTGCAACTGCAGATCTGGGCTCGGATCCACCTTGCTCCCGGCGCGCGTGAGCTTGGACAGGAAGACCCCGCGGCCGGACCGGGCCAGTTTGGCGTCCTGTAGCTCTTTGATCGTACGGTTGGCCAGATCCTTCTTGGTGATGACTATGTCCAGCTGCTCAGTTGGGAAGCCCAACAGCTCGGCATCGTCCACCTCCGGACCTACCGTCTTTCCCGCAGCCAGTAGGGCTTCCGGGTGTCCGGCAATGACGACCGTGGCCCCATTTTGAAGGATGGTTCCCGTATCCGCCTCGATGATTCCGCCATCCTGGCGAACGCGAATGACGAAGGCGTCAGTCGTACCGAGTGTGGCGGCGACGTCGCGTGCCTTTTGTCCGATTAGGCCAGCGTTCTCCACTCGGTACGCGCGTGCAGAGATGGCGCGATATGCCGACCCGACACCTGGCTCGGTTGAACGAACCTCCATCGTGCGCTCGAGTTCCTTGCAGGACGCGGGGAGGTCCACTCGCAGGAGTTTCGGCCCCAGCGAGCCAAGAAACCAGGCCGCGCCTGCGGTTCCGAACGGGTAGGTAACTGCGTAGGCGATCGCAGAAAGGCTCGCCATGGCCGCCGCATTATCGGCGCTGAGACCCAGTTGGTTGAAATAGCCGGTTGCGACGCCCAGGGTTCCGGAGTTGGTGTATCCGCCGGAGAGCAGCCCTGCCGCAAGGCCAGGGTTGTAGCCGAGCATCTTCCCGAGCGCGTACGCGCACAGCAGACCGCTGGCGCACACGAGAAGCGCGAACGCAACTTGCGGCAGTCCGTCTTTCCTCAAAGCCCGAAAGAATTGCGGACCGACACTATACCCGACAGCGAACAGGAACATCAGAAAGAATGTTGATTCCACCACATGCGCGATTGGGACATGTAGCTGCCCTACCAAAAGGCCTGCGATCAGGGTGCTCGTGACGGCCCCCAGACTGAACGAGCCAAATTTGAGCCTGCCGAACCAGAACCCGATTGCGAGTGTGAGGAATATGGCGGTCTCGGGATATTGCCGGATCGTGTCGAATGGGTAGTGTATTAGATAGTGCATATAGACCTCCTGTCTCTGTAATGAACCCGAAGGGGCCCTGGGAGATCTGTAAGGAACTCCCAGGGCGAGGTGCGGATGGATGTATCCTGCGCGGCTACGCGCTATATTGCGGGACGTAGAGCTGTCCCTCGATCCAGGAGCGTATATCCTTCGGGCGCTCGACCTGGGCCAGCCCCTTGTCAAACATGAACTCAGCGATCCGAGTCGCGGTGGTAATCTCGGTCTCGAGAATGTTTGACTGGGTGGGGAACAGCCGCCCCTTTGCGCGGAGATCCGGGTCGACCTGGTCGGCCGTCGCCTGTGCCGCGATGATGAAGCAGTCGTCGGTCAGCCGCTTCGGTCGCGCGACATAGGTCGCGAGCCCGATCGCTGGATAGATGTAGAAATTGTTGGCTTGGCCGGGGTAGAAGGTCTTTCCGCCGAACGTTACGTCCGGGAACTGCACGCCCGCAGCGTAGAGCGCCTTGCCCTTGGACCAGGTGTAGGCCTGCTCCGCTGAGCACTCGGCTTTGTGCGTCGGGTTAGACAGCGCGAAGATGATCGGCCGGTCATTCAGTCGGCTCATCGCCTCCACCACCTCGCGGCTGAAAGCGCCTCCCTTAGTGCTGACGCCAATTAGCACGGTCGGCTTGAAGGTCTCAATGGCCGCGACGATCTCCGGGTGCTCGGTCGACAAATCGAGACGATCGAACGGCTTGCTGGCCGGCAGTTTCTGTGCGTAGGGCACTTTATGTGCGGCAAGGCCTGGACGCCCGGCAACCACGAGTCCCTGGGTGTCGAACATCGCGATCCGGCTTCGGGCGTCGGTCTCCGAGTGCCCCTTGGCCTTCATCGCCGAAACAATAAGGTTGGCGATTCCGGTGGCCGCAGAACCCGCACCGAGGAATAGGATGCGCTGGCTGGTAACGGGCGCTCCATTAATTTGCAGCGCCGTCGTCAAACCCGCGAGCGCAATCGAAGCGGTGCCCTGAATGTCATCGTTGTAGCAGAGAATCTTGTCCGTATAGCGCTTGAGGATCCGAACGGCGTCGGTCCCCTTCCAGTCCTCGAAATGGATGCAGCAATGCGGGAACACGGTCTGTACGGCCTGTACGAACTCCTCCACGAGCTCGTCCAGCTCATGCTCGGGCGGTGGCACCTCGCGAATGCCGAGATACAGCGGGTCCGCCCGCAGCACTGCGTTCGTCGTCCCGACGTCGAACAGCACCGGAAGCAGGCATTTGGGCGGGACGGCGGCACAGGCGGTGTAAAGCTGTAGCTTGCCGATGGGGATACCCATGCCGTTGGCCCCGATATCACCGAGGCCAAGTATGCGGCCGCCGGTTGAGACGCAGATGAACCGCACGTCGGATTCAGGCCAGTTGCGCAGCACTTGGGCCATCCGGCCCTTCATGTCGCGGGTGATGTACATCCCGCGCGCCCGTCGAAAAATATGTCCGAACGCGAGGCAAGCATCCGCAACCGTCGGGTCATACAGAATTGGCACGAAGCGCGCAGGATCGGACATGATGGTGTAGTAGAAGAGCGTCTCGTTGCGATCGCTGATCGCTATCAAATCGACGTATCGCTCAAGGTCATTCGCCCTAATCTCGAGATTCTGGAGCACGCGTTCGGCCTGCCGTTGCAATGTCTCGACAGCGTGAGGGAGAAGGCCTTCGAGCCCGTAACGGCGACGCTCGTCGGCAGTGAATGCAGTATCGCGGTTTCGGAAGTGATCGTTCAGTAATGACATGGCTTGCACGCCATGGTTCGCGGTCTTGACTGACGGGTTCATAAGCGGGTTCATAAGAATGGTCTCCTCTTTCGAATGTACAAGGTTAATAAAGTAGGCGTCAACGAAGTGACATTTAGCAGCGAGAAGGGGTAAACAGTCTTACCGAAACGTGCGCTTTTTTTGTTTTCTTGCTAAAAAAAGATTTGGACGACAACGGAGATCGCTCTCGCCACATGTCGCGGTAGCCCTCCGCCATCACGGCGTTGTCTGACACGGTCTGGAACTTCGTGACACAGCTCACACATGTGCTAAATTCCGTCCTCGACGCTGCGCTCAACGCGACAACCATGGAAAAGCGACACGGCTTCGCAGCCACTGATTGAAAACCAAGATCGAAAGGGCGCAGGCCCGCGCATGGAAAAACTCGCGGCAAGCCCCGAATTCGCCGATCTGTTCGGACTTCTCGAGAGGCATCAGAGCCGGTGATGCTGTAGTCAGGCGGAACGCCGTTCGGTATTAATCGCACGCGTCCTGAATCAGGTTGACCAGTTATCAGTCGGTACCCGCCAAGCGCCGGACGCTATCCCCACAGTGGGGGCGTGAAACGAATTCTGGGGAACCAAATCCAACGTGGACCGCTCGCAGCGGCGCTTGATTCTTTGGAGGGACGCCAAGCGGCCCGTTGATCAGGATTTGGTGACAGAGCTGGGCCTTGCCCTGCTATTTATTGCTCGCGGCCTTATCTTTATTTGATTTGTAGATAAGGTATTTGCGAATCGCTGTAGCCTGTTCGCGATCAAGCACTGTCGCGAAGGAAGCCATGCCGGCGCCCTTCAACCCACCATGGAGCAGGACATCATAAAAGGTCTCATCGGCGAGGTAACTGGACGCGCGGAGATCCGGGACCACCCCACCGCTCACTGCGCCTTCACCATGGCAGACGGAGCAGTATTGATCGAAGAGTCTCTCGCCGGAGGCAACTGTTTCCGCATCGGCGGTATCGGGCGGCGGATTGAGTACCAGTTTGGTCGTGTCCCGGACCGGGGGCAGCTTGGTCTTCCCACCCAGTTTGAACGCTAGCACCCGGCTGATGTTGCGCGTATTGCCGGACGCGCCCGACTGCGAGCCCTCCAACAAGGGATAGGCTCCGCCCCAGCCGACCATCACCGCTATATACTGCTCGCCATTAACCTCGTAGGTCACCGGCGCGGCCAGCACCGCGCTTTGCGTGGGCATCGACCAAAGTTTCTTGCCCGTGTCCGCTTGATAGACGATGAAATCGCCGGCGGCGCTGCCTTGTGCGACTATATTGCCGGCGGTGGTAAGTACGCCGCCGTTCCACGGCCCGATGTACTCTTCGCGCCACACCTCCTTTTGCTTCACCGGGTCCCACGCAAGCAAATAGCCCTTAACTCCGGTCGCATTTTGGGTCGCGGCACCTAGGTTCCAGCCCATGGCGGACGGCTTGTAATTCTTTACATTGGCGTACTCCATCGGGATCTCCTGCGCTGGAATATAGACCAGCCCCGTTCGCGGGTTGAACGCCATAGACTGCCAACTGTGGCCGCCGAGCGCGCCCGGCAGCATGTGGGCCGGCTTACCGGTCTTGTCATAGCGGATATCGGGATTCTCGATCGGCCGGCCGGTCTTCTGGTTTATACCGCGCGCCCAGGTAACCGGCGTGAAGTTCCTGGCTGAAATGAACTGCCCGGTCTTGCGGTCGAGAACGTAGAAGAATCCATTTTTGTTGGCCTGCATCAACACCTGCCGACGCTTGCCGTCAATGGTGAGGTCGGCCAGGATCAGGTCCTGGACAGAATCGTAATCCCATTCCTCGCCGGGGGTGGTTTGGTAGTGCCAGACGTAGGCGCCAGTATCGGCATTGATCGCAACAATCGAGGACAGGAACAAATTGTCACCCGCGCCTGCGCTGCGGTACCCCTGGTTCCACTCGACGCCGTTGCCTACGCCGAAGTAGATAAGGTTGAGCTCGGGGTCATAGGAGATGCTTTGCCAGACGGAACCACCGCCACCAAGCTTCCACCATTCGCCGTGCCAAGTCTTGGCTGCCATGGCCATGGCTTCGTTCTCGAACGGCTTCGCGGGATCGCCCGGCACGGTGTAGAAGCGCCAGACAAGCTTGCCGGTGTCTGTATCATAGGCTGAGATATAGCCGCGGAGACCGTACTCGGCGCCGCTCGAGCCGATGATCACACGCCCTTTCACTATTCGTGGCGCCTGCGTGAGGGTAAAGGCCTTGCTCTGATCGCCGGTCACAACGCTCCAGGCCAGCTTGCCGGTCGCCGCATCCAGTGCCACTAGCCTCCCGTCAAGCGTGCCCACGTAGATCTTGCCTTTCCAAGCGGCGACGCCTCGATTGACAGCGTCGCAGCATCCCTTGACCAAATAATCACGCGGCACTGCAGGATCGTACGACCACAGCAGTTTGCCGGTCGCAGCGTCGTACGCCTTAACCAGGCTCCATGCGGTCGAGACATACATCACGCCGTCAATCACAAGGGGTGTCGCTTCCTGGCCGTGATCTGTATCGAGGTCGGCGTACCAGGCGAGGCCAAGCTGCGTCGCATTGCCCGCCATGATCTGCGATAGCGGGCTAAAGCGCTGCTCGCTGTAGGTCCGACCATAAGTTGTCCAATTGCCGGGGTCCCGGTCGGCGTTGATAATCCTGGCCTCGTTTACATCGGCCATGGTGCCAGCGGTCCCTGCCTGGCCGATTCCGAGCCCAGCAAGGGAGACCACCACAGCCGCGATGGCTCGAATCGAGACCTGCTTGCGACGGCCGGCGTCAGCCAGGGTTACCAGGAACCGATCGTTTGCTAATTTCTTGACCACCAAAAAATCTCCGTGGTTGATGTTGGGCCATTTTGTTCGAGGTACGAGAGTTATATTCTTGTCACAGAAATCGTAGATCATCGCTCTGCTCGCACTGTGCCCGCGGAACCATATAAGGCTGCAACAACATGCATTTCGACCGGCGTCAATTGTTTTGCGACAGTGCGCATCTGCTCATTGATGTCGTTGCGACGTATGCCTTGGGCGAATGCCGCGAGTTGGTGCTCGATATACGCCGGCTGCTGCGACTCGAGCGCCGGAGCTCCGAGCTTGTGACCGCCGGGCCCATGACAGGCGGCGCAGGCCGGAATGCCGCGCCCTGGGTCGCCAGCGAATACGAGGCGGATCGCAAGATCGCTTTCCCGGAGGCTTCGCCCGCCTTGCGGAATACGCTCGCCGCCGACAGCCGGTAAGCCATTTGAACGGTTCATGAAATAAACCGCAACGTCAGCCATGTCTTGGTCAGTCAGAAATGTGGCCACTGTGTTCATGACGAGCACCTGGCGTTTGCCAGAACGAAAGTCCTCGAGCTGCTTGTAGATTACAACCGCATCCATTCCAGCGAGAGTCGGGATCAGCCCCGACGCGCTCACACCTTCGGCGCCATGGCAGGCAGCACACTGCAACGCGATTGAGGCGCCACGTTCCGCGCTGCCAGCACCGATTTGATCGAGCGTGCTGCGGGTCCACGCAATCCGCGTCGGGATGTGCAGGGGTGGTTGGGGTTCATTCGCAGGTCCATTGTCGGCGGTGAGCCCAAGGCCCCGGCAAAGCGCGCCCCATAAACCGAGTTGTGGACCGTTCTGCTGATACCGGGGCAGCACAAAGATACCCAGTGCCAACGGAACAATGGTCAGCAAGAATAGGAAAATCCAGCCTTTCCACCGCCAGGGATTGTCGAGCTTGAACAGCCCGCGATCGCCTCTCATCGCTGCCCTCCGTCACGAGCAGCCCGGCTTATCTCATAGGGCGGGACCGAATGCGGATTGAGGAGGAAGAACTGTCCGATCGGAAAGCCGTAAGCGACCAGCATCAACACCAGCAGGACCATATTCCAGACCCCAAAGCTGTTGAGCGCCGCGGGCACTCGCCTCGGCGGGTTCACTGCAATTGCATAACGCAGCGGTGTGCGGACCGTTTTCTCACCGAAATGCGAGCGGACGAGAATGACGATTAGGAGGATCGCCGAAAGCAGCAGGACCACGCCGCCGATGACCGAGACCACGACCAGCGGACCCATCGCCGCGATGAACGGATCGCTGTAATCGAACACCGCGACGCGACGCGGTTGTCCCATCAGCCCAGTGATGTGCCATGGTATCGTAGTGATCAGCATGCCCCAGAACCACAGCCATAATTGCCAGCGGGCGAGGTGCTTGGAGCGCAGCGGTTTGCCCGTGATGTGGGGCCACATATCGTAGGCGATCGCAAAGTACATGATCACGACGGCGCCGCCAAAGATGAGATGGAAATGCGCTGTTACCCATGAAGTGTTGTGAATCATAGAATTCATGGCGTAGCTCATGTTGATGATTCCTCCGAATCCACCTAGACCGAGCATCACCATCGATAGTGCGACGGCCAGCACCATCGGCTCGTCCCATGGTAGTGCGCGGATCCATCCCAAAAGTCCGCGACCGCCACGGCAGCGCCCGGCGATCTCAAGACTGGCGGATATCGAGAACACCGTAAGCAGTGTTGGCAGAACAACCAGGAACGTGAGGAAGGACTGAACGAACTTGAAGCTGGGACCATGCTCCGGATCGGCAAACAGATGATGCAGGCCGACCGGCAGGGCGAAGATGAGAAACATGATGAAGGTGAGGCGGCCCATGGTGTCACTGTACAGACGCCCGCCGGCCCTTTCCGGGACCAGGGTATAGAAGGCAATATAGGCCGGCATAAGCCAGAAATAGACGATGCCGTGCAGTGTCACGGAGAAGAGTGTGCGTGCCAGTCCAGCGTCGATTAACGAAGTCCAGCCGAAAGCTGCCGGCAGCAGGATGCCAACCAGTTCAACGCCGGCGCCGCTTGCCGTCCATGCCCACATCATCGCCGTTGCGGTGATTGCAAACATGGGAAGCGGCACGGGTTGCCCCGGGTTGTCGCGTTTCCATGCTGCCATATTGAGGATCATTAGCACCACCCAAATCATCGAGCCGGCTACGACGAGAAATACGCCGCCGTAGTACCAGCCGCTGGCGAGCAAAGGAGGATAGAAGGTGTAGAATACCGACGCGCGGCCCGCGAGGATTGTGGCGGCCGCCATGATGGTCCCGATTACGCAGATCACGAAACCGATCCACGCCGCCGTTATGCCGCGAATGGGGCGCTGCAAACTGGTCGCCGTGACCGCATAGCCAAATCCCATGATGAAGAAGGTAGTGATTACGTAGGCCATCACCGTACCGTGCAACGTCACGGAAGCATAATAGGCGTCCGGATCGTCAAGGGGGGCAGGCAGCGGACTGCGCATGAGCATCTGCCAGGCGCCCAAAAAAACGGCGGGCAGGAACGCCGCAAAAGCGACCCAATAATGATATAGCGATAGGCGGTTACCGTTGTGCACAGTTGGTCCTCTCAACAAACCACCTCAACGCAGGGTACTGCTCCTTGGGCACCACAACGACGCGGGACCACATACCGTGATGACCGACACCGCAGAACTCGTTACATGGCATCTTGTATTCGCCAGGGGTGTCGAAAATCGTGCGGACTTCGGCGACGAAGCCCGGCACCACCATGGTATTCACGTTGGTGTGGGCGAGAAGAAACCCGTGGATTACATCGGCGCTGGTCAGACGGAACTTTACTGGCGTAGCGGCAGGCACCCGCACGCATGCCGGCACAAAACTGTACTGCTCGGCAATCATCCTGACCGTGACTGAGCCGTCCGGCTCAAGCGCCGTGCCGAGATTGCTTTCGGCGAATTCGCCGCCGAGATGTAGGGTCGTCGGGTCGATGGTTTCTACATTGCTGGGCGGGTGAAGCGCGTGGGCAATGCCGGTAACCACGATGATTGCCAGCATTACGACGAGCATCGCGATCATCAACATGAACCAACGCCGCTCCGTGCGATCAACTAGCTCCTCCGGAACGATCCCATCCGGGAGCGAATTGGGTAGATGCTCAGCCAATGGACCCTCGCGGCAGGAACAGTAAGAAATAGAAGGCAAGCCAACCGAGAAGCAGCAGCGCCACCGCGATGCCGGCCAGGAAGAACGCTCCGCGCGGTCCACGTTTGAGCGCTTCCGCGGCAGCGGTCAACCCGTTCGGGTCCGTTTGCTGCTCTGGCAATTTAGAGGCTGAGCGATGCGCGTCGTCGGAACGCTCGGACATCAACTTATCTCCCTATGCCACGTCGCCGCGTTGGTGTACGCTTTGCCTAAATCGCTGAAGTATTGGGTTCGCCGCGATTCCGGCACGAACTTCATCCAAGGCAGCGGGATCGACGGCAGTAACGTAGCAGGATTGCTGGCGTCTTGCAAACTGAGGAGAGAGACAGCCGCGATCAGGACCGATTTGGTGGCAGGATTGGCCCCATAGCGGCTCATGTATCGGGCGACCTCGCCGCCGCTCATCGAGAATCCGACGAGGTTGGCGTCCTTCATGGCAAGCGTCTTTGGCAAACTTTCCTCGGACACGTGTTTTGCGAGCGGCGTGATTGACGCCGCGCTCCATCGAATTGTCGCTTTCGATGCTTTTGTTGCCGGCACCAGTTCCTCAGGTGCCTTGAGTCAAGGTTTTCACCTTAACGTTTAAGCAATCAAATTGCTCACAGGGTACGGATCGAGCAATAGCAGTTCTTTCCATTTCTTGCGCGCTTTTCCATTTCTTGCACAATTCTTCCAGTGCGAGATTTCTAGGGCCTTACGAGTTCGCGAATATAAATGAAGAAGTCGGTATGTTTCGACCTCCAGCTCAAAAGCCCGCACTCAAGGCGACAAATGCGGGAAGAGGGACACGGCTTCGCAGCCACCGAATTGAAACCCAGGATCGAAAGAGCGGATCTTGGGCGTACGGATTCCGGCGCAATGTTGATTCGGGTCCATCATCCGTTGCGAATTAGTGAACCTTTCAACCGCTAGGAATCGTAGCGTCGTAAAGTTATTGCACCAGAGCCTGCCGGGCCGGTTCCCACAGAACGTCCGGGGAATATACGTGACTCGTTCTGCCAAACAACGATACAAAGACTTTGCGAGAAGGGAGAAGAGTGCCTGTTTCTGAATACTCTTTACGGTCATCGGAACGATTTGGTAGCTATCACCGGCAACTTTCAGTTCTCCTGACACAATTCCAAAATCCGTAAATCCACTGAATCATAAGGTTTGCGCGGTGATCAGGGAGCCATTTGGATACCAAGCTTGACGATTGCTGAGCAAGGCATTACCAAAAGCCTTTAACGGGTCTTGAATAGCTAACCATGTGATAGATATTCGTATTGATCTATCATATCGCGGCTTTCCTATCGCGGCACACAAAACATTGTATTAGCATGCTACGATATCTCATTTAATCAATGCAATGAGCGGCTATTGCAATGCAGCACAATTGTGCAAGAATTGGAAACAAGCGCACGAAACGAAAAGAATTGCTCTTGCGCCATCGGTATCCTGACACATGGGTACTTTGATTACTGAATTTAGGAGAAAACCATGGCTGAACCTTTGGGCAGCAAGAAATTGGAACGGGAATTGCAATTCTGGCGTCTATTTGACTTTGATGACGCGGAACCCGAATTTGAGGGCTATGGCGACAGCCCTGGCGACGAAACGGAGCTGATGGTGATGTTAAGCGGCATGGTCGGCGGCCAGCAGCTCCATCACGAAACCGAGTAGTTTTGTTCACGGGGACAACCACGTCCCCTTGTTTACGTATTACGTCACGGCCCTTCCTTAATGCGATGTGGAAACGGACAAAGTATAGGGTAATTCAGGATCAGGAGATCGCTATGTTAAAGCGAGAATTGAAACTGATTGAAGCACGGGACAAGTTTGGCCGTCCCTTTGCGCACGAGCCGGGCAGTATATTTCAATACACCAAGGCCGAAATGCACACCGGTATCGACTGGAAGAAATACCGGCACAAGCCGCAACTCGTGGCTGTGCCGGAATCGCTAAAGATGGTTAAATAAATGTTGCCGACGCTTAAAATCCGTTTCTAAGAATGCGAGGAAGTAGCGCTGCGTTCGGGAGGCTGCTTACAGGTCAAAGTCAAGAACAGCGTCATAAAATGCGCGCTATTCTGACAGCAGACCGGCACTCGTGGCTTCGCACTCGGTGTCAGGGAGAAGAAAGCACCTTTACCGGTCGTAAAGGTATGCCCGAGTCCACGGGATGTCGTTGTTGGTCCCGCGGGTGAACAGCACTTGAAACAATTGCATGTCGCCATTGCTGAACGAAGCGATCGACCCCGCGAGATACAGGCGCCAGGCGCGCACAAAGCGTTCATCGTACATTTCTTTCACAAGGCTGCTGGCGTTCTCGAAGCGCTGCAGCCAATGCTTAAGCGTTAACGCGTAGTGCAGTCGCAGATTCTCAACGTCGAGCACGGAGAAATCCCAGTCTTCCACTACTTCCAGCATTTCACGCAGCGACGGTGGGTAGGCGCCGGGAAAAATGCGCTTTTCAACCCATGCATTTAAGGGATTAGGCCGGTTGCGTCCAATACTGTGGATGAGCCCGCGTCCGCTTCGATCCAAACAGCGGTCAATGACGTGACGAAGCTCGCGATAATACTCAGGGCCGACATGCTCAAGCATGCCAACTGACATAAATGCGTCAAAGCGGCCGCTGGCATTTCGGTAGTCGTCCTCAATGAATTCCACGCGATGCTCGACGCCTAACGCATGCGCGCGCTCTCTTGCATACGCAATCTGCTCATGTGAAATATTGAACGCCTTGACCCGCGCCCCATATTGAGTGGCCATGTGCAGCGCCAGCGCGCCCCAACCGCAGCCAGCTTCAACCACAGATTCTTCCGGCCGCAATCTGATCTTGCGACAAACGTGATCCATCTTGGCAATCTGCGCCTGCTCCAGCGTGATGTCGGGACTGGAAAAATACGCGCAGGTGTAAACCAGCTGCCGGTCGAGCCACAGCTTGTAAAACTCGTTTCCGATATCGTAATGATGGTGGATGTTCTCGCGCGAGTCGGCGAGTGCATTTGAATGACGACGGTTTAGCCACTTGGTCAGCCGGAGCCGCAGGCCTGAATCGCGCATGCGTGCCAACCCCTGATAAGTGACTTCCATGAGCTTTACCAGGTCTCCGTCTACCTCAATCAGGCCGGTGCTGTAAGCGTCGCCAAAGTACAATTCCGGATTGATCAGTAACTTGAGCAGACAGGAAAAGCTCCTGATACGGATATCGACCACCGGGCTACTCGCGGCGGTGCAGATGGACTCGCCAGTCCAGAGCGTAATCCGAATAGGCGGGTTCCCCAGTGAACCAAGAAGCGACCGCACGATGTACCCCTCCACCCAACGCGTAGAGCGTTGTCCAGGTGTGTCATGCGCCCTGTCAGTCCGTGAAATCCCGACATCCCCTTCATTAGGTGAAACCCCGAATAGTTCCGGATCTTCCCGATTCATAGTAATACCCTCCACAACATTCTAGGTGTCAACACAACAATAGGGAAGAGTTAATTGTGCGGTATTGATAAAAGTCAAATGCATTGCGCAATCCCGCGGTCCCCGTCACCCTGATCTGTTGCCATCAGCCCGCGCTCGTCATCGGATCTGTGTTCATGCCAAATATACACCGCCGTATTGGTTGTCGTCCATGGTCGCCCGCATCCGCCTGCGCATCTGTATCAAGTATCAAGTATACCTGCCGCACTCGATAGGCAGCTCACTGTGTACTGCCGTGAGTCTCCCCGCAAGATAGGATTGGTAGTTGTTAAAAAAACGAGAATCACGCACTGCATACGTTATCACCTGGCTTTTTTGGTCTAGAGCATAAATATGTTTTCTCATTCTGAAATTGAAATCGGTTTGCGACCTGTCAGTGATTCGGCTTTACATCTTGAGCAGCTGTAAGAATGCTGCTCGAGCAATTTTGGCTGTAAGTAGGCATTTCTTTAAACCCAGTGCAGGTTGGTTGGTGCACCTCCAATGTAAAGACTCTCAGCCTGTTATGTTCTGCACCTGTAAATCGATAAACCGATCTACGCTATAAGCAACGTTAAGGCTTGTGCGCAAGATGAACAGGAAAATGCTCAATTCCATATTTTCTTCAATCACGCCGACGATTTCCGGTGCCGACACTGGCCTTGGCACACCAAAATAGGGCACGCAGGGAGGAATTAATGAGACGTGTGTATCTAACCAATTGACTCACACTAGATTTATTGCCTTGGTACGAGAATTGCTTTAGCTAAAGTTGTATCGTGCAATCGAATGGGCGTTGATTAGGATACATGCGGCCGCCCAAGATCGTTTGCCCCTGGGTACGAGCTGCTCGATTTACGCTCGCATTCGGATTTAAAGGACGAACCGCGGCCTTTAGATGCGGACCGAAGGGAAAAGGTGCATCATGAATGACCTGTTTGCAGCCTTGTTATCGTGGGCAGTCTTATTGTCCGGCTATCCTGCACCCGCTGTACCGCCCGAGGTTGCGTTTGTTAGTCATCAACAGCTTACCGAAATGGCATGTAACGGGACCGAGTGCAAGGTCATAGGATTCCACCCGCCCGGGTCTATGCGCGTGTACATTGACAACCGTTTGCATCCTGAAAAGAGCACATTCGCAGCTTCGATCGTCGTTCATGAATTCGTCCATTACCTGCAGCAATCGGGAGGCAAGTATGCGCTTCATTACAGCTGCAGCGACGCCCTAGCAATGGAGCGCGAGGCGTACGATGTTCAATCCCGTTTTCTGGTGGCTCACGGCATATATCGGGTGGTCGGAAGCGCCATGTACGATGCGACATGCAGCCCGTGATCTGGAGCGCTTAAACAAGCAACCTCCGGCTTTTTCCCGCTGCGTCAATCTTTGCTATCCTTCTTCGCTCCAATTAGTGTGTTGATTAAATCCATGGGTAGCGGAAACACGATCGTAGTATTCTTATCCGAGCCGATCACTGTCAGCGTTTCCAGATAGCGCAGCTGGATTGCCAGCGGCTGCTGTGCTAGTATCTTGGCTGCCTCATATAGTTTTTCGGAAGCCTGCAATTCGCCTTCCGCGTGAATAACTTTTGCGCGCCGCTCGCGTTCTGCTTCTGCCTGGCGAGCAATCGCCCGGATCATGGTTTCATTGATATCGATTTGCTTGATTTCGACGTTTGAGACCTTGATTCCCCACTGGTCGGTATGGGCGTCGAGAGTGGTTTGAATATCCAAATTCAATTTTTCGCGCTCAGCCAGCATTTCGTCCAGCATGTGCTTGCCCAGCACTGAACGCAGAGTGGTCTGGGCAAGTTGGCTGGTTGCAAGCAGGAAATTTTCCACCTGGATGACGGCTTTTTGAGGGTCCACTACTCGGTAAAATACTACGGCGTTGACCTTAACCGAAACGTTGTCGCGCGAAATCACATCTTGACTCGGCACATCCAATACCACGGTGCGAAGACTCACCCGCACCATTTGCTGAATTCCGGGAACGACGACGATCAACCCAGGACCTTTCACTTTCCAGTACCGACCCAAGAAGAAAATTACTCCGCGTTCGTATTCCCGCAATACCTTCAGCGCGGAAAATGCCAGCACCAAAACGACAACCAATACACCAAAACTGAAATTAAAAGCCATTAGGTTTCTCCTTTGTCGGGTAACGATTCCGGCACGACATCAAGCGTCAGACCATGTATTTTCACGACCCGGATCTTTTGCCCTCGGTTCAGTTTGACGGCGCTCTGTACGCGCCAATTTTCACCGTGCACTCGCGCCCAGCCTTGCCCTTCGAAATCTTCGGTCACTTCCCCGGTACTGCCTATTAGCTCTTCGCGCCCGCTGACTACCGGGCGATTGCGGGCTTTGACGACCATGCCCATGATCAAAATCAAAAACAGGGCACTGGCTGCGCCGATTCCAAGTATTAGTGGCAAGGAAATCCCGTATCCCGACGCTCCGGTGTCGAAGAGAATCACGGACCCGATAACAAAAGCAACGATGCCGCCCAATCCAAGTGAACCATAGGTAGGAAAATAAACCTCCGCGATCATGAAGGCAATTCCCAAAAGTATCAATACAAGACCGGCATAATTCACCGGCAGCAACTGAAAGGCGTATAGGCCAAGAATCAAGCAGATCAACCCCGCAACCCCGGGCAACACGTAGCCGGGGTTGGAAAATTCAAAAAACAGCCCATAGATGCCGATCAACATCAAGATATACGCGACACTCGGGTCGGTAATTACCGCGAGCGCTCGACTGCGCCAGTCCGGCTCAAAGGAGATCGTCTGGGCATTCTCGGTATTTAACTCGCGTTCCCCCCCCAGCACATTGAGCTTGCGGCCGTTGAGCTTCTTCAGTAACTGCGGCACATCATCGGCGATCAGGTCTATTACGCCGAGTTTCAATGCTTCTTCCGCCGAAAGGCTTACCGCTTCGCGCACTGCTTTTTCTGCCCATTCCGCGTTCCTGCCGCGCAGTTGGGCCAAACCGCGAATATAAGCCGCCGCATCCTGGATCTGCTTGCGGGTCAATGTATCTGATTCGTTGCTTGCCTGTGGCTTGCGCGTATTCTCCGGTTTTTCGGCCCCCTGTTTTTTCTCGGGCTCGGGGGTTCCAGGTCCGCCGGTGCCTGGGATTGCGCCGATTTGCACCGGTGTCGCGGCGCCCAAATTGGTCGCGGGTGCCATCGCGGCGATGTGGCTCGCATACAGAATGTAGGTGCCTGCGCTGGCTGCGCGCGCTCCGCTGGGCGCTACGAAAGTCGCAATGGGTATGGGCGAAGCAAGTATGTCCTTGATAATGGAGCGCATGGAGGTATCCAACCCGCCCGGCGTATCCATTTGAAGTACCACCAGTTCCGCGTGCTCCTTACTTGCCAACTCCAGACCGCGGTGAAAGTAGTCGGCGGTGGCGGGTCCGATAGCTCCGTTGACAGAAAGCACGACGACGCGCTGCGAGTCTGAAGCAGCGGCCCACGCAGGGAAGGTCAACAAGAGGAACAGCAACAATCGCATTTTGGCCATTGAAGCTAGAAGCGGCCCGCCTGTTTAACTATAGCGTGTCCGGCCAAGCTAAATGCCATAAAAAAATTCCACCCAGTGCCTGTATTACGCCCGGCTTGATTTTGGTAATGCCGAATTTAACCCCAGCAAAATGAAGAGCTATTGGCGTGGGTTTAGGAACGTACAACTTACGCTTACGCCGACGGCCGTAAATCTCCGATTTTATTTTCCTATTGCAGCCTTATCAGGCGAGATGCTGCTGGCATAGAAATTTTCCAGCATACGGTTTATCCCGTCTTTATCCAAACCTGCATCTGCGAGCATATCTTCGCGCGAACCGTGTTCTATAAAGCGGTCCGGAAGCCCGATATTGAGAATTGGGATTTGTACGCCGTGCGCTATAAGGCATTCATTAACGCCGCTACCTGCTCCGCCTGGAATTACGTTCTCTTCTAGGGTCACCAGGCACTCATGCGTGGTGGCGAGCTTGAGTATCATTTCATCGTCAAGCGGCTTGACGAATCGCATGTTGACCAGCGTAGCGTCGAACTTTTCAGCAATATCCGCGGCCGGGGTTACCATGGTCCCAAAGGCAAGCAGCGCCATTTTTCTCCCCTGACGGCGCAATTCCGCGCGACCAATGGGCAATGCTACCATCTCTTTTTGTACCGCTACGCCAAGACCATTGCCTCGCGGGTAACGTACTGCCGCAGGCTGATCCAGGCGGAACCCCGTGTACAGCATCTGACGGCATTCGTTTTCATCAGCTGGCGCCATGATCACCATGTTGGGCAGACACCGAAGATAGGTGAAATCATAACTGCCATTATGGGTCGGCCCGTCAGGTCCGACCACGCCGGCACGGTCGATGGCAAACAATACAGGCAAATGCTGAATCACTACGTCATGAATAACTTGGTCGTAAGCGCGCTGCAGGAAAGTGGAATATATTGCGACTACGGGCTTCAAACCGTCGCAGGCCATACCGGCGGCAACCGTGACGCTGTGCTGCTCGGCGATGCCGACGTCGAAATAACGATCAGGATAGAGTTCGGAAAATTTCACTAATCCGGAGCCTTCGCGCATCGCTGGGGTAATGCCGACGAGTCGTTCGTCCAATGCCGCCATATCACACAGCCAGTCGCCGAACACTTGGGTATAGGTGAGGCTGCTCGGTTTAGATTTCGAAGAAACAATGCCAACTTTTGGATCGAACTTGGTGACCCCGTGATACTTTACTGGGTCAGCCTCCGCGGGCGCGTAGCCCTTGCCTTTGGTTGTTACCACGTGCAACAGCCGTGGACCCTTAAGGTCGCGCAAATTCTTAAGGATTTTAACCAGCATAGGAATATCATGGCCGCTGATCGGGCCGATGTAGTTGAAGCCGAGTTCCTCGAAGAACGTTCCAGGTCCGGGAGTGACCATTCCTTTCACGTGTTTTTCAGTGCGCAGGGCAAGGTCCCACATCGCCGGAATTTTGGCCAGAACTTTTCTACCACCTTCGTGAATAGTGGTGTAAAAACGGCCGGACAGCAATCGCGCCAGATAACTAGACAGGGCGCCGACGTTCGGTGATATAGACATATCATTGTCGTTGAGCACCACCAACAGGTCAATATCTTTAAGGCCGCCTGCGTGATCTAGGGCTTCGTATGCAAGACCCGCGGTCATACCGCCGTCGCCGATTATCGCTATAACTTTTCGGTCGCTGTTCTGTTTCGCTGCGGCAATAGCCATTCCGAGCGCCGCACTGATGGAGGTACTGGAATGCCCGGCGCCGAAGGAGTCGTACGAACTCTCCTCACGTTTTAAGAACGGAGATAGCCCGCCTTTTTGCCTGATGGTGCCGATGCGATCGCGCCGCCCCGTCAGAATCTTGTGCGGGTAGCATTGGTGACCCACATCCCACACCAAACGGTCTTCCGGCGTGTTAAAAACAAAATGCAACGCAACGGTAAGCTCGACAGTACCCAGTCCTGCCGCAAAATGGCCGCCGCATCCCGAGACGGAGTGTATGAGGTATTCGCGCAACTCATCCGCAAGCGGCACCAGCTGATCCTCATTAAGCGCGCGCAATT
>Ga0335085_10005050_pt1 | contig 21473 bp, 16 predicted proteins | sample Lox_Sample_45_FD_206712 | JGI IMG/M metagenome (GOLD analysis project Ga0335085, IMG submission 206712) | Soil microbial communities from Loxahatchee National Wildlife Refuge, Florida, United States - Lox_Sample_4.5 | ecosystem: Environmental > Terrestrial > Soil > Wetlands | place: USA...
CGTCTCAATCATCTTATGAGAGGGCCGCACGAAGTCGATCGAGTGCCGCAACCCCTGCTCTGGCATCCATCGCCGCACGAGCCCTCTCGACCGCACCGTCGAAATCCTTGGCCAAACCGCCGACGTAAACCGCCGCCGCGGCGTTGAGCACCACCGCGGCCGTGGCGCCCGGCGTGCCTCTCCCGGAGAGAACCTCGACAATCGTTGACGCGTTCTGCGCCGGCGACCCCCCGGCGAGTTCGTCCAGCCGCACCGGGCCGATCCCATATCGGCCGGGATTGAGCGTCCACTCGCTGGACTTCCCTTCTCGAATCTCGACGACGCGGGTCGGGCCCAAGGGAGAAATCTCATCCATCCCCGGCGAGCCGTGTACGACGAGCGCGTGCAGGGACCCGAGCTCCCGGAGCGCGCCCGCGATCAACGGAACGCGATGCTCGTCGGCGACGCCCACGACCTGGCGGCCGACCCGCGCCGGATTCGCGAGAGGCCCCACGATGTTCATCACTGTTGGGACGCCGAGCTCGCTCCGGATGGGCCCCACGTGTCGCATGGCGGGATGCATGGCGGGAGCGAACATGAACACGACGCCCGCGTCGGCCAATGAACGTTCCATCGCGGCGAGTGGCGCCTGGACGGCAACGCCCAGGACTTCCAGCACGTCCGCGCTGCCGCATTGTGTGGTGAACGATCGATTCCCATGCTTCGCGACGCGCACGCCGGCTCCTGCCGCCAACAGGGCTGCCGCCGTGGAAATGTTGAACGTCCTGACCGACCCACCACCGGTTCCGCACGTATCCACCAGATCCTCGGGTCGTTCGGCCTTGAGGACCACCATTGTGCGCCGCAACGCCCGGACGACCGCGGCCACTTCAGCCGGCGTTTCTCCCTTGACCCGGAGTCCCATGAGCATCGCGGCGATCTGAACCGGCGACGCCTCCCCGGCCAGGATGCACTCGAACGCCTGCGTGAGCTCCTCCGGGGGGATCGAGTCGCCCGCCGCCAGGTGTCGGATCGCGGCCGCGACGGCCGGGGGCGGACTACCGGACACCGAGCGCGTCCACAAGGCGTTCCGGGAGCCGGGCGCTGGACGCGACCAGCGCAATCACGAGACCCAAGAGGCGCACCCGATCCACGTCCTCGTCGACAAAGACGCCGGCATGCGCGCGGTTGGCCAGGTTGACGACCCCCACGAGCTCCCCGCGATACACCAATGGAAAGCTCATGAACGAACCAGTCGTGAAATATTCGTCATGCAATAGCGGATGCTGGTTCGCCTCCGCGACATCGTACACCAAAATGGGTTCGCGCGTCGCCGCGACCTGGCCCGAGATCCCCCGCCCGATCTGCACGCGCGTTCCATCCACGATGCCCGGGGCGATGCCCTTGGACGCGGCGATGAAGAGCGCCGTGCCCTCCGGGGTGCGCAACATCAGCGAGCACCGGTGCGCGTGCATGTCATCCGCGATCAGCGCCAACAACCCATCGGCGAGCTGGCGCGGCGCGTCCGTGTCGCAATCCAGCGTCAACACGCGGTCGATCAGGTAGAGCGTGCGAGTCCGTTGGCGGAGCTGTTCGCTCCGCCGGTGCAGCTCGACGTGGGCCTTCTCGAGCTCGCCAACCGCGGAGCCAACGGTCGCCTCGACCGCGTCAGCCCGGCGCAGGGCTCGGCGTCCGGCCTCCGTCGCCTGGGCAAGATCGCGTTCGAGTGCGACGATCCGGGCCGCCTCCGCTCGCGTAGCATTACCCGGCGCGCTGTCCTTGAGTTGTCGTTCGAGTTCGGCAAGCTTGCGATCGTAGTCTCCATGGATGCGCTGCGTGATGTCCTCGAGGGCCCGCACGGCCTCGGCCCGGGCATCACGCTCCAGAAAGCGGAGATACGCCAGTTCAAACAATGCCGCGGCGGGAGCGATCCGCTCGGTGGTTCGAACGCCAAATAGCTTCTTGGCCTCGTAGACCGCCAGGATGGCACACAGTGCCCCTTCGAACTGAATCCCGCGAACCGACAGCCAGCCCGCTTCCGCGAGTGACGGCAGGTGGAGCAAGCGGGCGTAGTCATCCGAGGCGTCGCCGAAGTCCACGAATTGGCCGCCGGTGGTGATCCGGGCCCGTTCACTCGTCGGGAGGTGATCCACCATCGTATCGATGATCTCGCTGGCCACGCCGGTGGGGGTCGCGAGCGAGCGGCATCGCAACATCTCTCGCCGCTCATCGACCGAGATCAACGCGATTCGAGCGTAGCGATCGAACTCGGCGAGCGCGTCCCCAAGCGCCTGCAGCGCGGCGTCGGGAGACGGGGCCACCGCAAGAGCATGGGCGAGCGAGGCGAGCGTGCGCGGCGGCATCGAGGGGGAGGTGGCGCGGCGCGCCGGCAGCGAACAGCGCGTGCGCAGCGAATCGGGCAAAGCGGGCTGCGAATCAGCAGTGGGGAATGTGCCGGGCGGCGCGAGTTGAAGTCAATCCGCCCCAGCCCGCATTTTGCTTGACACCTCCATGGGTGGGGGTAGCTTTCGGGCAATGGTGGAGCGCACCGTGCAACTCGTTCTGCACTATGACGGGGCGGGCTTTAGCGGGTGGCAGCGGCAACCGGAGCAGCGCACCGTTCAGGGCGTGCTCGAAGACGCGCTCGAACGGGTTTCCGGGTGTGCCGTGACGGCCCTGGGGTCGGGGCGTACTGATGCGGGCGTTCACGCGCGCGGGCAGGCGGTCGGCGTCCGGGTGTCCGCTCGGTGGAATCCCTCGACGCTCCGGCGGGCCATCAACGCGGTTCTCCCACCCGATGTTTGGGTTGCTGACGCGTCAGGAATGCGTTCGGAATTTCACGCTCGGTACAGCGCGGTCAACCGGCGGTACGTCTATCACATTGGAACGGACGCAGGTACCAATTCGCCATTCCGAAAGCGCTACGAGTACGCCTTCCCGCATTCGATCGTCCGGGCAAATCTGGACGCGGCCGCCGCGACGCTCGTGGGCGAGCACTCATTTCGCGGGTTTTCAGTCCGCGGCACCGCGCCGGACAATGATTCCCATTGTTGCTCCGTCCGAGCCGCCGCGTGGCACACCCGTCCTGGCGGCCTCGCATTCGAGATCGAAGCCAACCGTTTTCTGCATCACATGGTGCGCTTTCTGATCGGGACCATGCTCGACATCGGGACGAGCCGACGCCCGTTGGACGACATGACGGCGCTGCTCTCGGCATCCGACAATCGCGAGGTCTCCCCCCCAGCCCCGGCGCACGGGTTGTTCCTCGATCGCGTAGACTATCCCCCCGACCTCTATCTCGACGAATGAAATCCCTCGTTGCCCGGCGCCTCGCGCGGCTCGGCTTCCTCGTGGTCCTCGGATGCGGCAAATCCGGCTTGTCGCCGGCGAATGCGCAGCAAACCCTCCAAATCGGCGGAGATTCTTCCGCCGCCATCAGCCGGACACGACGTACCGCCATCACGGATGCCGTGGCCAAAGTCGCCCCGTCGGTGGTTACCGTGCAGACCATTTCCGTTCAGAGCGTCAGCGATCCGTTTGCTCTCTTCTTCGGAGGCAGCGGCCGCCAACAACAGGTCACGCCGGGCCTCGGGAGCGGATTCATCGTTCAGCCAAATGGGGTGATCGTCACAAACGCCCACGTCGTGTCCGGAGCCGACACCGTGTCGGTGATGCTGCGCGATGGAACCGTCTATCCCGCGAAGGTGCTGGGTTCGGACGAAACCAACGACGTCGCCGTGATCAAGATCGACGCGGACCATCTGCCCGTCGTGAAGCTCGGCAATTCCTCGCAGCTCCTGCTGGGCGAGTGGGCGATCGCCATCGGCAATCCATACGGATTCCTCCTCGGCAACAGCGAGCCCAGCGTCACGGCGGGTGTCATCAGCGGAGTCGGCCGGAACCTCGTGGGCGAGAGCGATGGGCCGTCGTATTACGATATGATTCAGACCGATGCCTCCATCAACCCCGGGAATTCAGGGGGGCCGTTGGTGGACGCGGATGGCGAGGTGGTCGGCGTCAACAGCTCGATCTATTCGCCGAGCGGAGGCTCCATCGGCCTGGGCTTTGCGATCCCGATCAATCGCGTGGCGCGCGTGGTCGACGATCTTCTCACGCATCACCAGATTCGGCGTCCGTGGATCGGCGTCGTCCTGCAAACGCCGTCGACGAACCCGCGGGACGTCATCGCGCGCGGCGCGATCGTCGCGACAGTGGCTCCCAACTCGCCGGCCTCCGCGGCGGGAATTCAGCCGGGCGACGTGATCGAACAAGTCGGTCCCCAGGTGATCCACAACGCGTTCGACTGGCAGGGCGCGCTCCTCGACCTTCGTGTCGGCAGCGCGGCCACCGTCACGCTCAAGCGAGGCAGCCACGAACAAGGCGTCCAGGTCATGGTCGCCGACCTGCCGGACGTGGCGGCCGCCAAAGTCCAGGTGCTCCGGGATCTCCAACTCGTCACGGTCAGCCCGGACATCAAGGCCGAGCACAACCTGGCGGTCAACGAAGGCGCGATGATCTTCAGCGTCAGCGACGCCGTGACCGCGGAAATCGGCATCCAGAAGGGCGACGTCATCGTGTCGATCAACAATGCTCGCATCACCTCGGCCGACGACGCCAAGAAGGCGTTCGACCGCTACGCGAACGCCGTCATCGTGATGGGCGTCGTGCGCGGCCGCCAAGGATTCCAGGTCGGGCCATTTCGCATCAGATGATGATACTTTCTGATCGCTACTCCTCGCCGCTGGCCGAGCGCTACGCGTCGACGGCGATGCTGGAGCTCTGGTCGCCGCGCGAGCGCTATGCCCTGTGGCGCCGCCTGTGGCTCGTGCTCGCCGAAAGTGAACAGGAGCTCGGCGTCCCGATTCCGCACGAGGCCCTCGCCGAGATGCGGGCGCATCTGGACGACATCGACGCCGAGGTCGTGGCCGCGTACGAGCGCCGATTCCGGCACGACGTGATGGCCCACGTCCATGCGTTCGCGGACGTCGCGCCCGCGGCGCGCAAATTCATCCACTACGGCGCGACCAGCGCCTACGTAACGGACAACGCCGATCTCATTCTCATGCGGCGCGGCCTGGAGCTCCTGCGGGGCAAGATCGTGCAGGTCCTCAGAGTGCTTGCCGCGTTTGCGCGCGAATGGCGCAGCGAGCCCACGCTCGGGTCGACGCATCTGCAACCCGCGCAGCCCACGACGGTCGGAAAGCGCGCGACGCTCTGGATGCAGGACCTGGTCCTGGACCTCGCGGACATCGATCACCGGATCGCCACCCTACCCTGCCGCGGGATCAAGGGCACCACCGGGACGCAGGCGAGTTTTCTCGAGATTTTCGAGGGGAACCACGAAAAGGTCCGACGCCTCGACGACCTGGTGACCGGGAAGATCGGTTTCGGGACGTCCGTCCCCGTGTCCGGTCAGACCTATTCGCGGAAGATCGACGCGCAGGTGCTGGGGGTCGTGGCCGGCATTGCGTCGAGTGCCGCCAAATTCAGCGGCGATATCCGCATGCTGCAGTCCGTCGGAGAGATCGAAGAGCCGTTCGAGGCCGAACAGATCGGGTCCTCCGCCATGGCGTACAAGCGGAATCCGATGCGGTCCGAACGGATCGCGTCCCTCGCCCGGTTCGTCCTGACGCTCGAACCGAACGCCAATCTCACACACAGCGCCCAGTTTTTCGAACGCACGCTGGACGACAGCGCCAATCGTCGATTGGTCATCCCGGAGTCCTTCCTCGCGACCGACGCCATTCTCGTCTTGATGAGGAATGTGGCAACTGGCCTCGAGGTCCATCCGGCGCGCATCCGGCGCCGGTTGCTCGACGAGCTGCCGTTCATGGCAACCGAGGAGCTGATCGTGCGCGCGGTGCGCCGCGGCGGTGATCGGCAGGTGGCGCACGAGCGGATCCGTCAACACAGCGTCGCCGCCGCCCGCGCCATGAAGGACGGCGCCGAGAAAAACGATTTGCTCGACCGCCTCGCAGCCGATTCCCTGTTTGGCGCGTCGATCGACGAGCTGCGGGCCGCGATCGACCCCAGCCGGTTCATCGGCCGCGCTCCCGAGCAGGTCGACGAGTTCCTCCATCACGTGATCGATCCGCTGGTGCACAAGACGGATGTCACGATGGCGGTGGGGGAGCCGCTGCGCGTATGACGGTGACGACAATCGAGACGCTCCCCCTTCCCCACCTTCGGCGCGGCAAGGTGCGGGAAGTCTACGACGCGGGTGAGGACCGGTTGCTGCTCATCGCGACGGATCGCGTGAGCGCCTTTGACGTCGTGATGCGCGAGGCCATCCCATACAAGGGGGCGGTGCTCACCCAGCTCACCGCCTGGTGGCTCGGGCAGCTCGACGTGCGCCACCATATGCTGGCGCACGAGACCGACGCGATCCTCCAGGCCGTGCCCGCGCTCCGCCCGTATCGCGGAACCATCGCCGGTCGCGCGATGCTCTGCAAACGCACCGACGTGTTTCCCGTTGAATGCGTGGTTCGCGGCTACCTGTCCGGCTCGGCCTGGAAGGAGTACCGCGTGACCGGAACCCTCGCCGGCGAGCCCCTTGCCGCCGGCCTCCGCGAAAGCGATCCGCTCTTGCCGCCGATCTTCAGTCCGGCGACCAAGGCGGAAACCGGGCACGATCAGAATATCTCGACCGCCACCATGGCCAAACTGGTCGGCGCGGAGGTCCGCACCGAACTCGAACGGCTCAGCCGTCTGATTTACGACCGCGGCCGCGTCCTGGCGGCGGCGCGAGGCATCATCATCGCCGACACCAAGTTCGAATTTGGACGCGATCGGGCCGGGCGCATTACCTTGATTGACGAAGTCCTGACCCCTGACAGCTCGCGCTTCTGGCCGGCGGACCGGTACGAGCCGGGCCACGGACAGCCGAGTTTCGACAAGCAGCCGCTCCGTGACTATTTGGATGCCGAACGCCGTGCCGGCCGCTGGAACGGTGACGCCCCGCCGCCTCCGCTGCCCGATGCTGTGGTCGAGGCGACGAGCGCACGCTACCGAGACGCGTTTCTCCGGATAACTGGAACCCCGCTCGACATGACCACCGTCGCATGAGCTTCGCCCGCGAAGGCCTCACGTACATCGTGACCGCGGTGGTGCTCGTCGTCATCGCCTACTTCGTCGCGCTCACCCGGCGGTCCTGGCCCATGTGGCTGATTGCCTTCGCGCTCACCATCGTCGCGCTCTGGGTCGCGTACTTCTTTCGCGACCCGGAACGCATCGGGCAGCGGGGTCCGGGCCTCGTGATCGCCCCGGCGGACGGACGCGTGGTTCTCGTCACCCCCATGGCCGAATCCGTATACATGAAGGCGCCCGCCGTCCGCGTCTCGATCTTCATGAACGTGTTCAACGTCCATGTGAACCGATATCCGGTCAGCGGGACGATCGAATACGTGGCCCATGCCCCGGGCCGCTTCTTCAACGCCATGGAACAGCGGGCCAGCCTGGAGAACGAACAGACATCAGTGGGAATTGCCTCCGGGTCGAGCCACATCCTCGTGCGTCAGATCGCGGGACTCATCGCCCGTCGCATTGTCACATACTCGAAAGAGGGCGAGCGCGTCGCGCAGGGCGACCGCATGGGACTGATCCGATTCGGCTCCCGTGTCGATGTTTTTGTTCCCCACACCGCGCGCATTCGTGTCGCGGTTGGTGACGCGACGGTGGCCGGCGTGACCGTGCTCGCGGAGACCGACGCCACGTGAACCCATCGCGGTCGCGAGACGGTCGGTCGCGCCGAGTCCGGCGTGCGGTGGTGCTCCTGCCCAATGGCTTTACGCTCGCCAATCTCCTGTGCGGGATCTACGCGATCGTCCAAGCATCGCGCGCGAACTATGATCTGGCCGTCCGATTCGTGCTGATCGGCGGCCTGGCGGACGCGCTCGATGGACGTGTCGCGCGCGCCACCGGGAGCGGCAGCCGGTACGGCGAAGAGCTCGATTCCCTCGTGGACGCCATCTCATTCGGCCTCGCGCCCGCGATGATCATGTTTTTTGCCGTCCTGAACACGGACAACTGGGATTGGCTGCTCGTCTTTTTTTTCGCGTCGTGTGCGGTGATGCGTCTCGCGCGGTTCAACGTCGAACAGGCCGGACGCCCCAAGACGCACTTCCACGGGCTCCCGACTCCGGCCGCGGGTCTCGCGCTCGCTTCGTACTGGTGGTTCAGCAATACCCTGCTCTATAAGCAGACGGTGATTCTCTTCACCAGCAATACCACCATCGCCGACTTGCCGTGGAAAGACCGGATCATTCCGGTCATGATGCTGCTGCTGGGCGGCTTGATGTTGAGTGATGTCCCGTATCTCGCCGTGCCGACCATCGGGCTGCGCACATGGAGGCAGCGGACCGGCACCGTGATCGTCCTCGGAAGCGTGGCCGGGATCATCTGGGGACCAAAGCAGTTCATCTTCCCGGCATTGATGGCGTACATCGTCACTGGACTCCTGCAGTGGGTCGTGCTTGGCCTGATTCAACGGCGAACGTCGCCGCACCCCGTGTACTGGGACGAAGAGCCGGACGACGGCAACGACACCGAGGAGCTCATGGGCCGGCCGTTGCCCCCGGACCGTCTGCCGGCGGCCGCTCGTCCGTTGAGCCTCACCGAAGAAGTGAGAATCGGACGCCGGCGCCGCCATCGCCGCCGGCACCAAGGCGGCCAGCAGGGGAACCAGCCGCCGTCGCAGAGTTCCAACCCGACCGACTCACCATCCCACGAGCCTGAACCCCCGAAGAGCCCCGCATGAGCGTCTTTCGCGTTGCCATTCACATTGTCCCCCGACGCGGCATCCTGGATCCGCAAGGCAAGGCGGTCGCCGACTCCCTGCATAGTCTTGGCTTTTCGGCCGTTCGCGACGTGCACGTCGGGCGGCACGTGGTGATCGAACTCGATGCCTCCGACCGGTCGGGCGCCGACGCCGCGGCGCGGACGATGTGCGAACGTCTCCTCGCGAATCCGGTCACGGAGGATTTTGAAATCGCGACGGTGAGCACCCTATGAGATTCGGTATCGTCACGTTTCCGGGCTCCAACTGCGACTACGACGCATACCGGGCCGTGGTCGACGGCCTGGACGAGGACGCGGTCTATCTCTGGCACAAGGATCACGATCTCCAAGGGTCCGACGTCGTCATTTTGCCGGGCGGGTTCAGTTATGGCGACTACCTGCGGCCCGGCGCCATCGGCCGGTTCAGCCCGATCATGCAGGAGGTCATCGCGCACGCGGGCCGCGGCGGCCCGGTGATGGGAATCTGCAACGGATTCCAGATCGCATGCGAAGCGGGCCTGCTTCCGGGCGCGCTTCTCCGGAATGCGAGCCTGATGTTCGTGTGCGAACCGACCCGCCTCAGAGTCGAGAACAACGACTCGATGTTCACCAGCGAGTTCTCACGGGGCGAGATCCTTACCATTCCGATCGCGCACGGCGACGGCCGCTATACCGCCGACGCCGATACGCTCGACCGCCTCGAGGGAGAGGGGCAGGTCATTCTGCGGTACGCCGGCGGACCGGCCGACGCCGATGAGTGGTGGAGCCCCAACGGTGCGCAGCGGGCGATCGCCGGAATCGTCAATGACGGCGGCAACGTGCTCGGCATGATGCCCCACCCCGAGCGCGCCATCGATCAGTTGTTGGGGTCCGCCGACGGCCTCGGCATCTTCAGATCTGTGCTCGCGCAGGTGGGGGCGTGACCCCAACGCCCCGACCGGGTGATCCCGCCATCACCCCGGCGCTGGTCGCGGAACACGGCCTCACCTCGGACGAATTCGCTCGACTCGAGGCGATGCTTGGCCGGAGACCCACCTTCACGGAACTGGGCATCGTCAGCGCGCTCTGGAGTGAGCATTGTTCGTACAAGCACTCGCGGCCGCTGCTTCGAACGCTGCCGACGAAGGCGCCATACGTCCTGCAGGGGCCGGGCGAGAACGCGGGGGTCATCGCGATCGGTGACGGCCTCGCGGTCGCCTTCAAGATCGAGTCGCACAACCACCCCTCGGCGGTCGAGCCCTATCAGGGCGCGGCGACCGGGGTCGGCGGCATCCTGCGCGACGTGTTCACGATGGGGGCGCGCCCGATCGCGCTCCTCAATTCGCTCCGGTTCGGCTCGCTCGACTCCGCCCGCGTACGATACCTCTTTGCCGGAGTCGTCAAGGGCATCGGCGACTACGGCAACTGCGTCGGCGTGCCGACGATCGGCGGCGAGGTCGCCTTCGATCCGGCCTACGATGGCAATCCGCTGGTCAATGCGATGTGCGTCGGCCTGCTGCACGAAGACGAGCTCATTCGGGCGGTGGCGCAGGGCGTCGGCAACCCCATCATCGCCGTCGGCGCGCGGACCGGGCGCGACGGCATTCACGGCGCCTCCTTCGCCTCGACCGATCTCTCGGAGGAAAGTCAGGCGCGACGACCGCAAGTCCAGGTGGGAGACCCGTTCACCGAGAAACTGCTGCTCGAAGCCAGCCTCGAGTTGATCACGAGCGGCGCGATCGTCGCGATTCAAGACATGGGCGCGGCCGGACTTGCATCGTCATCGGCGGAGATGGCCGCGCGGGGCGACGTCGGCGTGTCGATCGACACCACCCGAGTGCCGACCCGCGAGCCGGGCATGACGCCGTATGAGATTCTGCTCAGCGAGTCCCAGGAACGCATGCTGGTCGTCGCGAAGAAAGGCCGTGAGGACGAGGTGCGCAGGATTCTCGAACGGTGGGATCTCACCTCGTCGGTGATCGGCGACGTCATCGCCGAGCCCGTGTATCGGGTCACCGAGGGCGCGCGCGTCGTCGCGGAGTTCCCGGGAACCCGTCTCGTCACCGACTGCCCCACCTACACGCCGGAGGCGCGCGAAAACGAGGCCATCGGTCGCCTGCGGGCGCGCGATGTAGCGACGACGCCGGAACGAGCCGAGGAGTCCGATCCGGCGTGGACCCTGCTGAGGCTCCTGTCGTCGCCGACCATCGCCGGCAAACGGTGGGTCTATCGCCAGTACGACACCTCGGTGCGCACCAACACCGTGGTCGGGCCGGGAGGCGACGCAGCGGTCATTCGCATTCGCGGCACCGACCGCGCCCTCGCGCTCACCACGGATTGCAATGGGCGCTACGTCTATCTCGATCCGCGGGTCGGCACGCGGGCGGCCGTCGCCGAGGCGGCCCGCAATGTCGCGTGCACCGGCGCCCGCCCGATGGCGATCACCAACAACCTGAACTTCGGCAATCCGGAGCGGCCGGAGGTCTATTACCAGCTTCGCGAAGCCGTTCGCGGCTTGGCCGAAGGGTGCGACGCGCTCGGCACCCCCGTGACCGGCGGCAACGTGTCGTTGTACAACGAAAACCCCTCCGGCGCGGTCTATCCGACGCCCGTGGTCGGCATGGTCGGGTTGATCGACTCGCTCGCGCACATCACACGATCGACCTTCCGCGCCGCCGGCGACGCGATCGTGCTCTTCGGCCGGCCGACCGCGGAAATGGGCGCGAGCGAGTACCTCGCGACGATTCACGGGATCGTCGCCGGCGCGCCGCCGGCATGCGATGTGGCGGCTGAGCGTTCTCTGATCGACGCGACGCTGGAATGCATCCGCGACGGACAGGTGTCGAGCGCGCACGACTGTAGCGACGGAGGCCTCGCCGTCGCCTTGGCGGAGTGCTGCGTGATGGAGCGCGGTGCGCAGCGCGGCGCCGTTGTCGACCTCGGCCGTTGGCCTGACCTCCCTGCGCGAGCGGTTCTGTTCGGAGAGGCGCAAGGCCGCATGGTCCTGAGCGGCCCGAACCCGGCGCTCCTGCTGGCAATCGCGAAGCGGCACGGCGTTCCCGCCGCCGCGATCGGGATCGTCGGCGAGGTGGGGGATGCGCTTCGCATTACTATTCAGCAGACGGCACTCGTCGCGTCGCTTCCGGCGCTCGATGACGCCTACCACGAGACGATTCCGCGGATCATGTCGCGGTCGGCGGAGCCGGTCCTGACCTCCGGTGGATGACCGCCGCGGCGCCAGAATCGTGGTCGCCCAGCAATCGACGGACGCGTGCCGGCTACACAGTGGTGTTGTCCAAATGAGGCCCTGAGCGATGTGCGGGATATTCGGAATCCACGGTCACCCGGACGCGGTGTATTTGACCGAGCTTGGGCTCTACTCGCTCCAGCATCGCGGACAGGAGTCGGCCGGCATCGTATCGATTGACGCTGCCGGAAACGCAACGGCCGCGAGGCGCATGGGCAACGTGTCCGACGGGATGGCCCGCGAGCTGGAGACGCTCGGCGGGATCAACGCCGTCGGCCACACCCGGTACAGCACGGCCGGGTCCTCCACGATCGAGAACGCGCAGCCCGTGCTCGTGCGTTCCCGTGGCGGCGCGATCACGCTGGCCCACAACGGTAACCTCGTCAACGCCTCGGAGGTGCGCCACGATCTCGAGGAACAGGGCTCCATTTTTGCCACGAGCAACGACTCCGAAGTCATCGTCCATCTGTTGGCCAAGTCATCGGCGGACGGTCCGGAACATCGCGTGGCCGAGGCGCTCCGCGCGGCGGAGGGCGCGTTCAGCCTGGTGATCGGCCTGGGCACGACGATGTTGGCTGTGCGTGATCCACGCGGGTGGCGGCCGCTCGTGATGGGTCGGCTGGGCAGCGCGACCGTGTTTGCGTCCGAGACGTGCGCACTCGACATCATCGGCGCGACGGTCGTCCGCGACGTCGAGCCGGGCGAGATCGTCGCGGTCGACGAGACGGGCGTGCGTTCGATTCATCCGTTCGACGCGATGGAGCGCCGGCAGTGCGTGTTCGAATACGTCTACTTCGCCCGGCCCGACAGCCGGGTGTTCGGCGGGTCCGTCGATCGCGCCCGACGCGCGCTCGGGCGTCGCCTCGCGGCGGAACATCCGGCTCCCGGCGCGGAGCTGGTCTTTAGCGTGCCCGACTCGTCCAACTCCGCGGCACTCGGCTTCGCCGAAGCGAGCCGGCTCCCGTACGAGTTGGCGCTCATTCGGAATCACTACGTCGGCCGGACATTCATCCAACCGACGCAAGCGGGCCGCGACGCCAAGGTCAAGGTCAAGTACAACGCGGTCCGCGAGATCCTGGCCGGGAAAAGTGTCGTGATGGTGGACGACTCCATCGTCCGGGGCACGACCACCCGCGGCCTCGTGGCAATGGTGCGCGCCGCCGGCGCCCGCGCCGTCCATATGCGGGTGAGTTCGCCCCCCGTCACGGGTCCGTGCTACTATGGAATCGACACGCCGTCCCGCGAGGAGTTGATCGCGGCTCGACTGACCGAGTCGGAGATCGCGGCCCACCTCGGGGTGGATTCGCTCGGCTACCTCTCGCTCGACGGGATGTTGAACGCCGTCCCCGACGGTCCCGGCGGATTCTGTCACGCCTGTTTTTCAGGCGACTACCCAACGGCCCCGCCGACCGACCCCGACAAGCTCCGGTTCGGCTGCGGCTGCTAGCCGCGGCCGGCGGCGAAACAAATCGCTGCCCGGACGCGTCATACCCCCGAGGGCTGTTACCCGTCCTTGACACGGACGCGACGGTCGACGCGGACCCTGGCTCCCATCCGCAATAGTGACTTGCGCTTACGCTTCCTTCCGTAATCCAACCTTCGTGGTATACTTAACGGTCGATTTGTTACAACTTCTTGATCAAGCCGTGTTCCGCCCGTCTTGCCGAACTCTATGCCAGTCTTGAATCCCAGTCTGGAAACAAAGCGGGCCCGCCGGCACCCGGATCTTCCGGTCCTGCCGTTTCTTCCGGTGTCACGGGAGGGACGCTCTCTTCGCATTGCCCTCGTCACGGAGTACTACTATCCGCATTTGGGGGGCGTGTGCGAGCACGTGCACTTTTTCGCCCGGGAAGCACGGCGTCGCGGCCACCATGTCGACGTCATCACGTCGCGCATTCCCGGCAGTAGCGAGCAGCCCAACGTCATCCGGCTTGGCAGGAGCCAGCCCGTCTACATGAACGGGTCGCAGGCCCGCGTCACGATCGGCCGCGGCGTCCGAAAGGAGATGCGCCGGGTGCTGCGCGACGGTCGGTACGACATCGTCCACGTCCATTCGCCGCTCACTCCAGCCCTGCCTCTGCTCGCGATCGAGGAGGCCGAGGTGCCGGTGGTGGGAACCTTCCACACCTACTTCGACCGGTCGGTTGCCTATACGGTACTGCGCCGCTTCTTCCAACAGCGATTGGAGATGCTGAGCGCGGCGATCGCGGTTTCGCGGAGCACGACGATCGCGCTCAACCGCTATTTCGAAGCGGACTGGCAGATCATTCCGAACGGGATCGATACGGACGTGTTCCATCCGGCCGCGCCACCTCCGCGCGGAATCGAGAGGGGCGTTCCGACCGTCCTGTTTCTGGGTCGGTTCGACCCGCGAAATGGGTTATCGACGCTCATCGAGTCGTTTCGCCAGGTGAAAGGCCGCGCGCGCCACGCGCGGCTCGTCGTCGTCGGTGATGGTCCGCTCCGCGATCACTACTACCGCCAGGCCAAGGGCGACAAGGACATCGTGTTCGTCGGCTCGGTGCTCGAGGGTCGCCCGAGCTATTACGCCCACAGCAACGTGTACGCGTGCCCCACGACCAAAGCCTCCTTCGGGATCACGCTGCTGGAGGCGATGGCGTGCGAGACCCCGATCGTGTGCTCCGACATTCTCGGGTTCCGTGATGTCGTCGCCGACGGTCGCGAGGCGCTGATGGTTCCCTCCGGCGATCGCGGCGCGCTCGCCGATGCGTTGGTTCGAGTGCTCGATGACGACGGACTGGCAGCCCAATTGGGGACCACGGGACGCGAGAACTCCCTTGCGTATTCGTGGCCGCGCGTCTCGTCGCGCGTTCTCGATGTCTACCACGAAGTACTGGGCGGCGTTCACGCAACGGTATGATCGCGGGCGCGGCCATCGGGCTCGCGATCGTCGGCGGCATCGCGCACGGCGCGTACTACCGCAATAGTCCCATCTTTGGATCGGTGCTGGGTCGGCTCCCCGGCGACGCCCGGCGGGTCGCGCTCACCTTCGACGATGGCCCCAACCCCGACGCGACCCCGGTCATCCTGGACGTCCTGGCGGGTCGGGACGTACCGGCGACGTTCTTTGCCCTCGGCCGGCACGTCCAGCAGTGGCCTGAACTGGTGAGTCGCGCCGTCAGCGAGGGACATGCGATCGGCAACCATGGCTTTTTCCATCGCAAGCTCCACGTGCGGTCGCCTGAGTACGTGCGGCGCGACCTCGAGCTCGGCACGGCGGCGATCCAGGACGCCTGCGGCTCGCGCCCTGGCCTGTTTCGGGCTCCGCACGGATTTCGAAGTCCCTGGGTCTCCTCCACGGCCCGTTCGCTCCGCCAACGCACCATCGGGTGGACCCTCGGCGTCTGGGATTCCGCGCGGCCCGGGGTCGACGCCATTGTCGACCGCACGATACGCGGTACGACCCCGGGTGCCATATTGCTCCTACACGACGGAGACGGCTACGACCCAACGGGGGATCGCATGCAAACCGCACGCGCGCTTCCACGTATCATCGACACGCTCGCGGCCCAGGGCTACGCCTTTGCGTCGCTCGCCGACGCATGACGCGAACCGTCACCCGAGGCCTCAGGGCCTCGCTGTCGATCGCCATCGTCGGTGCGCTGATCCTCTTCGCGCGAAAGGTCGACTGGGACGCGACCTGGGGGTCGATCCTCGGCGCCGATCTTCGGGTGCTCACCCTGGCCGCGATCGTCAACTTGGCATCGCTGGTCCTCAAGGGCATACGCTGGTGGGTATTTTTGCGCCCGGTCGGGGCGCCCTCGCTTGGGTTGGCGCTGCGCGCGACCTTCGCCGGGGCCGGTCTGAACAACATCCTCGTCGCCAACGGCGGCGAGGCGGCGCGCGTCGTCTTCGTCTCGCGCGCCACCGGCGTGCCCAGCTCGAAGGTGCTCGCGACGCTCGCGCTCGAACGCTTGTTCGAGTTCATCGGCTATGTCGTGCTGCTCGCGTTCGCGGCGTCGTTTCTCGAGCTGCCGTCGGCGGTCGAGCGCTTCCGGCCCATCGCGTGGCTTGGCCTGTTGGGCCTCGTCGCGCTCTGGATGTACCTCATCCGGCGACCGGAACACATCGAGGAAATCGTCGCGCCCGGCCGCGGCTGGTGGAAGTCGACGCGCCAATACGGCGAGCGGTTTCTCAAGACGATGGGCGGCATCTCGACCGGGCCGCGGTTCTCGATCGCCCTCATCCTTTCGATCGGGAGCTGGGCGCTTCAGCTCTGGACGTACGCGCTAACCGCGCGCGCCGCCGGGTTCGACCTCACGCAGGTCGGGACCGTAACCGCGATTCTCGCCGTCAACCTCGGCTTCGCCCTTCGCGCCACCCCTGGCGGAGTGGGGGTCTTCCAGGCGCTGTACGCGACGACGGCCGTGGCATTCGGCATGAGCAAAGATCAAGCGATCGCCGTGGCGCTGCTCATTCAAACGCAGCAAATCCTGCCGGTCACCCTGATCGGCATCGCGCTGGCGCCCGAGTTCATCTTCAAGCGGCGGCGCCCGCTCGGAGTCGACCGGGCGCTGGATTCAGGCGTCTAGCACATCCTTCGACCGCACACGGCCCGGCGCATCAGCCGGATTCGGAGCCTATCGCCGAACGCTGACGATCGGGAGCACGAGGAGACGTCCGCCGTTGTCGGAAATGTTGACGAGGCCCAGCTGGCATCCGTCCAGCGTGCGAGCGTAGTTCACGATACCGATCGTCAGCCCGTGCTGGTCGCCGAGGACACGATTGACCGCACTGACCGATGCGCCGCTGAATGAGCCGTCATCCAGCACCTTGAAGTACGCGGGAGCGAGCACGAGCGCGTGCGCGTCTTTGGCACCCACAGCAAGCGCCGCCGCGACACCGTCGAGCCGCGGGGCTCCGATCCCGATGCCCGCGATCGTCACCCCATGAATGCGACCGCCGGAGCCAACGCCGATGCCGCCAATGGTGATCCCGGTGATGCTTCCGCCTGCACCGACGCCGAGGCCGCCGATCGTCACGCCTATGACGTCACCGCCTGACCCGACCCCGAGCCCACCCACACCCAGACCGACGAGTCCCTCACCAGATCCGACGCCAAGCCCGCCGATGGCGACGCCGCGGATGCCCTCACTGGCACCGATCCCGAGCCCGCCAATTCCAATTCCCGAGAACCGCCCCCCTGCCCCAAGTCCCAGCCCGCCCACTCCAATCCCCGAGAAATCACCACCCGTTCCGACGCCGAGGCCCCCGGCGGCAAGGCCAGACACCCGCCCTCCGGCCCCAACACCAAGCCCGCCAACCACGATGCCTTCGATGCTCTTCCCGGCACCCGCGCCTAAGCCGCCTAGCATGATGCCGGTCAGATTCTCTCCGGCACCGAGCCCGAGGCCGCCGATTCCTATCCCGGTGAACGAGCGGGTTGCTGCGGCCCCGAAGACGGAAGCGGCGAGGCCATTGATCCGGCCAGCACCGGTTGCCGGGATTCCAAGGGCGAGGCCGTCGACGGTACCGCTATCCTCCTGGTACGGCGTCCATATGGTTGCGTTGATCCCGCTAACGCGTTCGAGCGCCCGATCGCGAAAGTTCAGGCGTAGCCCAGTCACCCGCGGGACATCTCCGATCCCGAGCCCAACGTCGTTGATCGTGAGGCTCAGTCCTTGCCCGGCCACCGGCCCGGCAAGGAGGCTCATCGCACCGAGAACGACTCCAATTCGACCAACCATTTCGCACCCCTCCAGGCTCTATCGAGCCGTACGAAGGAGCGGGCGCCAAGTTTCACGTTGGCCGTTACCGAATGATCGCCCCGATCCCGGAGCCGGCACTCGTGCTCGACCGGATCATCGCCAGATACGCGGGATCCAGCAGCGGCGACAGATTCGGCGGCAACATCCGCCGTTGATCGCCCGTCAGCAATCCGTTCACCTTGGGACCGATCGCGATCAAGAGATCGAACGACTGCTCTCGCCCATACCGATACGTCTGGTATGCCGCCCCTTGATCGTATTTGTCGGGTAATGTGGCCAACTGCTCCGCGATCGGCGTCCACAGCGAATCAAGGCGCGTCGTAAACCACCGATTGTAGGCGGCGATCGAGTCCGCCTGGTCCGTGCTGAGCTTGAGCGAATCGGATTGGCGGAGCAGCATCGCCATCGGGTTGGTCACCCCACCGGTGCCGTACTGCGCCTTGATCATCGCCGCCGTTGCCTTGACGCCCGGGGTCGCGCGGCCCCGGTCGAGCAACTGGGTGAGCGACTGGCGCTCACGCGGCGGGCCGATGTCAACGCCGATCTGCATCGTCAGCAATGTCGGCGTGTGGGTCAAGCTCAGCGTCGACCCAAAGCGCGGGTTCACCTGATAGATGTACTGATCCGTGCTTGCGTTGAAACCGCGCACGTAGAGAAGCGTGCGATCGACCGTGGCAGGCTGTCCCCACCCCTGGAGGTGGTTCTCCCCGTGCAACATCAGATCGAGCCCCCCGGGAATGTTGGAAATCGAGAAGGAAAGCGTCATCCGTTGCGGGAGCCGCAGCTTGAGCGAATTGATCGTCGAGACCGTGAGCCCGGCCGTCTCGGACCACGGCTGCTCGCACGTATTGCGGCCGGCGATCTCCCCAAGTTGGCTCGTCAGGCAGTCCCGCGCGGTGGCGGACCCCGTCGTCATGAGCGTGTGCATCGCCGCCGCGACCGTCGGGTCGGTCGTGGACGCCGCCGGGTCGAAGATGAACGCGCGATCGTTGCCGCTCACGCCGTCGCCGTTGATGTCGCCGCCCACCACGGGCGTATAGGCCCCGCCGGACTGAACCCGCCCGCTGAGGCTGAGCCGGACCGTCCCGGCCGCCGTGTACGATATGCCCCATGAGAACTGATGGTGGTAGTCGTTCGACGACCGCGCCCACCCCTTCTCCAATGGGTCCCCGTCCGTGTTGCCGGTAAACCCGTTGGTATAGTCGCGAACGTCGAGATGTACGTACCCGACGCTCCATGTGAAGGTCGAGCTGTACTGGATGGGCCGGAGCTGCACCAGGATCTGCCGGCTGTTGGACATGCCGTCCGAGAGGAGGTCCGTCACCGTCGCGAAATCCTGCGACACGCGTGCATCGCGCGACGCGATGGCGCCCGTGGTCGGAACGATGCTCCCCGTGTTGACATAGACCGGGCGATTCCCCTCGTTGGCCAGCGTGAACCGCGTGGTCGGCGCGAAGTTCAGGTCTGCCCGCTCCGGCTGGTTCAGGTTGAGCGACTCCGTATAGTCGACCGTCGTATAGAAGAAGTTCCGAAGGATGGCTCCATTCCATTGGAGGTTGCCCCGGACGCTCCGCGACTGCACATACCGCGGGTCGAACACGATCACCCCCGGCGCCGTGTTCGCGAAGATCGTCCCCATCGTGCCGTCCGCGCATTGGGTGGGGATCGTCGACGTGTTGGTCGCGTAGTCGCTCCACTCGGGCGTGGGCACGGCGGCCCCCACGCAGTTGAGTTGCTGTGCCCCGCTGGGCAGGCCCGTGTTGCTGAGGGCGGACGAGACTTGACTGGCCAGCCCCATGTTCTGGAACACCCCGACGCCGCCCCGCACCACCGCGCGCGGCGTCCGCGCCGCGCCCACCACGCCGGCCACCTGCTGCGCGCTCCCGTACACCCACGAGAACCCGACCCGCGGGCTGGCGTAGAGACGATCGGGCACGTGATCGGTGCGCAAGCCGAACTCCTGCTGGAGCGTCGGATCGAATGCCGGCGTCGTGTTGAACCGGTTGGCGTCGAGCCGGACACCGTACTGCATCTGGAAATCCGTCGAGGGACGCCACGCGTCGCCAAGGGACGTGCCGGCCCGCACCTGATTCCCTTCCAGGATCCGCGGCGTGAGCGTCCGGAGGAACGAGGCCGGCGTGCCGGCTTGGAAGTCCGCCAATGAATTGTAGTAAAACGTGCCGAGCTGGTTCGAGGTCGAGTTCTGCCAGAAGGCATCCTCGGTCAGCTCCGTCGTGAACTTGAGACGATGGGTGTTATCGTTCGTGAACCAGGACAGCAAGTTATAGAATGCCGCGGTCGACGTCGTGGACGCCGTGTTGAGCGATGGGCTGCCGCCAAAGCGAAGCGTGGTCGTCGTGCCGGGCGTCCCGTCGGCGAAGGTCGAGGCGTTGAGCACCGACGCGGCAGGCAATGTCAGATACGGCGAGGCCGACAGGCGCGACGTGCTGACGCCGATCGTGGCCTCGTCCAGGACGCAGCATCCCAGATAGTCGGTGCTCCGTGCGGTCACGCCGCCGCTCCACCGGTCGCGCGTACCCCCGAACGCGGGAAAGGTCGTGGCGCTCGCGCTGACCGGGGCGCTGATGTTGCCCGATCCGTTCGCCGTGAGCGTGAACTGATGGCCGCTCGTGGGCGACGGCGGCGTCACGTCGAACCGGGCGAGCAGCGAGCCCGAGGTCGTCCCCGTATTGGTCGGAATCCCGCCAACGGTCGAGGCGATGCCCTGCTGCTGCATGAGCGTGAGGAGCCGGGCCACCGAATCCGCGGCGATCCCGACGGACTCGAGCCCCAGGGGGCTGGTGTTGAGCAGGGTCTGGAGTGGATTCAGGTTGCGGCTGAACTGATAGGAGGTCGCGTAGAACACCTTGTTGAACTTGATCGGGCCGCTGAGCGACCCGCCGAGATCGCCGTAGGTTTGTTTCTGCCCGAGGGCGGTCGCGGAGGTGGTCGTCCACTGGAGTTGGGGGGCCCGTTCCTGGCTGCTCAGGCGCCGCGCAAAGAAGTTGGTGCCGCCGCGGGTCCGAACGGTCAGCGTGGCGCCGCTGAACCCGCCGCGCGAGACATCATAGGGCGCCGTCGCGACGCTCACCGATGTCTCGGCGTCGCGCGGCAGGTTGGACGCCGACGTGGCCATGCCGTCGAGCGTGGTCAGGTTCTGCGACGGATCGAGGCCCAGGACGGCAAAGGACGGCGGTCCGCCGTCGGTACCGGGGATGTAGGTCACGCCGGGCAACGTCGCGGCCATGGCCGAGAGGTCCCCCATTTGGTCGAGCGTGAGCGCGTCCGCCGTGATGGCGCGTTGGCTCCCGCCGATGTCGGCCGACGTGTCCGCGCGGGCCGGCCGCTGTCGGTTGGCCGTCACCCGGACGGCGTCCAGGGTGGCCGGCGTCTTGGACAGCGTGACGTCGGCAATGAGGACGTCCTCATCACCCAAGCGCTTGAGCTCGTAGCGTTTGGGGAGGTAGCCGAGGGCGATCGCGGTCACCCAATAGTCGCCGGTCCCGTCGGCGAACGCGACGCTGAACCGACCGCTCTTGTCCGTCTTGGCCTGGCGGCTCAGGCTTCCGTCGTAATAGGTCACCGTGATGTTGACGTCCTCGATCGGCTTCTTGTCCGGGCCGAGCACGACGCCGCGAATGACGTCGGCCTGGGCGTGAGCCGGGCGGGCGGCCAGCCCAAGGGCGGCGGCGGTCGTGACCGCGAGGAGCAGCAGATGATGGCAGCGCACAATGCCTCCCAGGGAGCGGCGAGCGCGGTGGACG
>Ga0335085_10005051_pt1 | contig 21472 bp, 20 predicted proteins | sample Lox_Sample_45_FD_206712 | JGI IMG/M metagenome (GOLD analysis project Ga0335085, IMG submission 206712) | Soil microbial communities from Loxahatchee National Wildlife Refuge, Florida, United States - Lox_Sample_4.5 | ecosystem: Environmental > Terrestrial > Soil > Wetlands | place: USA...
GACGCCGTCGCCGCACAACTCAACGGCAGGCCTCGACAAACCCTCGGGTTCAAGACACCATCACAAGCACTCGACGCCGCGTTGCGATGAACCCCTGAACCGGCAGCCGATCGGCGCTCACTCGACGTGCCAGGATGAACCTCATGCGCGTCAGCCTCGAAGCCGATGCTTCCCCAGTGAGACGCGTGGCCTGCATGGTCATTGTCGCTATCGGCGTGCTCGCCGGTTGTAGCGGAATTCACCGTTCGGCGGTCCCCGCTACGACCTCGACCACGCCGCCATCCACGACGACAACGACTCCACACGCTGTGCCGCCTGCGAGGCCGCGGTTCTGTCTCGTCGACGTTTGTACGGGTACATAACTGCCGCGGTAGCTATACCGCCACTGTAGAGGTAGAATCTCAGACACCTTGGCAAGGTTGTGAGCCCTTCGAATGGCGTGAGCCGTGACGTGGCTACGCGAAGAAGAGGGCGCGGGCTTCGTTGACAATCGTCCGCGTTTGGTCGTTCAGATTGACAAGGAGGTCCATGAGTGGCACGGGATTGGGATTGTCGAGTCCGTCTGGCCCCGGTTCGTTGACGAGTATGCGGAGGGTCGCGTGGCCCTCTGCGTCCGGATGGGGTTTATCGAGCACAAGGTCGAGTTCTGCGCCGAATTCGTCGCTCGTTTTGGTACGTGCGGTCCATTGATATTTACCGAGTGGTGGGATGCCTGTAAAGGTCCATCTAATCGGGGCGATGCTGACTCCTTTGGGGACGATGTGGCGATGGCGATCAATGATCGCCAGTCGATGAAGTTCCCACAGTCCGTGGAGGAAGAAGTCGGCATCAAGCTGATAGGGCTGATGCTTGTCGAGGAAAGCCATGACCTCCAGCGTGCTTCCCCCTACAAGGGGAGGTGGTGGCTGTACCCCGTACTTGTTGGCCATTGGTCGAACCTTGCAGATCGGGAAGTAGGTGTCTTTAGTGGGGTTGCCTGGTGTAAAGCCGACGAACTTGTAAGCGAGATGGTCGAGACAGGATCGGAGGTCATGGAGCATCTCTCCGATCAATGTGTTGACCCGTTCGGGGGGAGCTTCGACGTAGAGCGGATTCATGGTCATAGCCGCGTTGATATCCGACTCGCCGCGGATCACGTGCACGTCTCCGGCGTAGTAGATCCTCAGCATCCGCCTGATTTCATCGAAGTGTTCCTGCGCCCGGTCGAAGCGGTCCTGGACGGACGCGAAGGGGTCAGCCATGGATCGGCCTAACCTTGGAGTCTCATGCCGGATAAGGAACCGACGCAGCAGACGCCCAATGAGGGCTACGAGATTCCCGTTCCCACGAAGCGGCAGATCGATGACGCGCTCGCGAAAGCTTCGAAGCCAATGGTTGGCGATCCGAAGCATCCGTCGTCACGACGTCGGAAGAAGCGCGGCCCGAAGAAGCAGTAGTTCGAACATCGATCGGGATTCGTCCCGGTGGTTGTACCGCCAGACGTACTCGTTCAGGTACCCCTGCAGGTGCTTCGCGGAGACGGCGTGATGCGATCCGCGGATGCCATTCTTCACCAGCGACCAGAAGCCTTCGATCGTGTTCGTGTGGATGTCTCCGCTCACGTACACGCCGGTCTTGTGGTGGATGCGTCGGTGGTCGTAGCCGCGCTTGCCGAGGTGCCGGTACGACTGGAACTCGTCGGTGTAGATGATCGACGCGGGGAGGATGCGCTTCTCCATGCGCGGCACCAGCGATGCTTCCGAAACGGTCTCGACCGCGTACGCCGACACTTTCCCGCCGCGCTGCACCATGCCGAATACGGGTGTCTTTTTCTTGTCGCCAGGACCGGGACGGCCGACGACGCCTTTGCGTTTCCCGCCGACGTAGGTCTCGTCGGCTTCCACGGCTTCGGAGAGCAGTTCGTCGTCGTCTTGGACCATGAGTTGGTTGCGGATCAGGTGGAACATGCGCCACGCCGTCTTGTAGGTGACGCCAAGCTCGCGTTCGAGCTGCTTTGCGGCCACGCCGCAGCGAGTGCTCGCCATGATGTACAGCGCGTAGAACCACAAGTGCAGCGATGTGGACGACTTGTGAAAGATCGTCCCTGCTGTGGGGTGAATGTGATGCCCGCAGACGGTGCAGGTCCACGACTGCCGCTGTTGAGTCGTCTCGTACCGCTTGAACGTCCGTTCCACCTCACAGCGCGGACAAAGAGCGTGCTCGCCGTCAGAGGCATATCGGGTCGTCCACAGGTATTGAAGGCACGACTCGTCGTCGGGGAATCGTTGGATGAACTCCACGAACGAGTAACGCGAGTCCGAAGAGGCTGCCCTGGTGGGGTTTTTGCGGTTCCCTGCGGCCATACACAGAAGGATACGCCGAGATGACTCTACAGTCAAGGGATAGTTACCACTGCCGCTATGCGCTCGCCGCGCCGGCGCGAGATCGGGCATTCGGTGCGCGCTCGCGACTGCAAGCGTGACCTCGATCGCGGGTTGGGATAACGCGCCGCTCCCGGCGAACTGGGCCGTCCCTGGGTCGCAACGCGGAGCGCGCGTTTGGGGACGGCGGTGGGTCTGCACGTCCGCTGTGCAACTGGGCGGGCCCGCGGCTTACGGTTGCATTGCGCAATCAGGGCGAGGACGGGATGACGACCGAAAACGTGGCGGTCCTATTCACTGACATGGTGGGTTCGACCGCATTGTCGTCGAGCCTGACAGCTGAGGAGGCGGACGGACTGCGTCGGGAGCATTTCTCGATCCTGCGTCAGGCGATTGCCGAGACGGGCGGTGCCGAGGTGAAGAACCTCGGTGACGGCCTCATGGTGGTGTTCAGTTCGGCGTCGGCTGCGCTGTCGTGCTCGGTGGCGATGCAGCAGGCCGTCGAGCGCGACAACCGTGCCCGCGAACAGGCGGTGGGTCTGCGCGTCGGGTTGAGTGGGGGCGAGGTCAGCCGCGATGACGACGATTATTTCGGTGATCCGGTCGTCGAAGCAGCGCGGCTCTGTGCGCTATGTGAGAGCGGACAGGTACTCGCGGCCGACGTGGTGCGGTTGACCGCGGGTCGACGTAGCCGTCATGAGTGCCGCGCGTTCGAGGTGCTCGCGCTGAAGGGCTTACCGGATCCGGTCGCGACCGTCGAGGTGCTTTGGGAACCGCTCGTCGACGCTGACGCCGAGCGGTTCCCGTTGCCGAGCCGTCTCGCAGTCCGACCGACAGTGGGTGTCGTCGGGCGCGACGCCGAGACCGCGACGGTTTTGGATGCGGTCAAGCGCGTCGCGGGTGGTGAAGGCCGCGAGGTGTTACTGATCTCCGGTGAGGCCGGGCTTGGCAAGACCACCCTGGTTTCCGAGACTGCTCGTGCCGCGTTCGATGCGGGCGCGTGTGTGCTGTTCGGCCACTGCGAGGAAGATCTCGCGGCTCCGTACCAACTGTTCGGCGAGGCGCTCGGCCATTACGTCAACCACGCTCCCGAAGATCAACTCGCAGCGCACGTCGCCGCGTACGGTTCCGAACTTGCGCGGTTGGTCCCGTCGCTAGCGACCCGAGTGCCGGACCTGCCGCCGTCAAGAGCGACTGACACGGACACCGAACGGTTCTTGTTGTTCGCGGCGGTTGTCGGAGTCCTGGCGGAGCTATCGCGGCTCCAGCCGGTCGTCTTGGTGCTCGATGATCTGCAGTGGGCGGACAAGGCCAGCATGTTGCTGTTCCGTCATGTGATCGCATCCGAGCTGAAGATGCGCGTCGTGGTGCTCGGGACCTATCGCGACACTGAGTTGTCGCGCTCGCATCCGTTCCTCGACACGCTCGCTGCGCTGCGCCGCCAGCCCGGCGTCTCTCGGATCGAACTCGCGGGCCTCGACGATTTGGGTGTTATCGAGCTCATGGAGGCGATGGCTGGGCATCAGCTTGATGAGACCGCGGTCGGCTTGGCGCATGCGCTGTATCGCGAGACGGACGGCAATCCCTTCTTCTTGAGCGAAGTGCTTCGTCACCTCGCCGAAACTGGCGCAATCTCGCAAGATGCCACCGGACGATGGACTGCAGACGACGCCCTGGAGCGTAACGCGTTACCCGACAGCGTCCGAGAGGTGATCGGCGCCCGAGTAGGACGCCTCGGATCGGACGCAGAACGCGTGCTGTCGATCGCGGCCGTGATCGGTCGAGACTTCGACCTCGATCTACTGGCCGCCGCGACCACCTCTACCGAGGGTGCGCTGCTCGACGTGCTCGACGCAGCGGCCGCCGTCGCGCTCGTGCGCGAACTGGTGGATACCCCGGGCCGCTTCTCGTTCGCGCACGCACTCATCCAACACACGCTGTATGAGGGTCTAGGTCCCACACGCCGCGCCCGCGCACACCGACAGGTCGCCGAAGCCCTCGAAAACCTGCCCGGCGAGCATCTCCGGACACGCGTCGAGGAACTGGCACGCCACTGGTGCAACGCAACTCAACCCGTCGACCTGACCAAAGCGGTCAGCTACTCGCGGCAAGCGGGTGACGCTGCGCTCGGTGCACTTGCACCCGGGGACGCGCTTCGCCACTACGCCCAAGCCCTGCACCTCCACGCGCAGATGGAAGACGCCGAGCCGAGCCTCGGGATCGACCTAGCCATCGGGCTCGGAACGGCGCAACGCCAAACCGGCGACCCCGCCTTTCGCGACACGCTCATCGATGCGGCACATCGGGCGGCCGAAATCGGTGACGGGAACCGACTCGTCGCCGCGGTTCTGGCCAACGACCGGGGCTTCACTACCGCGGTCGGAACCATCGACGCCGACAAAGTCGAGATCTTGGAAACGGCGCTGGAACACGTCCACGATGACCACCCCAACCGGGCGCTCGTCCTCGCGATGCTCTGTTCCGAAATCACGTTCGCGAGCACGCTCGAACGCCGTCAAGTCCTCGCCGACGAAGCCATCGCCATCGCCGAAACCTGCGGTGACGACGCGATCGTCGTGCGAGTCCTGAACCTCCTGAAGTTTCCGCTCATGCTGCCGTCGCTCGTCGAGCAGTCACTGGACCGCGCCGCCGATGCCCTGGTTCGGGCCGAGAGAGTTGGCGATCCCCTCCTGCTCCACTGGGCCGCCCTCTACGGCGCAATCGCGGCCGGTCACGCCGGCGATATCGACGAGGTGGACCGCTGCCACGCGATCGCTGGGCCGATGGCGAAACAACTCGACCAACCGGGGGTCACTTGGGGATACACGTTCAATCTGGCGTGGCGCGCACAGCTCGCCGGGAACACCGATCGCGCCGAGCAGTTAGCCACCACCGCACTCCAGCTAGGCACCGACAGCGGCCAGCCCGACGCTGCGATGATCTTCGGAGTACAGCTCGCCATCGTGAGTTGGCAACGGGGCAACCTCGGCGATCTGATCCCGCTCATCGAGCAAATGATCACCGAGAATCCCGGACTTCCAGTGCTTTCCGGGCTGCTCGCCGTCGCCAACGCGGAAGCCGAACGCACCGACGACGCACGTCACCTGCTCGCCGAGTTCGCCCGCACGGCTTTCGACCTCCCACTCGATATGACCTGGCTCACCGGCATCGTCCTCTACGCCGAAGCCGACATCGAGTGCCGCGACCCGAAATATGCCGAACCACTCATCGGCCTGCTCGCACCCTTCGCAGGACAACTCTCCGGCGCCGGAGCCGGCTCGACGGAAGGCCCGGTCAGCCACTACCTCGGCGGTCTCTCTGCCATCCTCGGCCGCTACGAACAGGCAGACACCTACTTCGCCCAAGCCAGCGAACTCAGCGATCACATGGGTGCCAAGTTCTTCGCCGCGCGCACGAACCTCCAATGGGGAAGGATGCTCGCCGAACGCAGCGCACCCGGCGACATCGAAAAGGCCCGGATACTGCTCACCGATGCCCACACCACCGCATCGCAACATGGGTACGCGAACATCGAACGACGCGCCGTCCAAGCATTACGAGACCTCCACCGGCCGTCTACCGATGAGCCTGACGGTCGGTCCCAATAACCACGTCGCCAGATGACGGCGCTGGCAGCCCACAACGTTGCTATTGGTCGAAGCTCAAGAGTCCGGACTATCTAAACGAGTCTCCTATCGACTTCGGTTACGGCGGGCCAGTGACGGTCGACGTCGACTCGCCGTACTTCCGCGTTGACGGCTGTCTCTTCGTGAAGATCGGCTGAACAGCAAGCCACCCAGAACCGCCGATCGGCTCGCCAGATCATGCCCGGTGGGGCATGATCTGTCCGTGGGGTCTGGGCGCTGGTGGGTCGTGTCCGGTGCGGTTCTGACAGTCGGAGTCATCGTCGGGGTCGCCTCGTCACAAGGCGGTCCCAACACGTCGTTTCGAGCGTCGGAGACACTGGAGGTGATCTCTGTAAGTCCGTTCGCGCCCGGGGGGACGCGACGGGTGGCGGAACCGGTGCAGCTAATCCCGACCGTGCAACCCGGCCAGGACGCGGCCTTCATTTTGGTCACCCGTGCGACGAGTCCAGAGTTCGCGGATGCCGTCGCCCGAGTGGGTGGCTCAGCGCGCTTCAGCATCGCCGCGTCGGCTACCCCGGATGCGGCTATCGACGTCGTCGCGAAGGCGTCGAACCGCGACGCTGCCAACCGCACGCTTGCGATCGTCGACTCCGCGATGAGGCGGGACCTCATCAACCTGCAGACGAAGGCAGGGACCCCGCCGCGAGACCTGTACGTGTTAGCGACGATCGCTCGACGGACCGCGTAATCCGATCGACCACCGCGCCATAGCTGCCGATCGGCTCGCCGGGCAGCGGGAGATCGGGCAGCATGGCGAGCCTTGGATGACGTGGGCGACGACGAGCACAAGATCGAGCTGATCGAGTCGAACGGCGGCGCGCTCCGTTGGGTCTGCAGTTGCGGCAAGGGCTCCGGTGGGCGTTGGTATCCGTCCGTCGAAGAGGCCCTAAAGGCCGCGCAGCGGCACATCGGATCGCCATAGAGCCGACGCCATAACTGCCGATCGGCACTCGCTCGGGGCCGAGCGAGCAGGCATCATGCGTGCATGCGGGATCTGCTGAGTGTTCTGGCTCTGATCGTCATCGCGAGCGCGTGTTCGGCAAGCACTCAGGCATCGCCGACGACGACGGTGCCCGAAAGCCGGAACGTCACGATCGCGTTCCGGTCTCACGCGTCGACCTCGCAGGAGGCCGCAGTCCGACGCGGCCTCGTGTCGGATTCGAGCGTCGCGTCCGCCACTTTCCGTTCCGCGAACGAGGTCTACTCGATCACGGGTCATGACTTCCCCGAGAGCAACGTCGTCACGAACAAGACGCCGACGACACCGCCCGGCCCGATCAGCGTTCGATTGGTATCGGCTGCTGACGTTGCGACGTTTACGAGTCAGTACGAGCGGATGCCGGGTGTCGCGTCGGTCACCCCGATGCCATAACTGCCGATCGTTTGAGTCGCTGAATCAGTGCTCCATCCGGCAAGATGAGCCCCATGGATGCGAGCGGTTCGACCACCGACCACGTGACTGTCAGCCTGAGCAGGAGTGAGGCGCTCGTCCTCGCCGACGCGCTCGGCCGATGGGAAACCGACGGCACGATCGCCGCGCTGGAACCAGCAGCGAGTCGAGCGATGTTCGATCTCGCCGCGGCGCTGGAACCGCTCGTCGAGGTCGCGTTCTCCGACGACTACGACGCGCATCTTCAGCGAGCGCGGGCTGAGGTACTCCGCTCATAACTCTGCCGATCGGCGCGCCTCGCCCGACGAGCCACGGTTACCGGCAGAAGAGCTCACAAGCGTTCTGCCCGCGCTCGTCGTACCGCTCTCGTCGACCGATCTCTGTCGGTCCTACTTGGCTGAACTTTCGGCACCGCTTAGCCTCAGCCGCATGTCTCACGACGAGATTCGCGACGTAGTGAACAGCTTCTATCGAGCGGGATACCGATTCGTCCTCGCGCGGGAAGTCGTCCGCGAGCTTGACGTCGGCTTGACCGAGGCCGAAGTCGGGCAAGTCCTGGACAGTCTCCTGCCTGAGAGCGCCCGCGAGGAGATGCAATGGCAGGTCGATTCCGCCGGACCCGTCATCACGACGCCTTTCTGGACTCTCGCGGCTGAGATCCCATCGTCGTCGAGGTGACCGCGCCATAGCTGCCGATCGGCGCTCATCGATCTGCGTAGCCTCCGGGGTCGTGACGGACTACGCGACTCCCGAGGAAGCAGCGCTGAGTGGCTTCTCGCCCGGAGCCGAGGCGCGCGTGCTGTCGGTTGAGATGATCGACGATTGGTACGCCAAGGTCGTCGTCGACACCGTGCCCTCGCACCCCATCACGTCCGTCGTGCATCGTGACCGAAGCGGGCGCTGGACCGAGTTCAGCGCCGGTTGACGAACAGAACTGCCGATCGGGTGCGGCGAGAGGTCCCGTCGCCGTTATGTGCGTGGTGGCGTGATGTATCTGGGTTGGCCGCGGTTGTTGGCTTCGCGTGCTTCGTCGGTGGAGAGGTCGAGGATGCGGTCGTCACGGCACGTTCGGAGCCGTGCTACTTCTGCGGCCCGCCGAAGTTCGGGCGTGGACAGGTCGATGATGGTTTTGGGGTTGGCGTCGGGCCAGCCCCGTCGGCCAGCCCACGGCACGTCGGCGTGTTCGGCGCGGTACCAAGCATCGGCGACACGGTCACCGAAGTCGCTTTCGGCGAGGTCCCAGCGCCGTTTGCTGTCGAGTTCGAGCTCGCGGGCGATGCGTGCTGCGGCGTCGATCATGCGACGCGTGTAACGACGTCGGTGCGCTTGGGGATGATTGCCTTGGTGCCAGTAGGGCGTCTCGGGGAACTGGCCGTTGCGGATCCGGCGGCGAACTCTGTGCACGGAGACACCGAGCGCACCTGCGAGGGCACCGATTGGGAGTTGCGGGTCACCGACTCGATCGAATCGGTCGCGTTCGCCGACTCCAGCGAACATCTCGTCGAACCAACCGGCCGTCCGTGGCATACGACAATTCTAGATCCGCATCGCGCAGACGATGACGGGCGCGCTGTGGACTACTCACGACGCGTTCGTGCCGCAATCGCTCGAGCGCTATGGACTACTAACGACACGGTTCGGGCACTACTGACTCGCGAAAGCTCTGCCTACCCAGCACGGGGTTGGTATGGGGCTACACCAGCCGGTTTAAGGCAGGGGCATTTGGCTTCACGATCGGGTTGGGCCGATCGTCATCGAATTGCAGCGTCGATGGTTTGTAGGCCTAGGAATCGTTGGCTGCACGCTCGTGGTGGTCTAACGCCCCGGTGGTCGCCTCGATTGAGGATGACGAAGCGCGAGCCGGATTACATCTGTCGCGCTGGTGGTGATCGGCGCCGTGATCCTCGTGGTGCACGGCACGATCAAGGCGATGTGCTGGTGTGCGACGCGATCATGGAGACAAGCGATGTGCGCTTCAGCCGCGTTCGAAACCACTGCACGCATCGGTCGGGTGGAACCATGGTCTCATGGCATGAAACGGTCGTCCGGCGGGTCAACTGTTATGAGAGATCCCACACCTCGAGCAACACCCAGCACGACGGCTTCCACGAGATGGAAGCCATTCGTCCATTCCTTCGGACCGCGTCAGTTCCGCGATGGCTTCCGACCGTGTCAGTACGAGGAGGGGATAGCCCGCTCCGCACCGCCATACTTTTCCGCCAGCAACCTTCAGGAGGTCGATCGATGCGAGGTGCTCCACCACCCCACGAGTGATGGCCGTAGTGCTCCTTGAGGACTCCGTCCCGAGACACGTGCGCGGCGCGGGTGGCGCGGAGTTCGTCGTGTGCTCCGGCGCGGCGCGGGTCATCGAGACCTTCGAGCATCCAGCCCATCAGTCCCAGGATGAAGTCGTATGCCTCGTCGACGTCGGCGCCGAACCACATGGGACAGGCGGGGGCCTGTACATCAACGTCGGTGAATCCGGCGTCCGACAGGACGTGGCGCGCACGGTCGGGATCGTCGAATGCGAAGGGTCCGCACGCTCCGATCGGAGGTACGGGAAGGTCGCGGCCCGCTGTGAGTGCCTGGCTGAACGCGCGGATCCACTCGTTCGACTGGGGGCCTTGCCGGACGAGAATCGCGAACCGTCCGCCGGGCCGTAGCGCACGAGCGATGTTCGAGAACGCGGCGGTGGGGTCGCCGGTCCGAGTGGGCCGTGGGGATCGTCGAAACCTGGCCAGACAATCCGCGAAGGGCATCCCGACATCGCCGTAATCGCGGAGACCGTCGCCCGCGCACGCGCCGGAGCGCGACGCATCCAAACTTAGGGGCAGGCTTAGAGCATGCACGTGCGCGAACTGATGTCAGGAGAGACCCATCTCGCACATGCGGCGCTGCGCGAGCTCCGGCCGAACTTTTCATCGCAACCTGAGTTCGCGGCGTGGGTCGACGAGCGACAGCGACCAGAGGGCTACCGGCTCGTCGTATCGCCGAACGTGACGAGATCGTGGCGGCCGCAGGCTTCCGTCGCGACCACTCCCTCGCCTGGGGCGACTACCTATACATCGACGACCTGGTGACTCTCCAGGCATACCGGGGCCGGGGCCACGCGAGCCGCCTGCTCCGATGGGTCGCCGATGAAGGACAGCGCCTCGGCTGCAACCAGCTCCACCTGGATTCCGGGCCACAGCGCCACGAAGCCCACCGGCTCTACCTCACACGCGGCTACCACATCGCCGCCTACCACTTCGCCACGGTGGTCCGCTAACGATCCTTGCGCACGAAGATCTGCCCGCGACCGCGAGTTGTCGATTGGAGAAGCGGAGCTTGCCAGCTTGAAGCGCCAGAAGCCTTCGTCGGCTGACAATCGCGACCGCCTGCTGCCCGAGCGCACCATCGGGACCAGCATGTCCACGCGAGGTCTTCGGCTGATGCTTCGACCGGGCGGCATGGGTAACGTCAAGGTTCCGCAACGGGAGGATGGCGGGTTCTGGATGGATCAGGCGGCGTGGCGTCTTGATGGCAAGGTGACGCTCGTGACGGGCGCGTCGTCCGGTCTTGGCGCGCGGTTCGCCCGCGTGCTCTGCGACGCCGGCGCGCACGTCGTTGCGACTGCCCGTCGAAGTGAACGTCTCGATGCGCTCGGACACGAGTTGGGTGATCGTGTCACCACCGTCGCGGGCGATGTCACCGATCCTCGGCACCGCGAGGCCCTCGTCAACCAACTGAGCGCGACGTTTGGACATCTGGACGTGCTCGTCAACAACGCGGGAATCTGCGACGACGGACGGCTCGAGACGCAATCGCTCTCGGAGGTCGTCTCCGTGGTCGATGTCAATCTCATCAGCGTGATCGACCTCTGCCGCTTGTGCGCGCCGCTGCTGTTCAAAGGCGATGAGTCGACTGTGATCAACGTGGCTTCGATCTACGGCATGGTCGCGTCGCGTAGCCCCATGATCGGATACAACGCCAGCAAGGGTGCGTTGGTGAACCTCACCCGGCACCTGGCCGCGCAGTGGGGGCCACAGGGCGTCCGTGTCAACGCGCTCGCACCGGGCTACTTCCCGAGCGAGATGACCGACAACCTTGCCGACCCCCAATTCGCACAGGAGGTCGCGGACCGGACACTGCTCGGAAGGACCCCCGACATCAGTGAGCTCGACGGGCCACTCCTCTTCCTTGCGTCACGCGCTTCGAGCTACGTCACCGGTCACACGCTGGCCGTCGATGCCGGATGGACCGCGATCTGACCGAATCGCGAACGTGCGGCCCGCGAAGAGTGAGCGCAAGTCACTCTCACCGCGAGTTGGTCAACCCCAGGCTCGCCGAGCTGGCGCATCTGAATCGGACTGGGTTTGTCGGAGACTCTGACAACGTTTATCAGGGGTTACGCGGCTCAGCCGCCGACGCAGCTCGGCGCGCAGGTCGCCATCGTCGATCGGGAGTGGCGCACGCGGTCTGCGTTGCGTCGACCGGTGCTGCCCCGCGACCCGGCACGCGAACCGTTCGGAAACCGAAGCCTTCCTGCAAGCGACATACCGCTCGCCGGCGACGCTCCGGGGTCAGAGGTTTCTCTCACCAACTCCTTGAGCATGGCCCTCTCCAGCTCCGCCTCCGCCAACAGCTTCTTCAACCGGGCGTTCTCCCGCTCCACTTCCTTGAGCCGCTTCGCTTCGTCGGCCTTCAGGTCGCCGTACTGCGCGCGCCAACGCGCCCAACTCGACTCCGACACCTCGAGATGTCGAAGCACCTCGGTCAGCTCGGCGTCCGTGATGTACGGCAACGGGTTGGAAGCCGAGCTGCGCGCCACGGCAATCGACCTGCGTACGCTGCTGCGCCGGACTGCGTTGGTCGTCGGTCGTGGCGCAGACAAGACACGATCGAGTCGCTTCGCGAACCGCCGCGGTTGTCGGGAGCTGCACTATTCGTTTGGATAGCTCTGCGGCGAGACGAACGCGACAGCCGCGCGTTCAGCGGGGCACGTGTGTCGGTGGAAGAGGCATCGACTGGCGCCTGCGGATTGCATTCGTACTCGGCGAGTCCTTCGTGCGCGGTCGACGAACGCGTCATGTGTCGGCGATAGTCCTTCACGGATGGGCGTGACGTGTCGGAAGTGACGCGTAGTCTCCCAGCGTGCGGGCCTTGTCGGTGCAGAAGATCGCTCGGGATCGGTCGGCGGTCGCTTCGACGGCGGTGCTGACAGCGGGCTTCGGATTCGTGCTGGCTGCTGATGCGCAGCGCGCGACGAGCGGGCTCGTCGACCTCGCGCTGGTCCTGAGCGCGCTGATCGTCAGCGCCGTGGTCGCGCGGCTCACGAGCGGCCCGGTCCCGCTGCGTGTTGCGGGTTCGATCGTCGCGCTGGTCGCGGTCTGGCTGTTGCCGCAACGCGCGGATGTCCCGTCCGCCTTGATCCTCGGGTTGTTGTTCGGCGCGGGCGCGGGACTGCTGTGCGGCCGGTTCGACGGGATCGTCGCGATCGCGAGCCTCGCGATCGTTCCTGCGGTCGTGCTCGTCGCGGTTCGAATCCTCGGCTCGGAGGACGCGCTCGCGGCGATCTGCTCAGTGCTCGTCATCGCCGCCGCGGTGCTCGTCGAACAGCCGGAGCCGGCTGCGCCGCGGCGACGGGGACGAACCCGATTCGTGACGACGGTACTGATCCTCTCGACCGTCGGCTTTGCCATGTACGTCGGATCGGAGACCCCGAGCGTGCACTGGTTCGGCGGTGGGATCACCCACGGCCCGATGTCGGGCGACGAGGTCGCGTTGACGTTCGACGACGGACCCAACCTCACCGCCACGTTGCCGATCGTGCGCATCCTCGACGCCGCGGGAGTCAAGGCCACGTTCTTCGAAGTGGGTCACGCGATCGACAAGGTCCCGAGCATCACCCACACGCTCTACGTCGATGGGGAAGGGCTCGGCAACCACTCCTACCACCACGACCAGTGGCGCTGGCTCGATCCCCGCTACCCCGAACTGCAACGCACCCAGACCGCGTTCCAAAAAGCGATCGGCGTCTGCCCCGCGTTCTACCGACCCCCACACGGCGACCGCACACCTTTCGTCGCGCATGTCGTCAACGACCACCACATGCGCATGGTCATGTGGGACGATTCGGCCGGGGACTGGGCCGAGAAGAACCCGAACGTCATCGCGCAACGGATCCTGAACGGCGTACACCCCGGTTCGATCATCGTGCTCCACGACGGCCTCAATGGGAACCCGTTCGCGGACCGCACCGTCTTGCTCCGCGCGCTGCCCCTCATCCTCGACGGCTTACGCGCCAAACACCTTGTACCCGTCCGGCTCGACAAACTGATCGGCGGGCCCGCGTTCATTCCGTGCCGTTGAGACGCGGCGTGTTCCGATCGGGCGAGTTCAGGATAAAAGGCCTCGTGCGTACCAGTCGTTGGGGTTTTGGATGCCGGGGAGGGTGAAGAAGTAGCCGCCGCCGAACGGTTGGACGTAGTCGACGAGGGGTTCGTCGATGAGCCGTTTCTGTACGGTCTCGAACTGGCGGTGCGGGTCTTGTTGGTAAGCGACGAAAACGTGGCCGGCGTCGAGGTTGCCGTTTTCGTCGACGCCGCGGTCGTAGTTGTAGGACCGGCGGATGAGCCGTTGGTTCGCGGTGGCGGGGGTGCGGGGGTTCGCGAGGCGGATGTGTGAGTCGAGGGGGATGACGGTGCCGTGGGGGTCGGCCGGGTAGTTGGGGGTGTCGAATTCGTTGTTGCCGTCGAGGGGTGCGCCGGTGTCGCGTCGGCGGCCGAACATGTTTTGTTGTTCGTTGATGGAGACCCGGTCCCAGAACTCGACGAGCATGCGGATGATGCGCACGACCTGGTAGCTCCCGCCGCGCGCCCATTGGGGTTCGCGCGGGTCGGTGACCCACACGAGCGATTCCGCAGTGGTGCCGGTGGGGTTGGCGGTGCCGTCTTTGAAGCCGAGGAGGTTGCGCGAGGTGCCGGTCGGTCGGGCGGGTGCGTTGAAGCCGTCCATGCGGTACCGGAGTTGCATGCCACCGCGGGTGTGTTTCGCGATGTCGCGTAGCGCGTGATGGACGGTGTCGGGGTGATGCGCGCAGAGTTGGAGCATGAGATCGCCGTCGAGCCACGCGGGGTCGGGCGCGTCATTCGGGAATGGCTCGAGGGTGGTGAGGTTGATCGGTTTGCGTTCGATCAGGTCGTAGCGACGGTCGAAGAGACTGTTCCCGAACGAGACGGTGACGGTGAGCCCGTCGGCTGGGATGTCGGGGCCGATGACGTCGCTGTCGGCGGGCGGCTGACCGACGCCGAGATCCGCAGCGGCGCCACCACTGGTCAACGCGCGAGCCCGGTCCGTCAACGTGTGCAAGAGCGCCATGAGCTCGGCCCGGTTTTCGGCGGTGGCGTCGAACGCGGCGAAGCAGGAGAACGCTTGCTTCTCGGCGGGTCCGGGGGTGAGGATTCCGGCTTGGTGGGCTCCGTGGAACGCGAACCGGGCCGGCGCCGCGGGGGCGGTGTCGTTGTTGTCGGCGTCGGCCCGGGCGCCGCCGAGGAGGACTCCGCCGCCGAGGGCGGTGCCAGCGATGCCGGCGGCGGCGCCTTTGAGGAAGTCTCTGCGATTGACGGTCATGGTTTGCCTCAGTGGGTGGGTGGAACTTCGAGGAGATCCGGGATCCGGGAGAGGGTCTCGAGCAGCGCTCCGATCGCGCCGTCGACGTGCTGACGTTGGGCGAGTGGCGTCGCGTCGAGGGTCTGCCAGGTGCCGTGGACGCGGGCGGCGAGCAGCGCGCGTTGCAACGTGTTCATCTGGGTGTGCGCGGCGGGCAACAGTGTTGGATCGCGGGGCGTGATGAGCGGCGCGAGCTCGTCGAGCACCACGCGGGTGCCTTGGAGATCGGCATACGTTTCGGGGTAGGCGGCGCCCGCGCCTTGGTCGGTCATGCCACTGAGGTGGTCGCGGAGCGCGTCTTCGAGGATCTCGTGCGCTCGGATGGTTAGGTCGGTGGGATCGATGGTGATCTTCGGGAGCTGGGCGCGTAATGCCGCGACATTGGTCTGGAGCTTGCGCGCGATCGGAACGAGCTGCGAACCGGGCTGGCCGTGCCAGAGGCCGTATTCGAGTCGGTGCAGACCGGTGAAGTCGTGGTCGGTGACGCCGTAGCGCAGACCTTGTGGGAGGCCGTCGATTTGGTCGCCGAGATCACCGAAGCTGTCGTACGCGGCGCCGATCTGCTCCCACGTCAGCTGCGCCGCCAGCCAGTCGCTTCGCGCCGACGCCATCTCGCTACGCGAGAGATCGGCGCGGATCTTGATCACCTGGGTCGCGAGTGTTGCGAGTTTGGGTGCGACGAAGGTGCGGTACGCGGACGCCGCCGGTTCCAGTTCCGCGGTGCTCACCGCCGCAATAGCCGCGGTCGCCGTCTGCGCCGTTCCGCTGACGTGCACGGGTTGGGAGGTCCGGACGGGCTGGCCCGACATGTAGCACTTGATCGTGTACAGCCCGGTTCCGAGGGTCGCGGTCATGGAGGCGCTCGTGGCCGGACCGAGCGTTTCGATCTCGGCGACGATCGCACCTTGGTCGTTATCCAGATTGATCTCGCCCGCCCGACCGGACGTGTTCGTCACGGTGAACGTCTGAGTACCGCTATGGCCCGACGTCCAACTCGGCGCACACTGCGACCCGGTCACGGCCACCGCGGTGGTGCTCGTCACGCTCGCGGCCGGCAACACCGCAATCGAGACCGCCGCGACGGTCACCGGCACCACCACGACCGCCGCCGCGACCGACCACGGACGCCGCCCCGCGAGCCGCACCCACCGTTCCTCGAACCATCCCACCGGCTTGCCGTGTCCCGTCCCGCTCGCCGGACGTGCTGCGTGACCGGCCCGCACGAACATCGGAATGACGACGACCAGATAGCTCAGCCAGGCAACGACCTGCAACACCGTCATCCGCACCGCGAGCTCGGTCGCGCCGCTGACGAGCGACACCCACCACGAATCCGTCGCGATCCGGCTACTGAGATCGAACGCCACCCATGCGCGGCCAGGTAACAGCGCGGCGTCTTGGAGTTCCCCCAACCCGTACGCGAGGACACCGGCGGCGATCACGATCAACAAGATCGCGGTACGGGAAAAGAACACGGCGAGATTCAGCCGCACCGCCTGACGGAACAACAACCAACACAGACCAACCGCCGCGACCAACCCCAACGCCGCGCCGACGACCGGCGAGAGTGTCTCGCCCGTCGCGCGCACCGCGGTCCACAAGAACAAGGTCGTCTCCAGGCCCTCGCGCCCAACGGCCAAGAACGCGGTCAACGCCAACGCGCCGCCACCGATCTCTAACGCGACATCGACCCGCTCTCGCAACTCGCCGGCTATCGACGACGCCGCGCGCCGCATCCAAAACACCATCGCGGTGACCAACGCGACCGCGAGCACGCTCAAGATCCCGCCCACCGCTTCTTGCGCGCGGCTCGACAACACGCTGGTCGAGAAGGTCAACACCGCCGCGAAGCTCCCCGCGACCGTGACCGCACCCAGCACACCCAGCCAGATCGGCGCCGACGCTCCCAGCTCCCCGCCCCGCTCGCTCTTGCGCAACGCGGCCAGGAGCAAGCTGACAACCAGCCCCGCTTCCAGGCCCTCGCGCAGGCCGATCAGGAAGTTCGGAAAAGCATCTGCCCAATGCACGATAACTAAGGGTAGCCTTACCTGACTGTAAAGCAAGGTTCGGGACTGGAGCTTTCGCCCGCCTGGATTCGCTCAGGGTTCTTGGCCTGAGCACGAACCGTTGCGCAGGGGCCGGGGCGAAGTACTGGCGTAGGAGACCGTTGGTGTTCTCGTTGCTGCCTCGTTGCCAGGGACTGCGCGGGTCGCAGAAGTAGACGGGCACGCCGGTCTCAGTGGTGAACCGGGCGTGGGAAGCCATCTCCTTGCCTTGGTCCCAGGTCAACGACCGCTTCAACTGTTCGGGGAGCTCGACGATCTTGGCGGCGAGCGCGTCGGCTTGGCGGCGAGCGCGTCGGCGACGACATCAGCGCGGTGACCGTTCGGGAGTGCGATGAGCATGACGAAGCGGGTCTTGCGTTCCACCAACGTGGCGATCGCTTTCATGCGACTGCCGAACAACAGATCGCCTTCCCAATGGCCGGGCACCGCCCGGTCCTCGGCTTCGGCAGGCCGTTCCCGAATGTTCAGCGTCCCGCGCAGCTGGCCTTGGCCGTTCATGACCGAATGCCCTTTCGGCCGGCGCGTGGTGTGTCCCGATCGCAGATACCGGGTGAGTTCCTTGCGCAAAGCGCCGCGGGACTGCACGAACAACGACAGATAGATCGTCTCGTGCGACACGCGCATCTCCGGATCCGCAGGGAACGTCTTCAACAGCCAACCCGAGATCTGCTGCGGAGACCAATACTCGAGCAGTTTCGCTTCCACCACGGCCCGCAATCGCGGACAGGTCGCCAGCTTCGCCGGCTTCGGCCGCCGCAACCGACGCACTGCCAGCTTGTCCGCCCGGCACGCTCGATACCGTCGGCGGCCACCGTTCGCGACAACCTCACGCGAGATCGTCGACGGCGACCGTGCCAATCGTCGAGCGATCGAACGCAACGACTCACCACCCGCCAGACCGCGTGAGATCTCCTCGCGTTCGCTCAGCGACAACCGCAACGCCGACCGCACCGGCGCGGGTGCCGGCGGACGGCGGACGGCGGACGGCGGACGGCGCATGATCCGCAGATGCTTCGCTACCGCGTTATGCCCGCGTCCGATCTCCTTCGCGATCAATCGCGTCGTCCAGCCCTGCGCCGATAGCTCCGCGATCCGCCATCGCTCCAACTCCGACAACCGCTCGCCCATGAGAACACCGCCCAATCGATCCAACTCGATCGAAGGTGCTGATGCGTTGATCCCCTGAGACCGCCCCCGATCTGTATGCGGCGTTCCGGGTTAGAGGGTTCCGATTATTGGGCTTGTGAGTTGGGTCCGTGACATACCTCGGTCGGATGGTGCGCTGGGCCCGTAGCCGGGAGCGTTGCCGCGGGTGTCGGTGAGCCAGTAGCCCTGTCCATCGACGGTGAGGGTCATGCCGACGAAGGGATTCGGGTCGCCGCTTGCTCCGGCAGACCCGAAGAACGGTGTGGGCGCGGCGCCGGTTTGGTGGGATGAGAAGGTGAAGATGCCGCCGTCGGATGCGAGCAGCCAGTAGCCGTCGCCGGAGGGCGCGGCCCGCATTCCGATGATTGGGCGATTGAGACGCAACGCGCCGGTGGATCCGTCGAAGGTGGCATCGCCGAAGCTGAAAATGCCGCCGTCAGATGCGACGAGCCAATAGCCATCGCCGGTTGGTGTGGCTTCGATCCCCACGATTGGTTTGGTGAGTCGCAGGTTGCGGGTGTCGCCGTGCAAACGAGCGTCGCCGAACGCGAAGACTTGCCCGGTCGCGCTGACGAGGTAGTAGCCGTCACCGGTGGTGGTTGCGGTCATGGCCACGACCGGTGCCGCTGGTGGCGCGCCGCCAAGGGAGCCGTGGAAGCGTGCATCGCCGAAGCTAAAGATGCCGCCGTCACGCGCGACGAGCCAGTAGCCCTCGCCGCTGCAGGTGCGAGTCCCGCCGACGATCGGCTGGTTGACATGGGTCCCGCCGAGGGAACCCCAAAAGCCGCCATCGGGGTTGAACACGAAAACGCCGCCGTCAGCGGCAAGCATCGAAAACCCTGATCCACTGGGCGGAAATGTTGAGTTTCGCGGTCCGGCGGTGAGGCCCCCGGCGGGGCGTTGGTCGAACCCGTTGAGCGTGATGATCCGCAGCTCCTTCACGCCGCTGCTGGCAGTGAACGTCAGGGACACGGTGTAGGGGTCGAGCACCCGCACCGCGTCACCCAGACCGTTCGCCGACAACTGCAGGCCCGAGATGCTCGCCGGATAAGTGATGTTCGCCGCATGGAACTGTTGCGCGGCGACCGACTGCACCGTCGTCGGCAAGATCTGCACACCGACGATCTGATGATCGAAACCGACCGTGACCGTCCGACGAACCGCGCCGACCGATGCGCCCGGATCCCAATGCACCAAAAAGCTCGCGACCACTTCGTCGACCGGCAAGACCGGCTTGATCGCCGGGAGCGACGACGGGCGGTCGTACACGCCCACCGCCGCAAGGTCGACCGGCACCGGAGTCGTCAATTGCAGCGGAAACTGATTGCTCGCGTCCATCGCCCGCTCCGGGATGACCCGAACCGCACGACCAACAAGACCACCCGGACGCAAATCAGCCGGGCGAGCTGCCATCGTCGCCGTCCCACAAAGACCAGACACCGAAGGCACCGACGAAACCGACGCCACCGCCCGACCGGCCGGAACCGCAACGATGCCCGCAGCCAACGCAACAGCAACGAACCAGCGAATCAACTTCCGACCACGCACCCGACACCTCCGCGAGAAACGACCCGTACACCACACCACGAAGCGGTGGCCCCAAAGGTTGACACCCGCGCCAGATTGCCCGATATCGCGCCAGCGCGGCGAGCGCCAATCGGCAGTTGGCGTCACGTTCCATTGGCTCGGAGATGACGGCATCGACGGGTGGGGAGAACGACTGACCGCAAGCGGGTGTCGGAAGCGTCGTTGAGTCAGGCGGCGCTGCCGTAGAAGTGTGCGTCGCCGAAGTCGAAGACCCCGCCGTCACTCGCGACGAGTCGGTAGCCGTGTCCAGTCGTGGTGGACAGGATCGCGGTAATGGGCGCGTTGAGGTGGAGGTTTCCGGTGGAGCCCAAGAAGGGGGCGTGGAACGCGAAGACGCCGCCGTCAGCGCCAACCTCCCAGTAGCCGCCAGTTGCGGGGTTGGTCGCGATCCCGACGATCGCCTGGGTGAGCGGCCTACCGGCCATGGAGCCGAAGGAACCTGCGGAGCCGTAGGCGAAGATCTTGCCGTCCGCGGTGACCTGCCAATACCCCTGGGGGATGCCGAGACTGGCCGCAATACCCACGGTGGGTTGATCGACCTGGGCGACGTTGCCGGAGTTGAGCGAAAGGAGTTTGGCGTCGCCGAGATGGAAGGTGCTGAGCTCGGCACCGGCCAGCCAATAGCCCTTGGCGTCGCGGGTCGTAGCCATCCCGACTATCGGCACACCTGTGCTTGCCTGGCTGGCGGCGGAGCCGAAGAACCGTGCGTCGCCGAAGCCGAACACGCCGCCGTCGGCTCCCACCAGCCAATAGCCCTTGTGGTCGTGCGTTGCGGCGATCCCGACGATCGCCCCCGCGGGCCTGATCTTGTCGCTCGGGAGCGAGCCGTAGAAGTGCGCGTCGCCGAAGCTGAACACGCCGCCATCGCTGGCGACGAGCCAATATCCCTTGCCATCAGCGGTGTTGGCGATCCCGACGATCGTGCGGGGCAGCGACGTCGTGACCGTGAACGGTACGCGTACGGTGATCGCGGTTGCCGGGTTGTTCGTCGTGTCGCACGTCAACGAGAACACGTAACGGCCCGGCGTAACCCGCACGCGTCCCAGAACTCGCGGGAGCAGGAACGCTTCGGTGCCGGAATCCCCGATGAACGGCAAGCTCTGCGAACCGCCGCCCGCCGCCTCGAACGTCACACCGCCACAGCCGTTGCCAGAAGGCCCGAAACGCACCGTCACCACCGAACCCACTGGCCCCGCGCCCGGACTTACCGACAAGCTCGGCATAACAGTCGCCGACGCCATCACAGGTGCGCCCATCAACGCCGCTGACCCCACCAACACGGCGCACGTCGCGACCGACAAGCGCCACCCATGCCGCCCCTGTGACCACAGCTTCGACACCGAGCCTCCCAACAACGTCAATCACGCGGCAACCACGACAAGGCACAACCTTCTCGCTCACGAACCTCGCCAGCCAGTGCCGAAGGTCCCGAGCCCCGAAACCGCGTCACTACACCTGGTCACCGGGTCGTCCGGCGCACCACTCGACGCCCAGCGCTGGCGATCGGTTCCAAGCCGCGCACAGATCTGCCCGATCTCGCCTCGGTCAGCGACTGCGGATCGGCAGTTATGGACGGGGCGAGCGAAGCGAGCCCCGCGCGAAGCGCGGATCGGCAGTTATGGCGTC
>Ga0335085_10005052_pt1 | contig 21468 bp, 12 predicted proteins | sample Lox_Sample_45_FD_206712 | JGI IMG/M metagenome (GOLD analysis project Ga0335085, IMG submission 206712) | Soil microbial communities from Loxahatchee National Wildlife Refuge, Florida, United States - Lox_Sample_4.5 | ecosystem: Environmental > Terrestrial > Soil > Wetlands | place: USA...
GCTGGCCTACCTAGGCCCCAAGTTAATCGGCATCATCTGGCCGACGAGAGTGATCCTGGGTGTGCAACCGCTTCGCAACCTGGGCGATGCCAAGGACGACTTCATCGCTGCCGGCCTCACCGAAGAGATGATTGCGCGTCTGGGCCAACTCCACCCCGACCGCCTTACAGTTCTACGCCTGACGGCCACCGGTGGAACTGGGTTCAGCAGCGTGCGGGCATCCTATGTGCTCCAAGGTACAGTCCGCCGTCTTAATGATCAGGTTGCAGTCACGGCTCAATTGACCCAAACCAGCAATCAGACGATCGTATGGGGCAACAGTTATGAGCGGGACGTAAAAGACCTGCTGCGAGTGCAGACGGACGTCGCGGACGCGATCGCTTCTGAAGTCTTCGTCAAGCTGCCCCACCCTGCGCCCGCGGTGCGTGAAGTGAATCGCGAGGCCTATCTGGCATACCTCGAAGGAAGATATTTCTGGAACCGCCGGACAACGGAGGAGATTCAGAAGGCGGCTGCAGCATTCGAACGATCGATTCAGCTTGATCCGACTTACGCCCCGGCATATGCCGGTCTGGCGGACTGTTATGAACTCTTTGGATCCGCACCCTACACCTCCATGCCACCCAGGGAGGCCTTTCCGAAGGCAGAGGCTGCCGCTCGCAAAGCCCTCGAACTCGAGCCGACTCTCGCCGAAGCGCACGTGTCCCTCGGATACGCCGAATTAGCCTATGAATGGGACTTCCCCGCCGCTGACCGCGAGTTTCGTCGTGCCCTCGAGCTGCGTCCGGGTTATGCCACGGGCCACCAGTTCTACGCGTATTCCCTCACGGTAATGGGAAGGTTGTCGGAAGCGATCGAAGAGAGGAAGAAGGCGGTGGATCTCGATCCGGTAAATCCGCTTATGGCCTCGGCGCTGGGCGAAGCGTACTACCACGCGCGTGAGTTTGACCGGACTATCGAACAAAATCAGAGGGCCCTTCAGCTGGACTCAACCCACGTCATAGCGCTCGTAAATATTGGCCGTGCATACCAGCAGAAGGGCATGCACGCGCAGGCGCAGGCAGCCTTTCAGAAGATTCTCTCGGTTGCTCCGGACGACCCCGCCGTGTTGGCGCTCTTGGGTCACGAATACGCCGTATCCGGTCGCAGGGCCGAAGCCTTGCGTGTCATTGGTGAACTCAAGGACGTTTCCGCTCACCGCTATGTTCCTGCATTGTATTTCGCCTTGATCTACACCGGCTTAGGCAACAACGACGAGGCTTTCCGCTTTATGGACGCGGCTGTAGAAGAGAGAACTGAATACCTTGTCTATCTCGAGACTGAGCCGCTCGCCGACCCGCTACGCGGCGATCCGAGATTCGCAAATCTCATCAAACATGTCGGACTACATCCCTTGTTGAAGGGAACGGAGTGATGCGTTCGCTCCAGACCGACACTAAGGCTCTCATCGATAAGCTTGTGTCGGGCCGAGTCGCGAGGTCTGCCACGCATCTCGGATATCTCGTCACAAAGGAATAGGTTTGGGATTCCAGCGTGTGCCAGCAAGTGCGCACCATATAGAGACTCGTGGACCTTTGGGCTCACAAACCGGAGCGCCTTGTTTGGTCAAGCTCGCGATGCTTCGCACCGGAAGAATTATCGTCGCATAGAGATACGGTTTGCTCCCGCGGACCGGCGCTCAGGACTTCGCTGCGCAGCCCGGGCCGTCGCCGTGGTAGGCGTTGCCTTTGTAGTCGAGCTCCTTCAGACCCGCGGCCGAGGTGTAGTAGCCGCGGACGGCTTGGGCACGGGTGAGCTCGAAGAACTGTCGTAACGAGTTCCCGGGATGCTCGGTGCCAAAGGAAGTCAGCAGATCGATTTTTTGGGAAGCGGTGAGTTGCAGGAATTCCTGACCGTGGGCCTGGAGAGAGAGATCGCGTAGCGCTGCCAGTCCGGCACGAGCTCCAGACTGGGGATCGGCGGTTTCGAGATCGCGCACCGATTCTTCTCCGTTGACGGCCACGGCGAGCAGGCGATGCAGCGGGTCGAGCTGCTGCGCGGCAACGCGAACTCCCGCGGCAGAATACAGCCATTGATCGAACCACTGCGTAGCCTGTGACAAGCCCGTCGCGTCCGCGTTGCCTAGCAGGATCTCGACGAATCGCGTCAGGATGCGGAACTCCTCCACGGAAAAGAACTTCGGCTGAAACGGGAGCGAGTTGGGCTGGACGTATTCCGTCTCACTGCCCAGTGGTGGCGACCAATCACCGCGTTTGCTCAGCACGTGCACAAGGTGTTCGGACGAAGCATCGTATAAGCCGGGTGGCAGAGCCGTTTGTGACGCGTCTTCTCTTGTTGCCAGCAGAGCCGCCGCGCATTCTGGAACGAGTCCGCTGACGCCGGCGAGAACGACCATTTCGCCCAGCCGCAGCAGCCACTGGCGGCGGGAAAGGTCGTCCGCTTGCGACGTCGTCGCCATGCGGGTCGGCTGTGGTTCGTCGCTCATAGCTCCCCTCGGCGAAAAGCTCGCGCGATGTGCTCTCCGGCACGGGCTGAAATGGCCATGATCGTCAGGGTGGGCTCATAACATCCCTGCGTGGTGAAGACGGCTCCGTCGGTCACGAAGATGTTGGGAGCGTCGTGCACTTTGCAGTTGGAATCGACTACGCTCTTCTTACGATCAGACCCCATGCGGGCAGTTCCGCATTCGTGGATGTTCTTGCCGAAGACGCTAAGGTCCGTCTTGGGTGGAGTCGCGTCGCTCACCTTCATCGCGTCGAGAATCGCGCTGATGTTTTCGCGCATGGATGCGGCCATTGCCTTTTCGTTCTCGCCATAGCTCGCATGGATGTGCAGGACGGGGATGCCCCAAGCATCTTTGCGGGTCGAATCCAGCCGGACGAAGTTGTCGGCGCGGGGCAAGCACTCGCCCTGCGCTTCCATGCCGAAATAGTATGGGATCTCCTCGCGCACGCGCTTGCGCCATGCATCGCCCAGTTCTGGCATGAGGAAGGCGTGGCTGTAAAGCTCCTGGCTGCCATCGCCATCGAAACGGTAGCCGCGCAGGAACTTGGAGTTGCGATCTTTCGCCGCGCTGCCGACAGTGTTGACATACTTCGGAATCAGGAACCCACAGGGCCGCCCGATCGCTTCGCGCGTGGAGGAATGCAGTTCCAGCATCAGGCCACCGGCATCTTCGATCGTGAAGTGATCCATCAGGTAATGCCCGAGTACGCCGTTCGCGTTGCCGATTCCCTGAGCGTGGGCGGGCGATTGTGAATTCAGCAGGATGCGGGTCGATTCCAGCGCTCCGGCGGCAACCACGACAACCTGGGCATAGACCTCGCGATGATCACGCGTGATCCGGTCGATGTAGTGAGCGCCCTTGGCACGTCCGCCCTGGTCGATGAGAAGGTCGCTGACAATGGCGTCGCTCACCAGAGTGAATTTGCCGGTGCGCGCCGCGGCGGGCAGAGTTACCGACGGGCTGTTGAAATACGATGCGGTGTAACAGCCGCGCTGGCACTGATCGCAATAGTGACAAGCCGGGCGGCCACGATGCGGAACCGTCAGGTTGGCGACGCGGTCGGGCATGACGCGCCAGCCAAATTTGCGCTCAATCACGTCTTTGGCTTGCAGCGCACCGCAGGACAGATTCATCGGCGGCAGAAATTTTCCATCCGGCATTTGCTGCAGGCCTTCATGCGATCCGCTGACGCCGATGTAGCTTTCGACGAGGTCGTAGTAGGGTTCAAGTTCCTTGTACCCGATGGGCCAGTCTTCGCCATAGCCGTCGCGAGTGGCGGCCTTAAACTCGTTGTCGGTGAAGCGATAGCTTTCACGCGCCCAGCAGAACGTCTTCCCGCCAACCTGGCGGCCGCGGATCCACATGAAGGGTTTGCCCTCGGGGAAGGTGTAGGGGTGCTCCAGATCGTTGACGAAGAACTGGTGGCTGTATTCGTCGCAGGCGTAACACAGTCGTTGCACCGGCTGCGTCTCGAGCAGACGCTGCTGGTTGCCAAAGCCGCGGAACTTCAGCTGGTAGGGCCAGATGTGTTCTGTGAAATCACGTGAGGGGAGGCGTGGCGGCCCAGCTTCGAGCATGACGACGGTGAGCCCGCGCTCGGTCAGCTCTTTCGCGACCCATCCGCCGCTGGCACCGGAACCGATGACCAGCACTTCATGGACTTGCTTGCGCGGCAGGAGCATGCGGCGGACAGTTTAGCAAAGAGTCACGCTTCGATGGCAAACAGCCGCATCTGCGCTCGCTTAAGCTTTTCTGTATCTGCCCACTTCTTAGAAGCGCCTTTGTCGATACCAAACGAGCAAGTGGCGAGGTGATAACTTCTGGTTCGCCGGTCACCCTGCTGACTGCCGCGAATAGGTAGGTGGCTGATCCTTTTGCTTGCCAGGGGCCTCTTGACGATGCCCAAATTGCCATTGCTCAAACGGCAGCGGATGCGGACACGCTGCCACCGGTGATGACAATCCGGGACGACGAAGCCTCTGAAATAAGATCGGCCATGGGCGGATGCAAAGCAGATCGAACCGCCTGGGGCGACGTTCCTGAGTCTCTGCAACGTAAGTACGTTGAGTACACGCTTCGTTCTGATCTGCAACACTAGCTTTGTCAGGAGTCTTTTGGCAAACATTGCGCAAAACGCCGAAGTCGCCGGCGGCTGCCTGAGTGTTATCCAGCGTCGGCGGAGGGCTGCATCAGAATGAAATGGGGTTCACGGTTCAGTTGCCCGCGCTTCACCTAAGGAAGACGTGAAGCGATCCCGAGCGCAAAGGCACTATCGGTCACTAGGGTTTATGAGGCCAGTTGTAGAGACCCATGCTCCGGAAGTGAAATGCTTTCCACTACCGATTTGTTCAACACCCACAAAATTCCCACGCCAGCTGACCACAAGCCAAACCTCAGAACACGACCTTGATAATACGCATGATGAGCTCTTCGGGAGAGAAGATTGTGAGTAAGAGAGGCAACAGCGGGGCTGCAGTGGCGGCGGCAAGACGAGAGATGTCTTCGAGTCCAAAGGGGACCGAACGCATCTCACGGACGAGGGCGTAGCTGTTACCGAGGTCGGCAAGGGATTGGATATCCGCCGCTCCCAGAAGCTTTTCAGAAGGGCCGGAATTGCTTTTGACCCACTTCTGTTCGAAACTCTCAACGTAGCGCTGTGCAAGTAGACCGTAATCGGCTAATCCCTTTCTTTTGGCGCGAGCCATCTTGGGAGTAAACATCAAGAGTGGGCCGAGGATCGCCAGGACAAAGAAGGCTACGAATCCGCCAATCTGTAACTTGAACGATAGCAGGCTTTCGCCCCTGTAGAGGACGCGATTGGCAACCACACCCGCAAGGATTGCCCCCTGAGCAAAAAGGATCGGCCCGAACGCATAGGCACTCTTGCCGAGAAAGGCGAGACCAGCAGAGCGATCAGGGTGAGTCGGAATAAGCTGGAGGTTGATTCTGGACACCTGCCAAAGAAAGCGAAACCAGATGAAGAGTCTCAAATACCAGCGCAGGAGGATGAACTGGAACATCGGGATGCTCACGAACACATACCAGTAACCGGCCGGCGTGAGATTCCAGCGTCCACCAGGCAGAGCGTACCAAGTCGAAGTTTCAGGCCCAACCCGATCGTGCCAGAGCCATAGGCCAAGAGTGTAAACAAATAGTAAAAGCCCCACTTCGGCGACTACGGAGTTGCGCAGCCTGGTAGCTGACTCGATGGCTCTGTCAAATCGGATCAGGTCCCCGGGCAGAACGATCCTCCGCTCAACGAAGCGACGTACAACGGGGCGTATCCGCGAATGCACAATCATCTCGGCGGCGATCAAGATCGGAAGCGCAATCAGAAATCGAACATGCACTTCGACGTCGTGGAAGAATGAGAGTCGATCAGAGCCTTCAGCAGTGGATGCAAGGCTAGTCAAGATTAGCAGAGGCAACCAGGCTAGCGCCGGGATGACGGCCATTCGGCGATACAGGAGTTGTAGGTCGTCTCCCACCAGGTGCGCCTTCCTGAACATCTGGAAGATTGGCCCGCCGAGGACTAACGAAAAATCATGCGGCTCCTGGAGAGAGTCGGGTTGTGGCTGAGTGTGGAGATCTTCGAACGATGCTCTCTCTCCCCGTATTGGCACGGCGACCGACTCCCACCGGGGCCAGCGCACACTCATCTTTCTTAGCCCTGCCTTATCACCTCATATCATGAGCCCCCGTGAGAACTGTAAAAATTTGCAGTATTGGCGGCGCTGTGGCAGCCTCGCCCAAGTCCCAGCAGACCTGCCGTCAGATGAGTGAAATGAGATGCTACCGCAATTGATAAGTTTGAAAGGTGTTATCCGGGCGATGCGACAATGCTGGCATGAACAGACAGGGTCACGAAGTCGATTGACTACTGCCGCAGCACGCCCGTTCTCGTAGGCCTCACACCCATGGGCGCTCCTTGCGCACAACTGCGCCTGGTTCCTGCGGTGCATCAGAAGGTTCAATGGACGACGGCTCAGGCTGCCGTGGCCTGCTCTGAGTTGCTTCCTGGCCCGCCCTTCCGATGAGTCTGTTGACGGCATGATCGCAGGAAATGGAGCGCATCGTTCAGCTCATCTAATTCTGCCTGGGTTGCTGTTTCCTCAATCCGATCGAGGGTCGCGCCAATTGCTTCGAGGATGAGAGGGGATGATCTCATTCCATCGCGCTCCTGCATCGCGGCTCGATAGAGTTCTTGCCACCGGAGCGGCTGCGAAGTAGATTGAGTCGTCATGGTCGTTTCCCCACTGCTTGAGTTGACCAGCACTAGAACACGTCGGGGATCCGGGCGGAATCCGCGCAAAGAGAGAAACTAGGAGTCTTGCCGCTCGCTAGCCTGTCGGATACTGTTAAACAATACAGATGATGATTGCGCCTCTTGCTCCAATGCCATGCCTCGGTCGCCCGCAGCATCGCTTCACCCTGTTCGCCCGCGCGGCGCCAAGGAAATGGACTCCAGTTGCGTCCCAGCATACGACCTGTCCGAAATGGCGAACAGAGTTATCACAAACGGAATGTTAGGCCCAATAACAGACCCTGTTCTGTCACTTCGATATGCAAGTCGTTACCTGTGCGACGATCAAAATACAAACGCCGATAACCTAGTTCGGTCGACCACCGCTTGCTCCACTTGTATCCAATTCCCCCGACAATCTGCCACGTCAGCTCTGACCCGCCAACTCCGGCATCCCCGATAAAAAAAGCGCCAATGCGCGGCGTCAGATTTAGTCTGAACCTTCCACCCTCCACGAAATCAGCCCAGTGGTCGCTTGTCGAGAACGATACGTGGCCGCTTGAGCTCTCTTCAGCTGAAATAGTTGCCCCAATGTGGTAGTACCGTCCACCGGAGAGAATATCGATGGATCCTCGGTCAGCGCCAACGATTCGATAGCTTAGGTACGGGGTTAAGGTGAAGGTATCGAGAGATGTTTTGACGTCGATCGCGCTCGCCAAGCCCTCGACCGGTTTCGCTGTTTCATCTCCGAGCCGGATGTAAATTAAGTCAGTGATGACGCCGGTCCGCTTTCGCCGAACCTCAGAAAGGCCCATGATTCCAAATTTCAAGTTGTGAAAAATGTCACTGAAGGACTGATCGACTTGCACTGCATGCCCGCCAAATGCCACTAAACTATTCATGCCCGCCATCCACAGATAAGGGGATACGCTCACACGCCAAGCTTCGCTGGAAATGTTTGTGTCATTCGGGAGGGAAGCTGGAGTTGTCTGAGCGATCAAAAGCTGTTGCATCCAAGGGGAGATGACGACGGCCAAGACTAATTCTATAGTCGCCGCCGCGTATTTGGTGCGTTTGCGAGGCAAACTTCCCTGCTCCCTCGTTAGATCGCTAGGAACGGCCGGATGTAGGCGCGCAATTTAGCGTGGATTGTGACGCGGTTGAACTGTCACTTTTGCTAGCGGGTGAATGATTAGCGCAAAAGCCCCGTTACACTCGTAGCCAAATGGTTACAAAACACTTCCCGTCAATAACCGCTAGTTCTAAGATCAGCAACTCTAAGGAATCCTGCCCCCCGCTGCTTGTCCAAATTGTTAGACATTGGCATCCAGTGTCCAGTACGATGCTGCGCAGACTGGCCATTCAGCCGACCCAAACCCGCCCTTCCGTAATGCTCAAAACTTAGGCCGGTTTATTACACTCGATACGCTATGAAACATCATGCCCTCCCACTATTAGTCGCGCTGTCTGCTGTCTTTGGCTTTGCGCGGACAGCATCGGACAAGGATACTGTCCGAGCGGTCCAAGGTGCCCGCCAACTACGTAACAGCGTGCTCCACCCTGACAGCCTCCAAGTGACCCGCGCCGTGATCACGGGAGGAAATGTTTGCATCGACTATCGAGGCAGCAACGAGTCCGGCGCGACGAGCACAGGCGTCGCTGTCTACGAAGCCGACAAGAACCTAGTGTTTGTTGACAACTCCTGGGTATGGCAACGTGACTGTTTATTCGGCAAGTATGGTCAGCGTCGGGAGGGGGAGGACGCAACAGAAGCCGTAGGTGATGCTCTCAAAAGGCAAACCGCACCGCCACTCAACGCAAAAGAGGAACCAGTGGTGCGACCGGTGCAACCGGCTGTGTCAGCATCAAGTTCAGCGCCCAGTACGCACGCAGCGGTTCCGCCAACCGGAATTGTGACAACCCTGACAGCTCAACCCATAGCGACTGCACCGGCAGAACTTCCTTTGCCCGTCGCAAAGGCACCAGCCGCCACGGCGGTAGAGGCGCGCATCGTGACCTCTCCGGTTGACAGGCCTCCAGTACCTACTCAACGGGTGGAACCTGTTGCGCTGACACTCTCTTCCGTCACACCAGCGATCGCATCTGCGCCGGTTGCCACAGCAACAGCGCTGCCTCAACCAGCAGCGGCAGCCCTGGTGGAGACTCAGGCAGCCGGTGCGGTGATCATCGGTGCAAACGGAACTGTACCCGGAACCTCGTCGCCAGCCGCCCCGGAATCACTCGGCGACGCTGCGCGCCGGCTGAAGAGAGAAAAACTGCAAAGACAGCAGAGACAACCGAGACAGGTCCCATAGACTCGAACCGAGCACATGTTCCCAGCGGGAGTTTACCGCAAGTCGTCAACACGTACGCAACCACCACCGGATTGAGGTCGAACCCGAATCCGTCCGATCATGGCCAGGCAGTAGCCTTCCGCGCGAAATTCACGATGGACGCAGGTCGCACAAGGCTGGAATATCAGGGATTCCCTTTGCGTTGCGCACAGCTCTGAGGATTGCCTCGGCAAGGGCTTCGGCGCCAATTGCTCCGATGGCGCCAACTTCGAACTTGGTCTTGCTCGCCAACGCGCGTGTGGAAGCGGCGAACACGGTATCCCCGTCCCAGGTTGTGAACACAGGATTGATCGTGCGAGCGAGTCCCGCCGAGGCCATCTGGGCAATCTTGTTCATCTCCGTCTTCATGAAACTTGCGTTGGTCGCGACGACCGCAATTGTAGTATTCCATTCCACTGGGATCACACCGTGCCCCCGACGCAGCTCCTCAATTTCGCTGAGGAAACCAGCTTCCTTGTCCTTGCGGGCGCCAGCCACAATCCTGCCTGTGTGCGGGTTGATGATATCGCCCAGAGCGTTGACGGCGGCGATCGCTCCAACCACGACTCCCGTGTCTCCGACCTTGATGCTCGAAGTTCCCACGCCGGCTTTCATCGAGTGCTTCATCCCGAACATCTTGCCGACTGTGGCCCCGGTTCCCACGCCGACGTTCCCTTCTTCTACCGGACCCGACTTTGCTGCCAGGCATGCTTTGTATCCCGACTCCGCGGTTGGAACGATGGTCCAGTCACCGAGTTCAATGTCATAGATGATGGCCGCGGGCACGGCGAATGCGATCGGCTTTTCTTTCGCCGACGCTCCAAGCTTCTGAACGTACTGCTCGCGCAGATATTGCTCGACGCCGGAGGCAGTGGCCAGACCGAAGTTGCTGCCGCCCGAAAGGGCGATTGCGTCAACGAGAATCGTGTCGCTCGCGCCTTTTACCGGATCAAGCGCGTCGGTGAGTCGGGTTCCAGGCCAGCCGCCGCGCACGTCGACGCCGCACGTGGCTCCATTTTCGAAGAGAATCACGGTGCAACCCGTTGGCCTACGTGTGTCGGTAAAGTGGCCGACCTTGACGCCGTCGACGTCGGTGATCCAGCCTGTTTGCGGAATGTCAATCGCGTTGGGTTGCTCCGATCCAGCTGAGGCTTGTCGACCAAGAACGGGCAGCGCTGCCGTTCCCAATAGACTCAGCGTTCTTGCGGCAAAGGCCCGTCGATTCATAGTTCCTCCGCACTGGCCATACGCGACCGGCGCGATCGAGATACAGCGTCACGATTCGTACATCCACTTTCCCCCGACCAGCGTGCGCTCGATGGGAATACTCTCCAGCGATAGCGGATTCTCCCGAAATGGATCGCGCCCCAGCACAATCAGGTCCGCCAGTTTTCCCGGCTCGATTGATCCTTTGAGGTTTTCTTCGAAGGAGGCGTAGGCCCCGTGGATGGTTCCGCAGCGGATGGCCTCTTCCAGAGTGATGCGCTGATTCGGTCCCCAAACGTTGCCTTGCGGATCGGTGCGTGTGGTCTGCGATTGCAGCCACATCATTGGAGCCAACGGACTGGCCGTGTAGTCGGAGGAGTCAGTGGGACGCAGGCCGGCGTCAAGCATGCTCCGCATGGCAAACATGCGAGTCGTGCGCTCAGCGCCGTAGAAACGCATCTTCTCACCGTGGTAATAGACGTAGCCGGAAAATGGCACCGGGATCACCTGCAGCTTCTTCATGCGATCGATCAGAGAGTCGTTGATGAGGGTGCAGTGCTCGATGCGAAACCGCGGGTCTTTGCGCGGAAGTTCCCTCTGAATCCGCTCATAGACGGTCAGCACGCGATCGATGGCCACGTCGCCATTGGCGTGCGTGGATAACTGCCAACCCGCGGCATGCGCCTTCCTACCGTTGTCGTACAGCTGTTCCTCGGTGCTGAGAAACAATCCGAAGTAGTCAGGCCTTCCGATATAAGGCTGAGACAGGCGTGCCGTCCGCTCCGAGATTGAGCCGTCGGCAAACTGTTTGATACCGCCGATCCGCACCCACTCGTCGCCCAAGCCAGTGTGAACGCCGGCCGCCATCATACGATCCAGGAAATCGACGAACATGATGCTGTAAACGCGCATGGAGAGATCGCCTGCGGCATACGCCTCCTGATATGCCTGCAGATCCTCTGGACTGGCGGAGGCGTCACCGGTAGAGGTGATGCCCTTGCTGACCATCATCTTTGAAATGAGCTTGACCGCCTCGTGGCCTTCCGCCGGATCTTGTCCTACCGGAATCACCTTATTAATGACCGCGACCGCCTTGTCCGCGACGCGTCCAGTGAAGCCGTCGGGACCGCGCTCAAACAGGCCACCATCGGGGTCGGGTGTTTGAGTACTAACGTTGGCCGCCTGGAAGGCGAGCGAATTAACGAAGGCGATGTGTCCGCCGCGGTGGTAAACGATGACAGGATGGCCAGGAGCGGCAACGTCAAGCTCCTGGCGCGTGATGGGATGCTCGGTCTTGCTGTCATCATAGAGAAAGCCGAGCACCCACTGGCCGGCTGGCGTTTTCGCCGACCGCGCCTGCAGCACCTCGGTGACTTTCGCGATGGAGGGCAGATCGCAGGCGACCATGCGGAGATGGTTTCGACCAGAGTCGGCCGGGTGAGCGTGCGCGTCGATGAAACCGGGCAATACCGCACGTCCGCCCAGGTCGACCTTGCGGCTTCGTCCGGCCGCGAGGCGCATGATTTCACGATCCGATCCCACCGCCACGAAGCGGCTGCCGCTGATCGCGACTGCCTGCGCGCGCGGCTGCCCGGGCCCGACCGTCCAGATGTTTCCGTTGTAGAGAATCAGCTCGGGCTCTTGAGTTCGAAGCAGGGCCAGCAAAGGGATCGCGCCGAAACCGCGGACGAAATCCCGACGGGAAAGTTTGGACATCGCGCGCGCCTCTTGTCTCCGTGGAATCGGCGAGAAAAAATGCACTCTATAGATTTTGTGTACGTTCGTCAATTTTCGAACAGCACACTCAATCATCTGTGGTTCTCAGAATTACCTTACAATAGGCCGTCTTGGTTGGGTGCGTCGGGGGCGCGCCGGCAAAGGAAATGAAGAGAACATCCGGGTCGAACTCCCGGACAGACAGAGCGCATTCTCGCTCCAGCCAATGCGGTTCCGCCTTCCCCCTGGATCCGGTAGCGACGGTGCATACTCGCGTGCCGGGAAGGAGTTCCTCTTCATGCTGCAAGGCGGCCTGGAGATCCGGCTCGACGAGCTGGAATGCAACATCCTTCACGAGCGCGACGCTTTCTGGTTCGAGAGCAACCGCGGCCACCGATGGTTCAATCCTTCTCGCGACGTGGAGGCTGTGCTGCTGTGGATCAACACTCCACCCACGTTTTGACAAGTCTCGATCCTTCCTCCTTATTCGGAAAGACAAGCTACAGGAAGTTGGTAACTTTGCTAGAATCCGTGGCACCAGAAAATCAGTCACAGGGGGGAGCCATGAAGCGAACCTACGAGCGTGGCAAGTGGCTGTGGATCGTGATGTGTCTGCTTTTGGTATGGAGTCTTCGATCTGATGCCCAGTTGACAGAAGGGTCCATTGGCGGGACGGTGGTCGACTCATCGGGCGCGAGTGTAACCGGCGCCAAAGTCTCTATCAAGAACCTTGAAACCGGAACCGTCGTGGAGACGAACACCGATAGCATAGGGTATTTCCGCGCGTCCCATCTCGCTCCCGCCACCTACCAAGTTCGCGTTGAGAAATCGGGCTTCAAGACGGCTATCGTCGGGCAAGTCGCGGTCAACGTGAACGCTGTCACGCGAGCCGACGTGACCCTGCAACCAGGACAAGTGATCGAGATTGTGGAAGTTTCATCCGAAACACCGCTGTTGCAGACCGAGGAAGGCCGACTCAGCAACACGCTAACGACTCGCGAAGTGAACGATCTGCCTTTGAACGGACGCCAAGTCTATCAGTTGATCACGCTCGAACCAGGAGTGACAGCGACGAACGCACCCGTCGTATCGAATGTGTCCTCTCCAACTTCATCTAACACATTCGACTTCGGCTACATTGCGAATGGCTCGACGCCTCGCGGCAACAACTTTATTCTCGACGGCAACTCCAACAATAACGAGTGGCTGGGGGGAACGCCGCTGATTTTTCCGTCGCTCGACGGGATCGAAGAGGTCCAGGTCCAAACCTTGAATTTTTCGGCTGAGTACGGGCGTAACGACGGCGCAATCGTGAACGTGGTCACCAAGTCGGGGACCAACAAACTCCATGGCACGGTCTTTTACACTGGGAGAAATACTGCGCTGAACGCCAGGAACTTTTTCGATATCGTAGCCAAGACTCCACTACAACAGCACCAATTTGGGTTCTCTCTGGGCGGCCCCATCCTCAAGAACAAGACCTTCTTCTTTTTCGACTATGAAGGCTCGCGGTTGAAGGATGGCGCTCCCGCAAAGTTCACGGTCGAGACACCCGAATTTAGAGACTTCGTGACTACGAATCTTCCGGACAACCTGTCAGCGCAGTTCTATCGAGACTTTCCCGCCCCCGCCTGCCTGCCGGGCACCGAGATTCAGACTGGATACATTCCCGATCCCGCATTTGGCCCTGCTCCTGTGTTCCCCCCGGCGCCGCCAGATCCGAATTTGCCCGACCAGTCCGAAATACTTGATCAATGCACGACGGTATCCTCGCAAATTGCCAAGAACCAGGCCGACCAGTATACGGTGCGCGTCGACCACCGCTTGACCGGCCGCGATCAGATTTACGGAAGATGGATTGCCACGAAGGCATCCGGCGATGTCGCACGGGATGAACTCGGGGGTGCGAACATCCGAGGTTTCACTTCGCCCTTGGATGGATTTTTCGCTGACCTTGGAATCGGATACTCGCATGTGTTCACCCCGCGAATCCTGAACGACTTTCGCTTTGCCTATTCGCGAAATAACAGCAACATGTCTTTCGGAATGCCCGCGGGCACCGAAACCGCACAGGCCCTAAAAGCAGCGGGATTCCCTGTGAGCCGCTTCGGCAGTCTCTTCTTCGACGACGGCACCACACAATTCGGAGGGGAGGTCTTCAATCCGCGCGTCTTCGTATTCAATACGTTCGCCTTCAACGACATTTTGACCGTGACCGCCGGACGGCACACGTTGAAGATGGGTTTTGAAGCGCGACATGTTCAGGAGAACAGCGATTACCAGCTCCTCACCAATCCATTCTACGAATTCAGCAGCAAGTTCTATTTTCCGAACGACCAACCGTATCTGATCGCTGCCACCGTCAGCCGCAACCCTGACGATCCGAACTTCGGCGATTTCACCAACACTCCGCGCCACTTCCGTTGGACTCAATGGGCGGCATTCATCCAGGATGACTGGAAGGTCTCGCACAACCTGACGCTGAATCTGGGCCTTCGCTACAGCATCTTCGGCAGTCCGAGCGAAGTGAAAGGGCTGCTGAACAACATCATTCTCGGGTCAGGCGCGAACTTCCAGGCCAAGATGGTGGATGGAGTTGTGGGACGGGTCAAAGAAATGTGGAAGACGGACCTTAACGATTTCGCGCCGCGAATCGGCCTGTCCTGGGATCCCACCGGCAAGGGGTCAACCGTGATTCGCAGCGGCTTCGGCATTGCCTACAACGAGCCGTTCTCCAACCTCTGGTCGAATGGTTCGCGCTTCGATCCACCCGACACGGCGCGCGTGGTCGAGGATCCGGTGTTCGGAGTCGGCACCAGTTTTCCGTACGTGTTTCCGTTCCAATCGAGCACCGACTTCGCCGCACTACCTCCGCGAGAGAATGGCGGCATTCCCGGCCTGAACATAACCCTGTACGGCACCGATCCGAACCTGCGTTCGGCCTATGCGGAACAGTGGTTTCTGGGAGTTCAGCATCAATTCCTGCGCGACTATGGCTTCAGCATCAACTACGTTGGCACGCACGGCGTAAAGGGATACACGCGCGAAGACTACAACCGCTTTGCGGGCGACATTTGCAATCCGGTCACATGCGACTTTTTCAACGATCGCCTGAATCCTGGATGGGGATCCCAGTTTTACACCTCGAATGAGTCGTCATCGGTCTATCACGGTCTGAACGCGCAGCTGCGCAAGACCTACAGCCAAGGATTCACCTGGACTGCCAACTATACGTATGGCAAGGTGCTGGACAACGTGACGGAAGGCAATCTCGGCGACTATTTCAACGTCAACGCATACGCGGCGGCATACACCGGAGTGCAGGACATCGACAAACCGGCCGCAGATCACGGGCCTTCCGAATTCGACGTGCGTCACCGCTTCACTCTAAGCGCCCTCTGGGACTTGCCTTTTTTCAAAGCGAGCTCGAAGGCAGGATGGCTTGGCGGATGGCAGTTGAACACGATCATCGCCTTGCAGTCCGGCCGTCCCTTCGACGTAGATTGCAGCCTGGCTTGGTTTCAGGGCTGCGACTTCAATATGGATGGCGTGCAGGTCGACCGGCCGAACCGCCCAGCGAACGTGCGCACGAGCGGCTTCAGTAATCACGACTTTGTCAACGGCGCCCTGTCGCTGACAACATTCTGCCCGAACGGGTTAGTGCCGTTTTTCGTCGACACACCGTGTGTTCCTGTGGGAACCGATGGGAACCTGGGAAGAAACGCTTTTCGCGGGCCATCATTCAAATCGGTCGACCTGGGATTATTCAAGAACACGAAGATCCGTGAGAATCTGAACATTCAGTTCCGCGCGGAAGCGTTCAACCTATTCAATCGGGTCAACCTCTTCAACCCAATCGGAGACTTGGGCAGCCCACAATTCGGCAAGTCGGCGGCTGCATTCGCACCACGCCAAGTGCAACTGGGCCTGAAGGTTGTTTTCTAGCGTGCGGCCTCGAAGTTCTGCGGAATGTGCGCGCCCGCGCTTTGGTGGACGCGCACCTATTAGGATCCGAGCAGAATCCATTTTGGGGGGATGGATGAGACGTTCGCCTTGGTACAAGTTGCCAACATTGCTGCTCGTCCTGCTGTTTGTCTTCGAAGCGAGCGCGCGCGGACAAGCGGGATCAAAGCCCGTCGCTCTCAAAGGCGACGGCGTGCTGAAGCGTTTTGTACTGAGAGACTCGCAACTGCTGCGCGGAGCCGACCTCTTGACTCCAGTAGACGAAACGGCCGCCTTCGCCATGCCGGCGGCGGCCGCCGAACCGGAAGAGAACTTCGAGGGTACTCTCACTCTCAAAAGCAACTCGTCCAACGCTCATTTCTCTCTTCTCAGTGACGTTTTTCAGCTGGTGGCAAACGGCCCTTCACCGTGGAAGCGTCTTCCGGCGTTCCAATTCCAGTTCGTGCAGAGCGGAAGCTACCTCATTCCTGTGCAACAGGGCCTGCAGATCACGGGCGACGTGGTATGGAACTACATTCCGGGCACGGGCAGAGTTTGGCGAGAGGCGGATGACGCCGGCTATATGCGGGCTTCGCTGCCCTTCGCGCTTGTGCAGCGGAATCAGAACTGCGTGCATAGCGGGACTATGACGTTTCTCTTTGGCGCAAAGAAGCAGCCGCGAATTTCGCGGGTCTTCTATCAGATCGCGCAGGAGACCTGCTACCCGATGAAGTTCGACGCCTGGGGCACGCTGGACGCGGACTACACGCCACAAACGGTGCCCGATGCCGAGCAGGTGCGACAACGTTTCGCGACGGAGCAGGCTAACCGCCTTCCGACAAAACCTCTCAGCCAGCTGGCGAAAGATTTTCCGGACGGGAAGTTTGACCTTACGTCGATCGCAAAGGGCTATAGACATCCCGAGGACATCACCACATATGGCTTCGTCGTCCATGGCGTTCACTACACGTCCGGATGCCCGACCCGCCACGGGGAGTATCCATTCTGCGACGAGATGCGGCTACCTTCCTACTCGATCGCAAAGTCTGTGTTTGCAGGGGTAGCGCTGATGCGGCTAGGCCAGCTCTACGGCACCAGCACGTACGATTTGAAGATCCGAGACTATGTCCCTCCCAAGAAGAACGAAGGCAACTGGGAGCAGACCACCTTCGGCGACACGTCAGACATGTCCACCGGCAACTTCAATTCCGACGCCTATGAAGCGGATGAAGACAGCCCCGTGAATGATCAATTCCTAATCGACGAATCGCTCGAATCCAAAACGCGCGACGCCTTCGCCTTCCACAAGAAGCAGGTACCTCCGGGAACGGTGTGGGTCTATCAGAGCTCGGCAACCTTCCTGTTGACACAAGCCATGAACGTCTACCTGCGAAAGAAGGCGGGGCCCAACGCCGACCTGTTCAACCTCATTCGAGACGACGTTTACGAGCCGCTGCTCATGAGCCCGGGCTTCATGAGCACGACACGAACCGAGAACAGTCCGACGGGCGCGCCAACGGGATACTACGGGTTGTTCTTCAATAGGGATGACGTCGCAAAGATTTCCACCTTCTTGAACAACAGCGGCGGGAAGATCAACGGAAATCAAGTGCTTGAACCCACTCGTCTGCAGGAAGCCCTCTTCCGCGGACCAAATGTCGAGACAGCCGGAGTTGCGATTCGCGGCCAAAACCCACACTCGGCTCTGGGGGCGGCCGTCAAGACCGAGGACTCTCAGGCCGTCGACAACAGTCGCCGCTATGCTCACGGATTCTGGGGCAGGCGCATCTCACGAACCGAGTTTCCAGGCTTGCAATGCGATTTCTGGATTTCACTCATGAATGGATATGGAGGCAACACAGTACAGCTTTTGCCCAACGGGGTGACTTTCTACGTTTTCAGCGATGGTTACGAATTCCCCTGGGGACCGCCGCTTGCGATTGCGGGGAATCTCGCTCCCATGTGTAACTGAATTCTCGAGAAGCGGCGTTCTGCGAAGAGGATCGTCATGAAGCTGCTGTTTGCCATCACGTCCGTTTGTGTGTATGCCCTTCTCGTTGGCCAAGCCTCGGCCCAGGTGTGTGTGGATGCTGACTTGCTCATCCTGCATGCTCACATCATCACAATGGATCCCGTCCAGAAAACTGCAACCGCGATAGCGGTGCGGGATGGCAGGATACTGGCGATCGGCGACGATGCAGCGCTGGCCGGCTGTGTGAGCGCTCGAACCATGACGGTTAACTTGCATGGCCGCACAGTCTTGCCAGGCTTGATCGATGTTCACACTCATGCCATGGAGTGGACCAAGAGCATTCTCCGCGGCGAGATCGATACCACCTACCCTCAGGTCCGCTCAATCGGCGACATCACACATGCGGTTCGTGACCGAGCGGCGGTGATCAAGCCCGGAGACTGGATTCTGGGCTCAGGATGGGATGATTCGAAGCTGGTAGAACATCGCTACATCACGCGCCAGGACCTGGACGCGATCGCACCGGACAATCCTGTTTACCTCGACCATGTCAGCGGCCATTTGGCAGCTGTAAACAGCGCCGCGTTGAAGTTGGCCGGCATTGGTCGGGAGGCTCCCAATCCGCAAGGCGGGGTGATCGAACGTGACCCGTCGGGCGAACCAACCGGAATTCTGAAGGATACGGCAATGGCGTTGGTCGCAGACCACTTGCCCCCGGACGTCGATGACATCAACATCCGGGGGGCAAAACTGGTTTCCGAAAAGGCCGCGGCGCTCGGGCTGACAACCATACACGACATCTTCCTGTCTGCGGACGAAATCCGCGGCTACCAGGATGCCTATCGGAGAGGTTGGCTCAAAATCCGTGTTCAGATGTCGCCCCAAATCTCGAGCCAGGCTGACGCGGAAAAGCTCGCGCAGATGGGAGTGCATACCGGGTTTGGCAACGACCACTTGAAATTCGGTGCTGCCAAGATGTTCGCCGACGGCGGCATGGGCGCGCGCACCATCGCAATCTATCCGCCCGGCGTGATCGGTGAGCCCGACAACCTGGGCGTGTTGCGCTGGAAGCCGGACGAGATGCAGAAAGCTCATCTCACCGCGGCCCGAGCCGGATGGCAACTGGAAACTCACGCCATCGGAGACCGCGCGATCGACGAAGTGCTGGACTCCTACGCGGCTGTTATCAAGCAACTCGGGTTGAAAGACCATCGCTTTCGAATTGTGCATGCGGGCATTTCCACGCCTGCGATTCAGAAGAGGATGCAGGAGTTGCATGTGGTGGTTGACGGGAATCCGCCGTTCGTCTATTGGATCGGCAGCTGGTTCCAGAAATATGGCGCGACACGGGGGCGTTGGTCGTATCCGGCCAAGTCATACATCGAAAACGGAATCGTCGAAGCTGCCGGATCGGACGTCCCCGTCACGCCGATGAATCCATGGTGGGGGATTTCGTCCGCAGTCGTGCGGAAGGAACTGCAGGGCGGAGCGGTTCTCGCTCCAGAAGAAAGAATCCCAATCGAAGAGGCGCTAAGGCTCTACACGCGCAACGGCGCCTACGCCGGATTCGAAGAAGACCAGAAAGGCTCCCTGACCGCCGGAAAATTCGCAGACTTCATCGTCGTCGATCGCGATCCCCTCACCGTTCCCGTTGATGAACTCAAAGACACCAAGGTCCTGCGAACTTACGTTGCCGGGGAACAGGTCTATGATGCCGGCACTCCGTGATCGCGGTCGGATGCGATCGCATCTCGATTGTGTGATGCTCATGAGGCCCGAGATCAGCTCTTTGGAAGAGAGAGACAAACTCCGGACAATCGGGCCGTCTTGCTCCTTGGGCGAGCTTTCGAACAAGCCATCGCAGCACTCTTTCGACGGCAAGTCACCGATATGTTCTACTGTTCCTCAATCACAAGGTTCAGCTTCATTGATAACAAACGAGTTGTTGGCTTCGTTTGGTAAAATGACACTTCTTCCACAGTGTTTCCTAATGATATATTATTATATACACGACTTCTCTTTAAGCTACCACATCAAGACCGACTCACTCAGACGGTCGGCCCTCCCGAGGAACAAGGGTTGTTGATGGTGGCGCTCTGTATCTTATAGATATTGTCTGTTCTTAACATAAAATCGTATAGTTATAGATCGAGACAGACTTACACACAGATCTGCTCGCTCAACTGCGAGACAGTGGTACCAGGTGGGAATGCGCAAGTCCGCATTCTTGTCAGCTGGGGACGATTCAGGACGTCCGGCGGATTACGACGACGGATCACCTGCGCGTGGTTTCTGGACGGGCGAAGTGGATCAAGATTGCGGGGAGGATTCGTCCGTTGTATTATCCGATCCTCCGACGACGCCGTCAGAATCGAAACGCGCTCTCTGTAGCCTGCCGCGTCCGCTGCGGGCGATCGAGTCGATCGACGGCTCGATCGAGGCTGCGCTGAGCACCTTGTCTGGTAGCGAAGAACCTTTTCCAGATTATCGCGATTCGGTATGACGTATTCGCCAATTGCGATTTTCGTGGAGACCGGGGTTGCTGATCGACCCTGCAATTCAAACCAAGCGATCGCTGCTTTGAGAGCATGAATAGCGCGCAACACGGGATTCTCGGGGATCGCGCCTCCTGGCGGAGGCACGCAGCCTGTCCAACTTCCGTGTCCAGTTCTAAGTTCTACAGTGGGGTACCACACTGTTCTCAGCCGGCCGTGGTGGAATTTCCGGAATTCGCTTTACCGCGTACTCAGCCCTCGGTTATCGCAACGCCGCTTCTTGCAATTGCACGACCATTTCGCGGAAGTCGCGCATCGTTGTGACCAGGATTGATTGCTCGGCCTCCTCGCGCCATTCGCCGGGCACGAGAAACATGTCAAAGTCATTCTCCACCCCACGGCCTTTGTGGGCTTCAGCTTCGAAGATATCAAAGGTCACACCGACGTTCCTGCTCACGACGTTGCCTTTCGCATCAATGGACAAAGTTGTGAGCACGTACACATTGAGACACTCCATCGCGTTTCCTTTCAAGAAAATCCATTTAATGCGCCTCATGAGGTTTCGGCATCGGCTGCGCGGTTTTCCAGCGACAGTGCCCACCAGTTTGCCTCGCGATCTGTGACTGGCTACGTATTGAGCCTGACCCGTGTGACCAACGAAACGCTGGAAGTGGAAAGAAAAGGGGGAACCACCATTTCAATAAGTATACAGGCAACTGAGTCGAGATGGCCACTTGCACGTCACTGAATATAAACACACTTCCAGCTTTCCTGGGCTCGGGAAAGGAAGATGCCGCTGGGCCACGGAGATTCTTGAGCGCCGTTTGATACCGAAAAATCCAGGGCGTGTCAGCGTCGTGGCAAAGTCGAGACCGTGTGGGTTCTAGATCGCCCTGGCCTCAACGGCACAGAAAATCGCCGCCGCTGTCAGACTAGCTGCTTCGGAAGCCGTCCTGCCGGTTCGTCGACACGTTAGAGTCCGCCTACACCTGGCCCGCGATCCAAGCCCTGTGATCAGTTCCTTTAACAAGGTCGGGAGGGGCGATTTGGGGTAC
>Ga0335085_10005053_pt1 | contig 21467 bp, 23 predicted proteins | sample Lox_Sample_45_FD_206712 | JGI IMG/M metagenome (GOLD analysis project Ga0335085, IMG submission 206712) | Soil microbial communities from Loxahatchee National Wildlife Refuge, Florida, United States - Lox_Sample_4.5 | ecosystem: Environmental > Terrestrial > Soil > Wetlands | place: USA...
CGGTGCGCACCGGCCGGTGCGGCTGGCCGCTGGCCCGCCGGGCATGGTCGACGAACGGCGCGAGCTGCCTGCGGAGCTTCGCGGCGTTCTTCTCGCTCAGGTCGATCTCGTATTCCGCGCCGCCCACGCCGAACCGGACGGTCTCATCCGCCGGCCCGCCGTCGAGATCATCTTCTAGCGCGACGATTGTCCTTCGTGCCATCCCTACCCCCGGTCCCTGCGCCAAACTGCCTGTACCTGGTCAGGTCACCCTGCCATAACATCACAAATGATCTATCTACCTCATCGCCGGCGTGGCCCGCGTGACTGGGTGATATCCAGCCAGGACCAGAGCCAATCCCGTCACGGGTGCCCCATGTTCGCGCCACCCATCCGATGACCTGACATAGGCAAATGATTCCGGCTCGCGGCGGATTCGCCCCGGATGTCGCCGCGGCTGAGGGGCGGATACGGCGGAATGGCGGGCTCAGCTACTCAGGGTCAGCAGCAGGCCTGGGCGGCCGTGAGGGGGCCCGCTCGTCGACCCCGGCCGGTCCCCCGCGCCACAATGCCAGCGTGTGTGCTTTGGGCCCGGATGGTGCGGAGGCTGCACGGGCGGCCGGGCCGCCGTCGGAGCTGCTGGCCGGGCTGGGCCCGTTCTTCGCCGTCGAGACGCACCGTCCCGGCGAGCCGGCACCGGCCCCGTGGCAGCCGCTGGGCACCCTGCTCGGCTCGGCCTCGGCCCTGGCCGCCCGGATCGACGCGGTCCGGGACAGCCTGGCCGCGGCCGCCGGCTGCCCGGCCAGCGGGGTCGAGCGGCGCGTCGCGGCTTCGGTCACTCAGCTCGGGATCGCGGCCCGGCTCATCTCGCCGGTGCTCGGGTCGGCTGTGCTCGGCGTTCCGCTCGGTATCGACGCCGCACAGGCCCGCTGGATCCCGGCGCTGGGCGGGCCGTTCCGGTTGTCGCTGGCCGTCCCCGACGGGCCGGCCCAGGTGGGCGGCGATGCCCTGGCCGAGGCCTGCCTGCCGGTGAACGAGCTGCTCGCCGGGCCGGTCCGCGCCCTGGTCGGCCTGACGGCCCCGATGGTCTCCCGGCGCGTGCTGTGGGGCAATGTCGGTTCGGCCATCAATGGCGCGGCCGCCATGATCAGTACCAGCCAGCCGCGGCTGCGCCGGCGGGCCATCCGGGTCAGCACCGCGGCGCTGCGCTTCCCGGAACTGGCGGACGGGTACCGCGGCCAGCCCACGACCAGCTTCCAGCGGAACAGCTGCTGCCTGATCTACCGGCTGGCGGGGAGCCCACCGTATTGCGGCGATTGCATCCTGAACGGCCGGCGATGGCGGCCGGGATAGGCCCGGCATAGGCTGCCGCCGTGACCTGGACCGCACCCAATGCCGAGCGTTCTGAGGACTATCCGGCGCGCCGTAACGAACCCGAGCGGGAGATGCTCCGCGACTGGCTCGACTGGCACCGGGCCACCTTGCTGTGCAAATGCGCGGGGCTGGATGCTACCCAGCTGGCTGAGCGCGCCGTGCCGCCGTCGGCCCTGTCCCTCCTCGGCCTGGTCCGGCACATGAGCGACACCGAGCGTGGCTGGGTCAGGCAGACCTTCCGCGGTGAGCAGATACCCGACCTGTACTACCGCCCCGATACCCCGGACGCGGATTTCGCCGAGGCAGATCCGGCCGGGGCCGAGAAGGACTTCGGGCTCTACCGGGCCGAGTGCCGCGCCGTCGATGCCGCGCTGGAGGGCGCCGAGCTGGACGACACGTTCACGTTCGCGGACAAGACCACCTCGGTGCGGTGGATGTGGCAGCACCTCGTGGAGGAGTACGCGCGCCACAACGGGCACGCCGACCTGATCCGCGAGGCCATCGACGGCGCGGCCGGCATGTAAGGACCGTTCGCGCTGGGCCGGGGGGCGGCCCGGACCAGCTGGTCAGCCCGCCGCAGCCCGCTGGGGCCGGGTCTACTGGTCCTCGCGGAGTTCCATGGGGACCATGAAGCGGCGCACCTCCTGGGGCCAACCGCAGGCCACGGCGATCTTTCCCGCCCACAGTCGCGCCGCCTCTTCGTCGGGCACGTCGATGACGGCGAAGCCGCCGAGGTGCTCCTTGGTCTCGGTGAACGGGCCGTCGGTGAACAGCGGCGTGCCGCTCGACGCATCGACACTGAACACCGGGTCAGCGATGTCGATGCCGCCGGTGAAGATGAAGACCCCGGCATCCTTCATCTCTGCTATCAGCGCCCTGACCGCCCTGGACTTCTCGCGCAACTCCTCGTCCGTGTGGTCGGGCACCCACTCGTCGTTGAAGGCGACGACGTACTCAGCCATGTTCTCCTCCTTGGCCGGGATGGCCTCCTGCGGCCACCCCTCCACCTTCTCCACGAAGAGCGACAGCCCGATTCGACACCGCGTCAGGAATCAGGGCGACCTCGCGATAGCGCCCGGCTACCGCAACAACCTAACGAAACCCGTCATCGCAGCCAGCGACGCGCTTACCCTGCACCTGATGGCCTCATACTCGGAGTTAAGCAGGGCGTTCACGCGCGAGGTGGCCGATGGATGACCCGAACGACCCGTACAGCCGGGACAACTTGTCGTGGAACTGGTCCTTTGGCGGGCCCAAGTGGCGGCCGTTCAGCGGCCGGCGCGGGCCCCGCGTCCCGCCACCGCCATGGGCCAGGAAGCCGTCGAGGCCGAGCAAGGCCGAGCGCGAACAGGACAAGCGCGCCGATGCGCGAGCCGAGCGGTTGCACCTGGTTGGCCTGACCAACGCCGCGGTGATCATCATGGCCGTGGTCCTCGGCGTGATGATGGTCCTGCTCGCCGTGGTGCTGGTCAGCCATCATTAACCGCAGCCGTCACGGCCGCCACCGACGCGTCACGCTGCGCCGGCGAGGCGCCCGATCAACCTCGTGAGCCGGACGCCCGCGCGGCGGACCTAGCCGGGGCCGGCCGGGCCCTGGTCTGCATGCGCTCGCCCTGCGGCCCGAAGACACTGAGCACCTCGGCTGGCTCGTCGCCGGTGCTGCCGAACCAGTGCGGGACGCGGGTGTCAAACTCGGCGACTTCCCCGGGGCCGAGGACGACGTCGTGGTCGGCGATGATCAGGCGCATGCGGCCGGTGATGACGTAAAGCCACTCGTAGCCCTCGTGCACCCTGGGTTCCGGGGTGCTCTTGGCCGCCGGGATGACGATCTTCCAGGTCTGCAGGCCGCCCGGATGACGGGCTAGAGGTATTACCGTCCGGCCTTTGCGCTGGTGTGGCTTCAGCCGGACCCGGGGATCCGCCACGTCGGGCGCGCCGACCAGATCATCGAGCGGCACGCGGAAGGCGTGCGCCAGCGGCAGCAGCAGCTCGAGGCTGGGCTTGCGCTGCCCGTTCTCCAGCCTGGACAGCGTGCTCTTGGAGATGCCGGTCGACGCGGCGAGGCTGGTCAAGGTGACATCCCGCCGCTGCCGCAGCTGCCTCAGCCGCGGGCCGACCTGCTCAAGAGCAGCGGCGATAGCGGCTGCTGCGGTCTCCACCTGGCCATTCTCGCCTTGGCTTCCCAGGATTGGCAACGAAAGTTGAGGAGGCACACCGCACCCCGCAACCTGGCCGCATGAACAGATTCGATGTGGTCATCATCGGTGGCGGCGCGGCCGGGCTGTCGGCAGCGCTCGTGCTCGGCCGGGCCCGCCGCACGGTACTCGTGGCCGACTCCGGTGCGCCCAGGAACGGGCCGGCCGCGCGCATGCAGGGGTTCCTGTCCCGTGACGGCTTCCGGCCAGCTGACCTGCTCGCGGCGGGCCGGGCCGAGATCAGCGGCTACGGCGGCCGGGTGGTCATGGACACCGTCACGGGAGCGACCGGAAGCGCGGGCACCGGGTTCACGGTGAACCTGGCTGCGGGTGGCCAGGTCTCGGCACGCGGGCTGCTGGTCGCGACCGGGCTACGGGACGAGATTCCGGATATCGCCGGGCTGCGCGAACGGTGGGGCCGTGACGTGCTGCACTGCCCGTACTGCCATGGCTGGGAGGTACGTGACCAGCGACTCGGCGTCATTGCCGACGGCTCGCCGGAGAGCGTTCGGTACACGCACGTCGTGCGCCAGTGGACCGATGACCTGCTGTTGTTCGTGCCAGCCGGAAACTTGGCCGAGGCGCAGCGCGAGGCCCTTGCCGCACGGGGCGTTGGAATCGTCGAGACCGGGGTGGACCGTGTCCTTGTTGATGACGACCACCTGGCCGGCGTCAAGCTCGCTCATGGGCAGGTGATCCGCCGGGATGCCCTGTTCGTCCCACCGCGGTTCGTCCCGAACGACGCGCTGTTTGCGGCGCTCGGCTGCGACTTCACCCGCGACGGCTGGGTCGTCACCAGCTCTGACGGCCGCACCAGCGTCCCCGGCGTGTGGGCGGCCGGCAATGTCGCCAACCCGCGAGCGCAGCTCATCACGGCCGCGGGCGAGGGATCAGCCGCGGCCATTTCCATTAACGCCACCCTCGTCGAGCAGGACGTCCGCGATGCCATCGCCGCCGCGCAGGAAGTGAGGGCGTCATGATCGGGCCACCCAGCCAGCACCAGCTGGCCCTCATGATCTAGCTCGCTGTCTTTCCCACGCTGACCGTGCTCAACCTGGCTCTGGGCGGCTGGCTCAAGACCATGTCCGCGGTCCAGCCAGCCAAAGCATCTGCACGCCCGGCGCGACCCGCGGCGGGCGAGAACGAAAGGCAGCCATGACATGACTCCCACCGACTACGCCATTGACTGGGCTCTTATCCTCGTGGTCCTGATTCAGGTCAGGGAACGCAGGCTGACAGTCACCTCCTTGATCCACCCGTTCGCCATCGCCGGCATCGCAGTCCTGATCTACCTGCGCGGCATCCCCACCGCCGGCAACGACCTCCTGCTGCTGGCCCTGGCCGCCACGGCCGGGCTGCTGATCGGCGTCCTGAGCGGGCAGACGGTCCTGATGCGAACAGTCCAGGACGGCGGGGTACTGGCCCGTAGCGGCTGGGTTTCGGCGATCTTCTGGATCCTCGGCATGGGCTCCCGGTTCGCCTTCCTGATCTGGATCAGCCACGGCGGCGCCGCTCCAGTCGCCCGCTTCAGCGCCGAGCACGCCATCACCAGCAAAGAAGCATGGATCGTCGCCCTGCTGGCCATGGCGGTGGCCGAGGTCAGCGGACGCGCACTCGCCCAGGCCCTCCGCCGCCACCACCTGCTCCATGGCGCCCCACGCGCCCTGGCCGAAGTGGTCTGACCCGAGCCGCGATCAGGCACCCGCCGCCATGCGGGTGCCTGGCCATGCAGCCGGGGCTCAGGGATGCGGGCGGCGGGCGAGCCGGCCTGTAGGCCGGGTTCTGTGCACCCGCGCGAACGCGGGCCGGCGGCCATCCATCTGGGACTGCCATTGCTGGCAGCCTCGTGCGGTCTACCCGCGAGCATCGGGCGGGCCGCCCTCAACCGCTCGCGCAGTTCCCCTCTCGCGCCCTAGGCCGGGAGGGGTCCCTTCTGACCTTGCTCCAGGTGGGGTTTACCTAGCCGCTACGGTCACCCGTAGCGCTGGTGGTCTCTTACACCACCGTTTCACCCTTACCTCCGGCCGGCCGGAGCCAGCCCGAGGCGGTCTGCTTTCTGTGGCACTGTCCCGCGGGTCACCCCGGGTCGGCGTTACCGACCACCCTGCCCTGCGGAGCCCGGACCTTCCTCACCAGGACCGTGACTGGCACGATTCCGGCGCGGCCGCCCGGCCGGCTCGCCCGCCGTGCTTCAAGCTTAGGCGCATAACGGCTATTACCGCGGCTGAAGATGCCCAGTGCTGAAATGAGCAGTGTCGTTGAAGGTGCGTACCACAGCGGGACCATCGGCGTACCAGTCGATCTCGCACAGGCAGGCCACATCGAGGTGCATCCGGCGCAGCGCCGCCGGCGGGGCCAGCAGCGCATGCCGCAGGACGGTCTTCATCGGGGTCACGTGGCTGACCACCACGACCGTGCCGGGCTCGCGGCCACCGAGCAGCCGGTCCAGCGCGGCCAGCACCCGCCGGCTGGTCGCGGCGAAGCTCTCCCCGCCGGGCGGGGCCAGGCTGGTGTCGCCCATCCAGGCGGTCATCTCGGCCGGCCAGCGTTCCATGGCCTCGGCGTAGCTGAGCCCCTCCCACTGGCCGAAGTCGGTCTCCAGCCAGCCGTCATCCACGTCGACCGGCGCTCCGGTCGCGGCGGCCACCGCCTCGGCGGTGCGCCGGGCCCGCTGCAGCGGCGAGGTCACGATGCGGTCGATGCCGCCGCGCGCGCCCAGCCGCTCTGCGGCCGCCTTGGCCTGCAGTTCGCCGGTCTCGGTGAGCGGGATGTCGCCCCGGCCAGCGAACCTGCGCTCGGCCGACAGCGGGGTCTGCCCGTGCCGGAGGAGCACCGTGGTCAGCGGAGCACCGCGCGCCGCCGTCCAGCCTGGGCCCGGCCGCGGCGCGGGGCGCGGGCCCGGCTGCTGCCCCGGCGGCTGCCTGGCGCTGGCCGGCTTGGCCGCGGCGTCCATGGCCTGGTTGGCCAGCCGGTCGGCGTGCGTGTTCTGGGCCCGCGGCACCCACTGGTACGTGATCCGGCCCAGCTGGCGGGCGGCCGCCCGGGCCTCGGCGGCCAGTGGCCGGATGGCCGGGTGCTTGATCTGCCAGCGCCCGGACATCTGCTCGACCACCAGCTTGGAGTCCATCCGGACGTGCACGTCGGCGCCGGGGGCCAGGCCGGCCGCGGCTTTCAGGCCCGCGATCAGGCCGTTGTACTCGGCCACGTTGTTGGTGGTGGTGCCGAGGCTGTCGCACATCTCGGCCAGCACCTCGCCGGTGGACGCGTCACGGACCAGCGCCCCGTAGCCGGCCGGGCCCGGGTTGCCCCGTGATCCCCCGTCGGCCTCGACGATCAGCTTCATAGCCCCGAGTCCGGGGTGCGGACCAGGATCCGGCGGCACTCCTCGCAGCGCAGCACCTCGTCGGGCGCGGCGGCCCGGATCCGGTTCAGGTCGACGGTGTTCAGCGACAGATGGCAGCCCTCGCACCGGCCGCGGCGCAGCGCCGCCGCGCCGACCCCGTGCTGGGTGCGCAGCTTCTCGTACAGCGTCAGCAGGTCGGCCGGCTCCTCGGCGGCCACGCTGGCCCGGCGGTCGCCCGCCTTGCCCGCCTCCTCGGCGATCTCCGCCAGCGCCGCGTCCCGCCGGGTGGTCACGCCGGACAGCTGGGTGGCCAGCGCGGCGCGCTCGCCGCTCAGCGCGGCCCGGCGGCTCTGCGCGCCCTCCCGGCGCTCCATCACATCGAGCACGATCTCCTCGAGATCGGACTGCCTGCGGGTCAGCGAGACGATCTCCGCCTGGAGCGTCTCCAGCTCACGGGCCGAGGTGACCGTGCCCGCGTCCAGCCTGCCCCGATCCCGGTCGATCCGGGTGCGGACCTGGTCCACGTCGGCCTCGGCCTTGCCCTGCTCCCGCCCGAGATCCTTCTCGGCCGCCTCCAGGGCGACGATCTCGTCACGCAGTTCGCGGTCTTTCGCCTCGATCTGCCCGGCTTCGGCCGTCTCGGGCAGGCTTCGCCGGCGGTGCTCAAGCCGGGAGAGTTCCGCGTCCAGTTCGGCCAGTTCGAGCAGCCGCTGCTGCGCCTCGGGAGATGCTTTCACGGGTCCCCACGTTAGCCTGCCGCCACGGTGAGCGGAAACGGCGAGCCGGGCCAGTTCTGCCCGGCCGGGCTCAGGACGGCAGCGGCAGCATGATGACCATCGGCATGGTGGGCTCGGCCGCCCCGGCGGCGGGCTCCACGGTCAGCGCCACCTTGTCCCCGGCCCGCACGCCGGACACGATGACCGGGGCGGTCATCCCGGCACGTGGTAGCGGCAGCATCCCCGCAGACCGGGAACCGGTGGTGCCGACCAGCCACAGCTCATAGCGTTCGGAAGAAGGAAGTGCGGGGAGCCGGGCGGCAGTGAAGACGAGGGCCCTGGCCCGGTGCGACATGACCACGGTGGCCGTGCCGCGCGGGCTGGCATCGGCGGTCAGCATGGTCGCGTCCGGGGCGTTCAGCACCGCGGCGATCTGCCGTGACCGCGCCTGCTCCTGGCTGAGCTGATGCCGGGTGCTGAACGCGATGCCACCGAAGGCCAGCGCCACGGCCAGCACCCCGCACGCGATGGCCATGCCCCAGCGGCGGCCCGGCCAGGCGGACTTCAGCTCGGCCACCCGCGGCGGGTGCTGCCGGGTGCGGGCCGCCGCGGCCAGCACCTTGTCACGCAGGCCGTCCGGGGCGCGGGCGGCGGTGCTGGCGGCCAGCCGGGCCGCAGTCTCCCGCAGCCCCCGGGTTTCCTGGCTGCACGACGGGCAGGCGCTCAGGTGGCGCTCGAAGCGGGCCCGGTCGGCCCCGCCGAGCGCGTCGAGCGCGTAGGCCCCGGCCAGCGTGTGCGGATCGGCCCGGTGGAACCAGAGTGCGCCCACGGCTAGTCCACCCCCAGGCAGTCGCGCAGGCGGATCAGGCCATCGCGCATCCGCGTCTTCACCGTGCCGACCGGCACTCTGAGCAGGGCGGCTACCTCACGGTAGGTCCGGCCCTGGTAGTAGGCAAGAGTGATCGACTCGCGCTGCAGGTCGGTGAGCGAGCCCAGGCAGCGGCGGACCCGTTCCGCATCGAGCCGGGCCTCGACCGCCTCGGCCACGCTGTCGTAGGAGATGTCCGGCCGGGCCACCCGCTGCTCCCGGGCGACGGCCGCCTGCTGGGCGCGCACCCGGTCCACCGCCCGGCGGTGGGCCAGCGTCATCAGCCAGGCCATGGCCGTGCCCCGGCTGGGATCGAACCGGGCCGCGTTGCGCCACACGTCCAGCAGGACTTCCTGGCTTACCTCCTCGGCCTGGGCGGGGTCCCGCAGCACCGCCCGGACCAGCCCGAACACCTGACCGGCCACCTGGTCGTAGAGCGCGCCGAAGGCCGCGTGATCGCCACGCGCCACCTGGCCGAGCAGCGCCGCCAGCGGCGTGCCCGGCTGGGCGGGCTGGCCGGGCTGGCCGGGGGATGCCTGCGGCTGGCTGTCGGTCATCGCCACGTTCCTTATTCGTTGCCGCATTACGCTTGGCTTGCCAACCTCGGTGATCTGCGGCAATCCGGATCTCCGTAGGCTACGAATGACTCCTGTGAAAGTTCCTGATCATTCCTCTGGGATCGGCCGCGGTGTGTGGGTTGGCCTGCTCACCGCCTGGGTCGCGCTCGGGGTTGCCCAGCTGATCGCTGGGGTGGGCCGGCCGCAGGGCTCGCCGGTGGCGGCCGTCGGCGGCTTGGCCATTGACAATACTCCGCCCCCGGTGAAGAACTTTGCGATCGCAACGTTCGGCTCGAACGACAAAAAGGCCCTGGTCATCGGCATGCTGGTGGTGCTCGCGGTGCTGGCCGCGGGCATCGGGATAGCGGCCATGCGGCGGCTCAGCTACGGGTACATCGGGCTCGGCATCTTCGCCGTGATCGGCCTGGCCGGCGCGCTGACCCGGCCGAGCGCCGAGCCGGTGGATGTGCTGCCCACCCTGATCGGCGTGCTGGCCGGCGCGTTCGTCCTGTCCCGCCTGGTCCGCGCGGCGCAGCGCGCATCGCTACGGGCCGATGAGCCGGCCGAGGGCAGCTCCCCCGCGGAGGGCAGCTCCGCCGCTAAGGGCAGCGCGCCCGCGCAGGAGACAGCCCCGGAGGACGCAGCCGAGCCGCCGCCAGCCGAACCCGAGCACGGCCCCCTGGACTGGATCCCGGCCACGCCGTCCCCGGCCGGGGCCGGCCCGGTTGAGCCCAGCCCCGCGGCCACCGGCCCGGCCCGGCGCAGCCTGCTCAAGGTCAGCGCGGTCGCATTGGCCGCGGGCGGCATCAGCGCCCTGGCCGGGCGGTCGCTGTCCGAGCGGTCCAGCGTGTCCGTGGCCCGGTCCCAGATCCGGTTCCCGCGGGCCGCGTACCCGGCCCCGCCGCTGCCGGCCGGCACGCATCCCAGCGTCAAGGGCCTCGAGCCGTTCATCACGCCGAACAACGCGTTCTACCGGGTGGACACCGCGCTGATCCTGCCGCAGGTGGCGCCGGGGACCTGGCACCTGCGCATCCACGGCATGGTGGACCGGGAGATCACGATCAGCTTCGACGAGCTGCTCCGCCGCCCGCTGACCGAGGATTATGTCACGCTGACCTGCGTGTCCAACCCGGTCGGCGGCCCGTACATCGGCAACGCCAAGTGGCTCGGGGCCAGCCTGGCCGGCCTGCTGCGGACGGCCCGGGTCAAGGCCGGCGCGGATCAGCTGCTGTGCACGTCGGTGGATGGGTTCACCTCCGGCACCCCGATCGCCACCGTGATGGACGGGCGGGACGCCCTGCTCGCGGTGGCCATGAACGGCGCCGCGCTGCCGGTCGCGCACGGTTTCCCGGTCCGGATGGTGACACCCGGCCTGTACGGCTACGTGTCCGCCACCAAGTGGGTCACCGACATCAAGGTGACCACGTTCGCCGCGGAACACGCCTACTGGACGGTGCGCGGGTGGTCGCAGCAGGCCCCGATCAAGACCGAGTCCCGGATCGACGTGCCGAACACCGGGGTCAAGGCGGGCCGGACCGCGGTGGCCGGCGTGGCCTGGGCCCAGCACAAGGGCATCGACGCCGTGCATGTCCGGGTGGACAAGGGGTCGTGGGAGCAGGCCACGCTGGCCGCGGTGCCGGGCATCGACTCCTGGCGGCAGTGGGTCTGGGAGTGGGATGCCACGCCGGGCACACACACGATCGAGTCCCGCGCCACCGACCGGACCGGCTACACGCAGACGTCCCTGCAGGAACCCCCGGAGCCCAACGGCGCCTCCGGCTACCCGAGCATCACCGTCCAGGTGAGCTAAGCCGCAGTGTCCGGCTGGCCTGTGCCGGCTTCCTCGCGGGGGGTCCAGGGGGTCGTCCCCCCGGACGTCACAGCAACTGGTCGCGGATCTGGCTGGACAGGTAGGCGCCCAGCCAGCGGCCCTGCTCGTCCAGGAGCTGCCCGAGCCCGGCCCCGCCGGCGCCTTCTTCCTCGGCCAGCTCGCGCTCGTCCACCTTGCGCCAGGTCACGTGGGGCCCGAGCCGCATGGTGGCATGGGCGCCGGCCAGCGCAGGCAGGGCCAGCAGGCCGCTGGCCCCGCCCGTCGCGTCCCAGTCCTGGGCCGGGCACAGCACCAGCACCGGGCAGCTGATGTCCAGGCCGCGGCGGAGCCGGCGGCGGATCACGGCCAGCAGCGGCGCTGCCCGCCGCGCCCGCCGTCCGGCCGGGGCCAGCCGGGTCAGCCACGATCGGGGGCGCAGCGCCGGGCTGGCCAGGATCAGCGCGTCCGCGGGCCGGCTGCCGCGCCGGGCGTGGCACCACAGCGCGGCCACCAGCGCCCCGGTGGCGTGCGCGCCGAGCACCACGGTCTCCATCCCGTCCGCCTCCCGCACGTGCTGCACGGCCGTGTCCAGGCAGGCGAAATACGCATCCAGCTCGGCCGCGCTGTCCTGCACGGGGTGGCCGGTCTCCACCCGGCCGCTGTCCGCCAGCCGGCGCAGGTCGGCCACGTAGAAGTGGAAACCACGGTCGGTGTACCAGCTGGCCAGCCCGGCGGGCACGAACGGATCGTCCAGGCAGTGCAGGTAGATCGCGGCCCGCTTGGTCGGCCGGGCGCTGCGGCGGCGCAGGACCGCGCCGTCCAGGCCCTGGGCGCCGGCCGGGTCCTCGGGCAGCAGCGGCAGGCTGACCGCCTCATACCCTTCGGCGGTGCCGTCGATGTCCGTGATGAGACCCATGGAGTTCCCCCGTCCCCGTTGGTCACGACGACCGGCCCCAGCTGACCCTTGCCCCATCATGACCCCTGCCCCTGCGGCCGCCGCCCCGCCGCGCCGACCCCGCCCCGGCCACCTCGATATGAACACGGAGCGTTATTTCGCAGTCTGTCACTGTCACCGGGCGTGCACCGCAGAAACAGCCGGCCCAGCGTGATCAGCGGCTACGCGTTTGCCGTCAGACGGGAGAATTCGGCCCGCGACCGCGCCGGACCGGACTCTGCGCTGTCGGTAGCCTCAAGGCATGACCGGTCGCGAAGGCGAGCAGGAGCTCACCGAGATCGAGCAGAAGTTCGACGTGCCCGCCGGGTTCGTGCTGCCCAGCCTGACCGGCCCGGGGGTGGCCAGCGAGACGCCGCCGGACGTGCTGAACCTGTCCGCCACCTACTTCGACACCGCCGGGCTGCGGCTGGCCACGGCCAAGATCACGCTGCGCCGCCGCACCGGCGGCACCGACGCGGGCTGGCACATCAAGCTGCCGGTCAGCGCGGACACCCGCCGGGAGCTGCACTTTCCCCTTGACCTGGGGGAACACGAGGTCCCTGGCCAGGTGGCCGCCGAGGTGGCCCAGTGGACCGGCGGTGAGCCGCTGCGGCCGGTCGCCCGGCTGGACAACCGCCGCACGATCCGGCGGCTGCTCGGCCAGTCCGGCCAGCCGCTGGCCGAGATCGCCGACGACGCGGTGAGCGCCTACCGCCCGGATCCGGCCGACCCGGCCCGCTGGCGGCCGGCCGGCAGCTGGCGCGAACTCGAGGTGGAACTGGTCACCGGAACCCGTTCTCTACTTAACGCCACTGCCGGGCAACTGCGCGCCGCCGGTGCGTCGCCGTCCAGGTCGGCTTCCAAGCTGGCCCGGGTGCTCGGCACCGGCTAGCCGCCGGCACCGGCCGGGCCGCCGGACTCAGAGCTGCCCAAGAGGATCTGCCCAGCGCGGTCAGATGGCCGGCCCCGAGACTGTCGGGGTAGCTTGGCCGAGAGGAGCCTCCAGGATGCACAGCGACGAGCGGACTGTGTCGGCAATCTTCGCCCGCGACCACGCTCGCCGGCGCCTGCGCAACGTCACCATCAGCGCGGGTATCGCCGGCGTGGCGGTGGCCGGCGTGGTGATGGCCGAACTGCCCGCCGCGGCGCACAGCACCGCCAGCAGCTCTACGGCCCAGGGCGGGCACTCGGCCACGTCGTCGGGCTCCGGCGCCAAGTCCTCGGGCAGCGGCTCGTCGTCCAGTTCTGGCTCCTCGTCCAGTTCTGGCTCCTCGTCGAGCTCCGGCTCGTCATCGGGTTCGGGCTCGTCGTCGAGCTCCGGCTCGTCGAATTCCGGCTCGTCCGGCTCGTCGTCCACCCCGTCGTCCGGCTTCGGGCCGCCCAGCGCCACCTCGGGTGGATCATGACGGAGTCCGCCGCCGCGGGCCCGGCTGCCCCGGCGCAAGCGGACTGGACGGCCCTGGGCACCCAGGTCTGGCTGCTGGTCACCGACCCGGCCCAGCTGGCCGCGGGCCGCCGCCTGCTGACGGCCGGCCTCGCCGCGGTGGACGCCGCGTGCAGCCGGTTCCGCCCCGACTCCGAGCTGATGCGCCTCGACCATGCGCCACGGCCGCCCGGGCCGGTCCAGCTCAGCCCGCTGCTGGCCGAGGCGGTGGCGGTCGCGCTCCGCGCCGCGGAGCTGACCGGCGGGGACGTGGATCCCACCATCGGCGACGCCCTCGCGCTCATCGGCTATGACCGGGACTTTGCCCAGGTGCCACCGGACGGCCCGGCGGTGACGCTGACGGTTCGGGCCGCGCCCGGCTGGCGCCAGGTCAGCCTGGACGAGCCGCGACGGCTGCTCACCCTGCCGCCCGGGGTCAGCCTGGACCTGGGGGCCACGGCCAAGGCGTGGGCCGCGGACCGCTCGGCCGCCCGGCTCGCCGCCGAGCTGGGCTGCGGGGTGCTGGTCGGCCTGGGCGGGGATATCGCGGTGGCCGGCCAGCCGCCGGACGGCGGCTGGCGGATCCGGGTGCAGGACGTCACCGGGCGGCCGGAAGACCAGCCGGAGGGGCCGTCGGCCGTGGTGGCCATCAGGGAAGGCGGCCTGGCCACCTCGAGCACCACCGCCCGGCGCTGGCGGCGCGGCGGCGCGGCGCTGCACCACATCCTCGATCCGCGGACCGGGCTGCCCGCGCCGGTGTACTGGCGGACCGTGTCGGTGGCCGCGGCCAGTTGCGCCGACGCCAACATGGCCAGCACCGCCGCCATCATCCGGGGGCAGCGGGCCGTGGAGTGGCTGGTAAATCTGGGTTTGCCCGCACGGCTGGTGGATGCGGCCGGTAACGTGCAGACCGTTGCCGGATGGCCCGCCGAATAGCCCCAGGGGTCTGCATGAACCAGCACCACCCGCCTGGCCTGCGCGCGGCCGTGGCCCGGCGCAACCGCAGCCAGGGCCGGCTGCGGGCCGTGACCGCCACGGTCGGCGCTGGTGGCGTGGCCACCGCGGGCGTGGTGGCGTTCATCCTGCCCGGCGCGTCGCACACCGCCGCCGCCAGCACGCAGACGGCCCGCGCGGCCCAGCCGACGCCCGCCGCCAGCACCGGCAACCCTGGGACGGCCGGAACCCGGCATGCCCGGCGGCACCACCATCACCACAAGCGCGCCACCGGCGCCGCGGCCGGATCAGCCGGTGCGGCGTCCGCGTCCAGCGCCCCCGCCCCGCCCAGCAGCGCCCCGGCACCGGTCCCCAGCACGTCCCCGTCGCACGGCGTCTCCGGCGGCTCCTGACCCGGGCTCAGCCGGCCTGCTCGGCCGCGTCCCCGGCAATGTCCCCCGTCACCAGCGGCGCCACCGTGGCCCGCGAGTCGTACCGCCAGAGCCCGGGCAGCAGCCAGCACGTCACCACGCCGGTGGCCACGCTGAGCAGCCCACCCGACCAGGCCGCGAACGACGGCCCGCCGATGGCCGCGGCCGCGCCCGCCTCGGCGTCGCCCAGGCGCGGGCCGCCCTGGATGCCCGCGTAGATCAGGCTGTTCACCCGGCCCTGCATCTGGTCCGGGGTCACCTGCTGCACGATCACTATCCGGAACACCGACGAGATAACGTCGGCCGCGCCCGCCACGGCCAGCAGCACCAGCGCCGCGGGCAGCCAGCGGACCAGGCCGAAGCCGGTGATGGCCAGGCCCCACGCCGTGACGCAGATGACCACCGCCCGGCCGACGGCGTGCACCCGGCCGACCCGGCCGGTGAGCACCGAGCCGAGCAGCGCCCCGGCGCCCGGGGCCGCGTTCAGGTAGCCGACGGTCGCGGCGCCCCCGCCGAACACCGTGGTGGCCAGCGCCGGGAACAGCGCCCGCGGCAGGCCGAACACCATGGCGCCCAGGTCGATAAGGAACACCCCGGCCAGCGGCTGGCTGGATCGCAGGTAGCGCACGCCGCCGATGAGCGAGGCCAGGCTGGGCGGCTGGCCGCCGTGTTCCGGCGGCAGCCGGGGCAGCAGCAGCACGGAGCCGAACGCCACCGCGAACGACGCCACGTCCAGCCCGTAGACCAGGCCGAAGCCCGCGTGCGCGATGAGCAGCCCGGCCGACGCCGGGCCGAGCACCGTGGTCAGCTGGAGCGCGGCCGACTGCACGGACACCGCCGCGGGCACGTCCGGCGGCGGGACCAGCCGCCGCAGCGAGGCGCGCCGCGCGGACCAGTCCAGGCCCTGGAACGCCGCCGCCTCGGCGGTGCAGGCGAACACCGGCCACAGCCGGGGCGGGCCGGTCAGCGCGTTGGCCGCCAGCCCGGCCGACCCGGCGGCCAGCATGAGCTGGGTGAACAGCAGGACCCGGCGGCGGTCCCAGGCGTCCACCAGCGGCCCGCCGAGTAGCGATCCGGCCAGCAGCGGGATGAGCTGGCCCAGGCTGACCAGCCCGACCATGGCCGTCGAGCCGGTCAGCCGGTAGGTCTGGTACGACACGGCCACGATGGTGAGCTGGCTGCCCAGCTGGGAGACCAGCTGCCCGGTCCACAGCCGGCGGAAGTCCCGGTGCCGCCGCAGCGGGCCGATGTCCACCAGGATGCCGGCCAGCCACCGGAGCGGTGCCGCATTCCTGGGCGCCGGCTTGCTGGCCGGCTCGGGCATGCGGTCTCCTCTGGGGGGCGCCGGCTTCCGGGCGCGCCGTATGCAGTGCGCACGTATAGGTGCCTATGTATACCGGAACGGATGTATTGCCTGGTCTGCCGGGGCCGACCCGAGGGCAAGCCGGCGTTCAGAGGGAATTGAGAGACATGCCATAGCACCGACTGCACCGGACCGTAAATGCTTAGCATCGGACGACAGGACGGCTAGAAGGACAGCGATGAGCGGAATCACGCAGAGCACGGCGCTCTGGTACGCCAGCCGGGCCACCGGCGTGGTGAGCCTGCTGCTGCTCACCGGGGTGACGCTGCTCGGTGTGCTGGTGAACCGGCAGGGGCGGCTGCCCGGGCTGCCCCGGTTCGTGGTCACCGGGCTGCACCGCAACTTGTCCCTGCTGGCCGTGGCGTTCGTCGCGATACACGTGCTGACCGCGGTGCTGGACCCCTACGTCACCATCGGGCTGGTCGCGATCGTGATCCCGTTCGCCTCGCCGTACAAGCCGCTCTGGCTCGGCCTGGGCGCGATCTCGCTCGACCTGGTGCTGGCGCTGATCCTGACCAGCCTGGCCCGGGCCCGGCTGAACCGCCGGTTCTGGCGCGGCCTGCACTGGTTCGCCTACCTGGCCTGGGGCAGCGCGACGGCGCACAGCCTGACCAGCAGCACCGACATGCACAGTGGCGTGCTGCTCTACCTGGTGATCGCGTGCATCGCCGCGGTGGCCGGGGCGGTCATCTGGCGCATCACCCAGGCCGGCCGGGAGGTGCCGCGCGAAGAACGCGCCGCCGCCACCCTCGACATGATGTCGCCGCGCAGCGTGCGTGCCCCAGCCCGCCGCGGGCCGCGCGAGAACATCCACTGACCGACTCACGAAAGCCGATCTGCGATGACGTTTGGCACCACCGTGCCGCACCCTGGTCAGCCGCTGACCCAGCCGGGCGGCGCCGGCGACGGGCTGCCCCGGCTGCTGCCAGCCCGGGGGGCGGTGCCGGTCGACCTGCGGACCCATCTGGGCCGCCTGGGCCAGCCGCCCTACGCCGGCCAGGCCGGGAGGCTGATCCCGGTCCTGCAGGCCGCGGGCCTCACCGGCCGGGGCGGGGCCGCCTTCCCGGTCCACCGCAAGCTGGCCGCGGTGGCCAAGGCCCGCACCCAGCCGGTGGTCATCGGCAACGGCGCCGAGAGTGAGCCCGCCAGCGAGAAGGACAAGTCGCTGCTGTGGATCTCACCGCACCTGGTCCTGGACGGCCTGCAGCTCGCGGCCGAGGCCGTCGGCTCCGATGCGGCCGGGCTGTACCTGCACCGCCACCCGCGGCTGCTGGAGAACTTGCACGCCGCGATCGCCGAGCGCGCCGCGGCCGGGATGGACCGCGCCGGGGTGGAGATCTTCGAAGCCCCGCACCGTTTCCTGGCCGGGGAGGAGTCGGCCCTGGCCAGCCGGGTGAACGGCGGGCCCGCCATGCCGCGGTTCAAGCCGCCGATGGTGTTCGAGCGCGGCGTGGCCGGCCGCCCCACCCTGGTGCACAACGTGGAGACGCTGGCCCACCTGGCGCTGATCGCCCGGTTCGGGCCGGACTGGTTCCGTGCGGCCGGCACGGATGCCGAGCCGGGCAGCATGCTGTGCACGCTGCACCAGGCCGATGGCCGCCGGGACGTGGTGGAAACTGAACTCGGCACCCCGCTGCGCAGCCTGCTCACCCTGGACGGGCACACCCAGGCCGTGCTCAGCGGCGGGTACCACGGCGCCTGGCTGCCGGCCGCGGACGCGGCGCGGATGACGCTGAGCAACGCGGACCTGCGGCCGGCCGGCGCGTTCGTGGGGGCAGGCGTGCTGGCCGCGCTGCCGGCCGACCGCTGCGGCATCGCCGAGGCGGCCCGGGTGGCCCGCTACCTGGCGCTGGAGTCGGCGGGCCAGTGCGGGCCGTGCTTCAACGGCCTGCCGCGGATGGCGGCCGCCATGGCCGAGATCGCCAGCCCGCGGCCGGACCCGCGCGCGGTGACCGACATGATCCGCTGGGCCGGCCTGGTGCAGGGCCGGGGCGCCTGCCACCACCCGGACGGCGCCGTCCGGTTCATCCGCAGCGCCCTGCACGTGTTCCGCGACGAGATCACCCGGCACGGCCAGGGACGCTGTGTGGACCCGGCCCGGCGGCCGTTCCTGCCGCTGCCGGACAGCACCGCGCTCAGCGCGGCGGACTGGAGCTGACCACGATGAAGGACCAGCTGCGCGTCGACCCGACCGTCTGCTCCGGGCACGGGCTGTGCGCGGAACTGCTGCCCGAGCTGATCACGCTGGACGAGTGGGGTTACCCGATCGTGGCCGACGGGCCGGTGCCCCGGTCACTGGACCGGCACGTCCGCCGGGCCGTCACCGACTGCCCGGTGCTGGCCCTCAAGCTGCTACCGGCCCGCTGACCAGCGGGCCAGCCCCTACAACGAGACCGTACAATGAGCCACCGGCCTGCCCTCCCCCGCCGCGGGGCTGGCCACGTCCCCCCATCCGCACGTTAAGGCCAGTCCCATGAGTACCCCGGACGCCGCGCCGGAGCCCACAGCCACGGCGCGGTCTGGCCGGCTGGGCCCGCGCACGCTACGCGGCCGGCTCATCGCCGGCCTGCTCGCCCTGCTCGCGGTGGCCTGCGCCGCCATCGGCATTACTACATATGTGGCTTTGCACAAGGCGCTGATGAGCCAGCTCGACCAGCAGCTCAGTGCGGTCAGCATGCGGTACGGCACGTGCCTGGAGTCCGGCCCGGTGGAGCAGGACGGCAAGCCCGAGTCACAGGGCCAGCCGGCCAAGGACAGCGACCACGACAACGACAACATCCCCGGCGGGCCGCAGATGTGCGGCCAGGAGCAGGGCCCGCAGACGTTCAGCGCCTCCATCGGCGGCAGCATGTTCCACAACCCGACGGTGACCGGCAGCGACTGCCACCTGACCCAGTCCGACCGGACGGCCCTGCTCGCGCTGCGCACTTCAGGCGCGCCGACCACGGTCTCGCTCAGCAGGCTCGGCCGCTACCAGCTGATGGCCCGGCCCGGGAACGACGGCACCAGGCTGGTCACCGGGCTGCCGCTGGCCCCGGTGCAGTCCACCCTGCGGGAGGTTGAGCTGACCGAGATCATCGTCTTCTCGGCGGCGTTGGTGCTGACGGGGTTGCTGGGGACGGGGTTTGTCCGGCTGTCGCTGGGGCCGTTGCGGCGGGTGGCGGCGACGGCGACCCGGGTGACCCAGCTGCCGCTGGCCAGTGGCCAGGTCACGCTGCCTGACCGGGTGCCCGACGCCAACCCGCGGACCGAGGTCGGCCAGGTCGGCGCGGCGTTCAACCGGATGCTGGGCCACGTGGAGGCCGCGCTGGCCCGCCGGGCCGCCTCCGAAGCCCGGCTGCGCCGCTTCGCCGCCGACGCCAGCCACGAACTGCGCACCCCGCTGGCCGCCATCCGCGGCTACGCCGAACTCGCGCTGCGCCACCCCGGCCCCGTCCCGGCCGACATCGAGCACGCCCTGCGCCGCGTCGAAGCCGAATCCTCCCGGATGAGCGTCCTGGTCGACGAGCTGCTGCTGCTCGCCCAGCTCGACGCCGGCCGCCCGCTGGCCCAGGAACCCGTCGACCTGACCCGGCTGGCCATCGACGCCACCAGCGACGCCCGCGTCGCCGCCCCCACCCACCGCTGGCTCCTGGAACTGCCCGACGAGCCCGTCCAGGTCCGCGGCGACGAACACCGCCTGCACCAGGTCCTGGCCAACCTGATGAGCAACGCCGCCAAACACACCCCACCCGGCACCACCGTCACCGTCGCCCTCACCACCAACGGCACCACCGTCCAGCTGTCGGTCACCGACAACGGCCCCGGCATCCCACCCGACCTGCAGCCCACCCTGTTCGAACGATTCGTCCGCGGCGACACCGCCCGCACCCGCCAAGCCGGCCAGCCCGCCTCCACCGGCCTCGGCCTGGCCATCGTCGACGCCGTCACCACCGCCCACGGCGGCACCGTCCACCTCCACTCCCAGCCCGGCACCACCCGCTTCACCATCACGCTGCCGCTCAGCGGAAATTCAGAGGATGCGTAGAAACTCTCTGTAACCTCAGCTCGCATACTGGATTGATGATGAGTGAGACGCAGACAGCGCAGCCGACGGCGTCAGCGCAGGCTGCTCCGATCAAGCGGCTGGATGGCAGCCCGATCCGGGTGCTGGTGGTCGACGACGAGCCCAGCCTGGCTGAGCTGCTGGCCAGCGTCCTGCGCTACGAGGGCTGGGAGATCCAGACCGCCGGGGACGGCGCGTCCGCGGTGCGCACGGCCCGCGAGTTCCGCCCCGACGCGATCGTGCTGGACATCATGCTGCCCGACTTCGACGGGCTCGAAGTGCTCCGCCGGGTCCGGCAGGACGCCCCGAACGTGTGCGTGCTGTTCCTGACGGCCAAGGACGCGGTCGATGACCGGGTGGCCGGGATCACGGCCGGCGGGGACGACTACGTGACCAAGCCGTTCAGCCTGGAGGAGGTGCTGGCCCGGCTGCGCGGGCTGCTCCGCCGGGCCGGGCTGGCCCGGGCCCGCGGCGAGACCCAGCTGGTGGTGGGCGACCTGTCCATGGATGAGGACGCCCGTGAGGTCCGCCGGGGGGACGATCTGATCGACCTGACCGCGACCGAGTTCGAACTGCTGCGCTTCCTGATGCGCAACCCGCGCCGGGTGCTGTCCAAGGCCCAGATCCTGGACCGGGTGTGGAACTACGACTTCGGCGGCCAGGCCCACGTGGTCGAGCTGTACATCAGCTACCTGCGGAAAAAGATCGACGCGGGACGGGAGCCGCTGATCCACACCGTCCGCGGCGTCGGTTACGTCCTCAAACCCGCGAGCTAGGGCGCAGCCCATGAGCAGCCCCGGCGCCGGACCCGCACGGCGCGGGAGCGCGCCGCGGCAACCGAGCGCTCACCGGCTGCCGAACGTGCCACTGCGCCCCGGCTCGATCCGCCGCTGGCTGGCCGCACGCACGCTGCGCGGCCGGCTCATCGCCGGCCTGCTGGCCCTGCTCGCGCTAGCCTGCGCCGCGGTGGGCGTGGTGACCTACCTGGTGCTCAGCAGCACCCTGCTCAACCAGCTCGACCTGCAGCTCAAGGCGGCAGGCGGCATCTACCCCTCGTGCATGGAATCGCTGGAGGACCACGAACAGCTGCCACCGGGCACCCCGCGGGGCAACTGCAACAAGACCCCCGGGCTGGGCCCGGGCACGTTCGGCGCCCGGGTCAAGCACGGCGAGGTCACCAATCAGGGCATCATCAACGGGCACGCGCAGCTGTCCGAAGCGGACGAGGCCAAGCTGGTCAGGCTGCCGCCGAACGGCGAGTATTACACGCTGGACCTGCCCTCGATCGGCGGAGACTACCGGGTCACTGCGGTCCCCGGCCATGACCACGACGTGCTGATCACCGGCCTCCCGCTGGCCGACATGGAGGCCACCCTGCGCCGGGTGGAGATCGCCGAGGTGTCCGCGTTCTCGGCGGCGTTGGTGCTGACGGGGTTGCTGGGGACGGGGTTTGTCCGGCTGTCGCTGGGGCCGTTGCGGCGGGTGGCGGCGACGGC
>Ga0335085_10005054_pt1 | contig 21467 bp, 20 predicted proteins | sample Lox_Sample_45_FD_206712 | JGI IMG/M metagenome (GOLD analysis project Ga0335085, IMG submission 206712) | Soil microbial communities from Loxahatchee National Wildlife Refuge, Florida, United States - Lox_Sample_4.5 | ecosystem: Environmental > Terrestrial > Soil > Wetlands | place: USA...
CCCTCGTCGCCGGCGCCGAGCCGCTCGAGCGCCTCGGCGAAGACCTGCATGACGAGCGGCCCCATCCCGCCGTAGAACTCGTCCGGCGGCAGGTAGTCGCCGACCGGGTAGGCTCGCTGCGCGAGCACCGGGCCGGTGTCGAGCTCGACGTCCATGCGGTGGAAGCTGATGCCGACCCGCTCGTCGCCGTCACGGATCGCCCAGGCGATCGGAATCGGGCCCCGATGGCGCGGCAGCAGGGAGGGGTGCCCGTTCAGCCAGCCGAGCGGCGGAACGGCGAGGGCGTCGGCCGGCACCTTCCACGGAAAGCCCATGCAGACCACGAGGTCGGGACGCACGGACTCGAGGAGCGGAGCGAGCCGGTCGCGGCCCGACGGCAGCAGCACGTCGAGGTGCGGGGGCAGGGACGCTAACAGGGACCCGACATCGCCGACCGGGCCGTAGCGGTTCGCGAGGTCGCGGACGGTCATGAGCGCGACGGGCTCGTGCCCGGCTTCGCGCACCGCATCGTCGAAGCCGAGCGCAACCGGGAGGATCCGCGTCACGATCGCGACCCGCCAGTCGCCGCTCCGGGGCCGGCCGAGTCGGCGCCGGCGCGCTCCGGCCTGCTCCGTCGAGCCTGCGCCGGCCGGCGGCGTCGAAGGAGTCACGGCTCGCGATGGATCCGGGCGCCCGAGGCCTGGTTCCGCGCCTTGACCACGATCTCGTCGACGTTGACGTGCCAGGGCCGGGTCAGCGCGAAGAGCACGCAGTCGGCGACGTCCTCGGCGCTCATCGCGTCGACGCCTTCGTAGACGGCGGCCGCCTGCTCGGCGTCGCCTTTGAAGCGGACGAGCGAGAACTCGGTCTCGACGAGGCCGGCGTCGACGGTGGTGATCCTGATCGGCCGGCCGAGCAGATCCTCGCGCAGCGCGTAGGTGAAGCCGCGCTCGGCGAACTTCGCCGCGACGTAGGTCGCACCGCCCGGATACGCGACACGGCCGGCGACCGAGCCCATGTTGACGACGTGGCCCCAGGCGCCGAAATGCGGCAGGCAGAGGCGCGTCATCCGGACGAGCCCGGCGACGTTGACCCCGAAGACGGTCGCCTCGTCCTCCTCGTTCGACTCGTCGAACGGAGCGCGCCCGAGCGCGAGGCCGGCGTTGTTGAAGAGGATGTCGAGGCCGCCGAGCGCCTCGACCGCCTCGTCGACGAAGCGCCGGCAGCTCTCGGGATCGGTGACGTCGAGAGCGAGCGCGATCTCGGTCTCGAGCCGCTCCACGCGCCGCGCACCGCCTGCGACACGGACACCCGCCTCGGCGAGCGCCCGCGCAGCTGCACGGCCGATGCCTGACGAGGCGCCGGTCACGATCGCCCGCTTGCCGCCGATGTCGAGCGCGGCCACCGACGCGGACCCTACCGCCGGCGCAGCGAGCCGAGCGCGACGTCCTGCTCGCGCCGGGCGACGTGGTCGACCTGGAGGGTCGTGTGGCGGAGCCCGAACCGGGAGGCGAGCAGCCGCTCGAGACGGCGCCGGGCGGCGTGGCAGTCGGTGCCCGGCTCGACGAGGACGTGCGCGGCGAGCGCGGGAAAGCCGCTCGTCACCGTCCAGACGTGGAGGTCGTGCACCTCGACGACGTCGTCGTCGTCCGCCAGGGCGGCCGCCACCTCCTCCGGCTCGATCCCTGTCGGCGAGCCTTCGAGGACGATGCGACCCGAGTCGCGGAGCAACGACCAGCTCGAGCGGAGCATCAGCGCCGCGACGAACAGGCCGGCGATCGGGTCGAAGCGGTTCCAGCCCGTCAGGAGCACGAGCGCACCCGCGATCGCGGTGCCGATGAAGGCGGCGAGATCGGTCGCGACGTGCAGGAAGGCGCCGCGCACGTTGAGGCTCTCGCGGCTCGCCCGTGAGAGCACGGATGTGGCAGCGAGGTTGACGACGATCCCCGCGCACGCGACGGCGACGACGACGGCTCCCGCCACCGGCGGCGGATCGATCAGGCGCCGGATGGCCGAGTAGACGATCAGCAGCCCGACGACGAGCAGTGTGACGCCGTTCGCCTGCGCTGCGAGGATCTCGGCGCGGCCGAAGCCGAAGGTCCAGACGCCGCGGGCGGGGCGGGTGGCGATCCGGGCGGCCAGGAGCGCCGCGCCGAGCGCGGCGGCGTCGCTCAGCATGTGGCCGGCGTCGGCGAGCAGGGCGAGCGAGTCCGCGAGGAGCCCGGCGACGACCTCGCCCAGCATGAAGGCCGCGATCAGGGCGAGCGCGATCGCGAGGGCACGCTGGTCCCTGGCGCGAGCACCCCGACCGTGGCCGTGGCTGTGGTCTTGCATCCCCCTAGCGTACGCAGCGGTTCCGATCCGCCACGTGGCCACGCAACGCCCGGGCCGCCCTCGCCGGCGACGGACCGAGTTGCGCCAGGAGGACGGTCGCGTCGACGAACGGAAAGTTGTCCGCGAGGCCGACCGTGGTCGCATAGCTGCTCCAGTGCCAATGCTCGGGCTCGTCGCCGAGTCCCGCCTCGACGGGATTCAGGGCTACGTACGTCACAACGCCGAGCAGGTCAGAGTCGGATTCGATGCGGCGCGACCAGTAGCGCTCGCGGACGAGTGCGCCGACGCGGCCGTGGCGGGCGTTGTAGTCCTTGCCGTACTCGCTCGACAGCCAGTGCATCCCTTCGGGCAGCGACTCGTTCGGCACGTCGAGGACGAGGTGAAGGTGGGTCGGCAGTTGGCAGAAGGCGACGCAGGTCCACTCGTGGCGGTCGACCGCTGCGACGAGCCGGCGCGTCCAGGTCGCATGGTCGACGTCGTCCCGGTAGTAGAGCTCGGGGCTCGCCGCGCCGACGATCACGTGCTGTATGCCCGGTGCGGTGTCCCGCGGGCGCTGCCTCCGTCGCGGCCGCTCGTCCATGCCCGCAGCCTCGCGTGCCGAGCCGGAGCGCGCAAGAGGGCCGTATCGGACTCCCTGTCTCCCCAGGCCCCGTCCGGTGCCAGGCACCAGACGGGGCCGAAGAGGCGACGAACCACCGGGCAGCGGAATGACGGGCCGGGGCCGAATGCTGCCCGCCCGGAACAGCTGTCCGCCCGGGCCCCGTCGGGTGCCAGGCACCAGACGGGGCCGTTCGGGTCACGGTCGCGCGCGCGAGGCGGCCCACGCCCGCCCAAAGGCGAGGCGCTCTGGCGGAGTCGGGTGACTGAAGAGGAGGACGTACGCGAGCCGCGGCGGCTCGAGGTCCGAGAGGTTCCTGCGCGCGAGCTCCAGATGGGTTCGCTCGAACGCCTCTGCGTCTCCGGTCAGCTCGAGCGAGCAGCGGTCCGCTCGACGCTCCCAGCGCCGCGAGAGCCAGGCCGCGGCAGGCATGCCGGCAAGCTCGAACGCGAGCAGGAGCAGCAGTGCAGCCGGCAGCTCCCGCGGAGACGCGACGCGGGTGCCCAGCACGGCCCAGAAGACCGCCACGGCAGCGGCGGCACCCGCCATCCCGAGCAGCGTCAGCTTCGCCACGTGCCGTTCGCGCCGGTGGCCGAGCTCGTGCGCGACGACGAGCCGCAGCTCGCGTGTGTCCGCCGCACCCAGCAGCGTGTCGAAGAGAACGACGCGCCGGGTGCGACCGAGGCCCGAGATGTACGCGTTCACCCTGGTCGTCCGCCGGCTCGCGTTCGCGACGAGCACGCCGGAAACGGGGACGCCGGCCCGCGCGGCCAGCGAGCGGACCTCGGCCGCCACCGCTTCGTCTTCGAGCGGCACGAAGCGGGTGAAGAGCGGCTCGAGCACAACCGGCGCACCGAACGAGACCACGAGCACCGCGAGCGCGAGGGCCGCCCCTGCCGGCACCGCCCACCACCCCGGCAGCGCCCGGGCGAGGGCGACCGCCGCCGCCCACGCGCCGGCCGCGAGCGCCACCGAGAGCCCGAGCCCTTTCGCCCGGTCGCCGAGCCAGCCGCGGAGCCTCTGCGTCGAGAAGCCGAACCGGCGCTCGCGCAGCCAGCCCCGCCAGAACGCGAGCGGGAACTCCACGAGCGCCGTCACCGAGACGACGAGTGCGGCGTAGGCCGCCGCTGCCGCCACCGTCGGCAGCGACCCGACGACGGAGAAGAGCCGGCGCCCGGGCCACCCCCACGCGAGAAGTGCGAGAACCCCGGCGCCGAGCGCGGTATCGACGACGAGCGCGAGATAGAGCGGACGGTGGTAGGCGGCCGCCCGCTCCTTGTCCAGGTGAGAGAAGGCTAAGGATGCGGACAATTCGCACAAGAGGGTACGGGGCGGCTGGCTACACTGCCGCGCACAGATGGCGAGCGCGGACGTGACCGGGGGACTGCGCCTCAACGAGGAAGCCACGAACCTCGCCTCCGATCTGCGCCGCCTGTCGCGGGTAGCCACGATCGTCGCGCTGCTCACGAGCCCGGCGCTGATCGCCTACCTGATCCATGTCCAGCACTGGCCCTGGTGGGCGGCGGTCCTCGGCGGAGTCGGCGGCGCGATCGCGTTCCGCGGCCTCGTCGACGTCTTCGTCCGCCGGGTGATTCCGTGGCCGAGCCTCTTCGCCGTCGACGATCCGAACGCGAGGACCGAGGACGTCGTCAACCGCCGCCGAGCCTGGTGGTGGCGGAAGTTCTACGTGCGGTTGCTCTTCATCATCCTGCCGATCGTCGTCGTCACCTGGGCGATCGTCCACTGGTTCGGGTGGAGCGCGCTGCTGCAGATGCTCGTGTACGTCGTGATCCTCCCCTTCTTCCTGCTCTTCAACTTCGTCATCCTCTTCGGCCCGCTGATGCTCGTCGGCATCACGCAGATGCGCGGCTTCGAGCCGGGCGACGCGGACTGGGGCGTCCACCTCGACGACGTCCGCGGCCAGGCCGAGGCGAAGGAGGAGGTCCGCAAGATCGTCACGCTCTGGCAGTCGGGCGAGATCTTCGAGAAGGCCGGCGGCAAGCGCGAGCGCGGCCTGCTCTTCCACGGCCCTCCCGGCACCGGCAAGACGATGCTCGCGAAGGCGATCGCCACGAGCTTCAACGCCCCATTCATCTCGATGCCGGGCTCGGGCTTCGCCCAGACCTTCATCGGCATGGACGCGGTGATCGTCCGCTGGCTCTCGCGCAAGGCGAAGCGCCTCGCGCGCAAGTGGGGCGGGCAGTGCATCGTCTTCATCGACGAGATCGACGCGGTCGGCATGCGCCGAGCCTCGCTCCAGGGAGCCGAGACGATGACGACGCTCCAGCAGCTCGAGTCGATGCGGCACTTCTACGGGCCGCTCGGGGCAGTCAACGCGGGCGGCGACCTCGTGATCGAGTCGGAGGCGTGGCGCGACCACCTGTTCGCACAGCGCGCGCCCGAGAGCCACTCGCCGTATCCCGGCTGGATGCGGAAGCTCGGACACACACTCGACCAGGCGATGCCGGGCGGCATGATGGGCATGGGCGGCCAGCTCGCACTCAACCAGCTGCTCGTCGTCATGGACGGCATGGACAACCCGCCCTTCATGCGCCGAGTCTCGACGAACCTCGTCAACAACCTGCTCGACGCGAGCTACATCATCCCGCGCCGGGTCGGCCGGGTCTCGCTCCGGATCCCGCCGCCGAGGCCCCGCAAGGAGCAAATCTACTTCGTCGGCGCGACCAACGTGCCCGTGCAGAACCTCGACCCGGCGCTCACCCGACCGGGCCGCATGGGCCGGCACGTCTGGTTCCGCACGCCGACCAAGGAGGACCGCAAGGACATCTTCGACCTCTACCTCGGCAAGGTGCAGCACACGGAGGAGCTCGACACGGACAAGCGCCGCGACGAGATCGCCCGGATCACGAACGGCTACTCGCCGGCGATGATCGACCAGGTCTGCTCGGTCGCCCTGACCTACGCACACCACGACGGGCGCAACGAGTTCGGCTGGCGCGACCTGCTCGAGGCCATGTCGGTCACCGAGTCGGGGGCGGCGATCAACGTCAAGTACGTCGAGCACGAGACCCGGGCGGTCGCCGTCCACGAGGCCGGCCACGCATCCGCCGCGCATGTCTATCGCCCGGAAGTGGAGTCGAGCCGCCTCTCGATCCGGATGCGCCCCGGCTCGCTCGGCCACCACCAGTCGTTCGAGCGCGAGGAGCGGTTCACGAAGTGGCAACGCGAGTACTTCGGCGACCTCGTGCACGGACTCGCGGCAATGGCCGCCGAGCACGTGTTCTACGGCGAGAATGCAAGCGGCGTCAGCGGCGATCTCGACTACGCGACCTACACCGCCGCCGTCATGGCGGGGATCGCGGGCATGGGGACGATGCCGCTCGACCTCCCGGTCTTCGCGGACGAGTCGCCCGAGCAGACGCGCGAGCGGGTGCTGAAGCGGCTCGAGACGATCGGCGGGCAACTGATGAACCGCACCCGCGGCAGCGCGGATGCGCATGCCGACCCGATCGCCTCGATCATGCGCGACCCCTTCAAGAACAAGCGCGTCGCGCAGATCCTCGGCCAGGCCTATGTGACGGCCTACAACTTCGTCCGCGAGAACAAGAGCGAGGTCGACCAGCTCGCAACCGCGCTCGTCGAGAAGCGCGAGATCTACGGCGACGATCTCGTGGAGACGCTCGACACCAAGCACTTCCGCAGGCCCGAGATCGACTGGACGAAGGACGAGACTTGGCCTCTGATGTGATCGACGAGGGCGCGATCTCGGTGCCCGCGCAGCAGTCGGCCGCAGCCGCGCCCAAGCGCCCTCCGCTCTACCGGCGCCGCTTCGTCTTCGTGTACGTCCTGCTCGGAGCGGCGCTCGCGGCCGCGCTGGCGGGGATCGTGCTCGCGCTCGAGTCGACGATCCACCCCTCGCCGGCCTGGTCGGCCTGGCGCCCGTCCGGCGGCGGCCTGGGCGCGACCCGGCAGATCGCCGACCAGGTCGCACCCAAGTACCGCCTGCCGGGCGGGAACCAGCTTGTGGACGTGATCGCGAAGGCACCCTCGGTCTCTCCCGGAAGCCAGACGATCCCGGTGCACTACCTCGCGGTGCGCGGGACGAAGGGCAGCGGCGACCAGATCCTGGACGTCTCCTCGTCGAACAGCGTCATGTTCTCGCTCTGCGGGCTCGGCCCCTCGTGCTCGATCGCGACGGGAAAGGCGTCGATCGCGCGCGGCCGGCTCGTGCGCCGGGAGATCCTCGAGCTCGCCCTCTACACCTTCAAGTACGTCGGCGGCATCAAGAACGTGATCGCCTTCATGCCGCCGCGCCGCGGGGCACAGCCGCAGTACGTCGTCTACCTGCGCAAGGACGACCTCGCTCCGCAGCTCCAGCTGCCGCTCGCGCAGACCCTCACGCCGAAGACTCCGCTGCCGAACGCCATCACCGCACGTGAGGTGCGGCTGGTCGACGCGACGACCGAGTCACGCGTGTTCTCCTTCAGCCTCTCGCAGGCGCAGCAAGGGGACGCGATCCTCGTGCTTGCCCCCCTCCCGGCTTAGCGACGGCGTCGGGCTCCCCGACGCGCTGACACCTGCCACCCTCGCCGTCTGCGCCTGGGGCGCCGCCTCGGGCGACTGGCTCACAGGCGTGCTCCCAGCGCTCGTCACGGCCGGCTTCGTCATCGGCGACTATGCCCTCTGGACCCGGCGCGGCCGGCCCTGGCACGACGGCCTGGTGATCGTGCTGCTGCTGCCGGCGCTCGCTGCGGCCTTGTGGCTCGGGATCGGCGGCACCGCGCTCGCCGACGACCGCAGCGACGCCGGACGGCTGCTCTTCGAGATCGGCCCGGCGCTCGCGCTCACGGGCCTGGTCTGCACCTTGCTCGGCTACCACGGGAAGCACCACCCGGCCGAGGAGACATGACCCGGCCGCCACCTCGCCCGTCGAGAAGCGACGCATCGGTGACTGCTCATGGGGCGGGAGGCGGAGTCGGGCGCCAGGTCGCGTCAGCCGCACTCGCCGCCGGGAACACGCATCCAGTCCGCCTCACCAGCCTGGATGACGTACTCGCGACCGTCGAGCTCGAAGCGGATTGCACACAACGAGCCCTCCGTGATCCAGTGCTCGACCTCGCGCAGCAGCAGGGCCAGGTCGCCCGGCCGCCGCCGCAGCTCCACCGTGACGACGTTCACGTCCCCGCGCTCCTCGAAGGCGATGCACCAGCGACCCCCGAGCCGCCGTACGAGGCGCACGGCGTGGGCGAGGTCGACGATCTCGAAGTGGACGACGTCGACCGCAGCGCACCCGGTCAACGGCACCCGCTCTCCCGTGGCCTCGCCACGGCGTCCCTCGAATCCATGCCACGACCGTTGCCGACGCAGGCGTGCGTCGGGGTGACTCATCTGGGTCAATCTGGCAGGCGGCAGGAGCGAGGTTTCGTCGGTCGGTGAGAGCCTGTGAGCGGGCGATCACCAGAGGTTCCACGAGCTACGTGTCCGACTTCGGGCGATTCCTCTAACCCGCAGATCTGTAGCCTGGTTTCGCTGCGCCCCCATCGACTAGCGGTCCAGGTCGCGGCCCTTTCAAGGCCGTAGCGCGGGTTCGAATCCCGCTGGGGGCATCGGGCCCGCATTGCTGCGCCGGTTTGGGTCAACCATGCGGTCGGCTGTGTCAGCGATGCCCCAGCCGAGGAAGCAGTAGGCGAGGTTGCGCGTCGCCCTGAGCATGCCGCAGATCGAGAGGCTCTCTGCCAGCAAGGCGCTCCTGCTTGCCTCGCCAGGGCCACCTCGACGCCTACACCTGGCGCAGGTCACCCGTTGGCTACGACGGAAACTCCCGCAGGCCTTTCTTCCGCGAGAACCTGGCGGCCATCCTCCCGCTCCGTCTTGTGCGGAAGCCTTCGATCACCGAGAATGCGTCGTCCGGTGCGGCTACCCGTGTCCGGCCCGCTACCAGGAGGCCGAAGGAGGATCCAGATGAGGCTCGTCCGCCATACCGCCCTGCTCGTCGCTCTCGGAGCGCTCGTGGTGCCGGCATGCGCCGCCGCGGCCGGGGCCGGCGGCGCGCCGGCGAGCGCCGGGTCGTCCGCGAGCCTCTGCAGCGTCGCGAAGAGCGTCGCGGAGTCGTTCACGACCGTCCCGAGCCTGCAGACCCTGTCGTCGCCGCAGGCGCAGGCGACGCTCAAGGCCAACCTCGGGAAGCTCGTCGCCGCGAAGGGGGCTCTGGTCTCGGCTGCGCCGAAGAAGCTGAAGTCCGACATCAGGCAGGTGATCGGCTTCTACAGCCTCGCGAAGACGGACATGACCAAGGCGCACTGGAGCATCGCCGCTCTGGAGGCGAAGCCGAAGCTCGTGAGCGCGCTCGAAGCGAAGGACACGAAGGCCAAGCCCTCGTTCCTCCGGCTGAAGCGGTACTTCAACACGACGTGCCACTACAAGTGATCTCGGGTGCCAGACTCCCCCGTCCGCTCCAGACGGCAGGCACGGCGTGACCAGCCACTTTCGAAGTGGCCAGCCTGACCGCCACGGTCGGGACCTTGGCGCAGCGGACGGCCGAGGCCGGGCCTGATCGCCAACGGGAGCGTCGTCCAGCAGAAGAAACGCCGATCGAGGGACCGGCCTTGCACGCGCGGAGGCGAGACCGCGCTCCCGCCGGAGCGCAAGAGCGATCGGCCACGCGCACGCAGAAGGAGGAGGCCCGTGGGGGAACCCTTGGCTCCCCCACGCTAACTGATCCGCTCGGCGAGGGCGGAGTGCCGGCGGCGTCCCTCGCCGCGCGCGACGGCGGCCGCGAGCGCCCGCCGCTCGCCGGCCAGGACGCAGAGGCGCTGCGCCCGCGTCACCGCGGTGTAGAGCAGGGGTCGCGACAGCATCACCCGGTACTGCATCGACCACGGCGCGACGACCACGGGGAACTGCGAGCCCTGTGCCCGGTGGATCGTCAGCGCCCATGCAAGCTCGTACGTCTCGAGCCCGGCCGCGGGCACGCGAAGCTCTCGCTCGCCATCGTCGAGCGAGAGCAGCGCCTCGCCCTCCTCCTCGTCCCAGTCGACGAGGAACGCCACCTCCCCGTTCATCACCTCGCGCTCGGGCGTGTAGTCGTTGCGGGTCTGCACGATCCGCGAGCCGACCCGCAGGCCCGCCCGGGACACCACGACGGGCCGATCGCCCGGGTTCAGCCGGCGCTCCAGCTCCACGTTCAGCTCGACCAGCCCGACCGGGCCGCGGCGCATCGGCACGAGCGTCATCACCTCGGTGCGCGGGTCGAAGCCGCGCCGCGGCAGCGCCGCACAAACGAGCTCGAGCACCGCTTCGCGCAGGCTCTCCGGGCCGTTCCGCGAGATGAAGCAGAAGTCGTCGTCGAGCTGCGCCGGCCCCAGCTCGGCGCGCGCTTCGTCGAGCGACAGGAACGGCTGCTCGCCGCGGTTGATCCGGCGGGCGCTGCGGACAATCAGCGAGCGCGCCGCCTGGCGATAGATGGCGGTCAGGTGCACCCGCGGCGCCGCCCCGCTCTCGACGAGGTCGGCGAGCACCCGGCCCGGCCCGATCGGCGGCAGCTGGTCGGTGTCGCCGACGAGCAGGACGTGGCAATCGCCCGCGGCGCGGAAGAGCGCGTCGGCGAGCTCGAGCGAGAGCATCGAGGCCTCGTCGACGATCACGAGCTCGACGTCGTTCGAGAGCGGGTCGTCCTCGTCGCGGAGGAAGCGGTGCTCGTTCGGCGAATACCCGAGCGCACGGTGGATCGTCATCGCGTCGTGGCCGGTCAGGTCGCGCATCCGCCGCGCCGCCTTGCCCGTCGGCGCACAGAGGAGGACGCGGACGCGAGCTCGGCGCGCCGCCTCCACGAGCACCCGCTGCGTGTGAGTCTTGCCGGCGCCCGGGAGCCCCGTCAGCAGAACGAGCGGCCGCCTGCGGACGAGCTCGACGACGCTCCACTGCTCGTCCGAGACCTCGACCTGCGCGGGCCGGCGCAGCGGCTCGAACAGCTCGGAGTCGGCCGCGGCGGCACGTGCGGCGAGCGCGGCCGCGAGCCGGCACTCCGTCTCCCACAGCTCGGCCAGGTAGACGCGCTCGCCCTCGAGCACAACCTCGTCCTCGCGGACGAGCCGGCGGAGGGCCGCCTCGAGCGGCTCGGCGTCGTGCACGTCGAGCGTGCGGCCGGCCTCGCGCCAGAGCTCCCCGAGGGGCAGGAAGACGTTGCCGCCGGCGCTCGCCTCTCCGAGCGTGAAGAGCAGGCCGGCCCGGAGCCGCTGCGGGGCGTCGAGCAGGATCCCGAGCGTGCGGGCGATCCGGTCGGCGACGCGGAAGCCGATGCGCGGGAGCTCGGTCAGGCGGTAGGGATCGTCGGTGAGGACGGCGACGACTTCCTCGCCGTAGGCCCGCACGAGTCGGGCCGCCAGACCGGCACCGATGCCGTGGGCGAAGAGAAAGGCCTCGACCTCGCGGATCGTGGCCACCTCGCGCCAGGCGGCGACCGCGTGCTCGACCGCACGGCGGGAGATCGCGCGGCCGGCCTTCGTCCGTACCTCCCGCAGCCGCTCGGGGTCGCGGTCGAGCTCGGCGAACACGTGCTCGGCGCCGAAGTGCTCGACGATCGCCCGGGCGAAGGTCGGCCCGATTCCCGGAACCCGGCGCCTCAGCCACAGGGCGACGCCGTCCGCGGAAGTGGGCAGCGCGGCCCGGAACGACTCGACGGCGAACTGCCAGCCGTAGCGCGGATGCCGCTCGTACGCGCCGGCGACGACGAGAGCGTCGCCTGCCGCCGCGTGGCCGAGCGGACCGCGCAGCGTCAGGGGCGCGCCGTCACCCTCGCCGGGGGTCGCAGACCAGATCGCGAACTCGCCGTCGGTCGAGACCCAGCGGGGCCCCGAGGGCGAAAGCGTGACGGCGAGCTCCCGCACGTCCGGGTCGGAGGGAGCGCGATCCCCGTCGAGCACTACCAGAGCGCGACTGATCGGGGATGGCGATGGTCTCGAAGGCGTCGATCCTTTATCACACGTGCGTCACTTTCCGACCGTGTGGGCATCGTAGTGCTGCCGTCCGGTCGAGCGCGCCGACTCCCGGAGCGCAGCCGGCGCAACCTGCCACGGAACGGCTACGCTCGCCAGATGCCGAAGATCGACAAGTCCGAGCAGCAGTGGAGGGCGCAGCTGACACCCGAGCGGTACCGCGTCCTGCGCGAGAAGGGCACCGAGCCGCCGTTCAGCGGCGAGTACGACCACGTCTTCGAGCCCGGCACCTACCGGTGCGCCGGCTGCGGTGCGGAGCTCTTCGACTCCGATGCGAAGTACGACTCCGGCTGCGGCTGGCCCGCCTTCCACTCGCCCGCGTCGCAGGACGTGATTGCGGAGGAGCTCGACGAGAGCCACGGGATGGCGCGCACCGAGGTGCTGTGCGCGAACTGCGGCGGCCATCTTGGCCACGTCTTCCCCGACGGCCCGCACCCGACCGGGCTGCGCTACTGCATCAACTCGGCGGCGTTGACGCTCGACGAGCGCTGAGCCGCCTGCAGCTGCGGCCGCGGCCGGGGCCTGCGGACGTCCGGCCGAGGCGAGTCCGAGTCACCGCACGAAGCCTCGTGCCACCGTTAGAACCGCGCTCTCGCCGGGTTGCAGCACGCGAATCGCCACGCCCGGGAGCCGCTCGCGGGCAAGGCGGGCGAACACGAGCGGCGGCTCGGTCAGGAACGAGCGTCCGGACATGCCGAGCGGATGGAGCGTGCCCCAGTGGATCGGGACGACGACCCGCGGCTGTAGGAGCAGCGCCGCCTCGACCGCCCGCTCGGGATCGAGGTGGCCGGGTCCCAGCGTCGGGCCCCAGCCCCAGACCGGGAGCAGGGCGACGTCGAGCGGGTCGGCCAGCCCCGCCATCTCCGGGAAGACGTCGGTGTCACCGGCGAAGTAGACGGTCGCACTCCCACGCAGGAGGAAGCCGACGGCCGACCCCGGGCGCCCATGCAGCGCGGGGGTCGCCCGGATGTCGACGCCGCGAATCGTGACGGCGTCGCCCGCCTCGACCGCGTCCACCGGGCGGCCGAAGCCGCGCCGGCGCAGTGACGGCAGCGCCGCCGCCGGGGCGATGATGCGCACGCCGGGGTCGAGGCGGCGGAGCGAGCGGACGTCGAGGTGATCGCGATGGGCATGCGAGACGACGACGGCGTCGATCGTCCCGAGGAGCGACGGGGAGGGCGGGTCGCACAGCATGCGCAGATGCACGACCCGCCGGCGCAGGATCGGGTCGGTGAGGACCCGGACACCGTCGAGCTCCAGGAGCACGGTCGCATGCCCGACGTACGTGATCTGGACCAAGGCCGGCTCAACGCGAGCCGGATTCCCGGTCGCGCCGGTACCGGCTTCGGACGGCACGCTAGTGGACAGCCGCCGGCCGCTGGGCGGTCCAGACCTGCTCGAGCACGCCTGGCCGGAGCCGACGCTTGTCGAGCATGACCGCCCCGACCGCACGCGCCCTCGGCTCGAGCAGACCGACGTCGCTCGCCGTCACGACCGCGACGAACGGGGGATCGTCCAGCGCGGCGAGCTCGGCCGCCGTCTCGAGGCCGTCTGCGCTGCCGATCCGAAGGTCGAGGAGCACGAGGCCCGGGTGGAGCTGCTCGACGAGCGGTACGACCTCCTCGGCCGCCTCGGCGTCGCCCACCAGCTCGAATCCCGATTCGGCGTCCACGAGCTCACCGAGCGCGCGCCGAAAGGCCGGGCTATCGTCGGCGACGAGGACGGTCACGCTCACACGACCATGCTCGCAGGCTCCGGGCGGATCGGCAAGGGCGCCTAGCGTGCGCCGCCCGCTGCCACCCACCAGGCGAAGAGGGCGATCGCGACCGCCAGGCACCCCACCACGATGGCGAGCAACGCCTGGCCGCATGCCAGGATGACCGCGCCGCCGAGCAGGCCGAGGAGCACTATCGCAAGCGCGAGGAGCATGCCCTGCACGCCCATGCAACGAGCCTCGCGCGGTCGGAGCCGCGCAACCGGTCGGCCTGCACGTCGGCCGAGGTGTTGCGGGCCAGAAGAGATCGAGCTCACGCCTCGGTAGTTCGCCGCATCCCCGCGCGGGGTTCTGACGATGGCCGTTGCGTTTACAATTGGCGTTAATCGTCGTGGGCAATCACGACGACGATGAGGACCTGACATGGATCACACCGAGACGAACGTGCTGCGGCGTTCAGGAGACGGCACCGACGCCGGGCGGCGGCTGGCACAGACGCTCGCCTCCTCCGCAGTGCTCTCGCTTCGGGAGGCGTACAGGCGCGACATCCGCGCACGCGAGGAGGAGCGGAGGCACCTCGTCCGCGACGTCCACGACGGCGCCCAGCAGCAGCTGCTCGCGATCGGCGTCGGTCTCGACCTGCTCTCGCGGGATCGGTCGCTCGCACCCGCAGTGCGCGAGCGGCTCGGGGAGCTGCGGCTGCAACTCGACGAGGCAGTCGAGATGCTGCGGGACCTGGCCCACGGCATCTATCCGTCGGCGCTCGCGGAGCACGGGATCGAACACGGGCTGCGTGCCGCCACCGAACATGCCTCGCCGACCGTCGAGGTCCGTTCCCGGGGTCTCGGCCGGTACCCGGCGGAGATCGAAGGGGCGGTCTACTTCGCGTCGCTCGAGGCTGTCCAGAATGCGACGAAGCACGCGCAGGCGAGGCAGATCGCAGTCGACGTCGCCGAGCGGACGAATGAGCTCGTCTTCTCTGTCAGCGACGACGGCATCGGCTTCGACACCCGGCAGACGCCGGGCGAGGGCCTCCGCAGCATCTCCGACCGGATGCACGCCGCCGGCGGAGAGCTCGAGATCCGCTCGACCCCGGGCTACGGCACGACGGTGTCCGGCCGGATCCCGTTTCCCGTCAACCACTCCGGCAAGTCGTCGTCTCCGACGGCGAGCGCCTCGACGGGCACCTCGTAGGAGTCGAGGTCCTGCACGACGGTCTCCGGAGGGAGATCGAAGCGCGACCGCGACCGCTGCCCGAAGTCCAGCACATAGAGCCTGGTCGGATAGGCGTACTGGGCCCGGAAGCCGCGCTGGCACTCGACGACGTCGCCCCAGAGCGCGACACGGCCGAGCGCACAGTACGGCCGGTGCCCGGCGAAGCGGTCGAGGTAGGGCAGGACGTCGCTCGGGTCGAATGCGGCGTGGATTCCGCAGGTGCAGCCCTCTTCGGGCGCCGGGTGCCCGCTCGGCCGCCGCCGCCACGGCGTCCGCAGGCTGAAGCGGCGGTGCTCGCAGGCGGCCGAGAGCGGAACCAGGTAGTTCCACGTGCCGCCGTAGAAGAGGCTGCCGAGAAAGGAGCGCCGGTCCTGCTCCACCACCTTCCAGAGGCGCCACCCCTCGACCGGCTCGAGGTAGTCGGGCGCGACCGTCACGGCCGCACCCGCTCGCGGCGCCGAACGGGCTCGCGCTCGCGCTTCGGACCGGGCGACTCCTTCGGTCGCCGCACCGGGTCCTGGATGGGCTCGATCGTGTACTTCCGCTCCGGCTTGCCGATCTCCATGGAGGGGCTCCCTTCGGTCGCGGTCACGACGCGGAGACCCGCGAGTCGCCATGCTCGCCCGTGGGGGGCCACGTTTCTCACGGGCCTCCGCACCATTATGCTCGCCGCCGACGGCGGCGTGCCGCAATCGCGCCCCCGTCAGACTCGAGGGGAGGCGCGCACGAAGGTGCTAGTGATGTCACATCACTAGTCGCGCAGGCCGGGCTTGTCGGTGAGGTACATGAGCGTCGCCGTGACCCGACGGCTCACGTCTTCCTCGGTCGTCAGCCCCAGCTTCGCGAAGATCGAGTTGATGTGCTTTTCGACTCCGCGCTTCGTCAGGAAGAGAGAGGCGGCGATCGCGGAGTTCGACTTCCCTTGCGCGACCTCCGACAGCACCTCCCGCTCCCGGGAAGTGAGTTGTGCCAACGGCGAGCGCTCCGCCTCGGTCCGCTCGTGGACGAGGATCTCGACGACGGCCGGATCGACCCGCGAGCCGCCGCGCACGACCGCGATGATCGCGTCCATCAGCTCGTTGCGGTGGCCGATGCGGTCCTTGAGCAGGTAGGCGCGGCGGGCCGCGCCGTGCTCGAACAGGCGCAGCGCGTAGTACGGGTCGACGTACTGGCTGAGGACGACGACACCGACGTGCGGCCGCGTCTCCCGTAGGCTCTCGGCGATCCGGATGCCCTCGTCGGTGTCCGTCGGGGGCATGCGGATGTCGGTGAGCACGACGTCGGGCTCCTCGCGTTCAATCGCGTTCGCGAGCGTCGTGTAGTCGCGGGCCATCCCGACGAGCTCGATGTCGGGCCCCTCCTGGAGCACCTCCCGGATCCCCTCGCGCATGAGGTAGTTGTCCTCGCCGACCACCACGCGCAGACTCATCTCGTCTCACTCCTCTCGACGACGCCCGCGGGCACGAACGGCACGACCCCGGACACGACCGTGCCGCGGCCGGGGGCAGAGACGATCTCGAGAGACCCCCCGACCGCAGCAACCCGCTCCCGCATGCCGTCGATTCCGGGGGTGCCGGCAGCGCGGTCGAGATCGAAGCCGACGCCGTCGTCGCCGACGGAGAACCGCACGTCGTCTCCGTCGCGCCTCAGCCTGACGCGGATCGTCGCGGCACTGCCGCCGTGCTCGACGGCGTTCGTCACGGCCTCGAGCATGCAGAAGTACACACACGTCTCGACGTCCTCTGCCAGGCGCCCGACCTCCGCGACGTCGAGCTCCAGCCGCCCGTTCGAGCGGCGGGCGGCATCGAGCAGCGCCGTACGCAGGCCGGCCTGCTCGAGGAGCGGCGAGTAGAGGCCGGCGGCGATGCGGCGCAGCTCGTCGACCGTCTCGTCGAGCTGACCGCCGATGCCGGTCAGACGCTCGGCGAGCGCCGAGTTGACGTCGGCGCGCTCCCGGGCGAGCTCGAGGCTGACCCGCAGCGCGACCAGATGCTGCTGCGCCGTTGCGTGCAGCTCGTGCTCGAGCCGGCGGCGCTCGGCCGCGTCGGCGGCGAGCAGCAGCCGGCGCGAGCGCTGCAGCTCGGCCACCGACTGCCGTAGCTCGCGTTCCAGGCGGCGAGCGCTGAGCGCGAGCACGAGAGCGTGCCCGGCAGCCTCCACGAGCTCCGGGTCGTCGAGGAGCTCCGGGGAGTGCAGCAGCGCCGCGACGGGCTCGCGCCCGCGGTCGATGCGTGTCCAGACGAGTCCCGAGCCCGGCGGTGGAGGCTCGACCACGTTCCCGTTCACGCCGACGTATTGCTTCGAGCGCGGGAGCCAGAAGGCGACCCTGAGCGCCGAGTCGTCGAGCGTCAACGCGATCATGCGTTCCCCCGAGGCGAGCGTCGGCGCGTTCTCCAGGCGCCGCAGCATCCGCTGCAGCGCCAGCCCGGCAAAGGCCCGCACCTGCACCGGCGCGAGCAGGAACCCGACCGACAGCATCGAGCGGGCCATCGTGGTGCCGAAGCCCACGTCCCGCGTCAGGGCGCTGTCCGGACCGGTGGTCCGGAGCGCCAGCGCGTAGAGCCCGACCAGCGCGATCCAGAGCAGGCCGATCGCCGTCACCGGGAAGAGCAGGCGGCGCTGCGGCATGGTCGCCCACACGACCCGGAGCACGAGCGCGGCAATGATCACCGCCATGGTGAGCGCTCGGCCCGCGAGCAGCAGCGAGTCGAGGGTGCTCGCGACCGACCCCTGCTGGACGACCTGCAGAACGTTGTCCGCACAGGCACCGCCGCAGCGGGCGAGCGGCGCGGCTGCCTCCAGGCGCGCCTGCGTGAACAGCCACGGCAGGAAGAGGAAGATGAAGTACGCAGCCGCCGCCGTGAAGGCGATGCGACCGACCCGGTCGAGCGTTCCCCGTGGGTAGGCGAGCAGGACGTACACGGCGAGCAGGAACGCCGGGACCTCGAGGAGGACACCGAGGGCAGACACGACCGGGCTGGACGCCCCCGCGAGCGACTCGCCCGCGACGGCGAAGCCTGCGAGGATGAGCAAGCCGCCGAGCGGGTTGCCCGGCCGCCAGCGCTGCCAGTAGAGCCCGGCCGCCACCAGCGTGACCGTCCCCCACACGATCAGTGCGGTGAAGCCGTCGACGTTGACGATCCGGCCGCCGGCCGCGATCACCACGACGCCGATGCTCGCGGCCGTTGCGGCGAGCGCAAGGACGCCGAACGGCGATGTCGCTGCGCTGCCGAGACGCGCTGCGATCCGGCCGGCTCTCGGTTGGTCGATCTCCGCAGTGCGCTGCAGCACGTCCACGGTGTGACCTCAAGCGCCGGCCGGGCGGCGCACTCGAAAAAGGGACGGCGTCCGGAACGAGCGGCGGACAACGCCCCACTCACGATCGGTGCCGCGGCCACCGATCGTGCGACTCAGCGTGCACTGTCTTACATGACGGGAGTCAGTATTACCTGACGGGCCACCGCAGAGGCAGAAGTCCGGCGAATCGCGCCCCTACGAGGAGCCGGCCGCCGCACGAGTGCCGACTCACCGGTGGCCGCCTCGCCCCGCGCGAGCACGATCATCCCGAGCGATCCAGCCACGATTCTCCCAGGGGATGCGCGCGCCCAGCCGGTGCTCTCGTAGCGGCACGCTCGGCCGACGGGTGGGCGCCACCCGCCGTGGCCGGGGTCCGGATGCGATCGTGCGGGTGGTCGGGCGCGGCGGAAGAGCGAGGAGCAGGCGATGAGCACCGAACGCGAGCGCGTCGAGAGTTTCGGACGGCTGGAGGACGGCCTCCGGTCGGCCGGCGAGTGGTACCACTGGGGGCCCTACCTGAGCGAGCGGCAGTGGGGGACGGTGCGCGAGGACTACAGCCCGGGCGGGACGGCGTGGGAGTACCTGCCCCACGACCACGCCCGCTCGCGGGCGTACCGCTGGGGCGAGGACGGCCTCGCGGGCTTCTCGGACGTCGAGCAGCGGCTCTGCCTCGCGCTCGCGCTCTGGAACGGGCGCGACCCGATTCTGAAGGAGCGGATCTTCGGCCTCACCGGGAACGAGGGCAACCACGGCGAGGATGCGAAGGAGTACTGGTGGTACCTCGACGCGCTGCCGAGCCACGCCTGGAACCGCTGGCGCTACCACTATCCGCAGCGCGCGTTCCCCTACGAGCAGCTCGTGGCGGAGAACCGTCGCCGCGGCAAGCTCGATCCCGAGTTCGAGCTGCTCGACACCGGCGTCTTCGACGACGACCGCTACTGGATCGTCGAGGTCGACTGGGCGAAAGGCGACCCGCACGACGTCCTGATGACGATCCGGGTCCGAAACGCCGGGCCCGACGCCGACACGCTCCACGTCCTCCCGACGGCGTGGTACCGCAATACCTGGGCGTGGGAGGCGGGGAGCGAGCAGCCGGAGCTGCGCGCGGGCGGCGCGGCGCGCGTCGTCACCGAGCACCCGTTCCTCGGCCCGCTCGAGCTCGTCGCCGACGGAGAGCCGTCGGTCCTCTACTGCGACAACGAGACGAACGCGAAGCGGCTGTTCGGCGTCGACTCGGCGACCCCGACCCCGAAGGACGGGATCAACGACCACGTGGTGTCCGGCGCCGACACCGTCGCTCCCGGCGCAGGGACGAAGGCCGCCTTCTGGTATCAGATCCGCGTCGAGCCGGGCGAGACGGCGACCGTGCGGGTCCGGCTTCGCCCCGCCGTGCGCGGGGGCGATCCATGGGCCGACTTCGACGCGGTCGCTGCGGCGCGTCTCGAGGAGGCCGACGAGTTCTACGCCGAGCTGACACCCGCGGAAGCGTCGCAGGACGAGGCGCTCGTCCTGCGCCAGGCTCTCGCCGGGATGCTCTGGAGCAAGCAGCTGTACTACTACGAGGTCGCGCGCTGGCTCGACGGCGATCCGACCCAGCCCACGCCGCCGGCGTCGCGCCTCGGCGGCCGCAATGCCCGCTGGCGGACGTTCGACGCCTTCGACATCATGTCGATGCCCGACAAGTGGGAGTACCCGTGGTTCGCGGCGTGGGACCTCGCCTTCCACTGCATCGCCCTGGCGCGCGTCGACCCGGCGTTCGCGAAGTACCAGCTGATCCTGCTCTGCCGGGAGTGGTTCCAGCACCCGGACGGAGCGCTCGCAGCGTACGAGTGGTCGTTCGACGACGTCAACCCGCCGGTGCAGATGTGGGCTGCGCTCGAGGTGTTCGCCATCGACGGCGGCCGCGACGTGGCGTTCCTCAGCCGGATCTTCGACAAGCTGCTCGTCAACTTCACGTGGTGGGTCAACCGCGAGGACCGCGACGGTTCGAACGTGTTCGAGGGCGGCTTCCTCGGGCTCGACAACATCGGCCCGATCGACCGCTCGCACCTGCCCCAGGGCGAGCTGCTGGAGCAGTCGGACGGGACGGGCTGGATGGGCTTCTACGCGCTGACCATGGCCGGAGCGGCGTCGATCCTCAACCACCGCGGCCGCCCGGCAACCGATCTCGTGCTGAAGTTCCTCGAGCACTTCGCGCTGATCTCCGACGCGTTCGAGTCGCAGGACCTCTGGGACGAGGCGGACGGCTTCTTCTACGACCAGCTGCGACTGCCGGACGGCCGGTCGATCCCGATCAAGGTGCGGTCGATCGTCGGCGTCCTCCCCCTGCTCGGGGTCGCCGCGATCGACGAGACCGTGGTCGACCGCGCAGAGACGGTGAACAAGCGGGCCGCGACGCTGCTGGGCGCCGCCCATCCTGCCAGGGGCGGTCCCGAGGACCGCCGCGTGCTGCTCGGCGTCGTCGGCGTCGGTCGCTTCCTGCGGCTGCTCGGGCACCTCTGCGACGAGTCGGAGTTCCTCTCCCCGTACGGGCTGCGCGCCGTCTCTCGCTGGCATGCAGCGCATCCGTTCGCGCTCGACGTCGACGGCACGTCGGCGACGATCGACTACGAGCCGGCCGAGTCGACCACCGGCATGTTCGGCGGCAACTCCAACTGGCGCGGGCCGATCTGGATGCCGGTCAACTTCCTCGTGGTCGAGGCGCTCGGACGCTACGCGCAGTTCTTCGGCGACGAGCTGAAGGTCGAGTATCCGACCGGCTCGGGGGCCGAGCTCACGCTGGGCGAAGTCGCCGCCGACCTGCGCGAGCGCCTGATCTCCCTCTTCGCCGTCGGGGCGGACGGACGGCGGCCGTGCTTCGGGTGGGTCGACCGGCTGCAGCAGGACCCGGCCTGGAAGGACAACGTGCTCTTCAACGAGTACTTCCATGGCGACAACGGAGCGGGGCTCGGCGCGAGCCACCAGACCGGTTGGACGGGACTCGTCGCCGAGCTGATCCTCCGTGCCCGCGGCGTCCCGGTGCCGGTCCTCGGCGAGCTGCTGGCGCCGCCCGAGGCCGGGGCGCGACCGTCGTGAGCATCCGCTTCGGCCCGCAGGCATGCGGCGCGCTCGAGGAGGCGGCGAAGCGGGAATGGCTCGTCGCCGACGGCGTCGGCGGCTACGCGATGGGCACGGCCGCCGGCCTGCGGACGCGGCGCTATCACGGGCTGCTCGTCGTCGCGGTGGGGGGGCCGGCCGAGCGGATGCTCGGTCTCGTCGCGCTCGACCCGGTGCTCGTGCTGGGTGACGCCCGCGTGCGGCTCGCGACGCACGAGTGGGCAGGAGGGGTCGTCGACCCGCGCGGCCACGAGCTACTCGCGACCTTCGTCCTCGACCA
>Ga0335085_10005056_pt1 | contig 21463 bp, 12 predicted proteins | sample Lox_Sample_45_FD_206712 | JGI IMG/M metagenome (GOLD analysis project Ga0335085, IMG submission 206712) | Soil microbial communities from Loxahatchee National Wildlife Refuge, Florida, United States - Lox_Sample_4.5 | ecosystem: Environmental > Terrestrial > Soil > Wetlands | place: USA...
CTGCGCCTCTCTGACGGCTTGGCGCACTATGTGCATTAAGATAGGGGAGGACTGGTCGTGAATTTCGAGCCGACGACATATTACCCGACGCAGGAGATAGGGCGCCAAGGACTCTTTGCATATCTGTTCCCATTTCCCGCGATCGTTCGCAAGGAACTTTAATTCATCCTTTACGAGCAATTCAAGGCCGGCACGCCCCAGCCAAAGTGCAAAAACTTCCGATAAGCGTGTCGCATGAATATCGTGCGTAGTTAGGTAGATAGCCACGCCCTTGGCCCGTTGGCTTTTATTCGCCTTTTCTTCTCGCTTTTCTTCCCTCACAAGCCTCATACTAACCATCTTAATGAAGCTCCTCGAGAGACGGGGCCTTTCCTGTTTAGCGAGCTCCTTATGTACAGCCTTCCAGAAGTCCCTCGCTCGCATATTGAGCGATTGACACAACCATGCCAAGCCTAGGCGGGTCTTCTGCGTCAGTGGATCTCCAATGAGCGGAGTAACTGTGCTGCACTGGAGGCCAGGAGACGACCCCGCGGGACGGCGCTCCAGCATGTCATCCAGAAATTGGACTCCAAATGCCGCAATCTGATCCGGCGGCGATTTTGCCCCCCCAGCTTGCTCTTCCATGACCTGCCGGCTGTACAAATGAAGAGAATGAAACACGTGAATATAGCTCTGCGTCCGCTGTCGATTGGCGTTTGCGTGGATTGATAAATCCTTAACCGCTTTTCCCTCAAGGCAGGGGTCGTCACGGTTTTCACTTTCCCCGGTTGTTGACCCACCCCCTTTACGAATGACGAAAGGGTGCTGGCCAGAGACGTGCGCTTGGTCGCGGACCTTCTCGATTTCTACCGTGCGTCGGGCATAGTCACGCATGACGTTTCTTCGTAACCGGATCACGACATCGGCAACGAATTCTTCCGGTAATCGTTCGCCGATCTTCGGCTCTTCGACAACGAAAACGACATGGCACTTGTCCGAGGCGAGACGAATTACTTGGGCAATTCGCGCCCGCCGTGACGATCGCTCTCCGAAGGCATCTCGCTCCCCCACCAAGGTCTCCAGACCTTCGACGGCGTCGATCACGATGAGATGTCGAGGTTTGTCCTTACCAGGGTTCCTAAGCAACGCGAGGATGCGATTGATAAATCCCCAGTCATCACCGGCGGTCTGAGAGGCTAAATCGACAAACGCGACAGTTGGTTCATCCTTGGCGGTGGGATGTTCCAGGTACTGGGCCATTTCGGTAAGGTTGCCGCAATCAATAGGCTTCAGCAACAGCACCTTAGGACCGGTTTTGTAAGAGTCAACCTTTTCCTCAAAAGGAACCGTGCGAGCCGTCGGAAAATCGAGGTAAAAGCACTCCCAAATGTCCTGAGCCATCTTGCTGCGCAGGTCTGTCGAAATGTAGAGGACTCGCACTGAGGGATCGCCGTCAACATAGCTGTCGGCGACATAGCGAGACGCGAGGTGCATGGCCAAAAGCGACTTGCCTGTGCCATCGGGTCCCAGAATGCAAAAGCTTGCTGCGCTTCCCTTGGATATGTGCACCCCAAAGTCGCCGGGATTTCGAGAGCTGGCGGGCGCCCCCTGTTCGTGGCCCCGTTGCCGGATGCCCATGAGTTCGTCGAGCGACGGAATCCCAAATCTGATCAAGTTTCGCATGGGTCAAACTCCGCCCAAGTCCCATTCCGTCGCTTCCCATCTAAACTCACGTTGCGCAGCGGAGGACACGTTCTTCAGCTTGGGCTTACGAATGGCAGCCGCCAACCGATGCCTGAGCAGGTCGTCGACAAATCTGTACCTACCAAAACAACTTGTCCCGGGCTCCTCTTCAGCGCAGGGAACTAAAGATTCAAGCCCGTCAGCCACAAGCGCGTTTAACCCTGCCGGTGTGTGTCTCCAAAGGGAAGGGAGCAAAAGTTTCGGTTTTCTTTCGGGATTTGCCCGAAGGTGAACTATGGCAAGCAGACAGTCTGCAACTTGACGTCGCTTCTGAGGAGTGTCGGCTTTAGTTGCAACCAGAATTCTGCTCATGGCTTCTGTCAGCGAACCTGCGTGCGCCGTAGTTGCGATCAAATGTCCGCTTCGAGCGAACCGTATTAGGTATGGCCAATCCGCATCGCTCCGGGTTTCACCGACCATGACCACCGTGGGCGTTTGACGCAAGGCATCTTTGAGCATGTGGCCTAGGCTGTCAGCGTCCCAGAGACCTTGTCGAGGTGTGTAATCGAGCCATCGAGCAGGGTCGTTGAGGTGGGTAGCCAACCGTTGGTACTTGTTGGAGCGGTGTGGGTATTTCAAGCCGCTCAGGCTCTTACTTACCGTGGGATCGTAGAATTGTTCGATCGGATCCTCAAAAGTCACCAAATGCAAGCGCCGTGACATCCCCCTGTTGCGCAAATCAATCAGGTATTCGTCCAGCAGCCCTCGAGATATCTCGCTTTTTCCCGAATGTGTGGTTCCCGCAACCACCAAAAGCCCCGTGTGCTTGGCTGTCCCTTTTGGAAAGATCTCTGGGTATAAAACCCTACAAAGGTCCTCGAAAGAATTGAGGTGCTTTCCATATTCCGGGTTGGCCTTCCAGAGTGAATGCGGGTGGCGGACTCGGCTCGCCGGTTTGAGGTCTTTTGAACCCTTTGATTTCTTTTTCCGGCCCTCGGCCTTGTCAGGCAGTTCGAGGCGACAAGTCAAACTCCAAAAATTGCCGAGCATGCATCGACAGGCGTTCACGCGACCCTTGTGCAGGTTGCCGGCCGGGTCTTGAAGCAACATAGTGGCCTCAACAGACTTGAGAAACTTTAGGATTTTAGGCTTGACATTATCAGGCGGCTTCGGGAGGGGAATTCCGGCAGATTTGCATACTCTATCAACCTCATCGGGTGGGATATAGGAGCTTAGTTTCCGTTGAAATTCTGGCTCATCAGAACGATAAAATGTAAAATCGTCCTCGGTTACCGATTCGCAATCGATGGGTTCCGGCCACTCCGCACGGCCTTGGGATCGAGGAGTGGCGGGCTCTCTTCCATCTGCCACGGCTACCTCCAATGCTCGGACCCAGAATTGGTTAATTGATTCTTCGACAAACGGGTAGCACGGTATCTAATGGGTCGGCATAAAGTCAAGAAGAAATGGTAGAAAAGAAAGGACAGAAGCGTCACGAAACAATATTATTGTCGAGTGCAGACCAGACCTTTCATCCTCACACCACGGATTTCCCTGGTCCAGCAACTTCGGGGCCGTCGAATCGAGCATGCGGGTGTGATCAAAACTTGACGTTATGTTAGGCACCGCGCCAAACCTCCAAGGCCCCGTTTACACGCTACTCGGAAGTTGTCCCGCAGGGGCTCGCGGCGACAATCCCCCTCGGAACTGAAGGTGATCGGTCCTGCCTGACGGCGTAGCGTAGACCGAAGGCGCTCAACCCCCGAATGGTCGGCCCCGCGGAAACCACCGTTCGCCGGCACGTTGCCGGCTTGTCGCCCGCGCATGCGCAGGGAATCAGCTGCCTCATCGGTGGGATCGGACTTGAGATGCACTTCTACAGTGAAGGAGCACCCCTTCTCATCCGACGGGCGCCGGAGCGCCCTCCGGCCAGCGGAAGTTCTGTACATAATCCGGATTCGTCTGGCGCCAGGTGTGGGCATGGGCGCGGACGGCCTCCAAAATCGTTCCCTTCCCCAACTCCAAAACCTGCTCCTGGTGGACAACGTCCGCCTCGATTGCTTGCAGGATGCGCGATCCCAAGGGAGTGAGGTTTTCAGCCGGCACTTGCAGCATGCCGATGCGCAGCATTTGGCAGAACTTCGCCCGCCTTTGACGAATCCCCGGGCGGTCAAAATCAATTTCGCGAACCGCTTCCGCTGCTTCATGGAATTTAACCACGGCGCAGAACGTGTGGAGGGCGTGCAAGAGTCCGGAAAGAGTGCGCGGGTCGGGCCTCCAGGGAGAATAGAAGACCGCCCCGGGGTCATTGCGGGTCAACTCCTGGGTGCATTGCAGGGCATGGAGTTCATTGTGATGGAATTCATGAACAATCGACTCACAGAGGCGAATTCCTTCGTAGGCTTCCGACATGTGAACCACTCCCACCAGGTCCCTTTCGCTATACGACGGATGGAGGGAGGGCGAAAGCATGTTGAGTGGAACGTACCAGTGAATCAGCTTGTGGATGGACGCACAGAGCTCGCCGTCGATTGTTTGTATCCATTGGAGCGCCTGACCCACTCTTTGCGCAAACGGGCGCAAATCACCCTCGGCAAAAATCCCATTCACGTCCGACGCCATCAGCGCCGCGTCGGGAACCGCCATCACGGTCTCGGCGCCCTCCGCAGAAATCTTCAGCGTGCGCGCGCGCCAGGGATGAGAGTGCTGGCTCAGGTCAAGGGTATGCCGGGAGCCATCGGCTTCAACTTCGAGAATATGGGAAGAACGGCGGCGAAGGTGCGCCTGCAAGACGGCGGGGATTACCACACCCAGCTTCGGCAGGATCAGGGTTCGCCGCTCGCCACCGGAAAGCGTAACGCCGGCGCCCTTGGGCAGCGCCTGAAAATAGGCGTCAAACCCGGTCATCAGAAGATCGCGGATCATCTGGGCCTGGGCGCCGCGCCGCTCGCTGCCGTATAGCCGATGCACGTTCATCCAGAAGAATGGGGTTCCGCCAACCAGCAGGTCGCTTGCCTCCAACCCTTCGAGTTCGCCCAGGCCCTGACGGAAGGCATCAGCGGATGACCCGTCCGCGGGCGCGTCTCGAGCCTCGTCCATCAACTCCCAGAGGCGCTCCAACAACCGGCCTTCGTAGGCTTGCCATCCTCCCTGATCGAGCATGGCGCCGGCAATGCTTTTCATCGGTAGACCTTTCGCTAGCCGTCAGCGCGGGCCGTCCGGAGCCTTGGGCTTTGCCAGCCGGCCGAGGCCAATTCTGGCCAGGGAAGCGAGACTCGAAGCCACCGGCTTGCAGCCGGCCGCGGAGAATTGCCGCGCCAGAACGGCCAGTTGTACGAAAACGCGGGAATGCTCTTTCGCCGGGAGCTTTCTGAGGGTCATGACCCAATCCACATAGTTGTTGACGAAGGCAAGCCCATCCTCCTTGATGACCACGTCGTCGAGAATGGCGCGCACTTGCGGCGCCAGGGCCTCTTCCGATTTTTCCGCGGACTCCATTTCCCCTCCCTTAAACCATGCACCCAGGCCGGCGCTTTCCTATTGAGAATATTGCGACGGCAACAGTTGTAGCGGCGGCCTCCGACCGCCGTTTCCGGCGCTCTGAGAGCGCTGCTACAACAAAACCTCACGCATATTTATCATTCGCAATACTTCGGTCAGGCCGCGCAATCCGGCGAGCTGTTTCGGGGGCATCGCGCAGCCACCCCAGCAGGTGGCTGGCGAGCTCCGCCCGCCAGATGCAAGTCGGGCTGGTCATCCCGGCGTTTTCCTTCGGACCGTAATAAGGTATGCAAAATTCCGGTGAGCGGCACTCCGCGCACGCGGCAAACAGCCGGCAACGCAAGTCCCGGAGCCCCGGCAGCAGGCCGGCGCCGGAATGATTCGCGGCAGTGTCCAGGGCCAGCGCCTGGCGAAGGGTATCTCCACTCGGAACCTCATGCCGCGTAAGGCGCAGGGCCTCGACACCATAGCTCCCCGGGTGCGCCCAGAGGTCGCCGCGATCGTCCACCATAAAAGTCCAATGGAATCCCTGGGGGTTGCAGCCTTCATCGGTCAAGGACTTCATCAGGTTCGCCAGGTTATCTTCAACGAAGGGCGCTTGCGGGCAGCGCTGATTGTGCGCGGCGATGAGCTGGGCGGCGCGGTAGTATTCGCGTGCCATGTCTCGCATGAACGCGGCATCATCCCAGTTGCGCAGGTGGGCGGCCCTTCCTTCCGGACGCAGGGGATTCATCCGCGCTTCCCGAAATCCATTTTCCATGAAAAATTCCAGGGCGGGCACGACGTCGTGCGGGTCCGTGAGTACGGCCAGGACCGCCGTATTCTTACCGCGGGCGCGCAGGCGGTGGTGGGCCTCGAGAGCCTCCCGGTGGCTGCCGCGGCCCGCGCCCGTCGGACGCTGGCGGTTGTGCATCGCCTCCGGACCATCTATGGAGATGTTGACCCTCACGCCAGCATTCGCCAGGCTATCGAGCCGGGTCTCGTCAAGGGTCATGCCATTCGACTGAATCGCCACGTCTGCGAGTCTCGTCCGCGGAAACCGTGCCAGCGTATTTCTGGCAATCGCCGCATAGAGCTCAACGGGGGGATCGACAATCAACGGTTCTCCGCCGTGAAGCTGGATGGCCATTTCGGAAGGCCCCAGGGAGGCAAACGCCTCCACCCACTTCTCAAAGATGTTCGGGTTTAAAACGGGCCGCAGCCCGCGGGGCCCTGCGTCCACATTGCAGTATGAGCACTCCAGATTGCACTTGGTGCTGAGATGAAAGACCAGGGATACACCGAGGGATTGATGGCCAGCCGTGCTTGTGGAGTGCATAAGAGGAAGGGGTCTTCGCCGGTTTCGCTACGCGACCCTTATGGCATTCCCCGGGCCGGCAGAGCTTGCGCACCGCCGGCCAGTCCAACCGATCCCTCACCCCCGCTGGGGGAATGTTCCGATGGATAGCGATAACTTCTGGCGGGAGACAGGGAACCTCACATTCTTATCCCAGCCAGTCACCATACGGGGTGGCCTTGAACAACCCGCCCGAGGCATTTCCCAAATCCTCTTCTTTGAGCTCGTCAAGGTCTTTGGCCGCTTCTTCGGGGGTCACACCCTCTGAGTTGATAGTCGTCTGCTTCTTGATTTCATTGGGATCGGACATCGTTTCCTCCTGTTTTGGGGTGAAGATGAAACCACTTTAAATTTGGAGCCGAGGCAGAGTCAAGTGAAAAACGCCAAAATGACAACTTTTTATATCAATCCTATTAACAAGTACCACAATGCCCCGACCCATCGCAGACGGAGCGTTCGATGCGGACGGATCATAGTCCGGTTTTCCAACAGCGGGATGAACGTGGCGCATACTTGTCCCAACCGGACTTAAGGGTATCCGTGGGCCAGAGGGCCGGGCAGGCGAACGCCCATTCCACTTTTCCGTCTGGCTTTCCTGATTTTTGACGAGGGCCTCCGGAATTTGCCTAGGATTCCGGCGCGGCCGGGTTGGCGCGCAATTGCGCCAGTTCCCGCTTCCCCGCCAGCCGCAAGGCGACGATAAAAAACGCATAGACGACGAGCGGCCGAAGAATCTTCTCCAGAACGGGAAGTCCCAGCACAAACATGTCGGACCAGAGTTTGGTGTGCACGGTTCGCTCCTTGGGCGGCAAGGGTGTGACATGCGGCTCCGGGACGTCCGGCGCCAGCATGAAGAATTTCGGAGTTGCCCACCGAAAAGATTACCACCGTTTGTTTCTAGTAATAAGCGCGTAGGGCTTTGGCTGCCTCGAACAGAGCAGGGTAGCGCGACGTTTGCGCTCCTCTGCGATTCTTCCGTGGCATTGCGCGTGTAAATATTAACGATCTGATTTTTGTTCCAACCTTAAGAAACGTGGAGGAAGGTGGAGTGCGCTACATCCGCGCTACCCCGCCTTGGAGTAGGTGCAGCAACCTGCCGATTTTTGCCTGCGCCAGTTTGCTGACAGACACCCTTTCTGCTCAAGCATTGCGTGTGTGAACCTTAATAACGTGGTTGCTGTTCCAAGAATGAAAAAAGGTTCCGCCGCTACGATGCGGCACACCGACCCTACGAGGTGGGCACTGGGGGATCCCCGGCACGGGGACTTATAAAGGACCCCATCTACACAAAGGCTCCGCAGAATGCTAGGCTGTCTCCCACTGGGGCTGAAAAGACAGGCATATCCAAGGAGCGAACGATGACAGAAAGAACCGTGCTGAAAGATCGATTCAAGGGAAAGGTGGCGATCATCACCGGTGGTTCTTCGGGAATCGGCAAAGCCACGCTGGAAGAAATTTGTAAAGAGGGGGCAGCCGCGGTCTTCACGGGGACGCGTGACACCGGCCACCATATCGCCCGAGAAATGACCACGGCGGGCTATAACGTGGTGTATTGCCAGGGTGATATGGCCGACGAGGGATTCTGTAAGGAGGTGGTGGCGAAGACGCTGGATAGCTTCGGCAAGGTCCACTATCTTTTCAATAACGCCTTCTCGTTCACCGCCAAAGCTCTGGATGCGTCACGCGACGACTGGGAGCGCGTTTGGCAAGTGGGGCCGATGGCCTTCGCTCTAATGGGCTCGCTGGTGACGGAACCCATGCGGGCGCAGGGCGGAGGCTCCATTGTTAACATGTCGAGCATTTCGGCCTTCATCGCCCAGCCCAACCGGTGGACTTACAACACCGCCAAGGGCGCCGTGCACACACTCACCAAGTGCATGGCGCTGGATCTGGCCCGGTATAACATTCGCGTAAACAGCGTTAGCCCGGCGTGGATATGGACCCGCGAGGTGGATAATGCCGCGGGCGGCGACCGCGCCAAATGGGAACCGGTGTGGGGCCAATATCACATGCTTGAGCGCTGCGGCGAACCCGTGGAGTGCGCCGGGCCCGTCCTCTTCCTGTTAAGTGATGACGCCTCGTTCATCACCGGAGCCGATCTGCCCATCGACGGCGGCTATGAAAGCCTGGGTCCGGAAGGGTTGGGCAAAACCAGCAAGTTTGCCGGATCGAAATGACCCGCTAGACGTTGATGCGGTAAAGGTAGGCGTCGCCCATCCATCCGTCAGGGAACGGAAACATGCGGCTCATGTGCAGCGCAATCTGCTTCGTCTCACGATCCTCACGAGCATAGGGGCTGGAGAGCATCAGTATTTCACTCTCGCCCGGTTGACGGTCGTCCACCTTAATCAAACTCTCGCGAATCAGCAGGCCGGTGTCCTGATCCACCTCGCCCAGAACAAATGGATATCGCGGAAGGTTCCCGCGCGGATTCGTGGAACTGATATTCCCCAGCCAGTACAGCTTGCCGCTCGAGTGGCGCAGGAGTTGCGAACAAGAACTGGGTGAATAGAAGGGGTCGCCGCTGGAGTATGTCCACGGAGCGGGTGTGGTCCAGTGCCATCCGCCATCGCGCGAATAAGATACCCATCGGTAACCCGGCAATGCCGTTTTCCGGGCGTTCGATCCGCGCATAACCAGAATCAGACGGCCGTCCGCCAAAGTTTCAAGCGTTCCTTCGTCCATCCCACGTGTGCATTTTTCCGGATCGCCTTTAACGGGATCGGCCATTTTCCATTCCAATCTTTCTCCCTTCCAGCGGCCATGCAAAATCGTCACGTCCGTATAGGTGTAGCCACCCGTGGGATTGTAGAGTTTGCCATCGGGGCCAAGCGGCGTGGTCTGTACCGGCAGGAGAATGGACCCATCCTTCAGCGTGATGGGGAGACAGGGCATGTCTCCCAGCATGACGCAGTTCTTGCCGGTGTAGATGCCCGGCAGCGGATGGCTGGCGTTGAACTCCCTGCCGTGCTGAATAACCTGGTAGCTCCCTTCACCGTCGACGGAATAATAGACATTCCATTGGCGCATCCCCTCCAGGGGATCATCAGTCGGCAGAATGCCCTCCACCCAAAACTGCAGAAACCGCCGGCTGAAGGGATCGGCATAGCCGCAACGCAGATGGCGGCGCAGCATCCCCTCTGGACGTTTTTCTCCAGTTTTCCTCTCCGTGGCAAGGCTCCAGGTGTCACCGTTGTCCGGCGAGGTTCGAACATACGCAACATCAATCGTATCGGAACGGCTCCAATGCTCTTCCAGGGATAGCAAGTCGCTGCCCGAGGCTTGGGTGTAAAACGCATATCCGAGGACTGCCGTCCCTTTGCCCGGCGAATGAAAAAATATTTCGCGCGAAACCCGCTCGTCCGTAGGTGGCGCCAGTAACATCATCGATACACTCAGAAAATCACGCCGGTTCATTAATCCTCCCCTTGCGGTGGAAATTTGCCTTTAACCGAATGGAGCATTATACTTCCCTCCGCCGCATGTGACCGCTGATCTCCGCGGCTGGAGGGCCCGATCACAAGCTGTCAGGGCGCAGGCCCGGCCTTAGAGTCCTCAAAAAATTTAAATATTCTTCCGGGGGGTGGCGGCTGGCTTGCGCCTTGCTTCGCTTATGGACCGAAGAGAGTTTCTGGGCGTTTTGGGTTCCACCGCGGGGGTGCCATGGGCGGCGGGTGATGAACCGCCGTCACCGCCACCCAGCGATGTTTATCCTGAGATGGTAAAAAGCGCGGACCGCGGCATTGCGAAGTCGCTTCCCAACCAGCAAGCCAACGGAGGGTGGCTCGATGCATACGGAATCCCCGTGGTGGGCGCCGCCGCCGGTGCCCTCTCCACGATGACTGCCGCCTACTTGACTCCCGAGTCCAGGTATTACCACAGCACCGAAGTGCTCGAGCGGATGGACCGGGCGGTGGATTATCTTCTCCATGCCCAGCACCCAAACGGTACCATTGACTTGTATATTACGAATTTTGCGTCTCCCCCTGACACGGGGTTCGTCGTGGAAGGGCTGGCGCCCGTGGCCGAGGTCTTGCGCGCCCGCCAGGATCCCAACACACGCCCAATCGGGGAAAAGCTTGAAACCTTTCTGCGCCGTGCTGGCGACGGGTTGATCACGGGAGGCATTCACACCCCCAACCATCGTTGGGTGGTCTCGGCAGCCATGTCGCGCTGTCATCACCTTTTCCTTGACCCCCGCTACCTGGCGCGCATAAACCAGTGGCTGGCGGAGGGTCTGGACCTGGACTCTGAAGGGCAATTCACCGAGCACAGTACGGGGAGTTATGACGAGGTAAGCGACACGGCATTTATTACCCTGGGCCGCATGCTTAACCGGCCGGACCTGCTCGCCCTCGCGCGCCGGAACCTGGAAACGCTGCTCTACTTTCTCCACCCCAATGACGAAATCTCGACCGACATCTCGCACCGGCAGGATCGCTTTCAGCCAGTCTCGCTGGTGCGCTATTACCGCTGCTACCGCTTCATGGCATACCACGACCAGAACCCGCGCTTCGCCGGCGCGGTGAAATACATAGAGCAAAACCATCTTCCCAATCTGGGTGGATACCTGATCGACATGATGGAGACGCCGGGGCTCCGCCATGGCTTGCCGGCAGCCGACCCCCTCCCCACGGACTACGAAAAGTATTATCCCCACTCGGCCTTTGTCCATATCCGCCGCGGCGAGCGCAGCGCCACGATCATGGGCGACGACTTCCGATTCTTTTCCTTCCGCCATGGCGGAGCGGTGGTGGAGGCCGTTCGCATGGCCAGCGCCTTCTTTGGCAAGGGGCAGTTTACCGGGCCGCTTCGGCATGATGGTAACAGCTATCGCATGGAACAACTGTTGGAAGGTTTTTACTTCCAGCCTTTGCCTCCCGAGGATCGGCGCGCCGATGGAAACTGGGAGTTGATGCCGAAAGCTCTGCGGCCGCATAGTAATTTCTCCCACTTGCAGGCCAGCATCGAGATCCGTGAGACCGCCGAGGGGTGTGAGCTTTCCCTGGATTATTCCGGCTTGGACGAAGTCCCGTTCGCCGTCGAAATCACCCTGCGGCCAGGCGGGAAGCTGACGGGAGAGGCCCTGGCGCCCGCCCTCAACGTGCCCAACGCCTACATTCTCGGCGATGGCTTCGCCACTTATGAACTGGCCGGCAGCCGCCTGCGAATCGGTCCAGGCTTCCGCCACCACGATTGGACGCAAATCCACCACGCCGAGCCGCGCCTGGAGGGATTGAGCGTTTACCTGACCGGCTTTACTCCTGCAAAGCAAACCGTCAAGTTTTCCGCGGCGTGATGCGGCACAACTAAGCCCCGTTTATTCACGGAAGATTTGCGCAAAACCTTCCTTTCCCTCTCCCAGGGGTATTCAGCATGTCTCACATCTGTTGCTGGACGCGGGAGGCACTTTTCAGCCCTAAAGGGGCGACCTGACAAAGCCCAGGCCAACGGCCCATAAGCGCTAAGTTAAGTACTTAGACTGTCCCGAACTAAGAGATACCCAAGAAAGCATTGCATTCTCCCTTGGGTAGAAGGTGGCCGAGGAACGAGGCCGGATGAGGGGTCACTTTCTACCGGACAATTCGGCCCCGATCGACTGCCCTCGGCTCCAGCTTCCACTCGCAGGCCTCGGTCATACCACGGAGTAACCCCTCACCCCCCGCCTTGCGGTCCCCCCTCTCCCCGAGGGAGAGGGTAAATTTCGTAAGCTAACGCTTATGGGCCGTTGGCCTGGGCTTTGTTCGGTCGCCCCCCTTGGGGCTCAATTTTGGCGCCTGCGGCGCCGACATGGCGTGTCCAGCCGAAGATGTAGGACATGCTCAGCTTAGATGAGGAGGGGTGGCGCCTTCGGCGACGGGGTGATGCTGAGCAGGAAAATGTGGAAACTCAGGTCCGGCGTTGTCCCCGGCTATTATATAGGTCTCCTCTGGGGATCAGGTGCCCAACGCGCCACATCACGCCCCCCCCAAATCGAATATTGCAAGATATGTGACGCCCCACATTAGAGTGCCGCGCAACTTGACAAACGGCATAAAAAAAATTTCTGTTGTCTTCTTTTTTGTTGACATTTGTTTTAATCAAGCGTAGCGTGGATTCCGCTTATCCGCAGCCGTCTCTTCCTTCGGCTGGCGGTTACCTGATCCAAGCTGGTCCATAACGGTTCAAGATGAACCCGCTGGGTGCCGCAGGCACGACGAGAAAGAGGTTGCGGACTCTTTTATTCACTAGGTAGTCATTAGACTCCATTGCGTCAGGTCTCGACTTAGGGCTCTACTAGCTAAAAAGTTAATATGGGGGACGGTCATACTCGCCTGTCGCGGGCCTTTGCTCGTCGGCAGGGCGTCGTCACGTGCGGCCGGTTTTGGGCTCGCGGGCAATCCCACCCGCACCTGACCCTTTCCCCTACGCTAAAAGCACTCGTGGATGCGGTTTCCGCCCAATTCCAAGCGAGTTCACTTTACGGGTCTTCTGGGTTCTGTGAGTAGCAGCAGGGTGGTCTTGGCACCTAAATGAGGAGGAAAATCTACCTATGAGGATAGCAAGAAACCTTTGTTTGGTTCTAGCGTTCCTTTGTGCCCTACCCATTACCGCTTTGGCGCAGGTGGGGGGCTCAATTGACGGAACGGTCACTGACCCCAATGGGGCCGTCGTCCCCGGAGCAAAAGTCACCGCCACGCAGGCGGCGACTGGGTACACAATTACGGCAGACACGACTGCTGCCGGGGTTTACGCATTTCCCATCCTGCCCACGGGGCCGTACTCCATCACCGTAAAGCAGGCCGGATTCAAAACCCTAGTCCGCGCTGGCATTGAAGTCCGCATCGGCTTGAATGAGACCATCGACTTCAAGCTGGAGTTAGGCACCGTACAGCAGACCGTGGAAGTGAAATCCGCGGCGCCGGTGCTCGAAACCGTCAACGCCACGCGCGGCACGGGTGTGAGCGCGCAGACGCTCGATCAACTACCGCTTTTCAATGGTAGCTTGCGGCTGGCGAACGCCTTTATTGGCTATATGCCGGGCGTTAACAGCAACGGTGAGACCAGCATCAACGGTTCCACCGGCCGCGCTTCGGAAGTCATGATCGACGGCGGAAGCATGGTAAACCCCGAATCCGGCGGTGTGGTGTTCTACTTCCCGGGCTTCGAGGCCTATGGCGAGTTCAAACTGGTCACCTCCGGCTTCACGGCGGAAAACGGCCGGGTAGGCGGCGGCCTCCAGGAATTCACCTCCAAATCGGGAACCAACCAGTTCCATGGCTCCGCGTACTTTGATTTCAAGCGGCAGTTCTTTGACGCCGTGTCGTGGTCTGTGAACCAGAACCCCGGGTCTCGTAATGCCGCTCCTTGTATCGCTCCGCAAGCGGTGGCCTGCCGTCCCAAAGAGCGCTATAACGAAGAAGGCGGCGCCGCCGGCGGCCCCATCTACATCCCCAAGGTTTACGATGGCCGCAACAAATCCTTCTTCTACTTTACCTGGGCGGGCTTTTGGCAGCCTGCGGCGGTGACCGTCAACAGCGGCGAATCGACCCCCACCGCGGCCATGCTCCAGGGCAACTTCCAGGGATTGACTCCGCCCGGAGGTTCCGGTCCGGCCGGTGCCAACACCCCCTTCATCTACGACCCCACCACCACGGTTAATGGCGTAAGGCAGCCTTTCGGGACGGCAGGCGCCTACAACATTATTCCCCAGACCCGATTCAGCACGATTGCCAAGAACATTATTCCCTACATCCCCGGGCCTAACGCGGGCGGCGGTTCCCCCAACCCGGCAGGGAACTTCACGTACAATTCTTCGAACCTCGTTACGGACAAGGACTGGTCCATAAAAGTCGACCACACCATCCGCACCAACCACCACATTGCGTTCTTCTACACGCACCGAACCAATCAGTCGGTCACGGACCAGTATTTCCCCGGTCCGCTGAGCAACGGACTGCGCAGCCCCAATGCCCCCAAGCAACTACGCCTCAGCCACGATTGGACCGTCAGTCCCCACGTGCTGCTGCACAGTTTCTATAGCATGAGCACAGACAACCAGACGTGGTTCACGGACAAGCAGACCGGCTTTGGGTGTAAGTTAGGCTTCAACAACCTGCCGTGCGGTACCGTCTCGGACGTGACACCGGTCATATCTTTTCAGACCGACCTCACGGTACCCGCAGGACTGGGAAACTCGTTCTCCGGTTCACCTTTCACATGTTCCACCTGCCTGACCTGGGGCATGGACCAGGGCAAAGTGAACAATGGCGGCCAGCTTAACTGGACCAACATGGGCGGCCAGACCCTCTCCTGGGTTCGCAGTAAGCACGAGTTCAAGATGGGCTGGGAGGTCCGGCGCATGCGGACCTTCGGCCACGACTTGGCCTCGTCGAACGGGACCTACCTGTTCAATTCCGCCCAGACCGCTCTCCAATCCGGAAGTAACACCACGGGAAATTCGTTTGCAAGCTTCCTGCTCGGCGATGTCAACCAGGGCGCCTCGGTGGCTCTGCCGGTCAGCTTCGGCGGAATTCGCTATGGTTACCATGCGGGGTTCTTCCAGGATACCTGGAGGGTAAAGCCGCGCTTGACCGTCGATTTGGGCTTCCGGTATGAAGTTCCCATCGGCTGGCACTTCTACAATGGGAATGACTCCTCGTTCAGCCCCACCGTGACCGACGTCGACGCCGGCAACCTTCCCGGCGGCCTGATCTTCCAGGGCAGCGGTCCGGGTCGCACCGGCACTTCACGTCCCTACCCCACCGACTTCTCCGATGTCGGGCCCCGTGTCGGCTTCGCTTTGCAATTGACGTCGAACACGGTGATCCGCTCCTCCTTCGGGATCTTCTACGAAGGTCTGGGCAACGGCGGTTGCGGTTGCACCGACGGCTTCAATGGCTACTTCACACAAGGCGGCGATGGGTTCGACCCGACGTTCCAGTGGGATGGAAATGGTACGACCGGCTCGGCCGGTATCCACCCGCCTTTGGGCTTCAAACCGCCTCCATCTACGGATCCCGGCTTCGATAACTACGGCTCCGGTTTGTACTACAAGGGCCCCAAATACGGCAAAGCGCCGCGCATCTACGACTACAATTTCACCGTCCAGCACCAGTATAAGGGTTGGCTGTTCGAAGTCGCCTACTCCGGCAACCGCGCCCATGGACTCGCATCCTCCGAGTTCATCAACACGGTCCCGGACGCCGACCTCTATCTCGCCAACCTCCCTTCGGCACTCAACCAAAATGGGGTGAGCTTGCCGGCGGGAACGAACTTGCTGGCCTATAGCTTTAACAACACAGCGCAAGCCGCAACTTTGAACGCCTTGGGCTATTTCTCCCCCTCGGGCAACGGCAGCAAGAACACCGCTTGCGCCGGTTGGGTATCCTGCTGGACGTCGGGTTGGGGCGGTGGCGCCACTTTGGGACAATCTCTTCGTCCCTACTCGCAATATGGCACCATCTACTCTGCCAATTCGGGTGACGGCTGGATTGCCTATGACTCCCTCCAGACCAAAGTGGAGCATCGCTTTGGCGATTTGAACTTCGAGACCAGTTTTGTGTGGTCGAAAACCCTGGACATGATGGCTTATCGCCAGATCTTCACCCAATGCTGCACCGAGCAGACCCAGGACGCGCAGAACATCGCCGACTCCAAGACTTATAGCAACAGCGACATACCGTTCGTCGTCAACTTCACGATGAGCTACCAATTGCCGTTCGGCCGGGGCAAGAAATTCCTGGGCAGCACCAACGGCCTGGTGAACAAGTTCGTGGGTGGCTGGACAGCGGCCGGCCTGGGACAGTACCGCAGCGGCGGTCTGATCGAGCTGGTTGCGCCTTCGAATAACCTCACCAAAACGTATATCGGCCAACCGCTGACCAAGGCCCTGGCCACGGGAGCAGCTCTTAAGACCCACGTTGCCACCAACACGCTCGATCCCAACAATCCCAAGATCCGCTGGTTCACCACAACCTCCAGCGGTACCAGCGCTTCCTTCACGGACACCCCGCTTGGGATGTTTGGCAACGCGTCGATCTACAACACCAACTTCCGCCAACCGTGGTACCGGTATGAGGCCATCTCCCTGAATAAGAACATCGCCATCTACGGAGAGCAGCGCGTCTACCTCCGGTACTCCATCAACGTCTTCAACCCGTTCAACCGCACCAGCTTTGGCGGCGTCAACGGCACGATCAACAGCGCCAACTTCGGACGGCCCACGGGGGCTGCAGATGCCCCCCGCAATATCTCCATGGGTCTCCGCCTGTATTTCTAGCGACCTGTAAAACCGGAGGGGTTAGCGATAACTCCTCCGGTTCCCTTTCACCCCCGGCGAATCCCGCTATGCCACAATTCCGTTCACTCACGCTTGATCACGAAATAGGCAGTTCTGAACGCGGGCGAAACCCGCTTGGGAGTGCGGTAGCAGCAGCCACCGCTTTTCTCCCTGCGCCCCATGCGATAGTGCAGAATAAACCGACGGCAGAATGCGGCAGTTGCTGCTACCGCACTCCCTAGCGCTCCACGCAGATCCAGGCAATGAAGGGCATCGAGTGAACAGTATTGCGCTATGCCCACGAAGTGGCAGCCACGGTCAGTGCAGTTCCGACCGTGGGCTTTTCTTACGCAACTCCGGCGATCCTCGTTGGACGCTCTGCCGCCGGAATAGCTCCACAGACGCGTGGTATCGGGGGAAGGACCCACGGTCAAAACTGCACTGACCGTGGCTACCCGCTTTTGACACGTTTTTGCGCATTTTTCGCAATCGCAACGCTTCTGTATAATCAGCCATAGACTGAAAACACGAATTGGGCCGATCGCATGAAGGTTTCCCTGAAGATTCTCCTCCCGCTGGCTTACCTGTCCTTTCTGCCGGCAACCTTGATGGCACAATTGGGCAGTCTGAGTCCTATCGACGCCCAAACGCACACCACCGTGGCGGGCAGAGTGATGACCCTGCAAGGCGCCCCCTTGGCCCATGCGGCAGTCGAGCTTTATACCCCTGCCTCGGTTCGGGTCCTCGATACCGATAAGAGAGGTGAGTTTCAATCCAACTACGATTTCCTGAATGCCCAGAACGCGACTGATTTCACGGTAACCCTACGAGCGACCAAAAAAGGCTTTCAGGATGCTCACAAAATGGTGGTGATCGGGGGCAAGAGCAAGTTGTTGGTAGTCCCCATCACTTTGCGGCCCGCCGTCGTGGATTCCACGGTACTTCCCCAGGCGGAGCTGATCAAAGAGCTGAGTTCCCGGCTCCGGCAACTGGCGCCAGCGGATGGGTTATCTGCCAAGGAGGAGAAGGACTACGCCCGGGGTGTGCAGGAGTTCCTGGACCGCAACCACTTGGAGAAGGCCGTCCCCTATCTCGCCAAGGTGGTCAAAGTGGACCCGTCGTGCCTGAGGTGCCGGACGATGCTGGCCCTGGCGGAATTGAGTTGGGGAGACTGGGACAACGCCAACGCGGAATTAGGGGAATCCGTCAACGCCACGGTCCGGGACAAAACGCTCGGCCGGCCCGAACCCCTGGTGGCCTACGGTACGCTGCTGAGTTGGCAGCATCAGGCTTCCAAGTCCGCCCGGTATTTCCTGGAAGCGCTCAGCTACTCGCCCCGTGATGCATTCGCCCTCCAGGAACTCGGGCGCGCCCAATGCCTGGACCTTGATTGGGAACTCGCCGCCGAGACTCTGGCGAAGGCTCTGGCGGCGGGGGCCGGACCGCAGGCGCGTTTTCTCCATGCCCAAGCCCTGCTGTGGGCGGGAACTGCGCAGCAGGCGCGGGTCGAACTGGACCGCTACCTGGCCGGGCAAGACATCAAAAAGGAGCCGCAATACGTGCGCGCACTTTCCGACAAGATCGAAGAGAAGAAGAAAGACGCCGCGGCCTACGTAGCCGCCTACTCCAAGCTGAAAGCTCAGGGCGTGGAGCCTCTCGACTACCTTACTCACCCCCCGAAGACCATCGGGGATTTCGACCCCAATACCGATCAAACGCCTTTGGCTGCAATCCTCAGTTCAGTGGGCCATAGCGTCGCGGAACTTTACCAGAATCTCCCCAATACCAGCTCACTGGAAAGGCTGCACGAGGAAATCCTGAGTAAAAAGGGGAAAACCGGGCCGACGCTGGATCAGAAATTCCGCTACCTGTGCTTGATGCCGACGCTGCCCTGGGGACCCACGGTGGATGAATATCGCGCCGACTCGACAGGGCATATTGCGATACCTCGAGGCGTGAGGGAGAATTTTATGGTGACTGCGGGGTTTGTGGCAGCCCCGCTCATCTTTCACCCCATCTATCAAGAGGGCAGCTCTTTTCGTTACTGGGGACTCGCAAATGTGAACGGGACGTCCACCCATGTGGTGGCTTTTGCCCAGCAACCATCGAGGGCCCGAATCTGTGGAAGTATTCGGGTGGGCGCCACCTCCAAGATGACCTACTTGCAGGGTCTGGCCTGGATTGATGCCAACACTTACCAAATCGTCCGGCTGGTCAGCGACTTGCTCACGCCCATGCCGCAAGTCAAACTGGATAAGGAGACCACGGAGATTGAGTTCAGCGAGATCCAGTTTAACAGTATCCAACAAAAGTTCTGGCTGCCCGAGCAGGTGACCGTTACGCTGGATTGGTCCGGCCAGACCTTTAGGAACACGCACCAATATTCCGATTTCCTCGTCTTCAATGTGCGGGAAGCGCAGAAAATTGGAACGCCCAAGAAGGCCTCGCTCACTCCCTCCAAAGAAGATGCACCCTGAGCCCCCAAGACGCATCCCGCCTGGGCATCGGGGCGCAGATTGCTGCCGGAAAGAAGTTGGTAGCCACTCCGTAGCCCGCAAAGCGGGCGAAAGATCGTAGCGCATGGCGTAAGCGGTGGGTAGAGGAAGCGAAGATATCTAAACTCAGCCCCGGAGGGGCGAAAGGATGACTCCTTGCGGTAAACCCCAATTATCACCCCCGTGCTCCTGATCCGGAAAACATTGTGGGCAGGTTAGGGTGATGGTGAACTCTTTCGCCCCTAAAGGGGCTTGCATGGGAGGAGCCGATTTTCCCACGGCTTACGCCATGCGCTACGATCTTTCGCCCGCCTGGCGGGCTGGTACGAAAGTGGCAGCAACCGGCGCGCACTTCACACCTGCGCTCCGAAGGAATTGACCCACCAGGGAATAACAGCCCAGTGAGCCGGAGCAGCAGAATGAGGGATATAATCGTCATGAACGTGCCAAGCCCGAGGTCCGGAATGGCGAACCCGAAAGTCGCCCTGCTGCCGCTGATCCAGGGCATGCTGCCGACGCTCAAACGCGCGCAGCGGCGAATTGCCGAAGCCGTGCTGGCCGACCCCGAGCAATTCGTTTCCCACTCGATCTCGGAATTAGCGGCAGATTACGGAGTCAGCCCGGGATCAATCGTGATCTTCTGCAAGTCGGTCGGATTAAAAGGCTTTCCCGCGCTTAAAATTGCGCTGGCACGTGAGCTCAGTGAACCCGTGCTGTTTTCCGGGGAGAAGAGGCACCCCCAGACCGGACTGGCAGGAGTCCTTCAGGACGTATTCGAGCGCCACGTCGAGAGCCTCCAGCAGACGCTCAAGCTAAACCCTCCCGATTCCTTCGCCGCGGCCGTAAATGCGCTCCTCAAAGCGCGGCGCATTGTCCTGTTTTCGATTGGCATGTCCTACCCGGTCGCATACTCGATTTACGGGCGGCTCCGCTTTATTGGCGTACCCGCCTTCATTGAATTCGACTCCCATCTGCAACTGGCCTCCGCCGCGGAAATGCGCCAGGGGGAAGTAGGCTTCGGGGTCGCCGTCTCCGGCAACACTCTCGAAACCGTCGAATGCCTGCGCCTGGTGAAAGAGCGCGGGGCGACGACGATTTGCATCACCAACTCCGTCGGGTCGCCCCTGGCGCAGGCCGCGGATATTCCCCTCTACGCGGCCCCCAGTGCGGTGAAGTATTTTCAAGCGCCCCTGGCCTCCCGCGTTAGCCAATTGGCCATCGCGGACGTCCTGCTGGTCTTGATCGGACAGCGCCGGAAGCGCCAGGCGTTTGCCCACCTCCAGCGCGCGGAGGAAGTTCTGCTCAAGCATCGATTGCCCCGCTGAGTGTAAATATTATCAACATTTCAATGTCGGCAATGGTTTATTAAAGATTATGCAATTTTCTTGACACCGCCCTGCAGCAATGTTAGAAACAGTTCTGGACGGTCATGCAGCGTCTCGCCCCCGCGAAAGGACAACCCCATTCCCCTCGTCTCCATGTCAGACTTGCTGGCCGACGCCCGGCGCCGTGGTTATGCCGTATGTTACTGCGAATCGTGGAGCCTGGAATCCTTTCAGGCGGTGGTGGAGGCGGCGGAGGAGGAGCATTCACCCATCATCGCGGGGTTCAATGGCGGGTTCCTCATGCACAAGGGGCGCCGCCGGGCGGAGAATCTGTCGTACTATGCCGCCCTGGGAAAAAGCTTGGAAAAGTCGTGTGTTCCGGCGGCTTTCCTGTTCAATGAGTCCGCCAGCCTGCCCCAGATCGAAGCAGCTATCGACCTCGGCTTCAACGCGGTAATGGTGGAAAATGACGGTTTATCACTGGATAACTACAGTATGCTCGTCCGCCAGGTGGTGGCCAAGGCGCACCGCGCGGGAGTAGCCGTGGAAGCCCAGGTCGGCCACTTAGCCGACGGTTCGTCAAATGGACACGCTGAACCGACGAACCCGGCTTTGGCGCGTGCTTTTGTGCAGGAGACCGGCATAGACGCGTTGGGGGTGGCTGTGGGCAACGTCCACATCTTGACGACTGGCCATTCCCCGCTGGACTTACAGGCCCTGGCTGAAATTGGACAAGCGGTTCCCGTGCCTTTGGTCCTCCACGGGGGGACGGGGATCTCGCTGCCTGATGCGGTGCGATCCTTCCGCCTGGGGGTCGCCAAGGTGAACTTCGGGACATGCTTGAAACAGGCTTACCTGGCGGCCGTGGGGGGGAAACTCACCC
>Ga0335085_10005057_pt1 | contig 21461 bp, 22 predicted proteins | sample Lox_Sample_45_FD_206712 | JGI IMG/M metagenome (GOLD analysis project Ga0335085, IMG submission 206712) | Soil microbial communities from Loxahatchee National Wildlife Refuge, Florida, United States - Lox_Sample_4.5 | ecosystem: Environmental > Terrestrial > Soil > Wetlands | place: USA...
AGCTAGACTGGGCCGTCCCCGGGGGCGTAGTTCAGTTGGTTAGAACGCCGGCCTGTCACGCCGGAGGTCGCGGGTTCGAGTCCCGTCGCTCCCGTAAAAGCCCTGCAAATCGTATATGCCTTTTACATATCGACCGCCGGCTTCTTTTTCATCCCGCGCAGATCCCGCGCGAGAATCGGCCTGAAATCCCCGCAAGGAGCCGACCGCAGCCGCTAATCCCCGGAGAAGAATGACCGGCCGAGGTGGCCGGAGGTCGATGGCGCGAACCTCTCGGCGGTACGGGAAAGCCGTACGCGAATCGGGGCGCGCCCTGATGGCTCGGGGAGGGTTTGCGAACAGACTCCGATGGCCCGGTCTAGGGAACTGGAGTGAGCCCGGAGGAACAATGACGGCGAAATACGTATCGGCCGCGGTACTGGGCGTCGTCCTCATGGTCGTCCTCGCGGCCTGTGGCGGGGGCGGTGCAAAGATGAGCTCAACACAGCCGAGGACTGCGACAACGACCTCGACTCCGTCGACGACCTCCCCGACGACGAAGGGCGGGACGTCATCCGTCTTGACCGGACCTGTGCATGGGGTGCTGCGCGCTCAGAACCATGCGCCGAAGGTCAACCGGCTTTGGTCGTATACGGTCACCGCGACCGATGCAGCGGGCCATCCGCTGTCGGGGACGGTGGACATCGAGTTCGTCTTCGGCGGCCAGGTGGTCGGCCGCGACACGCCGCCCACGCATCCCGTGCGGCACGGCCGCTGGCATGACAGCCTGACCTTCCCCCCTTCGGCGGTCGGCCAGCCGCTCGTGTTCCGGGCGGTCGTTCACACGCGGCTGGGATCGATCACGCTCGACTGGCCGATCAGTGCACGAAGGTGAACGTGCCATCCGTGCTCGATCATCCGGCCGGCCAGGATCGCCACGACGCAATGGTTGGCGACGGCGAAGGCGGCGCCGCGGTTTTCGTCGAGGACGTCGTCAAGTCGTTCGGACCGATCCACGCGTTGCGCGGTGTTTCGCTCGCGGTGGGGGCGTCGGAGTTCGTGACCATCACCGGCCCCTCGGGGTCGGGCAAGAGCACGCTGCTGAACCTGATTGGCAGTCTCGATCGTCTCGACGCAGGCACGATCACGGTCGCCGGCGAGCCGGTGCCCGAGCCACGTCATGCAGTTGAGTTCCGTCGGCGGATGGTCGGTTTCGTCTTCCAGGAGAACCTGCTGCTTCCCTACCTGAGCGCGCAGACCAATATCGAGGCGCCGCTGCTCGCCGCCGGCGCCGGTCGCCGTGAACGCCATCTCCGCAGCGCCGAGCTGCTGGACGAGATCGGCCTCATCGAGCGCGCGCATCACCTACCGTCACAGCTCTCAGGCGGCGAACGGCAGGCGGTCGCACTCGCCCGCGCGCTTGCCAACAGTCCGCGACTGCTACTCGCGGACGAGCCGACCGGCGCGCTTGACTCAGAAAGCAGTAAGCGCGCACTCGACCTTCTTGCCACGCTGCGCGATCGGCACGGCACGTCGCTGATCGTCGTCAGCCACGATCCCGCTGTCGCTCAGCGGGCCGATCGCGTCGTCCACCTCGTCGACGGGCGGGTAAGCAGCGGCCGAGCGGATCAGGTTGGCGCCAGCGCGACCGCCGACCACATGCGTGTCACCCGCCAGGTCGGGTAGACGGCGCCGAGCACACCGATCGTTATGCCGATCAGAGCGGCGCGGCCCAACACCCATGCTGTCACCTCGGGCGAGATGAACGCCTGCAGCCCGAGCGCGGCCGGTAGCGCACCGCTTGCGAGCACACCAAGCAACAACCCTGCCGCCGTGCCGAGGACGCTCACCGTGACAGCCTCGCCCAGCACCAACAGGGCGAGCTGCGTGCCGCTCCAGCCGATTGTCGTCAAGAGCGCCAACTCGCGCCTACGCTCGAGGACCGCGGCGAGCATGGTGTTTGCGACCGCGAGCGCACCGATGATCAGCGCCAGCACGACGATCAAGAACACGGCCTTGCTGATCAGCACGCTGTTCACGCCGGCCCGCACGGCTTCGCTGGGGTCGGAGATCGCCGATAGGCCTGGGAACACTCGCGCCAGCCGTTGCTTCGCCTTCGCCGGTGTTACCTGGGCGGCGAGCCGGACCGCGATTGTCGTTACCTCCTCTGAGGTTCGTCCGGCGAGTGCCTGTGCGTCCGCGAGCGTCGTGATCACGCCCGCGTCCTCGAGCGCGATCCCGGCGTGGGAGACGCCGGCAACCCGGAATGAGCGACCGTGGAGAACAATCGTGTCTCCCGGTCGAGTGTGCAGCTGCGCCGCCAGCACGTCGCCGAGCACGACCTCGCCTTTGCGCGGCCCCCGGCCTGCGGTGTAGATGAGCAGTCGGGCCGCGAAGCCGCGCGGGTCGAGCCCGAAGACGAGCGCCGAGGGGGCGTGCGGAACCGCGCCGACGACGAGCTGAATCGGCGTCGCCTCGGCGATCTCGGGTTGCCTCCGCAACCGCGGCAAGAGCGAGAGCGGGACCACGGATGACGTCGGGTCTGCGGCGTCGCGTTGGAACAGGCCGACGTCGGCGCGGCCGAGATGGATCAGCTGGCCCGCCGTGCTGTTCAGCCCCGCCGAGAGCGCAAGCAGCGCCGCGATCGCCGCCACCCCCACCGCGATCCCCGCCGCTGTCAGCGCCGTCCGCGCCGGGCGGCGACGGGCGTTTGCAATGATCAAAACAATCACGCTTCCCGCGTCCCTTCGACGTCTTTGGACAGCCTCACCTCTTCGTGGGCTTCCAAACATCGGGGTGTAGGCGGACCGATATTGCGGACTCCCCGCAACGGGTCGGCACCGGCGCACGGTCGCCCCGCGCGATCGAGGAGCGCCCGAAGTCTGGCTAGACTGAGCCCGCTTGTGCATCGTCTTGACGCTGCCGAGCGAGTTCTACTTCCCCCATCGGCAGCCGCGGTTGACCCCCCACCTCGTCCCGGGTAGAGAGCGCCTCCCTTCGGAGGCGGGTTCGCCTGCGGTCGCCGGCTTCCATCTGCGCCTGACCCGGTTCTGTCTCAGCCATCGCGTCCTCGTCGCAGCAGTCTGGATTGCCGCGAGCGGGTTGGGCCTGCTCGGCGCCTTGCGGCTGACACCGCTGCTGCGCAGCGGGTTCTCGTTGCCGGGGACGGACTCGAACAGGGTGGAGCAGGTGCTGGCGCGCGACTACCGCATCCAGTCGGGAGAACGGATCGTGCTGGTCACCAAGGGCGATCGTGCGTTGGTACGGGCACGTCGTGCCGCGGAGAAGGCCGCCAGGTTGCTGCCGGGCGGGGCGCTCGAAGGCACCGAGCGGCTGCCGTCGGGCGCGGCGGCCTCGTTTGTCCGGTCGCGTCTCTCCGGCAGCAAGGCGGCTGCCCGCATCGGGCTGCTGCGCCGGCAGCTGGGCGCCGGTGTCTTCGTGACCGGCGACGCGGCGATCGAGCACGACGTCGGAGGCGTCCTCGCCCGCGATCTCAAGGTCGGGGAGCTGTACTTCGCGGTGCCGGCCGCGTTCGTGATTCTGCTGTTCGTCTTCGGAAGCGGCTCGGCGGTGCTCCCGCTCGTGTTCGCAGCGGCCTCGATCGCGCCGGCCCTCGGATTGGCCTGGGGCGTCGCCCACCTGCTCGCCTTGACGGATTACCTCCGCAACATGGTGCTGATGATTGGGCTGGGAATCGCGATCGACTACTCGCTCCTCGTGGTAAACCGCTACCGCGACGAGCGCCGGCACGGACGGCCGCATGACGAGGCGGTGCTCGAGACAATGGCCCACGCCGGGCGCACGATCGTGTTCAGCGGCCTCGCTGTCTCGGTCGGGCTCGCCCTGATGTTGCTACTGCCGGTGCCGTTCCTCCGCGGCTTCGGCGTCGGCGGGCTGCTGATCCCGCTCGTCAGCGTCGCCTGCGGGCTGACCCTCCTGCCGGTCGTGCTCGCGACCTTTGGCGAGCGGCTCGAGCGCGTGCGGCTCCTGCCGGGAAGCTTCGCCGAGCGCCGGCACGCGGCCGAGCAACGCCTCTGGACGGCGCACGCCGGGTGGGTGATGCGACGCGCGAAGCTCCTCGCGCCCCTGATCGCGGGGCTGCTCGTGCTCGCGGCGATGCCGCTGATCGGGATTCGCGTCGGCCCCGGCTCGAGCAGCAGCCTGCCCCGCGGAGTCCAAGCGCTGCGCGGCCTGCAGATCCTCGAGCACGGCGATGGCAGCGACTCGCTCGATCCGATCACGATCGTCGCCGACACGGGCAGGGCGAACGGCGTGCGCGCTCCCGCTCTTGCCCCGGCTGTTCAGCGGCTCGACAGGCAGCTCCGCGCCGACGCCGAGGTGCTCACGGTCTCCCCCGCGCTTCGGGACGCAAGCGGTCGCTATCTGAAGATCGACGTGGTCGGGCGACACGACCCGGCGGGGACGCAAGCGCAGTCGTTCGCCGAGCGGCTGCGCGCTCGCCTGATACCCGACGCTCGCTTTCCGGTGACCACGCACGTCATCGCCGGCGGCGGCGGCGCGTCGGCCGCCGACTTCGTCTCCCGCACCCTCGGCCTCTTCCCATGGTTGATTCTGGGCGCCCTCGTGCTCACCTACCTGCTCCTCGCCCGTGCCTTTCGTTCGCTCCTGCTTCCGTTGAAGGCAATCCTCCTCAACCTGCTGACGGTGGCGGCCGCGACCGGCCTGATGATCGTCGTCTTCCAGTGGGGATGGGGAAGGTGGGCGGGCTTTCTCCAGGTCAACCAGATCGAGGGCTGGATTCCGGTCTTCATGTTCACGCTTCTCTTTGGGCTCTCGATGGACTACGAGGTGTTCCTCGTCACGCGCATGCGCGAGGCCTGGGACCGGACCCGCTCGAATACCGGCGCTGTCGTCCACGGCCTTGCCAACACCGGGCGGATCGTCACCGCCGCCGGACTGATCATGGCCGCGACGTTCAGCGGCTTCCTGCTCGGGTCGATCCCGCCCATGCAGCAGCTCGGCTTCGGCCTCGCCGTTGCGATCATGATCGACATCACGCTGATCCGCGGACTCCTCCTCCCGTCGACGATGGCGCTGGCCGGCCGCTGGAACTGGTATCTGCCCGGCTGGGCAGCCCGCGCCCTGCGCACGCCAAAGTCCGCGCTCGGCATTCGAGGATGAGACGCATCAGCGCGCAAACGGGCTACCCGCACGGCAGCTAACGAGTCGCTGAACGCGGCTCTCCGCCGCGTCGTCTCAGTCGTAAGCCAAAGCCGGCCGCAATCGGGAAGCGCGGCCACTTCTGTTCGCGGTCTTCACGCTACCGCAGGCGTTACAGGACGCAGTCGGCGAGCACACGCAAACGCACGCCAACCTCACTCGGCTGTCAGCAGCCAAGGCGCGCTCGGAGATCGTGCGCGGCAAGGCCTCGGTCGAGGCGGCCGCACACAAGCAGATAGAGCTCTTTCGTCCACCGTACGACGATTGGAACAGCACGATTAACGCGATCGTCCGCCAACAAGGGATGCTCTCGGTCGATTACACCGTCGATCCACGCGATTGGACCCTAACCACCTCCTCGCAGGTAATTGCTGCAGTGCTTTCCGATCGACGGCTCGTTCCCGGTGCGATCGTCCTGCTGCACGAGACGCACCTCTCGACGGTGAAGGCCGTGCCCGCGATCGTGACGGCCCTTCGTCGGCGGGGCCTCAAGCTCGTCACTATCCCGACTCTTCTTGCCCAGGATCCGCCCACGCTCGCCCAACAGGAGGCGGACCTCCGCGGCCGCTCTTGCGTCCACCTCTTCCAGCATCGCCACTAGCTGCCAGAACCAAGGCCGCGATATGCGGGTATCGCGCGATTTTGCGTGCTTCATTACCACCCGGACGACCGACCCATCTGTCCCGCCGCCGCTCACACGAACAGGCGGTAAGGGTAGGTCCCGCTCGGGAGCGACGTCGCGTGCGCGATCGTCTGCGACAGCCGCCTCGAGTGCTCGATCGTCACCGGCAGCGAGTCGAAGAGCGCGTCGTTGTTCCAGTCCATCTTCGAGACGCCAAAGGCGTCCTCCCCAAGCCTCTCTAAGCGCCCGGCCCCAACTGCCGGGTGAATATCCCCACTCGGTCCCAAACGCCAAGGCCGGCCTGGCACACCGGAGGTCGCGGGTTAGAGTCCCGCATGAGTACGCGCGACAAACCAAGCCGGTGTTGAGGGTGTTCTTCGTGTTTGCGGTTGTGGACGCGCTTCTGCACCCTGGGTCGTGGTGTTAGACATCGGCAGTGCTTTGCGGGAGGCGCGTCAGCGCCAAGGTCTCGACTACGCGCAGGTGGAGGCACAGCTGCGGATCCGTGCCCACTACTTGGCCGCGCTCGAGGAGGAGCGGTTCGAGGTGCTGCCGGGCGAGGCGTATGCGAAGGGGTTCCTGCGCAGCTACGCCGAGTTTCTTGGCCTCGACGGCAACCGCTTCCTCGACGAGTACAACGCCCGCACCGCGGGCGACCAGCGCGCTCCACTCTCGGCTGAGTTCGCCCCGATCCCGCACGCACCGCGGCCGCAATCTCGCCCGTTGTTGCTGGTGGGGGTGCTGGTCGCCGCTGTAGTTGTCGCCGGTCTCGTGGTTCTCGGGCTGGCGTTGGGCGGGTCGCACTCGAAGCAGACGGTCGCGAAACGGCCGGTCACGGCGGCCCCGGCTCCCGCGCACACACATCCGGCCCGGCGCACGTCGCCGCGGAGGCGGCAGGTCGGGCCATTCGTGCGCGTCGGGGTGCGCGCAGTCGGCGCCTGGGACCCCAACGGTGACCGACAGGAGCACGACGCCGAGGCCGTCTATGCCACAGACGGGAACCCGGCCACTTACTGGTCCACCGAGACCTACGCCGCCGGGCTACAGAAGCCCGGGGTGGGCCTGCTGCTCGATACCGGCCGTCCGGTCCTGCTGCGACGGGTAGTGGTCACAACCGACAGGCCCGGATACGTAGCACTGATCGAGGCCGGACCGAGCGCGACCGGCCCCTTCCGTCCGGTGTCGGCGACGCACACCCTCGCCGCGACGACCGCGTTCTTCGTTCACGGCAGCGCGCAGCGCTTCTACTTGGTCTGGATCGTCAGGCTCGATCACGTCGCCGACGTGAATGAGCTGCGTGGGTTCGGCTAGCGTAGGCGTCGCCGTCGAGGCCGAGGAAGTCGGCGTACGCGCGCAGGAAGCTGCGCGGGTCGAAGCCTGTGGCCGCCGCTCGAACCGCTCCTGCTCGTGCGCCCTCGGGCTGACGGGGGATCATCGTTGCCGTCCCGACTTCGCTCGCCTCGAGGCCGAGCTAAGCGGGTACGCGCCTCCCGAAGGCTGCTCCCGATCTCGAGCGCCGCCTTGGTTCGTGCTCGGGCTCGGACCCCATGTGTGCCCGAGAAACCTCTTCTGAGCACAGTTCCCGCCGCTCGCCGCAGCGAGACCGTCAAGAGCGTCCCGGAGCGTGGGCGCGTAGGCCCAGTCGTCCACCAGCCCGTCTCTGCGTATTCGTTCCGCGTGCCAGACAGCGTCCTCGGGTCGACGCACCGCGAGGATCCGGCTGCCGTCGGGTAGCCGTTCCGACAGGAACATTCGGAACCTACGCCGGCTCTGCCATCATCCCCACGTGGACCGTCTTGCGATCGTCGCGCGGCTGAAGAGCGGTTCCGAGGTGCGGGCCGCAGAGCTGATCGCGAGGGGAGCGCCGTTCGACCCTGAGGAGCGCGGCTTCGACCGCCACGTCGTCTTCCTCTCGGCAACCGAGGTCGTGTTCGTCTTCGAGGGACCGGAGGTCGACGCGCACCTGGACGACCTGATCGAGAATCCGTTCCGCTGGATGGTGTCGGACGCCTTCGAGGCGTGGCGGCCGCTGATCGAGGATCACCCGAGGATCGCGCGCGAGCGGTACTTCTGGGAGCGGTCTCGGGAGTGAAGCTCGACGACCGGCACCAGTAGCACCGGAATCCGGCTCCGCTCGAGCGCCTCGCGGACGACGCTTGCCCGTCCCGGAGAGAGATCCTGCGCCCAGCCGAGCGCGATCAGGTCTGCGCCTGTCTCTTCCGCGACGCCGACCACGTGCTCGCCGGGCCGGCCCACGCGCAGGTGCAGCCGGCCGAGATCGACGGCAGGGCAGTAGCGGGCGATGAACTCGCGCGCCCAGCTCTCGGTCTCGTGCTGGGGCTGCTCGCTGAAGAGCGGCAGCGAGTCCTCCTCGCGCACGTGGAGAACATCGACCTCGACTTCCGCGTCCCGCGCGAGCGCGACAGTCTCCGTCAGGGCGGCGGCGGTGATGGTCGTCCCGTCGAGGGGAACGAGTACGCGCCGGAGTTGGAAGGCCATCGCCGTGTGCGGCGGCACGAGCACGAGCGGCTTACTGACCGCGACAAGGAGGTCGAGCGCGACGTGGCCGAGCAGGCGTCTGGCGAGCCGGCCTGAGCGGGTTCCGATGACCAGCCCGACGACGTCCTCCTCGCGCGCGGCCTCGGTCAACCGCTCGAAGATGTGATCGGGCACTTCGCGGAGCTCGAGGCCGGCAGCGGAGGCGGCGGCCCGGGCTGTCCGCGCCCCGTCCTCGCGGATGTGGATCGCATCGACGCTCGCCCCGAGGAGCGGAGCGATGACGTTCGCCGCCTCGAGGACGTGTCTTGCGACGGCACTGTTGTCGACTGCTGCCAGGAGCCTCATGACTGCACCTCCCAGTGCTCGTTGCGGCGCTCCAGGCGGAGGCCGGAGGGTGGAACCGAAACGGTGTCCGGTGCGCGCGCCAGGCGAAGCTCGACGGCGGGGTCGGCCGATACCGCGAGAGCTCGCGGCTCGATCCGAACGTGAACCCTGCTGCCGCGAAAGCGGACGCGGAGATCGAGCGCGCTCCAGGCGTCCGGCAGGCGGGGGTCAAGGCCGAGCGCGTCGCCCGTCGGCCGAAGCCCGGCGAAACCGAACGCAAGCGCCTGCCAGACACTGCCCATCGCGGCCAGGTGAAGGCCGCCGGCCGTCGTCTCGGTGAGGTCGTCCAGGTCGATCCGGCTCGCCAGGCGCAGGCCGGCAAGCGCCTCGTCGAGCATGCCCGCGCGGGCGAACAGCGCAGCGTGGATGCCCGGCGAGAGTGAGCTGCCGTGCGCGGTTCTCGGCTCGTAGAAACGCAGGTTGGCGGTGAGCGAGCCGGGCTCGACCTCCTCCGGGACGAGGTGGTGCAGCATGAGCACGTCCGCCTGCTTCACGACCTGGGCGCCCTCGACGCGCTCGCGGCCGAGCAGGAGCTCGGCGGCAACGGGCCGCCGCGGTGCCAGGTCGGCGATCACGAGGGGCTCGAGCTCCGAGAAGCCCGCGAACTGCTCGTAGACGCCGCTCTCCGGGTCGTACCCGTCGACGAGCGCCTCGGCGAGGGCGACCCAGCGTTCGCGCTCCTCGTCGCTCAGCCCGGCATCCGGGCCGAGCCCCGCGGCGCGGCGCAGATTCCAGCGTGCCATGACGTTGGTGTAGGCATTGTCGTCGACCGGCTGGTGATACTCGTCCGGGCCGATCACGCCGAAGATGTGACCCCGTCCCTGCTCGTCGCTGCGGATCCGGGAGGCCCAGTAGCGGGCGGTCTCGACGAGGATCTCCCGACCCGGGCCCCTGAGGAAGTCCTCGTCGCCGGTCCAGTCCAGGTAGCAGGAGGCAGCCCACGCGACGTCGGCGACGATGTGCTCCTCCAGCTCGCCGGTGCGGATCGCGATCGGCTTCCCATTCCTGTCGTAGGCGTGGCTCGGGGTGACGTCGACGCCGCTGGCCGCGGATTCCCAGGGAAAGCGGGCGCCTGCGCGCTCAAGCGCCCGGGCGGCCTCTCGCGCGGCCGGAAGACGGCGGAGGCGGTACTCGAGCATCGCCCGCGCAGCCCGCGGGTGCGTGGCGGCCAGGAACGGAAGCACGAAGACGTCGCTGTCCCAGAAGACGTGGCCGCGGTACCCGGGGCCGGTGAGGCCGCGCGCGCCCACGGCCGCCTCGCCGCCGGAGGCGACCGAGGACATCAGGTGGAAGAGCGACAGGCGGACGGCAAGCTGCAGCTCCGGATCGCCGTCGATTGCGACATCGGCCTCCTCCCAGCGGCGCGCCCAGGCGCATCGCTGCTCGACGAGCAGGCGCTCGAAGCCCGCGCGCTCTGCCTCGACCAGGTCGGCGTGGGCGGCCGCGGGCTCGGGTAGGTCCTCGGCATCGGGCCGAAAGGCGCCGAGCCGGTCCAGGGTCCCGCGCGGCCCGTCGCCGGTAAGCCGGTTGGACGCGGCCACGGCCAGGCCGCCCGAGGACGCCTTCAGCCCCGCGGAGCGAAAGCCGTTCCGCAGGAGCTCACGCGGCCCGGCGGCGCGCAGCGCGACGGTCCCCGGGCGCGCGAGCGAGGACAGCAGCGCCGCGGAGAGCTGTCCGTGCCTGCCGAGCCGGAGATCCTGCCGCAGGAGGCCGGAATGCAGGTCGAGCGCGCGCACGAGCTCGTCGGCCTCTCCGAGCTCGCACGCAAGCCGGGTCCAGGCCGGGCACTCGAGCAACGCCGTCTCGGGCCCGTCGCCGTCGTAGAGCCCGGCCGCAAGCACCGTCGGGGCGGCAGCGGGGTGGGCGGCGACTGGGCTGCCGGCCGTTCCGATCCGCCCGTCCGCGATCGTCAGGAGCGACTCGTAAGCGCGCTCGAGCTCAGGGTCGAGGCCCTCGATCCGAAGCGTCCAGCCGGGGTCGCCCTCGGAGAGTGGGAGCTCGCCGCGCTCTCGCCGCTGGACCTGGTCGCGGAGCAGCTCCAGGAACGCGTCCGGGCCTCCTCCGAGCCCGATCACGCCGGGCGGCACCCCCTGGGGCTCGATCCCGACCGAGACGACGGTCGCTCCCTGCGTCTCCGGCACGAGCAAGTGTGAGTCACTTCCCGCGACGCCGCCGAGCGGCCCAAGCTCGTCGCCGGCGACGAGGATGCTTCGGGGGCCGATGCCGTGCAGCCAGAGCCGTCCGAGCAGCCAGCGCGCGGAGTCCGCCTTGTCGGTGAGCCCGATCTCGACGTGCTTGGCGTCACTCGTCACGCGGGCTTCCGCCAGTCCTGCCTCCACCGCCGCGGCGCGGGCGAGCTCGACCACCGCCGGCAGGCCGGTGAGCCCGCAGGCTCGCACCCGCTCCTCGACGGCGGTGACAAGCTCGGCGATTCTGGCCTTCGGCGGGTCGCGCCACTCCGGCTCGGGAATCAGATCGAGCTTGCGCCGGTTCAGTCGCGAGCTCACAACCTGAACCTCTAGCCCGCTGCGGCGCAACCGCTCGGCGACGAGCCCAGCGGCTCTCGTCAGGGCGGCGTCCTCCTCGGGCGAGGCAACGCGGCGCTCGAGGAGCTTCGGGCCCGAGGGCCCGACCTCGAAGGCCTCAGAGCCACGGTTCAGGCAGAGGTAGAGCCTTCCCGGTCCGGTCGGGCGCGCCTGCAGCTGACCGTCCACGTTATCGACGTGCGTGCCGCTAACGATCCCGATGTCGAACCCGCGAGCGCAGAGAGCCTCGACCAGCCGACGCAGCGGCCCGGCAGGCGCCTGGCGGTCAGGGACGGCCGTGCCGTCCCAGTCGAAGATCGCCGCCTCGAACCGGCGCGCAAGTGCGGCCGGGAGTTCCGTTGGCTTCTCGAGCGCGCTCACGCCGTCACGCTCGGCCGCCCGGCGGGACGAAGCCCGCCGTCCTCCAGCCAGAGGATCTGATCGGCGATCTCCAGCAGGCGCTCGTCGTGCGAGACGACGAGGGCGCCGCTGCCCTTGCGCCGTGTCAAGTCACGAAGGAGTTCCATGACCTCGTGGCCGCTGGCGGAGTCGAGGTTCGCCGTTGGCTCGTCGGCGAGCAGGAGCCGCGGTCGATTGGCGAGCGCCCTCGCGATCGCGACGCGCTGCTTCTCCCCCGCGGAGAGGTCGCGCGCATTGAAGTGCAAGCGCTCCGCGAGGCCGGATTCCAGGAGCAGCGTGCGGGCGCGCTCGCGCGCCGGCGGCCCAGTGACGCCGGCGACGTTGAGGGCAATCTCCACGTTCTCCTGGGCGCTCAGCGCCTCGAGCAGGTTGAAGGTCTGGAAGACGAAGCCGACGAGGTGGCGGCGGAAACGCGGCAGCGCTCTCCGGTCCAGGGCGGTGAGCTCGAGGCCGTCGATCGTGATCCGGCCGCTCGTCGGCCTGAGCAGGCCGCCGATCATGCTCAGCAACGTGGTCTTGCCCGATCCGGACGGGCCCATGACGACCGTCACCTCGCCGGCGTCTGCGGTCAGGTCGACGCCGCGCACGGCACGAACGAGCGTCCTGCCGCTCCCGAACTCCTTCGTCAGGCCCTCGGTCACGAGCAGATGCGAGCTGCCGTTCATGGGCGGAAGACGATCGCGGGATCGATCCGGTTGATCCGCCGCACCGGCACCCAGGAGGCAGCAACCGCGACCGCGAGCGCGGTCAAGAACACGCCCAGCGCGTCACTCCAGCGGAGCGTGGTCAGAAACTCCGGCACCTGCTGCCTGATCAGCGTCGCCGCCAGCGCCGAGGCGCCGACGCCGAGCGCCGCGCCGAGGAAGCCGACGATCAGGGTTTGCTCGACGACGACGCGGTAGAGGAAGCCGCCCGAGGCGCCGACGGCCTTGAGTACCCCGAACTCGCGGGCCCGCTCGATCGTGGCCGTGTAGGCAGTAAGGGCGATCACGGCGCCGCCGACGACGAAGCCGATCCCGACGAGCACGCCGACCGCCGCCAGAAAGCCCTCGTTGATCCGGTTCCCGAAGCTGGCGGCGAACTCCTCGCTCGTGTGCGCCTCAGAACGCGGCACAGCGGCGACCGCGGCTCGCTCGACGGCGGCGAGATCCGCGTCGGGGCGAATGCTCAGGAGGAAGAAGCTGACCAGCCGGTCGAGCCCGAAGAGCGCCCGCGCGTCACCCGCATTCAGGTACGCGGTCTGGAAGATCCGGTTGCCGCCGATGTGGACGTGCGCTACGACGAGCTCGCGGCCGAGCACGTTCAGCCGGTCACCAACCCCGATCCCGTCTTGCTCGGCCAGCACTCGGTCGATGTCGATCCGGCCCGGCGGCGGGAAATATTCGCGCGCCTGAGCGGGCACGCGCATTCCCGGGCTCGCTGCGAGCGCCATCGCGAAGACGTCCTGCTCGTGGCCGCCGTGGCGGAAGGCGATGTGGCGCGCGTAGACGGGTAGGACCGCCTCCACCCCGTCGATCCGCGCGAGCGCCCGCGCCCGGTCCGCTGGCAGGAACGAGGTCGAGTGGTAGGGATCGCTGGTGCCCGTCTGCGAGATCCAGAGATCTCCGGGGAGCTGCGTATAGACCCGCCCCACGTCGCTCCAGCCCCGGTAGAGGGCGACGACGATCAGGATCATCAGGACCGCGGCCGCGACGCCGCCGACGGACATCACGAAGCGCCCCTTCTCGGAGAGGAGGTTGCGCCGGGCGAGCGGAACCATCCTCAGCTCCCCGGCGGTGTGGGTACGGCGATCTCGCTCACAAGGCGATCGTGCCCAGCGACGCGCACAAGCGCATCCGCATCGTCGCCGTCAGGCGGTCCGTAGTTGTCCGAAGCTGGTTCGGCCGCTTGCCCGATGCCCGTCAGGGCCCGCCGATCCATGATCGAGGGTCTGACCCGGAGGTCTCCGATGGCGTATGCGACGATCGTCAAGAGCCCGGCCGCCTGGCGGGTGCGGCCCAATTTGCGCTACTACGAGCGCGGGCGCACCCCAGACTTCTGGGAGAGAGCGCGGGAGGAGCTGGACGGGCTCCCTGGCGGGAAGGGCCTCAACATCGCCCACGAGACACTGGTCCGTCACGCCGAGGGTGAGCTCGCCGGCCAGCTCGCGCTGCGCTGGCTCGGCCGGCACGGCGAGGTGCTCGACTTCAGCTACGCCGACCTCGACAAGCTGACGAACCGGCTCGCCAACGTCCCGCAGTCCCTCGGCCTTGGCAAACGGCCTTCGGCCCGGAGCCGGTGCAGACGCGCATGGCGATCGGGAAGGCGAAGGCGCTTCTGACGACGGAAACGCTCTACGAACGCAAGGTCGCCGGCATCCGCGCCTCGCTGCCCGACCTCGAGCATGTGATCGTCACCGGCGAGACCGGCGCGACGACGGAGATCGAGGGCACCGAGGACCATCAGCGCCTGATGTTGGCCGCGCCCGACGAGTTCGAGTCGGCCCGACCGACCCGGAGGATGCCGCGCTCGTCCACTTCACGAGCGGCACGACCGGCACGCCGAAAGGCGCCGTCCACGTCCACGGCGCGGTCGTCGTGCACCACATCACGGGCAAGCTCGCCCCGACGCGGCCCGGTCGGGGACCACTATCCAGACGGCCTCGAGACGCCTCAGAGCTTGTAACCGATCGCGCGCAGGAGGTCGCGGCGCGCGGCGACATCTTCCTCGGTCTCGACGCCGAGCGGCGATCCGCCGTCGACCGCGCCCAGGATCGCCCGCCCCCGCGGCGTCTCGGCGAGCACGACCTCGACCGGATTCGCGGTCGCGCAGTAGATTCGGCACACCTCGGGCACCTGTTTGACCTGGTTCAGGACGTTCACGGGATAGCCCTCGCGCAGGAAGACGATGAAACAGTGCCCGGCTCCGATTGCGAGCGCGTTCCGGACCGCGAGCTCGACGAGCTCAGCGTCGTTGCCCGCCCGCCGGACGAGCCGCGGCCCCGAGGACTCGCAGAAGGCGAGGCCGAAGCGCAGGTGCGGTGAGCTGCAGGCGAGCGTCTCGTAGAGGTCCTCGACGGTCTTGATGAAGTGCGCCTGGCCGAGGATCAGGTTGAGCTCCTCGGGCTTCTCGATTCCGACCGTGACCAGCTCCAGCTCGGCGCTCACTGGGCGGCCCTCCTTCCTGCGAGCGCGCGGCTCCCACGGGCGGTCAGCGCGAAGGTGCCGTCGATCAGCCCGTCGGCGAGGAGTGCGGCGCCATGCTGCCAGGGCGGCTCGCCCGACGGGCCGGAGAAATGGGCTCGCGCCGCCGAGAGCGCACCCGGCGGAGCCTCGAAGATCTCACGGAACTCCTGGTGGTCGACCGTGAACCTGAGCGGGATGTCGCGCCCGGCGAGGTCCTCGGCGGCCGCGACGCGCTCGAGCCGCGCGCCGTCGACGAAGACGTCGCAGTCTCCGTCCGGTCGCTCGATGGCGGCCAGGGCTCGCGGCTGGCCGATGGTGCCGACCAGAGGCTCGACCTCCTCCGTCGTTCGAAACGGCAGCGTGCCCGGATCGAGCCGTCGCCTCAGCTGCTCCGGCTCGAGCTCGAGATCTTGCCGTAGCCGGCGTGCGTGGCCGGCGCTCACGCTCATGGAAGCCATCATCCGCCAGACGGGCGGCCACGCCATCGTGGAAAACCCGATGCGCACTCAGGGATCGCCCGGATGATGAGAAACCCGCTCATCGAATCCAGACCGGCGTTCCGAGCGGCGCGAAGCTCCAGACGGTCGGAGCGTCCACCATCGGCATCCGGACGCAGCCGTGCGAGACCGGCTCGGCCGGCACGTACCCGAACCCGTGGATCGCCTGCCCGCCGTAGAAGTACAACGCGTACGGCATCCACGCCCCGTAGCGCACCGACCAGGACAGGCGCTCCCTCCGGTAGACCGAGAACTGCCCTGTGGGGGTCGAATAACCGGCCTTTCCAGAGCAGATGTGAACGGCCAGGACCACGCTCCTGTGCGAGACGAGAAGCATGACCTGCCGCGCGAGATCGATTTCCAGGCCTCGTCGCAGGCCGCCCCACGCGCGAGGCGGCCGGGCTCGAACGAGCGCGGCGTTCGTCTTCGGCCCAGCGATGCCATCGCGGTGCAGGCGCTCCCAGCCCTGGAAGGCGACGACCGCATGCCAGGTCTCATCGCCGAACACGCCGTTGACGGAGCCACGCGGCAGGTATCGGAGCGCGACGAGGCGGGACTGGAGCCGGCGCACGTACGGGCCCTTGCTCCCCCGGCGGAGCGTGGGCGGTCGACGTGCCGGGTCGAGAGGGGGAGGCGGGGACGCGAGCCGAATCGCGCCGGCGACCACCAGCCGGTGCGCCCTCTGCGCCACGCGACGGGACCCGCTCTGGCTCGGCATCGAGAGCACGAACAGAGCGAGCACGGCCAGAGCTACAGCGAAGAGCCTTCCGGCGCCCCGGCCGCTGCCGTTCAGCCGCCGTAGCCGCTTGTTCTCCAGGTGGTTCGCCCAGGCGCCGGATTCGTGGTCGCGACGTGTCTTCCCCACCCGCATGATGCGCGGCGGTTTGCCGCGAACTCTCTCGGTGCCTCGTGCCATCGCATTCCTTCGCTTCGATGGTCGTGCGCGGCTCCGGGCGCCGCATCGGGGAGCCTGCCGATGGCGGTTGCGGCGAGCTACCGAGTCCGGGGCCGAAGCTCCCGCCTACGCGGATCAGCTCGGCCGCAGGTGCGATCTGCCGTTCCGCCGGCGGCGCTCGCCCGGCCGATGCCGTAGCGCGACCTGCTCCGTCCGTGGGGCGACCTCGTCGACCTCGTCGACCGGGACGGCAACTAGATGCGCGCCGAGGAGCCCGCTACGGATCAGCAGCGTGTCCGGACGCTCCAGACTCGTCTTGAAGAGCACATCCTCGACCCGGCCGACCTTTCCTTCGGGCGAGTCGACGCGGAACCCCTGACAATGGCCGAGCCAGTAGTCGGTGTCCAGAGCGCGTATGGGAGCAACCTCCTGAATCGTCGTCGGGACGATGCTCTCGAAGCTCGGAGCCGGCGGCATCGGGGCAGGCCGCGATATCAGGAGCGGCAAACTACCGATCGGCGAGCGGCTCGAGCTCGAGCCGAGCCCCGTCTCGTGCGATCGTCGCGTCGACACCGATGGCGCGACCGAGCGCCCGGATGCGAGCGGACGACGTCCGCCCGTCTGCTCGGACGATCTCGGAGCCGCAGTGGGTGAAGATCGCCCTCGCCACGCCCTCGGCGGCACACCAGCCGAGCTGCTCCCGGATCGATGCGTGGCCGATCCGGACACCGTCGCGGTTCCGGATGATTCCCCGCGCGATCGCTGCACCGTCCCCGACGTACGCGTCGATTCTCGCGAGGGCGTCGTGGCGGTCGGGAATCGCGACCAGGTCGGGGACGTAGAAGAGGCTGGTCGGCCCCGAGGTGATCCGATAGCCGACTGCGGGTGCGCGCAGCGAGTGCTCGACCGGGAACGCCTCGAAGCTCAGGCCTGCGAGCTCGAACGGCGTCCGAGGCTCGACGACCCGCTGCTTCGCGATGCCGAACCGCGCGATCGCGTCGAGGGTGACCGCCGTTCCGAGCACCGGACAGGGGCTACCGCCGCGTAGGCCGCCGGCGTGGTCGTCATGGGCGTGTGTGAGCACGATCGCCCTCGGGGCGAGCCGCCAGACCGCGCGCGACCAGTCGAGCCCGCAGTCGACCATCACGGTCCCGTCGCCGGCCGTGAGCGCGAGCGCGCTGTGGCGGCGGTGAGCGCGGCTGCGGATGTCGATCTCTCCGCGTGTGCCCAGAAAGGTCGCGACCACGCCGCTCGCTAGGTCAGGCCGCTGGACGCTTCGCCGGGAGCACGGCCTCAAGCAGCTTGATCCTTGCCCCTTCCGTCCTCAGCACGCGGAAGCTGAGGCCGTCCCAGGCGACCTCGTCGCCCACGGCGGGAGCATGGCCGAGCTGCCCGAAGACGAAGCCCGCGAGCGTGTGGTAGTCCTCGAGCGGGAGCTGCTGTCCGAGCTGCTCGTTGAAGTCGTCCACCGGAAAGGTCCCGTGCACGAGCAACGTGCCGTTGTCGGTCCGGATGAACGACTCGTCCGGAAGCTCGTACTCGTCGGCAATCTCGCCCACGATCTCCTCCAGCAGGTCCTCGAGCGTCGCGATCCCCTCGACGTTCCCGTACTCGTCGACGACAACTGCCATCTGCTGACCGCTCGCGCGAAGCTCCGCGAGCAGGGCGCCCAGGTTCTTCGTCTCGGGCACGACGTACGCCGGCCGGGCGAGCTCTTCGAGCCGCACCGAGCCGAGGCCGCGCTCCTCGGCGGCCGCCATGAAGTCGTGGACGTTGAGGATGCCGACGAGCTCGTCCAGCGAGTCGCGGTAGACGGGGTAGCGCGTGTGTCGCGTCTCCGTCAGCCGGGCCCGGCACTCCCCGGGTGGGAGGTCGAGCGGGATCGCGTCGACGTCCGGGCGCGGCACCATCACCGTCCGCACCTCCTTGTCGGCGAAGTCGAACACCTTGTAGAGCATCTCCTCCTCCGCCTCCTCGATCACGCCCGCCTCCTCGGCCTGCGCGACCATCAAGCGGATGTCCTGCTCCGTCTCGACCGCGACGCCCGCTGGGGGCGGCGCGATGCCGAACGGCCGGGTCAGCAGCGTCGTCATCCCCTCCAGGAGCCAGACGAACGGGCTCAGCACGCGCGTGAAGAGCTCGAGCGGCAGCGCCAGCCGCAACGCCATCTGCTCCCGGCGCGAGAGCGCCACCGCCTTCGGCACAAGCTCGCCGAGGGTGACGTGCAGCAGGGTTAGCACCGCGAACGCGAGCAGGAACGCGATCGTCGCCGCCGGCACCGGCGCGAAGAGGTGCGCGAGCAAGGGTTCGCCCACCGCCCCGAGCAGGATCGAGAAGAGGGTGATCCCGAGCTGGACGGAGCTGACGAAGCGGAGGGGCCTGTGCGTCAGGCCGAGAGCGATCGTGGCGCGGTGATCACCACGCGCCTCCAGTTCCGCCAGGTGGGAGCGCCTCGCAGTCACGAGCGCGTACTCCGCGGCCACGAAGAACGCGTTGCCGAGCAGGATCGCCACGATCACCACGATGCGCAGCGGGTCAGTCACTGCTGGCCACCGGGTCGCGATCCTCGGCGCCGCGCAGGGACTGCAGCTCCCGCTCTAGCGAAAGGCGCTCGAGCGCCGTCGCCTCACGTTGTCTGACCTGCTCGAGGGTGAGCCCGAGCTGCCGCGCGGCCGCAGTCAGCGACAGCGGCGGCTCGGTGAGGTAGCGAAGCTCGATCACCTTTCGCTCGAGCTCCGGCAGTGCCGCGGCCGCCGCGCGCAAGGCCGTGCCGAGCAGGCTTACGTGGAGCTCTTCGAACGGCTCCGCCTCCTCCTCGGCGGGGATGAGCGCACCGAGGGTCTCCCCGCCCTCCTCGCCGAGGGGCCTGTCGAGGCTCGTCACCGCCCGTGCCGCCCGCCGGACGCCCTCCACCTGGGCGAGCGGCAGCCCCGATTCCTCGGCGATCTCGACGTCGGTCGGGGCGCGTCCGAGCGCGACTGCCAGGCGACCCTCGGTGCGGGCGATCTTCCGCTCCCGGTCGGCAACGTGCATCGGCAGGCGGATCGTGCGGGCCCGTTGGGTCAGCCCGCGCTGCACGGCCTGGCGGATCCACCACGTCGCGTAGGTCGAGAACTTGAAGCCGCGCCGCCAGTCGAACTTCTCGACGGCCCGGATCAGCCCGAAGATCCCTTCCTGGATCAGGTCGAGCAGCGAGAGGTCGTAGCCCTGGTAGCGCTTGGCGATCGAGACGACCAGGCGCAGGTTTGAGTTGATCATCCGGTGCTTCGCCTCGAGGTCGCCGCGCTCGATCCGTTTCGCAAGCTCGACCTCTTCCTTCGCCGTCAGCAGTGGGTAGCGGGCAATCTCGTTGAGGAAGAGCTGCAGCGAGTCGACGGTCGCCGTCGCGAGCTCGCCGTTCTCGTACCGCGGCCCCGGCGGCTGCTCGCGGCCGGCGTCGTCACGAAGCCTGATCTGCCGCTCGTCGAGCTCCTCGTACAGCTCCTCGACCTCGTCGTCTGTGAGCTCGAGCTCCTCGACGAGCCGCTCCACCTCCGAGAGCTGCAGATAGCCCTCCTCGGCGCTGTGCGCAAGCAGCTGCGCCACCATCTGCCGGTGCCCGTTCCCTCCGGCGTTCATCGGTCAAGCGTCCCACGCGATCGCTCCCGTCAGCATCAGTCGGGGCTCGGATCGGCCTGCGGCTTTTCCGCAGATCCGCGGGGCCGCCGATGAAGGACGCAGAGTGCGTGCGGTTCCTGCAGTGGGCGCTCCCCCGCCTGCACATGCGCTGGCCCGGCTTCCGCAAGGTCCGGCGCCAGGTCTGCCGGCGGATCGATCGCCGCCTGCGCGAGCTCGGCCTTGCCGACATCGGTGCCTACCGGGCGTACCTCGAGGCGAGCCCGGAGGAGTGGCGGCGGCTCGACGAGCTCTGCCACGTGACGATCTCGCGCTTCTACCGCGACCGCGTGGTCTTCGAGTTCCTCCGGCAGACGGTGCTCCCGGAGCTCGCGCGTGGAGCGAGCAAACGTGAGGAGGCGTTGGAAGCGTGGACCGTCGGCGCCGCGTCAGGCGAGGAGCCCTACACGCTCGCGCTAATCTGGGAGCTCGCGCTCAGACGTGAGTTCCCCGACATCGCCCTCCGCATTCTCGCCACTGACGTCGACGAGACGGTGCTCAGCCGCGCCCGCCTCGCCGAGTACGCCGAGAGCAGCCTGCGCGACCTGCCGGACTCGTGGCGGCAAGCCGGGTTCGTCAAGCTCGACGGGACCTACCGGCTCCGCGACACGATCCGCTCGTGGGTGACCGTGATCCGGCACGACGTCCGCGACGAGCCCCCCGCCGGTCCTTTCCAGCTGGTGCTCTGCCGAAACGTCGCCTTCACGTACTTCGACATCGAGCTCCAACGAGAGGTCGCAAACCGCCTTGCGGCCTGCATCGGGCCCGGTGGAGCCCTGGTTCTCGGCGCCCGCGAGGCCCTGCCCGAGGGCGTGGACGGGTTCGCGTCGTGGTCACCCGAGCTCCGCGTCTACCGGCGCCGACCGGCCTGAAGAGCCTGCGGGAATTCACTGCCCGCGCTCAGTGTCCGCACCGATGGCGCCCGGATCCGCCGGCGGCAAGCTGTTTTGGTGGCGTATCGGTTCGTTGAGCACACCGGCGAAATCGAGGTCGAGCTCGCCGCGGCGAGCGAGGCCGACATCTTCGAGGCTGCGCTGGCCGCCCTTGCCGATCTGGTGGACCCCGGCCCGGGAGGCGCTGCGGTCTCCCACGAGGTCGAGCTCACGGAGCACGACCACGCGCTCCTGCTGGTCGACTGGCTGAACGAGCTCGTCTTCCTCGCCGAAGTGGCGGGATTCGTGCCCGAGCACATCGCCTCGTTCGAGCTCGGCGAGGACCGTCTGAGGGCAACCGTCGAGGGTCGCCGCGACCACCCGCGCCACCTGGTCAAGGCGGTCACACTCAACAAGCTCGCGCTCGAGCAGGAGGGAGGAACGTGGCATGGCCGTGTCGTCCTCGACGTCTGAGCTCGTCCGCGTGGACGAGACCTGCTGGGAGATCCCCGCCGAGGCGCGCCCGGACATGCGCGTGCCCGCGCGGGTCTTCGCCGACCGCGAATTGCTCGATGCGATCGTCGGCGACCAGTCGCTCGAGCAGCTCCAGAACGTCGCGACCCTGCCGGGGATCGTCGGCGCTGCCCTCGCCATGCCGGACATCCACCAGGGCTACGGCTTCCCGGTCGGCGGCGTCGCGGCGATGGAGCTTCCGGACGGCGTCGTCTCGCCTGGCGGCGTCGGCTACGACATCAACTGCGGCGTGCGCCTG
>Ga0335085_10005058_pt1 | contig 21460 bp, 14 predicted proteins | sample Lox_Sample_45_FD_206712 | JGI IMG/M metagenome (GOLD analysis project Ga0335085, IMG submission 206712) | Soil microbial communities from Loxahatchee National Wildlife Refuge, Florida, United States - Lox_Sample_4.5 | ecosystem: Environmental > Terrestrial > Soil > Wetlands | place: USA...
CCTCCGCAAACTCCAGCTCTTCGCCGCTCAAAACGGCCCGCGCCTCGTCACGGGTCCACGTAAAGTAGTCGCCATCATCGTCCAGGCCCACATCCGCATCCTGCGAAGCATAAAACCCGCCGCGCTCACGGTCCGTCATCGTCGCGTCGAGCCACGCCACAATCTCGCGCGCCGTGTCCTGAAAATCCTCCCGCACAAAACTCTGGTAACCGTGTGCGTAATTCCGCAGCAGCTCCGTATTGTCGTAGAGCATCTTCTCAAAGTGCGGCACGCCCCAATGCTCGTCCACGCTGTACCGGTGGAACCCGCCTGCAAGTTGGTCGTACACTCCGCCCCGCGCCATCTTCTCCAGCGTCGTTAGAAACGCCTCGCGCGCTTTCTCATTACCGCGATTCACTGCAACTTCCAGCAGCAAATCCAACGCCGCCGGGTGCGGGAACTTCGGCTGCGATCCAAATCCGCCATTGCGTGGATCGAACATTCCCACAATCGACGCGGCAATCTTGTCGACCAGCGCAAGATTCAGTGCTCCGCCGCGGCCTGAAAAACTCTCGTTGTGCTCGATGGCAGCCATTACGCTGCCGGCGGTCTCCAGTGCCTCGTCGCGACGCTCGCGCCACACCTGCGCCATCGCCAGCAGCACGCGCCCAATCCCCGGCCGTCCGTACCGGTCATCGCGCGGAATATACGTGCCGCCAAAATACGGCCGGCCATCCGGCGTCAGAAATGCCGTCAATGGCCAGCCGCCCTGCCCGCTGATCGCCGACACCGCTGCCTGGTACCGCGCGTCCACATCCGGCCGTTCATCGCGGTCCACCTTGACTGCCACAAAATGTTCGTTGATCAGGGCCGCCACTTCCGGATCTTCATACGACTCGCGATCCATCACGTGGCACCAATGGCACCACACCGCGCCGATGTCGAGAAGAATTGGCTTGTCCTCGGCCTGCGCCTGCGCAAACGCTGCCTCACCCCACGCATGCCAGCGCACCGGCTGATGCCGCGCCGACCGCAAATACGACGACGCCGCACGTTCAAGTTCATTGCCTGGGCCAGGGGAAACGGCTTCACTCATGCAGTGAGCATATCGTGATCTCGCGCCACACCGCCAACGTCCGCTGCGGCGGCGGCAACCCGATCAGGGTTATCCGTTCTTCTTCAACTCGCCCTCAATCGCCTCTACCAGCTCCGGCGCATCAGGCGCCGTATCGGGCGCAAACCGCTTCACCACCCCGCCCGCGCGGCTCACTACGAATTTCTCAAAGTTCCAAAGCAGTTCCGGCTCCGCCAGTGTGGGCACGCCCCAGCCCGTCAACTTCTCGCGCCACGACGGCTCATTCACCGAAACCGCCTTCGGCTGCGCCGTAATCAAGGCCGAATACAGCGGATGTTTCTCCGCGCCCGTCACTGTAATTTTGCTGAACAGCGGAAACTTCACGCCGTAATTCGTCGAGCAGAAACTCTGGATCTCCTCATTTGTTCCCGGCTCCTGGCCCTTGAAGTCATTCGCCGGAAACCCCGCCACCACTAGGCCCTGCCCGCGAAACTTCTCGTACAGGCTTTCCAGGCCCTCGTACTGCGGAGTCAGCCCGCACTGCGACGCCACGTTGACAATCAGAATGACTTTGCCTTTGAACTCGGCCAGCGATGCATCCTCGCCGGTAATCTTCTTGAGAGGAATATCGTAGACGGATGAGAACATGAAAACTTCTCCTTCTTCTACCTATCCTACCCAAGCTCGCATCTCTTATCTCTTATCTCTGACCACAGCTCACTGTACAAGCTTGATCGGCGCCCGCCAGAATGCTGCCTTCTGATCCGAAGGATCGAGCACCGTCACCTGGCAGTCGTACACGCCGCGCGGCAATTTGTCCACGCCCAGATCAAAGGCCAGCGACATTGTTCCTAACCTGCTCTGCGCATCGGGCAGTATCGACTTCGGCTGCGTCTCAAAAAGTTTCTTCCCGCCCTGGTACAAACTCACAAATGCATACAGCGGTTGCGCGCCCTCCGCCTTTTGCCCTGGCGCCTGAGTGCCGCCTCCTCCCGCGGCCGGCGCCGATCCGGCTCCCGCCGACTGCTTGTACGCCTGGAAGTACACATAAATCTGCTTGCCCGTCCCGAACACGCGCGTCACACTGGGAATCATCTTCTTCCCGTTTTCCACCAGCGGATTCACGGCTTCGTTCTTCGCACGATCCTTCGCTTTCGCCGCATCATAAATCGCATCTTTCAAATCCACGCGCTGGCTGCTCAGCACCACGGCGCTCAGCGGAACTCGCTTCACTTCCTTGTTCAGGTTCGGAATCACAAACGTTGTCTGATACGTCCCAATCCTTCCCGTCTCATCGTCGCGCGCCAGAAACTTGATCATGTACTTGCCCGGCAGCAGCGTAAAACCTGTGTCGTATTCAATCGGCCTCTTGGCAAGCTCCGCCGCCGTCGCGTCAGACAGCTTGATGTTCACGTTGTCGCGCACGTTCGACACCGTCGTGCCACCCACCAGGTCTTTGATTTCACCTACAAAGTCGATCAGCGTATGCTCCGCGCCGCCGCGCTTGGCCAGCGCCAGCTCCCGGCCCGGAATCTTCACCACGATGGGCACAAAATACTCCGCCCGGTTCAACTGGAAGTAGTCGATCTCCATCGCGATCGTCAGATCCGTGATCGGATCATCCAGCATCAGAGCGTCTTCCAGTTGCCGCTCGCGATCCACGTCGTTGAATTTGCTGAATACCTTATCCGCGTAATAGCCCTGGCGGTAATCCAGCTTCGCCTCCTGGTTGTTCGCCAGCGAAATCTTGATCCGCCTGAACTTCCCGTTCGGATCGCTGTTCGTTGTGTAGTAGCCAAGTATGTAATAGTCCGAAATCGCATCGCGTGCGTCTTCAATGCCGCGATCCAGATCGTTGTTGTCGAGGAACGCCTTCCCGCCCGTGTCGCTCGCAATCGCATACAGCGTGTCCTGCGACTGCTGAAAATTCGTCGTCAGCGCCTGTGCCGAAGCGCCCGTGTACATCGCTTGCCCGCCCGGCGAGCCCTGCGTCGCATCGCCCATCGGCGCGCTCGCCACCAGTCCGCGCGCATCAATTGTCCATATCTGCACGCCCGCCTTGATCGCCGTATCGGCCGTGGCGTGCATCTGCGCCTGGTTATCGATGCCGTGCAGCCGCATTCCACTTGCAAAATAGAGCAATGACTTCTTCTCGTTCACATTCCCCAGCATCCGCGAGGCAGTTTGCAGCGCCGAGAGCTGCCGGTCGGTGTTGAACACATTGAACTCGCTGTCGTCCTGCCCGAAGGCCGCGCCCGTATCTGCGCTGCTCGAGTCGTCCACGCTGTCTGCCGTCCCCTGGCCTTCGCCCACCACCATCGTCTCCAGGATGCTCAGCAGCCGATTGCGGTCCGCCGTAAAATCCTGCAGAATGTCCACCGACCCCCCGTTGTAGCGCATGATCGACACCAGGTCCGCCGTCGTCATCTGCGTCCGGATGAACTGCTCCGCCGAAGTCAGCGCCCGCATTAAATCCGGAGGCGGCAGCGCCGTCATGTCAAAATACATCGCCAGCAGGCGACGGTTCTTATAACGCTGATCCTCCATCGATTCGGGAGCGATCTTGGTGTTCACCAGCCGGTTGTAAATCGTGATGTTTTCATCCTGCGACGTCTGTGCCGGCAGCGGCTTGGCCGTCTCGGTCAAATTCTGGTGCTCGCAGTATTTGATGGTCTGCGGCGCGCCATCTTCAGTTAGTACAAAATCTTTCGCAGTCAGTCCGTGAATGAAATTGCCCTGCTTGTCTCTTACTGTCACGGCTTCAACCACCAGGTTCGACTTCACCGTGAGCGTAAAACTTTCGGTCTGCCCCGGGAGCTTGTTTTCACCCACCTGCTGCGGTCGCGATCCCGCTGCAGCCGCCAGCAACATCACCATCGCCGCCACCGTCCGCATCACTGCCACCTCAGGTGAATCTCTGTCTGCAGGCTGCGCATCGCATTCGGCGAAACCGGCAAGCCAAACTGCGTGCTCGTCACATAATTGTTCCAGCCCGAAAACGACGCATGGTTGAACGTATTCGTCGAGTTCACCTCGAAATCCAGATACCACTTCCCATGCGGCCGGAACGTCCGCGCCAGCGAGTTGTTCAACGTAAGCTGGTTCGGCCCTGTAATTGAATTGCGTCCCGCGGTTCCCCATTCACCTGCAGCCGGTGCCGCATACGCCTCCGCGTTCAGGTGCGCACCAGCGCCCGAGTTGTATAGCGATGCGCCCGTCAAATCCGGCCGAATAATATTGGTGAATCCCGTCCCCGGAACCGCCGCCGGGAACAGCGGCGTCTCCGGCAATCCTGTCCCGTAGCTCAGGTTCCCGACTACGGTCCATTCTTTCAGCGCCCTGCCCCGCCAGCCTCCCAGCAGTGTGCCCCCTTCCAATCCCTGGCCGCTCGTGTACTGCGCTTGCAGGCTCAGCAACTGCCGCTGATCGAAACTCGAAAGCGATCGCTCCGCCTTCGGGTCATGCCAGTTCTGCGCCACCAGGGCCGACGGCGATGTCAGAGCCGCTGACTGCGATCCGCTTCCCTGCGCGTGCCCTTGCCCGCCCAGGTACGCGTCGTCATCAATCGACTTCGCATAGGTGTACGCCAATGTTGCCGAAAAGCCCCCGCGCAGCCTGCGCCGCAATTGCATTTCGCCCGAGTGCCTGATCGAATTCCCATTCGACGTCTCGTACACAAACCCCGACGGGCAGTCCGGGCACGGATTTGCTTCTCCCAGCGGATAGCTGTTCGGCAAAACCTCCTGCGGTCCGTGCGTTCCCTTCACGCCCTGGTACGTCGCGGTCATTTGCAGCGCAAACGGCAAATCGCGCTGCACGGCAAGTTGCCATTGCTGCGCATAGCCGATCCTGAAATTCGGATCGATGCCAAAGGTATTGCTCAGTACCGCTGCGCACGGCGTAAATCCATTCGCCAGCGTCAGAGGGCACGCAGTGCTGTTCTGCACGCTCAAACTCTTCGACAGCGGCGCCTGTTGCGCCATCCTCAGCACAATGTTCTGATACACCGAAGTGTCCGGATAAATCCCATAGCCGGCGCGAATCACCACCGTCGACGCCGGAATCGGCCTCCAGCTAATTCCAATTCTCGGGCTGATCATCCGCCGGTCCGGCCGCAGTAGCGAGCTCGGATAGTGCGTGCCCGTCACCGATCCCGCGGGATTGCTTCCCACCACCGCCGTTGCCGACCCAAACCCATTCGCCACGTCCAGGTTCACCAGCCGCCCCTTCAGCTCCGTCATCGGCGCGCTGTAATCCCACCGCAGGCCCGCGTTAATTGTCAGAATCGGCATCACCCGCCAGTCGTCGTTCACATAAACGTCATACACTGGCTCGCGAAAATACTTGTCGGCATTCCCAAACGCAATTGCGCTCGTATCTGGCACGCCGATCAGAAAGTCCGCCAGATCCGACCCGCTTGCAGCTGTTCCCCCTGCCGGGTTCTGCGTCGCCGCACCGGTAAAGCTGAAACCGCCGCGCGGGTTCTGCTGAAAATACTCGTTGTACTCCTGCTTGCGGTAATCCGCGCCTACCGACACATTGTGCTTGCCCCGGTAATAGAGAATCGACGCCGACGCCGCGTCCGTCCGGTTGCGGTTGAACGAGCTATTGGCATCGCTCATTCCCGTGAACCCCGACGAAAAGCCCAGCGAAGGTGGACCCCAGTTCGCCGCATCCTGGTCGTTCCCTGTAATCCCCGCCGCGTTTGACACATTCAAGCGGTTCGCAAAATTCGGTGTCGTCTCCGAGCGCAACCTGCTAAAGGTGTAGCTGCTGAACACGAATAGCCGCGGCTTTAACCGATGTGTCCAGTGAATGTTGCCGGTGATTCCTAATGTTTCGCTTTGATCACGAAAATCGAATAGGTTTACGCTCTCCGACCGCGTGCTCTGGAAAGCAAACCCGCCATAGAACTGGTCCTTCCGCCCCAGCGCCTTGTCCAGCCGCGACTGCAGCGCGTCCTGGTGCACGCCCGTCAACACCGGCGCCTGATAGTTGTAGCCCGCCACGTTGGCAATGTTCGGCGCGGGATAATACTTCAGCAACGCCATTGCCTGTGAGCTCACCGGCACTGACTGGTTTCCAGAGCCCCCGGGATACGGTTGTCCGGTCGCCGGATCGTACACAGTCACCGGCTGCCCCTGCGCGTTGGTCAGCCCCGCCAGGTTGCCGTTCTTCTCATCCTGCGTGGGCACCAGCCCCGTCAGAATCTGCGAGCTGCTGTTCCGTGTCCATTGGTACGTGACAAAAAAGTTCGGGCCGCGCCGATGCACAATCGGAATCAGCACCGGCCCCTGCAGCGTCGCCACTCCGGTGAAGTTGCTGAACCCCGGCTTCGCCGCTTCAATCCCGCTCAATGAATACGGCCGCGCGTTCAGCGCCGAATTCTCGATGAACGCAGCAAAGCCTCCCGTGTACAGAGCCTTGCTTCCCTTGCGCGTGTTCCCGAATGCCGGATTGGTCGCATACATCGAGGTGGCCGCGTTGTTCACGCTCCCCTGCACCAGGAATCCGTCTGCGCTCTGCTCGTTCTCCTCATTCGGCGCTTTCGGCATCTCCTGCCCGTTGCCATTCCCATTTCCATTGCCGTTCGCTTGCCCCGTCTGCTGCCCCTCCGGCTTTCTCTCCGCCGCCACCGGCGCCGGCGGTATCTCCTTCGGCTCTGTCGCTACCTGCGATTGCGCCAGGATCTGTTTTTCAGGCAGCAGCTTCATCTCAAACGTTGCCGCGGGCATGTTCGCAGCGATCGTCACATTCGTCTGCTCGGGCGCAAACAGCAGCATTTCCACTTTGATCGTGCAGGGCCCGTCGGCCAGGTCGTCAAACGAAAACGACCCATCCTCGCCCGAAACAGCGGTCACGGTCTTCGTCCCCTGCGTCGCGGTCACCGTCGCTCCCGGCAACGGCAGGCCGCCGTACGTCACCACACCGCGATACGGCGACGCCATCGCCGCCGCCGACAACGCCAGCCACACCAAAACCCAAACGAAATTCCGCATCCACCTCATGAGCCTCTATCTGATCCCTGATCCCTGATCCCTGATCCCTGCCTTTAGTTCGCCGAAGGCTGCTCAATATGATCGATCACCACCACGTCCACTGCTTCCTTCTCCGCCATCAGCTTCAATCCCAATTGCTCCTGTACCGCCGTAAAGATCGACGGGCCATCAGACTCCGGAGGCGGTCCACCGGGTGGGGGCGGCATGTTCGCCCGCACGTTTTCATCCGGCTCGAAATGCAGCGAACAATTGTACTTTTCCGTCAATCCCGTCTTGTCGATCACCGGGACGCCCAACGTGCCCGAAAGCAAGTGTGCAAACGAGGGTAAGGTTGCAGAGGGCGCGTTGAAAAATATCTCTCCGGAGTTGCTGGGCGGTGGCGGTGGCGGCGGTGGCGGGAGCGGCCCACTCCCAGGCGCGGGCAATGGCGGTGCACTCGTCTGCGTCTGTGCCGGCTGCATCTTGATTCCCCCCTTGGCAATCACCAGCGAATACACCGTCATCTCCCGTGTCTCGTGATGAAACTTCAACTTGCAGCGGTCTTCCAGAACCGGCAGCAGCATCGCCCAGCGATCGTTACGATTCACCTGCTTCAGCCGCACCAAATCCTCAGGCGCCACCTTCGCCTCAAGCTCGTATCTTTCCGTGCTCGCCCAGCCAGGCTCTCCCTGCAGTTGTTCGTTCGTCACAGCGAACGCCTCGCGCAGAATCATATGCATGGGCATGCCTTCAACCGAAATTCCGTCCGGCGGCATCGTCACGCGGATCATCTGAACATTCTTCGCATACGGCTTGATCGACACGACGTCAAACACCAGCGGCTGACTCACGCCGTTTGTCGAGCCGCTTTGCGTCTGCGCAACGGCTCTAGCACCAACCACTGAAGCCACTGCCAAACCCCAAACGAATTTTCGAACCCACACCATAAATCTCTATCTGATCTCTGATCTCTTTTCTCTGTGCCCTTGTTCCCTCGTTCCCTGCCTTCAGTTCGCCGACGGCTGCTCAATATGATCGATCACGATCACATCCACTGCTTCTTTTTCCGCCACCAGCTTCAATCCCAACTGCTCCTGCACGGCCGTGAAAATTGACGGCCCCACCGGTTGCTGCGATTCCGCGCCGTCTTCGTGCCCTGCATCTCCACCTGGCCGCATCATCGGCCCCATGCCCATCGTGTCCGGCATGAACGAAAGTGTGTAATCGTACTTCCCGGTCAGCCCCGTCTTATCCACCACGGTGGCGCTGATCTGATGCGAAATCATTTGCGCCAGCGACGCCATCGTGGACTGGTGCGCATCCAGCGTCATTCCCTCCGTCGACATGCGCATCATCGTTCTCGCGCCTCCCGGCGGACTTCCAGGAGGTCCGGACCTCGCCGCACCTGCGCCGCCCGGCGTGCCGCCCGCACCAGGCGGAGGCAGCGGAGGTGGTGGAACATCCGCGCCCGCACCTGCCCTCGCCGGCGCCGGTGACGCACCTGCGCCAGCCACGCCCTCCGACTCCTTCACCTTCGGCCCCCCCTTCGCCACCAGCAGTGTGTATACCTGCAGTTCCTTCGTCTCATGGTGGTACTTCAACCCAAACCGATCCTCCAAAACCGGCAGCATCATCGCGTCCCGCTGCTGCATGCTCAGATCCTTCAATTTCGGTGCATCTTCCGGTGCCACCTTTGCATTGACGTCAAAGCGCGCCGATTTTGCCCAGTCCGGCTCGTTCAGAATCCGGTCTGCTGACAAGCCAAAAGCCTGGCGAATCAGCATCTGCAACGGCACTCCATCTGCCTGGAACCCATCGGGAGTCGCAGAAATGCCGATGCGCATCATCATGCCCTCATCTTTGTGCGCCTTCACTGACACAACATCGAACAGTGGCAGCAGCGCGGTTGCGCCCGGCGATGCATCCGCTGCCACCGGCGTCTTCCCTGAATCCGCGTCAGGTTGCGGTGCAGGAGCCGCGGCCGTCTGCAGGGGTTGCGCCCCTCCCAAAATCGGCCGCGAAGCAATCAGCACGCAGGCGGCTATCACACCTGCACAGGTCATACGAAAACCACGCGGTCGTCTCATCTTCCGGGGCACCTCGGGTTGAAATCGTTTCCGCTCTCCGGCTGGGGGGCGCCGGGTTCCAGCATTGTGCACAAAAAGGGTGTCACCGATAAGACGTTTGCGCCCCCGATTCGTTCATGCAATGCGCGGCATTTTCATTGACTAATTGGGCGATGGCTTCTCCACGTGATCGATCACCATCACGTCGTCCGGCGCCTTCGTGGCCTCGATCTTCAGCCCAAGCTGCTCAGGCATCGCCGTGTACAGACTTGGTGGCGCATCGGCTGCGTCGCTCGGCGGAGGAGCGTGGAAACCCGATCCCCCGAACTGCGCAAACTGAGAGTCATCCGGCGTCCACTTCAAGTGAATATCGTAGCGGCCCTTGATGCCGGTCTGATCCACGACGGGCCGATCGGTAACCCCCGACTGAAACCACATGGCAAAATCGGCCATGGTCAAGTTTCTTCCCACTGCGGTCACGCCCTGGTTGCCGCCTCCTCCACCAAAACCCATTCCGGAGGGATCATTCGGTGCGGCCGTTGTCTCCGTTAGCTTCGGCCCTCCCGGAGCCACCGTAATGGCATACACCGACAGCTCGCGCTTCTCCATGTGGAATTTGAGTTGAAACCGATCGACCAACAGGTTCTGCAACAAGCTCTGCATCTGCTTCTGATTCGGTCTGCCGGGCACATCGGGCACGCCCTCAACATCAAAGAGATCGTTGCCTGCCCAATCCGGCGCTCCCGCGATTTGCTTGGTGTGTAGACCGTAACCCAGGGCGATCATATCGTCCAGATTCGCGCCTCGGAATAGGAAGCGACGCCCGTCGAATCCGATATTCTTGCCTGGTCTGCCCGGCGGGGTCGGCTTCACAGTCACCACGTCGAATTTCGGCATTGCATCGGCCGCCATCTGCTTGATCGGCTCGGGAATAGGCCATGCTGCATCGGCATTCACCCGCTCAAAATTCAGCGCCAATGGATTCGGCCCCTGCGTCCAGGTTCCGGTGATCGTCTTCCCATCGGGGCTCATCGTGCCTTCGTACGTTCCATTGGCAGCTTCGATCGAGAACTTCAGTACACCGCCCTCAAAGGCGGTCTTGTTCGCGATGATGGCCTGCCCACCCTGGTCGATGCTGTAGAACGCCGTCTTGTAGCCGCCGCCATCGGCCTTCGTGATCTTCAGCTCGATGCGCAAATCCCGGTTCGCCTGCTCAATGTGCAGCTTCCCCTGCCAAATCGCCACAATGTCGGTCGGTGAAGCCGCCGTCGCCTGTCCCGCTCCCGCCGGCGCTGCTGTAGGGGCCTGTGCCGCCGGAGCCGTCGTTGCCGGGGCCTGCCCCGTGGCTTGCCCCCTCGCCGCCACTCCACCGTCCATCAACATCAAGGCCACCGCCAAAGCCGCGGCGCCGGTGAGCCCGCGGCCCGCTGTTCGGCAAAAATTCGCATTGCGTTCGGATCGCTCGTTCTTCATGTACACGGAGCCCCTTCCCCGCACGCCCGTTTCGACAAGCGGCGATGTTGCATGAGTTTTCCCGATCCGAAGAAGAATACACCGATAAGACGCATCTACGTTCCCTCTGTTGCGTTCGTTCCGTTGAATTTCGTAACCGGCCCTCTCTTTTCTCTTTCCTCTGTTCCCTAACCCCCGGTCCCTGCACTTAGTTTTCCGACGGCTTCTCCACGCGATCGATCACTAGCACTTCGACTGGCTGCTTTTGCGCCACGAGCCTCAGCCCCAGTTGTTCCGTGAGAGCCGCAAACAAAGACGGCCCCGAATCCGTAGGAGAGGGCTCGATGTTGTCCGTAATGGGCATCAGAGGCAGGCTGCGCCGACTGGGATCCCAGGTTAGCGAGTAGTCGTAAACACCGGTGAGCCCCGTTTTGTCTACAACCGTGCTTCCAATCTGTAAAGAAATTACGTGCGCCAAAGTGGACACTGACTCCCCGTGTCCCTCTAACCTCAGCCCCTGGGCGGTGAAGAGCATCGTCAATTGCTGCGCGAGCAACTTGTCCTTCGAGTCGGGTACCTTTGCTTCAACAAGCTTCGCGCCGCTCTTTGCCGCAACAAGCGTGTATACATTCAGCACTCGCGATTCGTCGTGCAGTTTCAGGCCGAAGCGCTTCTGTAAAACCGGAACTAACATCCCCCACCGCTCTTGGCGAGTGAGCCCCTTGAGTTTTGGTGCGTCCATTGGATCGACCTTCGCCTCAATGTCGTAGCGGCTCGATTTCACCCAATCCGGCTGATTCAGGATTCGATCGTCGGGCAACCCAAAAACGTCATTCATCAGCATGTGCAACGGCAGGCCCGTAATGTGAATTCCATCAGCCGTAAAAACAACGTCCATCTTTCTGTCGACGTTCTCCTGAATCGGCCTGATCGAAACCACGTCGAACCGTGGCAGGATCACTTCCGGCTCTTTCGATCGATCTTGCGCCATCGCCTGCATCGTACGCATAAAGCCAAGCATCAGTGGCAGTGAAACAACAAACGACGCAGATGCAAACAGCAGAAGCTTTCTGCCCGTTCCGAGATTCTGCGCCATCTTCTCCGCAAGAATGTGGCGAATCCGCTTCTTCAAATCCGCGCCTGTCACTCCGGTCACGCATGCCACTGGCGACTCGACATAGAACTTGCACACACTTAGGATTCCCTCTGCATAAGCCTGCGCCCCGCCGCCCGCCTGCACCACTGCCTCATCACATGCGCGCTCACGTTCATCAATCAGCCGCGCTCCAATCCACCACACCGGTGGATAAAACCAGAAAAGCACCTCAACTGACATGTGCAGGGCGAACGTAAGATTGTCGCGCCGACGCACGTGCGCCATCTCATGCGCAATCACAGTCCGCATCTGTTCAGCGGTGAGCTTTTCGATAATTCCTTCCGGCAACAACAGCACCGGCCGAAAAATTCCCCAAACACCCGGCTCAATTAGCACAGCCGTCGAATATACGCGCACATCGGCCGCGAACTCCAACCGCTTCGCCGCTCGCTTTGCCCGATATACCTTCCACCACCCGAACACAAACCGAGCCGCAACGATCACCGCCCCGCAAACCCATACTCCCGCCAACAGCACCGCCCACCAATTCACATGCTGCGCTCCTACTGGTATCGCAGAACCAAAGAATTGCGCCTCCGCGTACGGCAGTGCCAACTGCTCCATCGCATTCACAACTGCCGGTCGCGTGACGACTGTCGCCGGCATCAACCCGCGCACCCGCTCCCCCGCCACAATCAGCAGCGAAAACGGCAGCAGAAACTTCACGCTCGCTGCCATCCACACCCAGTAACGCACCCTGGCTTGATTCCTCCGGAGCGCCAGCGTCAGCACCCACGCAATCGCCACCACCACCGTCGACTGCCACAAATGATTCACCACCGCCGAACCAATCTCCATCGGGATCATCCGCCTATGCTCCTCTGCTCCCTCAACCCTTTAGTCCTTACGTCCCTAGTCCCTAGTCCCTGCACTTAGTTTTCCGATGGCTTCTCCACGCGATCGATCACCAGCACCTCCACCGGCCCCTTCGCCGATTCCAGTCTCAATCCCAGCTGTTCCTGGACTGCCGTAAAGAGCGAAGGCCCGTCACCCGAACTCGTTACAGCCCCTGAATTCGGATCTGAAATCGATGCTGCGCAGGGGCCTGTATCCGGCGTCCATCTAAGTTCGAAATCGAATTTGCCGGCAAGCTTTGTCTGGTCTACGACAGGACGATCAAGCGTCCGCGAAAGCTTGTAGGCCAGATTGGCCATCGTCGCACTTGTTCCAACCATTTGGCCGCAGGCGGCATTAACGCCGGCACTCGAACCAGCCCCGGGGCTCGCGCTGTTCGGCCTTATCTTCGCCCCGCTCTTTCCCACCACCAGGACGTATTCCGGAAGATCCTTCGACTCCCGCCGAACGGCCAGTTGGAATCGCTCACGCAGCAAATTCTGCAGGCGCAACCGCGTGTCCGCGATGCCATTCGTCGACCGGCCCGGTCCCGCATCCGGCGCCGCATCACTTTTGGCAACAATGTCAAAGGATTCCGAATCCACCCACCCCGGTCCGCCCTGTATCTGAAAATCACGCACATCGTAGGCCATCTCAATCAAGCCCTTCAGCGTTCCATTCGTCACTTTCACGCCGCTGTCGGGCGTGAAGTTGTATGTCGATCCGCTCCCGCCGGGTTTACTGGGTCTGATCGATGCAACTTCAAATCGAGCAAGCCCGGTGTCTCCGTTCGCAGCTGGTGTTTGAGAATGGCTTTGCCTCCCGAATTCCGATCCCGCCGCCAGCAGTACAGCCGCCGCGGCTACGGCTGCCAACCGAATTTGCCGGCTCAAGCGTTCGCGCCGCGCCGCAGCCCATCCGGTATTCCAAAACTCACCGAATTTCATGCATGCTTCCCCTTCTCCGAATGCCTGCGAAGCAGCGCCTCCGCTTCCTTCACGTCCTCGATGCTCAGCTTGCCCGTCTCCACCAGGTGCGCCATCACCGGCTGCGGACGTCCGCCAAGCAACGCCAGCAGCTCATCGATCAGCTTCCTCTGCGCCGCATCCCGCGTAATCGCCGCCGCAAACAAGTGGAAGTTCCCCACCTTGCGCATGCGACGCACCACGCCCTTGGCTTCCATTCGGTACACCGTCGTCTGGATCGTCGTATAGGCAGGCCGGCGCCGGGCCGGCAGCGCATCCAGAATCTCGCGAATCGACAATTCGCCCCCAGGGACATCGCCCTTGCCCCACAACGCCTCCATCACCTGAAACTCGAGCTTTGACAATTTGGGCGCGCGCACACTCGCCTCCTATCTGTGTAGGAATCATTACTACTCTTGTAGTAGATATGTCAACCGGGAAATTGCTGCTTGCCGCGCCGGGCAGGCGCTCCGCTTGCCCTCAATTTATGGCTGGTAGGCGGCGATCGCCTTCCCCTTGGCCGAGAGGTAGGGCGCCAGCGGGTCACCGGCCAGGCCGCGCAGGCCCGACACCACCGCTTCGGCGTTGATCTCCGCACCCGCCCAATCCGTATGCGTGTGCGGATCGCCAAACAATCCGTCCACCGCCTCCGGACCCATCGCGTCATAGCGCCGCGCGATGATTTCGTTTAGGTCCACGAAACCCACATGTTCCTGTTCGGCCACCTGCTGCGCCCATCCGCGATACGTATCCGTGTTGCGGCGAATATGCCCGTCAACCCAGATCTTGCGCGGCACCAGTGAGCAGATGATCGGCGTGGCGCCCTTCGCTCGCACGTCGGCAATGTACTTGCGCAGGTACCAGCCATACGTGTGCACCGCGACCATCTCTCCCGTGCGTGGATCCGTCACGTCGTACACCTCGTCGCCGGTCCCGGGCAAACTGCCTCGCACGTTGGGCCCCCGCGTTGCCATACCGGCCGGAGGCGTTGGCGGCGTTGCTCCCGGCGCCAGCCCTTGGTCCGGCACCGCCGGCGTGCCCGGCAAATGGATGCCGCCGTCGTTGTGTCCCCACTGGATCAGAACGAAATCTCCCGGCTTGATCATCTCCAGCGCCTGGTCCCAATGCCCCTCCATGATGTAACTGTGGCTCGATAGTCCACCGATCGCGCGATTCACCACGTTGATCTTCGTCGAATCGAACAGATTGACGATGGGTGCGCCCCAACCCCACTGGTTCTGGTCGCCGCGACCGTGCCCGTTGCGCACCGTCGAGTCCCCAATCAAGATCAGCGAGGGCAGCGCCGGGTTTGCCGGCGGCATCAACCCCAGGTCTATCTCGCGCGCGCGGACGTCAGGCGCACTGCGCGGAGCTGTCTGCGCCGCAGCAGGCGCGCAAAACAATGAAGCTACCAATGCGATCGCGGCCAGCAACGCCGCACGATTCCTTGTCTGAAAGCCTCTTAACATAGGTTCCCAGCTTGCAATGCCGCACAACACCAAGTCAAACTACGCCCTCCTGATCGCCTTCACAGCCCGGTTATCATAAGCCCCGCCGCTTGTGCAGGCATGGTGCGCGTCACCCTTCACAAAGCAGTTTCCATCCCATCCAATGTTGCTACAACAAACTCCCTGTTTCCCGCGCCAGGGAGCATCCGCAAATCAGCCGGTACGCATCTACCCTTGCGAGTACCGCTATGCCGTACCGAATTTAGATCGATCGTCAATATTTTGAGTTGGAATACGTATTTAAAGTCGCTCTGTCTCAACCTGGGCTTCTCAATGTTCTTCCTGTCCGAACAGTGAGAACCAGGCATCGGTTTTCCCATTGGCGGCGTCTTTTTCACCCCGCAGTAAAAAAGGAGAAGCCCGAGCGTTCATCCGGCAATGCCGCTCGTAAACTGACAGGCTCGATGCCGTTCATTCGTCCGCCCGGCGCGTTCGCAGAACCCTGCGCCGTCGACATCTCTCTTGCGTTTGGAGAATACAATGTCGCATCCCCGCGCCTGGCTCGTCGCAATCTCTCTGTTTGTTTCCGCTCTCACATTCCTTCCCGCAGCAAGCGCAGCGCCCGCCTCCTCCCCAGCCGCCTACGTCTATATCCAGATTCAAGGCCCGGCAGGCGCCGTTTATGGCTTCAGCGCTTCGTCAACCGGACAGTTGCATGCCATTCCCGGCGCACCCTGGAAGCCGGCCGGACTGATCGTCGGCAGCACCGCCACAAAGTTTCTCTCTCTGGGGAAAGACCTGCTCCATTCTTACGGCGTTGCTTCAAGCGGCGCACTCCAGTCCCAGTTATCACAGGAACCTGTCTTCGAATACACGGGCAGCTCCTGCGGCGACTCAACGCAAGGTGCAAACGGCGCCGTGCTCGACCACTCCGGCAAGTACATCTACGTGCTGATTGAAGGCTATTCGTGCGCGGCCTACCAGTCCTACATCATCAATGGCGATGGGTCGTTCAACTTTGACGGAGATACCGAAAAGAACCTGGAGAGTTCCGATGTAACCAACACGGTCGGTCTCCCCTCAATTCTGGGGAACGAAAGCTTTGCATACTCCGACTTCTACTATCTCGACTCCGGCCCATCCCTCATCGGATTCCAGCGGGAAAGCTCCGGAACACTGGAGCTGATGCAATTCAAAGAAACAGATCCGACGCTGAACGGCTATCCTGCGGCTGCCCGTCCCGATGCATCGCCCGCAGGCAACTACATCGTTGTGCAGCTTTATGCAGACGACTCAACTCCCATGCAACTGGCCAGCTACTCGGTCGACTCCCAGGGAAACCTCTCCACCACGAACACAGCAGCCGACATGCCGACGTCTTCCTTCAGCGCGCCCCAGACGAAGTTCTCCCCTTCGGGCGACATGGTCGCAGCCTACGCTGATGGCGCAATCACCGGCGGGAATAGCGGAATCGAAATCTACAAATTCAACGGAGCAGCCCCGCTCACCCTCTATAAAACACTCTTAAGCGGCACCCCTATCGACGATGTGGCTTGGGATAGCTCGAACCACATGTACGCCATCTCAAATGCAGAGGGCAAACTGTATGTCTTCACGGTGACGACCACCTCGGCTACCGAGGACAACGCCTGGTCGATTGGATCGCCGTTCAAGATGGTGGTTGTCAGCAAAGGAAGCGTGAGCGGGCCGGCCACGCAATTCAGCGCGCCGCTGCTGGGCTCCGGCACCACTCCCGGCGGTCAGGTGACGATTGATGAGAGCGGAAACACGACCGTCGACGTGACAGGCCAGGCAGCCAGCCAGACGTACACCCTCCAATTCTGTCCCGCCGTCACCAACGGCGTAAGCAAGACTCCCGCCTGCTTCAATATCACCACCGTCTCCACCAACAGCAACGGCAGCGGGAGCGCGACCGTTCACTTCCCTCAGTCCGGCGACTGGGCCGGCGAATTCTCGCTGAATAACGCGAGCGGCAACAGCGTTCTGACGACCGGGCTGGATCCCAGCGCGAAGAACGAAACCTATTTTTCGACGCTGCTCCCCGAAACCAAAACCAATGGCGGCGCGGCCACGCAGAACAAAACGCAAAGCCCCCTGAGCAGCGGAAGCGTGAATGAATCCGGCGGCACAGCAGTCTTCACCGTGGGCGGGGCTTCGCCCAGCAGCGGGTACCAGATTGTCGAAACCAATGGCAGATTCCTGAACAGCTCGCAATCCTATGTGCTCTCTCCTGGCTTCACGACCGATGCTTCGGGCAACGGCAGCGCCAGCGTCAACCTGGCCACGCAGGGCAGCGAAGGTGGCGACATGTTCAATGTCGAAGGAGGCCCCGGAGCCGGCTACATCGGCGGCTTCTCGATCCCGTAGCCGGCAATCCGCTTTCGCTCGCGCCGGTAAGTCATCACACGAACTTCGCCGCCCGTAATAGGAGCGGTGCTCATGAATAAGCAACTCGCGACATCAAGTTACTCCGCAAACCGTTTCGGCCGGAGCCGGTCTCGGGCCAGACGCCAACCCATCAACATTGCCTCGCACTGCGAGGCTGGAGCTGTATGTCACATCCTGGTTTGATTGCCCGTTACGCTTGCCTTATTAGCTTCGTTGCGGTCTTTTTGAGCGCAACGGCTTTCCCGCAAACCGACGCACACGTCTACGTCCAGACCAGCAGCACCCAACAAAGCTTTTATGCCACCGGCAACTCCGTCACGTTGTATGACACGGCCGGCAACGGCCGTCTCACCGAAGTGGGCGCGTACCCCCTCTCCGTAGCCAGCACTCTGATCGGGGGCAACGGCAGCTATCTCTTCGCCGCCGGCGAAGACCAGGCTCCGCAATACTCTCAAGAAACCAATATCGACTCTTATCCCGTCGCATCGAACGGCGCTCTCGGCGCGCGCACCGAGACTATCGACACCATCGACTACGCAGGCGGAGGCGCCGGCTGCAGCGGCGCCGGCATCATCTCCGCAACGCTCGACCACACGGGCCATTACATGTTCGTTCGTGTCATGAATACCGATGTGGAAACCGGAAGCTCCAACTGTGATCAATGGCAGACCTACCAGATCGCATCGAATGGCGCATTAACTTATCTGGGCAGAGAAGAGAGCCCGCTCATCGGCGATCTCCAGACTGTCAGCAGCAATAACGCATTCGCCTATGCCGCAAACCCCAACACTTATCCCCAGGGCGTCGGAAGCTTCTTCGGCTACTCTCGAAATTCCGACCACGTCCTCTCCTATGACCACAATTTCACATACAACCTTCCAGCTGGGATTCCATCGTGGTCCTCCACGTATTGGACGTCCGCCGACCCAACCAACCACCTGGCGGCTCTCATGGGCGGCGACAATACTTCCAGCACCTCGCCGGTCAAAATCGCCAGCTACACCATTGATTCGTCCACGGGGTCAATTTCGACAACCAACACCTGGAGCAACATGTCCACAACGGCAGTCAACACGAACACTCCCATCAACAGTTTGCCCCCGATGTACACAAGCATGTCCACTTCCGGGCAGTTGCTCGCCGTGTACGGCAGTGGATTCCAGATCTTTCACTTCAACGGTGCATCGCCGCCGACGCCATTAACCGGACTCCAGCGCAGCAATGACGATATCCGCCAGGTGGCCTGGGATAACGACAACCACTTCTATACCCTCGACTTTTGGGGTGGTCAGCTCCGTGTCTTCACTGTCACGCCCACAAGTTTCAGTGAAGACCCTGGCTCTCCCGTCAACGCGAACGGCAGCGGCATCGTTGTCGTGAGTCAAACCGCAGCCTGCGCGGCACCAGGCTCTGATGGTGTCAACGTCTGTTCGCCCAGCGAAGGCTCTACAATCTCGTCGCCTGTCTCGATCAGCGCGGCAGCAACAGTCAGCGGCGGCGTGTACCGCTTCGAGCTATGGAACGGCAACACCAAGCTGCTGTCAGAAGATAGCGGCGTCATGGACGATTCACTCTCATTAGCACCGGGCAACTACCACTTGATCTTCGCCGCACGAAATTCGTCCGGCGTCCATGAGTACGCAACGCGCGACATCACCGTGAAGTAACCAGAGGCGGAGGGCAAAGCACATTCCGATGAGAATCACAAACTTGCCTGTCTTCGGTCCTCGCGGTGCGGTCGCACGCGGGTACCCACCGTTCTCTAAGGAGCAGCAATGAACAGTAGAGTCACTTATCTTATGGCGATCATCGCTTTTTCAGCGTCCTTAGCCATCGCGCAAACCACCGGACCCGTTGCCTATATTTACGTGTCCAGCAACTATAGCGGATCGACGAATCGCGTCGTGGGCTTCGCGGCCAACGCCGACGGCCAGCTGACCCAAATCTCCGGCTCGCCCTGGTCCGACAATCTCTATTATCTGGCCACGAGCGGGACTTACCTCTTCGGCACAAGTAACGTGCCCGATTCTCTTGGGAAAAACATTTTCTCCTATAGCGTCGGGTCCAATGGCGCACTCCATTATCTTGGCGCCACCAATATTCATAGCAGCAGCTCAGACAATGCCTGCGACTACGCCGGCGATCTGTTGCTCGACCACTCTGGCAGCTATCTCTATATCTACGCAACCGAGGCTTATTGCAACTCTGAAGCCGCCTACTTATCTTATGCCGTCAACAAGTCGAATGGATCCCTGAGCTACCTCGGAGTAACCCCCGGCAACGCGTTTGGATTGGACGCGCCGCTTACCATGGCCGCCGACAATCTATATGCCTATTCGTCGCCCGACAATGACATGTACGGCACAATTTGCGCCTTCACGAAACAGTCAAACGGAAGCCTGGCGCAGGACAATGGCGGTAATTACTGCAACATCACTCCCTGGCCTCCGGGCCAGCCCGGCGACTGGACCGGCTACGGTGGCATCGTCACCTCCGACCCAACGAACCACCTGGCCATGAACATGCTCTACTTCGACCAGAACGGAACTCAGTCCAACAAAATTGAGACCATCGCCATTAACACCACGAACGGAGATCTCACCAGCAGCAGCACCTTCTCCAACATGCCCGAGACCGACGTGCAGAATGTCGATGGGCTCACGATGTCGCCTTCCGGCAAGCTGCTCGCAGTGGCCGGAAGCAATGGCATTCAGATCTTCAATTTCAACCCCAATGGGCAGGCTACGCAAAATACCGGCCTGATTACTACCGCTCCCATCACTCAAATGTATTGGGATAACAGCAACCATCTTTATGCCATCAGCAACGCCGATAATGCCATTCACGTTTTCACAGTGACAACGACGGGCGCGACAGAGGTCCAGGGTTCGCCATGGAATGTGCCGCACCCGGTCGCCATGACTGGGCATTCCCTGATGACCGGCGCATGTTCCGCTCCGAGTTCTGACGGCGTCAACGTCTGTTCGCCCGCCGAGAACGCCACCGTCTCTTCGCCGGTCTCGATCAGCGCAGCGGCAACAGTCACCGGCGGCGTGTACCGCTTCGAGCTGTGGGACGGCAACACCAAGCTGCTGTCGGAAAACACCGGCGGCATGAGCGATTCGCTTTCGCTTGCTCCCGGCAGTTACCACCTGATTTTCTCCGCGCGCAATTCATCCGGTGTCCATGAGTACGCAACACGCGACATCACGGTGCAGTGAAGAACAAACCCATGCGGCGTGCCGGCGCAATTCGTGCTGCGGATGACCGTTGCGCCGGCCATCCCTCGGCACCCGCGAGCGCCCTTTCTTTTCACTGCGCCCAACTCTCTGTCCTATGTAGTATGCTTTTCGCCATGACGCGGCTTCCCTTGCTCAAATTCTGCCTTCCCCTGCTCTGTGCCTTGCTTCTCTCCACCGCTCCTACCGCCTCCGCACAAGGCTGGGCCAAATCTCTCCTCGACAAGTCGCCGCGCCACCAGGAGTGGGTCAAGGTCAAGAACGGCAACCGCACGGTCGACGCCTTCGTCGTCTACCCTGAAGTGAGTCACAAAGCGCCCGTCGTTCTGCTCATCCATGAAATCTTTGGGCTCAGCGACTGGGCTCGCTCCATGGCCGACGACATCGCCGCTATGGGCTATATCGTGATCGCACCCGACTTGCTTTCCGGCTTCGGCCCCAATGGCGGAGGCACCAGCGCCTTCACCGATCAGCAGGGCGCCGTCAAAGCCGTCAGCGGACTCAGCCCCGACACCGTCACGGCCGACCTCAACGCCACTGCCGACTACGCGCTTAAATTTCCCGCTGCCAACGGCAAACTCGCGGTCGTCGGCTTCTGCTGGGGCGGAGGCAAATCCTTCGCCTTCGCTACCCAGCGTAAGGACCTGAGCGCCGCCTTCGTCTTCTATGGCCCACCGCCCCCCACTGACGCCCTCAAGAACATCACCGCGCCCGTGTACGGTTTTTACGCCGGCAACGACGCCCGCATCTCTGCCACCGTTCCCGACACAAAAGCCGCGATGGCGGCTGCCGGCAAAAAATACGACCCTCAAATCTATGACGGCGCCGGCCACGGTTTCATGCGCGCCGGCGAGGACCC